>JAESGW010000194.1_pt1 | contig 112017 bp, 97 predicted proteins | sample 9269791 | NCBI WGS metagenome assembly JAESGW01 (sample SAMN16773120, study PRJNA677053) | algae metagenome | isolation source: Aphanocapsa lilacina HA4352-LM1 and co-occurring heterotrophs from near cave... | place: USA: Maniniholo cave, near Haena, Kauai, HI | collected 2009-07-28 | reverse complement strand
GAGCGGTTCTACAATCCGCGGCGCAGGCACTCGACGCTCGGATACCTGAGCCCGATTGCCTTCGAGGAACAACAGCGATTACCTTAACTCAATGTCCACGGAACCGGGGGCAGCTCAAATGGCTTAGCGGCCGCAACGCACTTATTCGTCCCAACCGTCGTCGACACCCCATCTACTCGTGCTGTGGAGACGTTCGCGCGCCAGTTTGCGGACTTGGCACCAAGCCTCAATCCTTCCATTCGATGGGCGGGCATCATCGGCACAATGACCAATGGTCCCACCAGCAAGTTGCCTCAGAACGTCCGATCTGTTGCGGAGTCAACTGAGTTTGCAGCCACCAATCGAATTTCGAACGCCGGCCCCTTCTTCTACGATGCCGTGGTTCCGCGCGCAGCTCAGCTTGCCCAGTCGACCGGAAACGGCATTCCCTATCTCCGCTCCGAACCGTACAGATCAAGCGGCGTCATTCAAACGCTCGGCGATCAGATTCTCGAAGCGGTGACCACAAATGGAACGCCCCCAACTCGCAGCAGTGCTCCGCCGGTTGAGCACGCATCTTCGGCCTGACGTCGCCAAGGTCGTCGCGGCCTGTGCCGATGCCATGATAGCGGCCGATAACGACGAAGCCCTGGCCGAGAGAATATTTGCCAACAATCGAACGAAGAAGCAGCGCGAGGCCCTTCAGAAGGCTGTCGAGCTCTTGTCCACCCTGACTAGTCTTGATGAAGATCGACACGGACTTCGCTCGATCGTCTCCGTGCTATCTACCCCGCCAGCCAAGCCTGCTCGCCCAGCTCCGCAGCTTGCTTCGAACGCGGCGAAGATCCATGTCGCTACTGAGCTCGTCGAAAGGTTCGCTGCAGAACTGGACGAGGCGCGATTGGATCGAGATCGCTTTGTGGCGCTTCACCGACAGCTGAATGATGCTAAGAGGGTGAACACTCCAACCCTTCAACGCATCGCACAGGTCTTCCTACAGCACGATACAAAGTACTCGGGACGGAAGAAGGCGCTCGACGACATCCTAAGGCGACATCACGATCTGCTGCGCATCGCCGCACAGGATCAGATGCTCGACCGACTTCGGTAAGACTGCATCGGACAGCATGCAACGCGCACGCGAGACGGTCTCGAGCGACGCCTTGCACACCGCTTGAGCCTGAACAGCGGGTCAGTTGTTGTTGGCCGCGAAAACAGCCTGAACCAACTCTATCGCTCTGAGTAGTGGCACGGCGTCTATCTCATCGCCGCAGTTTCTAGAGTCCGTGCCGCTGTGGACGACAAGCTTGCGCGTGGGCCTGACCCCAGCGCAGGCGCGCCTGAAACCCGGTTCAGGGTTTCTCTGAGAACTGACTTTAAATTCGATCGCGAACGCTTCTTCGTACGCAGGTCGGAAATCGAGGATCAAATCAATCTCGTCGCCGTCCCCATTGCGATAGACATGGGGAACGGCGAGTTCTTCGCTTGCCATTATCAACGCTTCGGTAGCGAAGCCTTCCCAGCTAAACCCGTGCAGCTCGTCGGTCCTTAATTGCTCTCGCCGTTGCACACCGCGCATGGCGTGGAAAAGACCGGAATCGCGGACGTAAACCACGGGGTGAGGGCCTGCGATATTTGCCACCCTCCGTACGAGCCCCAATTCTGTCAGCATGGCTATGGTTCGGCGCAAACTCGGCCGGTCTAGCCGGAGATCGTTTTGCCAATTCTGTTCGACAAACGTCTGCCTGTGTCCACGCACAATGCGGCCGACCACATCTGAAACACGATCCTCCGCGCCGATTCCCCAAGCGCCAAACCCCCCGTCGATAAGGGAGCGTATGTAGTCAACTCGCCACTGAAAACTCGCAGTATCGTTTCCGGCGCGCAAGCTGTTGGGCAGTCCGCCCCGCAACCAGTGCTCGTCCTGGTCCCAATTGTTATGCTCGACCGGAGCCACATCCTCAGCAACGAGGACTGGTATTGCTTGCTCTAGCCGAGCGCCCTCCACTTGGCGCGCCTCATAAGGCTGGATGGGTGCCAGTTCTAATTTCTTAACCATCCCGATAAGCTCATGAGAAAGAGTCATCGCTACATGTTGATGGCGGGCGAGCAGAAGAAAGCGGGTTTGCGAGTTGCCTTCAGCGGCACGGCGCACCACAGCAGCTACGGGCTCTAAGGCTGAAGCGTCGATATTCTCTATAACGACAAGATGCCCAGCAACGACCTCAATGAATATATCCGGCCGCTCTATGCATCCTCGCCTGTCCTCATCGACACTCGCATCGAAACTAACGGCTAATCCGTTGGCGTTCGCTGCGCATTGCTTCGCGAGCTCGCTGCGACCGACACGAGGGAGACCGCTCAGCACAACGGCCGTTCGATCTACGAGTGCACTGTCGATCTCGTTGCGAATACTGCGCGGGATCATGCGACCGACCTATCAAGGCCGTGTCAAATCGAGGACCACGATCTGCGCGAGACCGTCTCGTACCGCCTTACTGCCTGCTCGAAGTAGGTCTTCCAAGTCAGCTGGCCCAGTCGGCAATGGTTGGCCTGCTTCCGGCTTTCTAAGCCTCTTGTTCTTGGCGACGTTCTCGCCAAACCACAAAACCAGATAGATGCCCCGACCATCCGCCTGCCAATCCTTCGAATAGAAGGCAGCGAGTTGAGTGTCAGCGGCAGTCCAAAGGTCTCGGTGCCATTGTCCCTTTATCTCAATAGGGAGTCGCAGTTTGCCCGCAACGCAGACGATATCGACTTCACGATCGCCAGCTACGTGCGTCTCAATTGAGAGATCAACTCCAGTGCAGCCTTGGCGCAAGAGCCCAACAAGATGATCTCGGGAAGCTTCCTCCCCCCTTGGTTGACCGTTCTCAAAGAAGCCGCGCCACGACTCAGCATCGTCGCTCCACACCTTCTTCTGTACGACGCGAATTTCTTCGAGCATGAAAGCTTGAAGGTCTGCGGAGTTGGTAGGCGTTCGATCGCGAACCACCCTGTCGACTGCATCCAATGCCGGCGGACTATAGGCGGCCTCAACACGTATGCGCGCCTGTTCAGCAGCGACAGATTTTATCGCCTCGGTATAGCCGTCAACCGGCGCGCTCTGTAGATGCTGAAGCGCGGCAACTGCATCATCACCCGACTCGTTGCCTAAGCGTCTGATCAGACCTGCGAGAAAGTCACTGGCATCCCATTTGTTGTTGGCCCCCATTGTCACGTCCGTCGGCCGACCCTCGTTCGGCCAGACTGTTCGGAACTTCGACACCATCCACTCTATTTGGGCGGGTGTCAGGGCGACAGCAGGGTCGTTTCCGCGCCTGCCGCCCGTCCGGTCCCGCAATTGCCAAATAAGGTCAGGCTCGATTTCCCTGCCATTGAGGCGCGCGGACACCGCCTCGAAATCGACGATAACCCCAACCGCGTCCCATGCTCGCCGCTGATCGTCGTCTGCGAACGCATTGCGGCTAGCGCTAATTTTGCTTACTTCGTCGTATCGACCTGACCTAAGGAGTCGATCGATCATTTCTAACTGCGGAGAAGTGGGGATATCCCCGAAGCGCTGTAACCATTCGAACGCGAGACGCGTGCCCAGTTCTGCCTCGACGTCGTCTTTCATCAACGAATAAAGGCCGTCTACATGCGCGCGCTGCGTCGAGAGCTGCGGCTCAATAAGGCGCCGGATGGCATCTTCCCAGCTTCCGCGACTTCGCAATGCCGCTTCGAGAGCCTCCTCAAGCCCTTCGATGCCCGCATGATTGTCAATTTTTGTATGACGCAGCTCGAAAAGGCCTGCCATCAGACGCTCAACGTTCAGGTCGTCAAACCCCCTTCCTGTCCGCAGGCGCTCGGCAAGCGCAGCCACTAAGATGTAACTTGCCTCCCAGCGCTTACCGTTTGCGAAGCTCTCGGCGATTTCATCGGCCGTGGGCTTCGGATTGGGTGATGTGAGGAACGATTCGAATCCTTCGTGCGCTGCTTCAGCAAGTTCGTCACCAAGCCATTGAGCGACACGCTCATGCGCCGGCAAACTATCGCCCATACCGCTGAAGAGGTGGAGGTAGGCCTTTGCAGGTTTTAGAACTGGGCCGTAATCCCCTCGCCGTAACGCATCGATATTCTCGGCAGCATTCCGGCGATGCTCGGCCCATTCCGCTGCACGCTTCCCGCGTCGCCTTCGCTCACTCTCGGCCTGCTTGGCTTGCCACTCAGGCACGCGCGGTTCTGCCAGATCATCGATCCATTTCAAAAGGTCAGGGCGATGGGCGGCAAATGGTCGGGCCGCACGACGGACGTCGGCACCCTCATCTCCATTGTGCCTAACCAGCTGCATGATATCGCGCCAGCGCTCGTCCTGCCGTTCTCTTGGATCGAGTTTCCCGAGCAACGCTACGACGTCGTCGTTCTTTGGAGCGAGCGCAGAGGACCGCCTGCTCAATCGCATTGCTCTACGCCAAGCATCTTTTTCGCCGGACTGCTCTAAGATTATGAGGCGCTGTATGGCGCGACGAAGAGGCGTATCGCGCTGAATCAGCCCGTCTAGCTGCTTGCGCGTTTCTCTCTGAATTCCCGCCTCGGCATCCAAAGGCTCCAGCCAGGCCCAGAGGACAGTCGGTTCCACTCCACCAAGGCTGACACGGCGAACAAGAAGCTTGTAGGCTAAGTCGGTAATGCGCCCCCGGGGCTCATTCGACCGGTTATTCGACTTGGGTAGCGTCTTTAATGCCTCAACCAAACGGCCCAGCATGCCCTCGAGGCGAGCATCCGGCAGGGCATTCTCCATTCTAAAGAGAATGCCCACCGTGCGGCTGTCTCGCTGGGCATGGCGAACAATGAGGTCGACTATAAGATTGTCATCGAATTGCTCGTAACCGACGTCGTCAATCAGCTCAATTGCGAGGCGGAGCGATAGTTCGTCTCCAAAGTCTCTCAACTGTCCGATTATACTGAGCCATTGGTCCTCCCCCAGAAGCTTGGCCAATGCTTCACCGGCCGCGCTCCTGTGCGCGAATATTTCTTTTGGGCTGAGCACCAAGTCTCGCAGCTTGTGCGCGAGCGCGGAAACTATGTTGGACCCGTTGATTGCTTCAAGCACCAGAAGACGAAGGCCAAACGGCGTTTCTGTGGAAGCTATTAGCCGGCTAATGTCCTCAACAAGCTCCGGCTTACAAATCCCACGCAATGAGTATCGCTCCCATCGCCTGAAGCGCGGATTTTGTTCGGCAAGGCCTTGCAACGCTTGAAGCAAGACACGGCCTTGCTCAACTGTCATCCGGTCTGCATCGCCATATTCGATCACCCCCATTGGGTCGGCGGCGATGACATCAGCAGCGAAAGCTGGATTCTGGGCAAGCCAAGCATGGATACCCCGAAGGTTGGCAGGCACCAGGCCGTAGGCGTGAAAGAACGAAAGAACTCGCCGCCTCTTGCGGGGAGTGTCAGCCAAGTTAGTAAGCCATTGCGCACCCAAATACTCGCCTAGCCGACGATGCCAATAACTGAAGCGATCCGCTGCGTCGGCCTTGAATAAGCGGGTGTCCAATACTGCGTCGATGACTTCCCCTCTCGGGAGATGACGAATGTCAGCAAGCGCTAACTCGCCTTCGGCTTCATCTGCAGTTGCCGATCGGACGATGGCTTCGCTGCCTGTAAGAATGAGTGCAGCAAACGCCGCTCCAGCAGCGTCGAGCGCAACCTGACGCGGCGGCTGACGATCAATCTTGGAACCTCGTTGTTCCTCTCTCATCATGTCACAGGCACGCTCAATCAGCTCGCCCCGCGTCTCCGGAAGCGCGCCAGCGCCTATCGTCACTACCAGTTCAAGCGTCTGAGGATTGCCGAGTAGGCCCTGAAGCCCGCGAGTATTGAAGTGTTCGACGATCAGCTTTGCGTTCGCGGGGCCGACACGCTGCGTGAGATGAGCCATGATCTCAGCGTCGGAAATCGGATCGAGATGAAGTTCAAGCGGACTTGCCGCGTATTGCTCGCGTATCGCCTCTAGGCCAGTGGCGCTCCGCCAATCTGCTACTCGGCATGACAGGACGAAACGGGGATAGGCGAGTGTGCCGAGCTTGCGTAGGACCAAGTCGACAGCGTCACCCTCGCCCTTCGCGCTTACCTCGTCGAGCGCATCAATCACCAATACGCCTGCATCCTTGAGCAGCGTCTCGGGGCTGTGACGATTGATGAGCTGACGGGCAGTGCACAAAGCATGTCCGGGGGCGCTCGCTATCCATTCGAGCAAGGTCGACTTGCCCATCCCCGCCTCGCCCAGAATGATCAGGCATTCGGGTCGCTGCAGGAGCGCAGACTGCTGCAATTGGGTGCGCCGATCGCCCGTCTCGAACCAGAGCGTTCGTGGAATCGTAGAGCTTTCCATTGTTCACGTCGCCCGATCAGAAAATGCTTCACTCGTGCATAGCCGCCTCGAAAGTAGAGGGGCGATTGCTGTGTCGGCGGTGTCGGGTCGTCGACCCTCGATCTCAAAACCACGACGAGTCAATCGCTTCTTGGTGCAAGATCGCAGTCTCTCCATGGCAAGACCGCGATCCCATCGGCCATTCGGCTTCACACTCCGTCACCGGGTCCACATCCCAGCCGCAAGTGGCGCACTCTTTCTAGGATCGGCCTGCGATGTTGTCAGGGGGCGAGAATCTGCACCCCGTTGCAGCCGCTGCCTGCACCCACGGTGGGAGTGGCCGCTCGCCCAGGATCTCTGCGAAGGCATTGGGAGGGAACTGTTCGGCCATAAGAGCCCTGCGCAAAGTGGCATTCTGTACGACAGTCTCGATCCAAAGGTTCGGATTACACAGGAGAGATATCGCTAGATAGCGCTGCGGATGCCCCGGAATCTCAACCCCATACGCTCCCTTATGAGGATCAAATCCAAGGCAATCAATATGGATCGCAGTCAGTAAGGGCAACGCAGGGAGATATATCTTCCAGACTCTTCTACGGAAGTCTCTGAGAGTGTTATCACTTTCGAGTGCCTGCCTAGACTTCCGCCCTTCTAAATGTTTCTTGAGAAAACCGACATCTCTGTCAACTCCGGATGGCAGCTGTACTGAAGCACTCTCAGCGCGAAAATGACCCGCGAGCATTTGCGCAAGAGCCAGCGGTTCTCCCCCTCTGAAAAACGTGATGTCCATGCCCATGCCGACCAAATCGAGCGCCTCAAATTCCAACCTCCTTGAAGCTTTGAAGACTCTGCTTCTCATTTGAGCAGGCGGCAATTCATTCCTCGAGAGATGAGGCGGGGGGCGGATTTTCCTTCCTGCCGCCATCGCGGCGCGCAATATCCAGGCACAGAAAGTACTGGTCGCCTCCTGTCGAGCCTGAATCTGGCTGACATTAGGATAAGCGGCGAACGCCAATAGCATCGCACAAGCTGCCAATGGGTCAGACACATCTGACACACGAAAGCGCTCAAATGGTGCATCTTGGATGTATTGGAAGCCCTGCAATGCTGGCCTATGTGCCCGTTCGCTCTCAGTAGACTAATTGGATTGCGGCGATCCTGAATTCAGTCGCGCGAAGCTAGCGCGCGTTGATTGAAATTCCGGAGAACCCGCTCGCGTCGGCAAGCTTGCGGACATTAGCAACATCCTCGGGACGGCCGCACGTGATCGCGAGAAGCTCGATCTCGCACCACGGGCCGGCGGAGCCCATTCCAAGTGCGATGTATTCGTCGCCGTTGTGGATAAAGCGGTCGGCCGCAACCGGATTCGGGACCAGGAGTCGCGTCTCTTGCTCGTACGCCAAGCTCTTGCGCAAACAGAAGGCCGTCAGCTTGGCGGCGCTGCGGGGGAAGAAGCGGCCGCCAACTGCGGTCATCAAATCTTCGTCGAGAAGTTTCAGGAGAGATTTTTTAACCCCCTCGTACCTGATCTCGCGGAGGTCGGCCGCTCGGGTCGAGAGCCGGAGGCGGAGGCGGTATCCGGCGCCGCCGTCGGCAAAGGTACACCAGTGGGACGCCTCGCTCCCGCTGCCGGGGACGGTGAATGAAGCGTAGAAGTAGCATTCTGCCAGTTCGCGTCGGATCTGCTTCGACTTGGCGGCGGCGTAGGCGTGCTCCTTGAGGAACGCTAAATACTCGGCGTCGAAGTTCTTCGCGACCGGGGCCAGCCAAAGTTGTTTCTTATCGAGAATGCTCGCAAGGATGTCAGGCTTAGTGAAGTGTACGACCTCGGTCGGTCCGAGCTTCGGGAACATCCGGCCGAGCAAATTGTCGGACACAACGGTAGACCACGTGGGCTCATAGACGAAACCATTTTTCAGCTGGAGATCAGCTGGCTCATATGGAAGAGCGCACACGAGCTTTACCAGGATTTCAGCTGCCTTCCTCTTCTTGTTGAGCAGCTCGATAGGTGGCGGCTTGGAGCTCATGGCATATCCTTTTACGGGGACCGCTAGGCAGAGCGGGGGCTCCATGTCACGCCCATGTCGCGTGGAGCACATACGAACCCGTGGAACCACTGGGGAACAGGCCGTAAATGCTGGATGTCATGTCACGTAAATTCCATGCAAACCGTGACATGGAACATCGCGGATGAGAACATTCAACCGATTGATGCTGTTCGGGATTTATTGGTGGGCGATGAAGGACTCGAACCTTCGACCCGCTGATTAAGAGTCAGCTGCTCTACCAACTGAGCTAATCGCCCTACCTTGGCCCGGCGGATCGCCGCGCTGCCTACCGCCCTCACGTCATGCAAAAGTGTTGGCTGGCAAAAGAACAGCCTCGCTTCCGCCGCGATTCAGGATTTGGCTCGCGTGCCAAAGAGTGCCGCGTTTTATACGTCGTGCGTCCCCTTGTCCAGCCCGCATCACCGGGGCCGGAAGGGAGTTTGCGCGGCGATCCCGGTTGTAGCGTCCCAGTGCATCGAGCGCGTTGTTGCCCCATAGGAATTGAGACTGGCATGCGCACTCCGATCCTCGTGATTTCTGCTTTGGTCATCCTGGGCCTTGAAGGCTGTGCCGCCGCCATGCCGGGATATGTGCCCGACAAGGGTCGCCACAAGCTCGTCGAGGCCGCAGCGAAGGCCGGGGGCGGCAAGATCGGCGAAATTGCAAAGGACGGCACCTACGTCCCAACCGAGACGGAACGCGGCTACACCTGCCGCCGCCTCACGGGCGTCCTGCAGCTCAAGATCCAGCAGGTTCGCGACACCGAGGCCAATCCGCCGGGTGGCCTCATCGCAACGCTCACGGCCAAGTCCACGCCGCGCCCCACCTCGACCGGGGCGCCCAGCGCCGTCTACTCCGAGGATCGCGCCCGCCTGATCGCGCTGAACCAGCTCATGATCGAGAAGAACTGCGGCCATTTCGACCTCGATGCAGCCCTGAACGCCGGGAACACTGAGACGCCGGAGCCCATCGGCGTGCCGGCCAAGTCGAAGTCCGCCAGGAAGAAAGACCGCTGAACATCCTCGCCCTCATGCACTGGGCCCCATACCCGCGGTTCGCGGCTGCCAGTCGAATTCGCGGGGTGAGGCCCCCTGTCAATTGCGCGTCCACCCCGGAACGGCTATAGGGCTCCAGGATGTACCGCCCCGGCGGCACCACATGTCCGCCGTCGGGAGCGACGCGCGGCCGGGTGAAACCGCCGGCGGGGGTATCTTCGCGTTTTCCGACACGGTTTTAATGGGCAAGGCATTCGCGAGACGCCGACAACTGCCCAATCAGTGAGCTCGGCGCCGCCGCAGGTTATTTGCCGGCGCGGCCTGCGGCCCGACTTTGATGCGTGGGAGCTTATGGACTTGAAATCAGGCACGCAGAAATCCCAGGCCGGCGGCTTCCGCGATATGATCAGCATATTCGCGCACGCGCTGATCATTGCCTTCGTTGTCCGCGTCTTTTTCTATCAGCCGTTCAACATTCCTTCGGGCTCGATGCAGTCCACGCTGCTGATCGGCGACTATCTCTTCGTCTCCAAGCTCTCATACGGCTATTCCAAGCACTCGCTGCCCTTCAGTCCCGATCTCTTCTCCGGCCGCATCTGGGGCGCGAGCCCGAAGCGCGGCGACGTCGCGGTATTCAAGCTGCCGCGCGACAACGCGACGGACTATATCAAGCGCGTGATCGGCCTGCCGGGTGACGAGATCGTCGTACGCGGCGGTGTGCTCTTCATCAATGGCAAGGAAGTGCCGCGCCGGCGCGTCGACGACTTCGTGCAGATCGGCGAGGACGGGCGCGAGCGGCGCATTCCGCGCTACGAGGAGACGCTGCCCGAGGGCGTCAAATACTACGTGCTCGATGCCCGGCCGAACGGCGACTACGATAATGTCGGCCCGTACAAGGTGCCTCAGGGCCACTATTTCATGATGGGTGACAATCGCGACAACTCGACGGACAGCCGCGACCAGTCCCCCCGCTATGGCGTAGGCTTCGTGCCGCTTGAGAATTTCATCGGGCGGGCTGATATCATTTTCTTCTCCATGGCCGTCGACGAACCGGGCCGTTTCGAGTTGACTAGCCCTTGGACGTGGCCCTTCGACGTGCGTTGGAACCGCATTTTCAAGCTGGTTCGATAACGAGGCAAAGCCCTTTGACCGATGCGCCGAAGCATCCGCCTCTTCCGGCCTCCGCGCTGAGGAGGCGGAAGCGTAAGCAAGTCGCTACACTGCCGCCATCTTCGACTGACTTGTCCCGACTGGGTTGTGGGAGGGGCACGTCGTGACCAAGGCCGCAGTGCCCAAGAAACCCGCGGAAAAGCTCAAGACCGCGCCGCTCGAGAAAGCGCTCGGCTACAAGTTCAAGAGCCGGCCCCTGCTCCGCCGTGCGCTCACGCATGCGAGCGTGCGCTCCCAGCGAGAGAAGAGTGATGACAACGAGCGCCTGGAGTTCCTCGGCGATCGCGTGCTCGCTCTCGGCATTGCCGAGCTGCTCGTCGAGATGGATCCCGAGGCTACCGAAGGCGAGCTCGCTCGACGCTTCAATCGCCTCGTGCGCCGCGAGGCCTGTGCCCGCGTCGCCCGCGACCTCGATCTCGGTGACGCGCTCATACTCTCGACGTCTGAAGCCGACAGCGGCGGACGCAACAAGGACACCATCCTCGCCGATGCCTGCGAGGCGCTGCTCGGCGCGATGTTCGTCGAGGCAGGCTTCGATGTGGCGCGCAACGTGGTCCGGCAGCTTTGGATGCCGCTCATCGGCGACGCCCCCCGTGGGACCGCCGATCCCAAGTCGGCGCTCCAGGAATGGGCCCAGGGCCAGGGCCTGCCGCTGCCGGAGTACGTCGAGATCGGCCGCGATGGCCCTGATCATGCGCCGCGGTTCACCGCCCAAGTTCGCGTCGGTCGCCATAGCCCCGCTGAAGGCGTTGGCGCAAGCAAGCGCGCAGCCGAGCAGGCAGCTGCCACGGCGCTTCTGCGTGCTAAAGGTGTGTGGCCCGTGGATGCGACATCGGATGCCCATGAGTAAGTCTGAACCAGACCTGCCGATCGAGCCGGCGGCGAGCGCCGAGCCCCAGCGCTGCGGCTTCATTGCTGTGATCGGCGCGCCGAATGCCGGCAAGTCCACCCTCGTCAACGCGCTCGTTGGCGCAAAGGTCACGATCGTCTCGCACAAAGTGCAGACGACGCGCGTTCCCGTGCGCGGCATCGCAATTGCCGGCGCGAGCCAGCTCGTGTTCATCGATACGCCGGGGATCTTTGCACCTCGCCGCCGCCTCGACCGGGCCATGGTCGACGCAGCAGCCACCGCGGCCGGCGATGCCGACATCGTCGTGATGCTCGTCGATGCTCAGAAGGGCGTCACCGAGGATGTCGCGCGTATTCTGCGGCAGCTCGCGAATGTTGCGCACCCGCGCGTGCTCGTCCTCAACAAGATCGATCGTGTGAAGAAAGAACAACTTCTCGCACTCGCCGCGGATCTCAATGCGCAACTCGATTTTCCGGCGACCTTCATGATCTCCGCCCTCAAGGGACACGGCGTCGAGGACCTCAAGGCGCATCTCGCGAGCCATGTGCCTGAGGGAATCTGGCATTTTCCCGCAGATGATCTCTCCGACGTTCCCGAGCGCCAGCTCGCTGCTGAGATCACGCGCGAGAAGTTGTACGAGCGCCTCCACCAGGAGCTGCCCTACGCGGCGACCGTCGAGACGACTGCCTGGCAGGACCGCAAGGATGGCTCGGCGCGCATCGAGCAAACGATCTTCGTCGAGCGTGATAGCCAGCGCGTCATCGTGCTCGGCGGGGGCGGCCGCACGATCAAGGACATTTCCATGCGCGCGAGGAAAGAGCTCAGCGCCTTACTCGAGCGTCCCGTCCATCTGTTTCTGCATGTGAAAGTCCAGGAAGGCTGGGGCAACGACCCCGAGCGATACCGCAATATGGGGCTGGACTATCCGAAGGAATGAGGTGGGCGCACAACGATGCGCGAGGCCTTCAGCTACCGCACCGATCCTACCGTTCCGCCGTTTCCCGATGATCGGCCGGTCATCATTTTCGATGGCGAATGCGTGCTCTGCTCGCGTTTTGCCCAGTTCATCATGCGCGCGGATCGACATCGCCGTTTTCGACTGCTCGCGGCGCAGCAGCCGATCGGCTCGGCGCTCTACACTCATCTCGGTCTCGATCCCGAAACTTACGAGACCTTCGTCCTTCTGGACGAGGGCCGCGCGTGGCTCAGGTCGGATGCAGCTCTGCGTATACTCGCCGAGCTGGGGTTTCCATGGTCGTTGAGCGGCATTTCCCGCCTCATGCCCCGCTTCGCGCGCGATAGGCTCTACGATTTGGTCGCACGCAACCGCCTCCGCTGGTTCGGCTGCCGCGCGAGCTGCTATGCGCCCGATCCTTCCGAAGCGGATCGTTTCATTTCATGAACCCGCCGCTCAAAATTTTGATCGTCGGCGGCTATGGCACATTCGGCGGCCGCATCGTCGAGCTGCTCGAGGACGTGCCGCGCCTGACCTTGATCGTCGCGGGGCGCTCCATGGCAAATGCCGAGGCCTATTGCCGGACGCGCAATGCGGCGAAGGCACGCTTAGTACCTGCTACTTTCAATCGCGACGGCGATGTCGCCACACAGCTCCGCGCGCCGAAGCCCGACATCCTGATCGATGCCAGCGGCCCCTTCCAAACCTACGGCGACGTCCCCTACCGTCTCATCGAAGCCTGTATCGCGGAACGCGTGAATTATCTCGATCTCGCCGACGGCTCGGCTTTCGTCGGGGGCGTCGCCACCTTCGACAAGGCCGCGCAGGCAGCCGGCATCTTCGTCCTATCGGGCGTGTCGAGCTTTCCCGTACTGACAGCCGCAGTGGTGCGACGGCTGTCGTCCGACATGACGCGCGTAGAGACGATCCGAGGCGGCATCGCGCCGTCGCCCTTCGCCGGCGTCGGTGAGAATGTCATCCGGGCCATCGCAGGCTACGCGGGACAGAAAATTGAGATCAGGAAGGATGGCAAGAGCGTCACCGGGCGGCCGTTCACCGAGCACATGCGCTACACGATCGCGCCCGCTGGCCGCGCGCCGCTGCGCAGCACGCTCTTCTCGCTCGTCGACGTGCCCGATCTTGTCGCGCTCGCGGAGTTGTGGCCCGAGGCGAAAACCATATGGTTGGGCGCCGGGCCAGTGCCCGAGATCCTTCACCGGGCGCTCATAGCGTGCGCTTGGCTCGTAAGTGTCGGCGTGCTGCCCTCTCTCTCGTTCCTTGCGCCGCTGATGCACGCTGCGACGAACCACATTCGTTGGGGCGAGCACCGCGGCGGCATGTTCGTTGCCGTTGAGGGTATCGGAACCGACGGCACACCGCTGGAGCGCTCGTGGCATCTGCTTTCGGAAGGCCGCGACGGGCCGCTCATTCCATCCATGGCCGTGGAAGCTATCGTGCGACACCTTCTCGATGATCGTGCACCGATGCCGGGCGCACGCGCTGCCGTACGCGAGCTGGAACTCGACGCCTATGAGGCGCTCTTCCAGCATCGGACCATTTACACAGCCACGCGCGACGACATGGCGCGCGAGAAGGGTCCGCTATACGCTCGCCTTCTCGGGCCGCAATGGCCCACATTACCGGCACAGATCCGCGACATGCACAGCGTAAGTGAAAAGCTCGTCGCCGTGGGACGCGCGGAGGTACAGCGCGGCACCGGACGGCTCTCTCGCCTGGCTGGCGCCATCATCGGCTTTCCGCAAGCTGCCGACGATGTTCCCGTGCGCGTCGAGTTCGAAGCGCGCGACGGCGTCGAGACCTGGACGAGGACGTTTGGCGGCAGCAGCTTCTCAAGCCGGCAGTTCGCCGGCCGCGGACGTTCCGATGCGTTGCTGACCGAACGCTTCGGAGTGATGGACTTCGCGATGGCGTTGGTTCTCGAAGGAGATCGCCTGCGCCTCGAGCTGCGCCGCTGGAGCATCTTTGGCATTCCGCTCCCCTTGTGGCTCGCGCCGAAATCCAATGCTTTTGAAGCGGTCAGGGACAACCGGTTTGTCTTCCACGTAGAGATCTCGCACGCCCTTACCGGCCGGATCGTTCGCTACACGGGTTGGCTAGACATCGTGGGCGCGAATACAGCGACGAGTCTGCCCCAGCCGCACGACGATCTCGGGGCTGCAGTGACAGGGAAAGTGGGATAAGGAACGGACGCCACAGGGTTGCCAGAAAATATCTGCATGTGCCCCCCACGTTCCGTTCGCTCCTCTCATGCGGCTGAGCCGCTTCCTTATTCACCCCAGATAGACCGTCACATGAGCGCGATTATCACTGTCAGCGGCCTCACGAAGTCGTACGCGTCGGGCTTTCAGGCACTGAAGGGCATCGACCTCGAGATCCGGCGCGGCGAGATCTTCGCTCTGCTTGGACCCAACGGTGCCGGCAAGACGACACTCATCAATACCATCTGCGGCCTCGTGAACCCGAGCTCGGGCACAGTCACCGTCGATGGCCACGACATCATCAGGGATTATCGCGCGGCGCGCGCCCTGATCGGCCTCGTCCCGCAGGAACTATCGACCGACATGTTCGAAACGGTCTGGGCGACCGTCAGCTTCAGTCGCGGCATTCATGGCAAGAGCGCTAATCCCGCATACGTCGAGACCGTGCTGCGGCAGCTCTCGCTGTGGGACAAGAAGGATAGCAAGATCCTGACGCTCTCGGGTGGCATGAAGCGGCGCGTCCTCATTGCCAAGGCGCTCGCGCACGAGCCCCGCATTCTTTTCCTCGATGAGCCGACGGCCGGCGTCGACGTCGAGCTGCGCCGCGGCATGTGGCAAGTCGTCCGCCAGATGCGCGAAGCGGGAGTTACGGTGATCCTCACCACGCACTACATCGAGGAAGCCGAGGAAATGGCCGACCGCATCGGCGTCATCCGCAGCGGCGAGATCATCGTGGTCGAGGAGAAAGCCGAGCTCATGCGCAAGCTCGGCAAGAAGGAGCTGAAACTGCGTCTCGGCACGCCGATCGCAGCCGTTCCCGGTGCACTTGCGAGCTATCCGCTGGCCCTCGTCGACGATGGCCACGCGCTCGTCTTCACCTACGACGCGCGGGCCGAGCGCATGGGCATCACGACACTCCTCAATGCCATGCGCGACGCCGGCCTCGTCGTCACAGACCTCGAAACCCACCAGAGCTCGCTCGAAGAAATCTTCGTCGATCTCATGAGGCACGCATCATGAACCTGACCGCGGTCCGCGCGATTTACCTCTTCGAGATGGCCCGTTGGGGACGCACGCTGCTTCAGAGCATCGTAGCGCCCGTGCTCTCGACCTCGCTCTATTTCATCGTGTTCGGTGCCGCGATCGGCTCGCGCGTGCCCGATATCGACGGCGTGAGCTACGGCGCCTTCATCGTTCCGGGACTCATGATGATGCTGCTCCTGACCGAGAGCACGTCGAATGCCTCGTTCGGCATATATTTTCCGCGCTTCACCGGCACCATCTACGAGATCCTCTCGGCGCCCATTTCGTCATTCGAGATCGTGCTCGGTTATGTCGGGGCCGCCGCGACCAAGTCGGTCATCCTCGGGCTCATCATTCTCGTGACGGCGAGCCTCTTCGTGCCCATACGCATTGCCCATCCCTTCTGGATGGTCGCCTTCCTCGTACTGACTGCGCTGACGTTCAGCCTCTTGGGCTTCATCATCGGCATATGGGCAGACGGCTTCGAGAAGTTGCAGGTCATCCCGATGCTCATCATCATGCCGTTGAGCTTTCTCGGCGGCACGTTCTACTCGATCGGCATGCTACCGCCGTTCTGGCAGAACGTGGCGCTGCTCAATCCGATCGTCTATCTGATCAGCGGCTTCCGCTGGAGCTTCTTCGAGATCTCCGACGTGAGCGTCGGGATCAGCTTCGCGATGACCGTCGGCTTCCTGATCCTGTGCCTCGCGATCGTCTGGTGGATCTTCCGGACCGGCTATCGCCTGAAGCCGTAGCGTACGGTCTCAGTTCTTTTGTACGGTGCAGACGCCGCCGTCGGCGCGAAGGCGCTCGCAGAGCTTCAAGGCGTCCCCACGGCTCTCAGCGCCGATGCGCAGCGCGATCATGGACCGGCGACCGCGGCTCAAATTGCGCTCAGGCACGAACATCGGCTCGGCCTCACTGAGAAGTTTGGCGTGACGCTGCTTCAAGGGACCGAACCGGCCAGCAACCTTTGCCTGCGAAAAGTCGGCCGCAAGTTGCACACCCCAAGGCTGCGACTTGCCCACAGGTCTCGGCGCCTTCGCGGATAGTGCGACACGGACTAGCACCGGCGCCCGCTTCCGACAGGACGCCTGCAACTCCTCTGAGTTCAGCGCAGCGGGCTCGGCAGGCGCGCTGCCCGCGTCCTTCCAGCTCTCGGCTGCGTGCCCGGTTATGAACAGCACATAGGCGCGCGTCTCCGCCGGCAGCGTCCGCTTGCCGTCGAGCCAGTTGCGCACGCGCTCGGGGCCGGCATTGTAGGCCGCCGCTGCGAGTCCGAAGTTGCCGAACTGGCGCATGTGTTCAGCGAGCAGCCGCGCCGAGTGAGGAATGGCCTGGGCTGGATCGAAAGGATCCTCGAGCCCACGCTCCTTGGCTGTGCCGGGCATGAACTGGGCGATGCCCTGCGCACCCTTGTGGCTGACCGTATTCGGCCTGAAAGCGCTCTCGCGCCAGATGAGGCGGACGAATAAGGCCGGCGAGATGCCGCTCTCGCGCGCCTCCTTCTCCATCAAGGGGCAGATCGTCTCGACGAGCGGTTGCGCCCGCTCGGCACCCAGGGCGCCGTCTGCCCTGACCAGAGCGTCGGCCAGCAGCACCGGCGAAAAGGCTAGGATCGATAAACGAGCAATGCGCAGCATCGGCATCATAACGAGTCAACGCGGCTCGCGGTTTCACCGCACCCGATCTACTTGGCGGCGGCGGCGCTCGATGGCAAGCCAAGCTCGGTTTCGAGCTCGGCAATGCGCGTGCGGAGACGCTTCATCTCATCCCCGCGCCTGACCATGCGGATCTGAATTCGGCCGATCTCTTGAAAACTGTCTGTGCCCGAAGTCCGGGTGTTCCGCTGAACATCGAAAATCCGCTGCTGATCCTCACGATTCTCCTCGCTCATCCGCCGCAGGCGCTCCTTGGATTGCGCGAGCTCGACGACCTTTCCCGTCTGGTCCGCCTTGCGCTGGATCTCCCTCTCGAGTTCCTCGAGGCGCTTGTGTACGTCGCTCGCCGCCGGCACGTCGGGCCGCACCAATGCACCCGGCGCCGACGCCAGATGGAAATAGAAGTCGCCCGTCAGGGAGGAATGATCCCAAGGCACCTGCTTCCCGCCGGTCACCGCGAGCACATCCTTGCGCACGTCGATCATGAGGGACGTGAGATTGCGCCCCGGCTCGCGCAAGCCTTTAACCAAAGCCGTCGTGAACGGCGAGTTCGCGCCGGAGCCGTCGAGCGCCACATTGCCGGGCTGCGTCGAATAGGAAATGAACGTGCCGACGCCAGTCTGAACCTGTGCGAGGCCCTGACTTATGCTCGCCGAGCGCGTGCCCATGGATCGGGCGAGATTGTGCGCCAGTGGATTGTCGCGGCAGGCATCCAGAAAAACGAGATTGGTCTTGTTCTCGCGATCGATCTCCATCTGGCGCAGAATGAAGTCGACACCAACGGTCTCGAAGTCGAGGTCGCGCTCGCGGTCCATGGAGGCATCGACGGGTACGAGATAGTTGCGCCCCGAGACCTGCAGGGCGTGTCCTGCATAGAAGAACAGCGCCACATCCGCATTGTTGAGAGCCCGGGCGAAGTCGCGCACTTTCACGTCGAAGGCGCGCTTGTCCAGATCGAGCCCGGCAATGACCTCGAAGCCCGCTTCCGTCAGCGCCCTGGCCATTTCGGCGGCGTCATTGGCAGGGTTCGCCAGAACGGAGCTTTTCACATAGGCCGAATTGCCGATCACCAGTGCGACCCGCTTCTCGGCGGATGCCGGGCCGGCCAGCAAGAGATTGGCGATCAATGTCGTGAGCAGCAGACAGTAGCGCATTGTTCGGCCCCCTCCGGTCCATCCGATCCCGTGTAGGAGCCGAATTCGACAGATCCAAGACGGATGCTGAACATTTGTCAGCCACTTTCAGCGAAAGGTTTGGTTTCAATCAAATCTCAGGGAAATGGGCTGTCTATACGATCGTATGTATTCAATAGGCGGGCGCACGACCCCACGTGTAGCAGGTTGCCCTCCCCCTGAACCTTGCGAGCCCCAGCCATGTCCAAGAGAACCGCTGCTGATATCCGCCATTCGGCCCTCAGAACGCCGACGAGCCTGTCCGAGAATGCGGTCAAGGATATCTCGGCCGCTGTAACCGCAGCGCTGGCCGATGTATTCGCCCTGTATCTCAAAACCAAGAACTTCCATTGGCACATGTCGGGGCCACACTTCCGCGACTATCACCTCCTGCTCGACGAGCAGGCCGCGCAGCTCTTCGCCATGACCGATGATATGGCCGAGCGCGTCCGCAAGATCGGCGGCAGCACATTGAAATCCATCGGCCAGATCTCGAAGCTCCAGCGCATTCTCGACAACGACGCCGACTACGTGGCGCCCGACGACATGCTCGCGGAGCTGCGCGATGACAACAAGCAGCTTGTCGAAAGTCTTCGCGCCCTGCACGACCTCACTGACGAAGCCGGCGATCCCGCGACCACCAGCCTAATCGAGAACTGGATCGACGAGGGCGAGCGGCGCGTATGGTTCCTTTTCGAGACTTTGCGCAAGGGCTAGCCTCACGAAGTCGCAACCAGTTCTCTACGCTGCGCGTTGTGCTGCAACGGGCGTTTCCATGCCCGTGCTTCCAGCAGCAGGTTCACGTGCCCACGCCAAAGAAGGATCTGCGCGGCGGCAGGCCAATTTGGGCCGACACGCCGCGCATCGACGTCAAGCATCGTTCACGCCTAGGTGAGGAGAAATGCGACGTCGCCGTGGTCGGCGCGGGCATAAGCGGTGCGCTTGTCGCACTCGCGCTCGCCGAGCGCGGACATGATGTCGTCGTCGTCGATAGGAGCGAGCCTTGCCGCGGCAGCACACTTGCCAGCACGGCAATGATCCAGTTCGAGCTCGACACATCTCTCACAGAGCTTGCCGATCAGAAGGGCGCAGCCCACGCTGAGCGTGCCTATCTCAGATCGTTCGCAGCCGTGCAGGCCCTCGGCGACATCGTCGCACGACACGACATCAAGTGCGCATGGAAGGAACGCCAGGCCCTGTATCTTGCAGGCAATGAGCATGGCTGGCGGGCGCTGCAGGATGAAGCCGAGTACCGCAAGCGCATTGGTCTGCCCTCGTCGTTTCTCAGCGGCACTGAAGTTGCCTCGACGTACGGCATTCAAAGGACAGGTGCGATCATTTCGGAGGGCGCTGCGGAAGTTAATCCGGCGCAGCTCGCTGCGGGCTGTCTGCGCGCGGCGCGACGCCTCGGCGCGCGTCTCTACAGTCCGCACGAAATCACGAAGGTCCATCCACATGCGCGCGGTCTCGATCTCGAGACTGCTGGCGGCATCACGATCTCCTCGCGCCACGCCGTCTTCACGACTGGCTACGCGGTGATCCCCGGTCTGCCGCGCGACAAGTTCGAGATGGTCTCGACCTGGGCCATCGCCACCAAGCCTCTTCCCGCAGATGCCTTCTGGCCGAACCGCTGCCTGATCTGGGAGGCGGCCGATCCCTACCTCTATATGCGTGCGACCTGGGACAATCGCATTGTGGCTGGTGGCGAGGACTCAAAACTCAAGAGCCCGGAGCGGCGCGACGAGGCCACCCCGGTGAAAGCTCAGCGTCTCCTTGCAAAGGTCCAGAAATTGCTGCCGGGGCGCGACATCAAGCTCGACTATGCCTGGGCCGGCGCCTTCGCCGACAGCCCGACCGGCCTCCCCTACATCGCCCCAGCGCCGGACCTCGAACATTGCTTCGCGGTACTGGGTTGTGGTGGCAATGGGATCACGTTCAGCGTCATCGCGGCCGAAATTGTTCGCGCGTGGGCCGAGGGCAAGACTGATCCCGATGCACAGCTCTTTCAGTAAGATCCGGCAAACCCTGCGGGATGTCATTGATTGACAGTGAAGAGGCTGCGGGCTTATACGCTTCGCCCATGAGAACCAACGCTCATCTCGCCAGCCAGTATTACGCGCCGTCCACATAACGGCGGCTGCACTCCCATGCTCAACCGCTGCGTTTCCGGCGGTTGATCATTAAAGGCGAACGTCGGCATCGCAGCTCCCCCGGAGACGTGTGATGCCCTCTCAAAGAAAACTTCTCTCGACTATCGGCATTGTCGGTTTCGGCGTGTTCGGCGCGCTGGTCGCCAAGCATCTCGCCGCTCATTGCCGGCTACTCGCATTCGATCCGGCCCCACGCGGAGAGATGCCCGCTGACGGCTCAGTGCAGTCGTGCGATCTTCCGGAGATCGCGCGCTGCGATGTCGTAGTTCTGGCCGTGCCAGTCAGCGCGTTTGCCGAGGTCATCCGCGCGCTCCGGCCACATCTCCGACCCGGCACCATCGTCATTGACGTTGGCTCCGTGAAAATCGAGCCGGTGCGCACGATGCTCGCCGAGTTGCCGCCGTTCGTCGAAATCATCGGCGCGCATCCGCTCTTTGGCCCACAGAGCGCCAAGGACGGCGTGGCAGGTCACCGCATTGCGTGGTGTCCTGTGCGTGGGCGCTCCGCCGGGCGCATTGCCGCCTTCCTACGCCATGTCCTGAAGCTCGAGGTCATCCGCACGACGCCCGACGCGCACGACCGCGAGATGGCCGTCGTCCAGGGCCTCACGCACCTCATTGCCAAGGTGCTGGTCCGCATGGAGCCGCTACCGACGCGCATGGCCACGCGGAGCTTCGACCTGATCCTGCAGGCAACCAATATGGTTCGGCACGATGCCCCCGCCGTCTACGATGCCATCGAACGGGCCAACCCACACGCGGCGGCGGTGCGCGAGCGCTTCTTTGCCCTCGCTGAGGAAGTCCGCGGTTCGCTGCAAGCCGGTGGTGAAATTTCCAAGCTCCGGCGATGTTTGGATCGCGGCGATCGGTACGAGCCGAGCCACAACTGTGCGCAGCTCGTCGATTGAGAGCGCAACGCGCCAAAAAAAGCGGGCCGCCGGTGGCGGCCCGCCTTGGACTTTATGGACTCTCTATCGATGCCGAGGCCTTAGCCTTCACGGCCTCGGCGTCCGCGATCACCGCGCTCAACGCGCCCCTCGCGGCTCCGGCTGGGGCTTGCACGATCGCCCCGCGAGCGCTGCTGGAGACTCTGTCGACCCTGGCGTTCGGCACGGGCGGCGGGGGTACGATCCCGTCGCTCCATCCGAGATTCTCGACGCCGCTCTTGAATATCCCGACGCTGCTCACGACGTTCTGCGCGGTTTTCGCGACGGCGTTCCTGTACGGCCTCGCGACGATTTTCTCGCTGCTCGACGCGGTCCTCCCGCCGGCCTTGCCGTCGGTCGATGCGATCCTCTCGCCGGTCGGCACGATCTTCGCGACGTTCTTCTCGACGTTCAGCACGATCGTCGCGGCGGATATCGCGCCAGTTTTCCTGCCAGCGATCCCGCCAGCGTGCTCGCTCCGCATACCACGGGCGACCACGATAATAGTTGTCCCAGTACGAGCCCACAGAGAACGTGATGATCGGCACATCATATTCTGCGCCATACACTGCGAGGGGCACGTAGCTCCCGCCGCGGGCATAGCTGAGGTAGCTGGCTGACACCCAGCCGCGCGAACCGGCGGCGGTGACGTCGCACCAGCTATAACCGCGAACGCAGCCGTGCACGTCCACAGGGGCGGAGTCCGGTATCACATCGACGACGGGAAACGCCGTCGAAGGTCCCGCACGCATGTTCAGATCTACAGTGGTTATCGCATCCTGTGCCGAGGCGGTGGAAGGCAGCGCTGTGCCGGCCATGAGCGCGGCTGCCAGTGGCATCAAGTATTGTCGCATTGTTCCTCCTTTCGATGGCGCGCACGTCCCTCCATCACCCGCAAAATCATGCGGCATGACCGTGGCTTAGGCTTTCATATTGTATAAACGACGCACCTCATCAGCCGTTCCAAGCCTGCGGCGATTGTAACGCCACACCCGTGGCCCTCTTCGGTGCAGCGCAGCTGCATAAAAGCCCTCGACTCCTGTATATTGCGGCGATGGATTGGACCGACGAGGGCATCATCCTTGGGGTCAGGCCCCATGGCGAGACGGCGAGCATCGTCGAGCTGTTGACGCGCGCTCACGGCCGTCATCTCGGCCTCGTCCACGGCGGACGCTCGCGGCGCCTCCGTCCCGTCCTACAGCCTGGCAACCATGTCGATGTGAGCTGGAAGGCACGCCTCGCCGAACAACTCGGGCAAATGACGCTCGAACCGCGCCGCGCCTATGCCGCCGAAGTCATGGACCACGCCATGCCCCTCGCCGGCCTCGCGGCGCTGACCACGCTGGCTCGCCTGCTCCCGGAGCGCGATCCTCATCCGAGCCTTTACGAAGTGAGCCTGTTCGTCCTCGGCTTTCTGGATGAGCCGGACGTTTGGCCGGCGCTGCTCATCCGCTGGGAGCTCGCCCTGCTCGATGAACTGGGCTTTGGCCTCGATCTCACGGCCTGCGCGGCAACGGGCAGCAACGACGAGCTGATCTACGTTTCGCCGAAGAGTGGCCGCGCCGTATCCGCCTCGGCGGGAGAGCCCTATGCCGATCGGCTCCTGGCACTTCCGCCCTTCCTGCGCGGACGCAGCCAGGGATCCGTATCGCCGAACGATCTTGCCGCCGGCTTCGCTCTCACCGGCCATTTCCTGGAGACCCGCGTTCTTGCTCCCCGCGGCGAGAGCCTGCCCGAAGTCCGCGGCAGGCTCGCCGACATGCTGACGCGTGCCCGCAAGCCCGCCGACATCGTGGCACTGGCCCGGAACGGTTGATGCTGTTCGGTCGTTAGACCCTCGTGGCCCGCCGCACTGCTAGCCGTCCCTCAGTACTCAACTGAGAAGTGCGCGCGGGTCACGATCTGGAGATCTTCCATGCTCGACATCGTCCGCAAGGCCTTGACGCAGCTTGGCGTGTACGCTGCGCACCCCTCATTCTTTCTGTTTGTCATCGCATTTACGGCCATTTGGTACCTCGTCGAGAGGCACTCCCTCGACTGGCACGGCATAGCCACCCTCGTCACACTGATCATTGCGCTGCTGATCCACCGCTCTACGCATCGCGATGCCCAGGCCGTCCAGGCTAAACTCGATGCCATCATTCGGGCCGTACCCTCGGCGAGCAATGCGCTTGCCTCCATCGATGAACGGGAGCCCGAAGAAATCGAGCGTCATCGGGACGGCCAATCCGTCGACCGGCGCCCCTAACGGCCAGTTCTTCGCAAAAACCTGGGCCAGCGCCCGTCCGAGGCGCTATGATCCTCCTCGAAGCCGCCACCCAGCCCCATTTCGGGCCCAGGCAGGCGCACACGCCCAACCAATCCCGCAGGAGGATCCTCATGGACAAGAAAGTCATCACGCTCCTGAAGAACCAGTGCTTCATCGACGGCAAATGGGTCGGCAAGCCCGAGATCCCCGTCACGAACCCCGCGACAGGCGAGGAAATCGCCAAGGTTCCTCGCTTGGGCACAGCCGAGACCAAGCAGGCGATTGACGCTGCCGAAAAGGCGTTCAAGCCCTGGAGCCAGCTCCTCGCCAAGGAGCGCGCGGCCATCCTGCGCAAGTGGTTCGACCTCCAGGTTGCGCACGCCGATGAGCTGGCGCTGCTGCTGACCAGCGAGCAAGGCAAACCGCTCGCCGAAGCGCGTGGCGAGATCATCTACGGCGCCTCGTTCACCGAGTTCTATGCCGAGGAAGCCAAGCGCATCTACGGCGAGACCATCCCGAGCTTCAAGCAGGGCACCCGCATCGTCGTCATCAAGCAGCCGCTCGGTGTCATCGGCGCCATCACGCCGTGGAACTTCCCGCACGCCATGATCACGCGGAAGGTTTCACCTGCTCTCGCCGCCGGCTGCACGGTCGTCGTCAAGCCCGCCACCGAGACACCGCTCACGGCGCTCGCTCTCGCCGAGCTTGCGCGTCAGGCCGGCATCCCGCCCGGCGTGTTCAACGTCATCACGGGCAAGTCCGCCGAGATCGGCAAGGAGCTGACGACGAGCCCGAAGGTGCGCGGCATCACGTTCACGGGCTCGACGGAGATCGGCAAGGTGCTCATGGAGCAGTCGGCCTCGACCATCAAGAAGGTCGAGCTGGAGCTCGGCGGCAACGCGCCCTTCCTCGTGTTCGACGATGCCGACATCGACAAGGCCATCGAGGGCGCCATGGCCTCCAAGTACCGCAATGCCGGCCAGACCTGCGTGTGCGCCAACCGCCTGCTCGTACAGGAGAAGGTCTACGACGAGTTCGTCGCCAAGCTCGCCAAGACGGCTGCCGCAATGAAGGTCGGCGACGGCACCGAGACGGGCGTCGTCCAAGGCCCGCTCATCAACATGGCGGCCATCGAGAAGGTCGAGGAACATATCGCCGACGCCGTCTCCAAGGGCGCCAAGATCATAACGGGCGGCAAGCGCCACAAGCTCGGCGGCACGTTCTTCGAGCCGACAGTCCTCGCCAACGTCACGTCAGATATGAAGTGCGCTCGTGAGGAAACGTTCGGCCCCGTCGCCCCGGTCTTCAAGTTCAATACCGAGGAAGAAGGGATCGCCATGGCCAATGACACCGAGTTCGGTCTCGCCTGCTACTTCTATGCACGCGATATAGGCCGTGTGTGGCGCGTCGCCGAAGGTCTCGAGTACGGCATGGTCGGCATCAACGAGGGCATCATCTCGACCGAGGTCGCGCCCTTCGGCGGCGTCAAGGAGTCGGGCCTCGGCCGCGAAGGCTCCGCACATGGCATCGATGGCTTTGTGGAGCTGAAGTACATGCTGATGGGTGGGCTCTAGTTTTTTTTCCGCGGACGCCAACGCCGTCGCGTCGAAGACGCGCCTCTGGCGCGATGGCTACTGGCGCCCCGGCCGCCACTTACACGGTCGGTGGCCCAAGGCACGTCCTTCGACCGCCACCGAATATCCCCTCTCCCCGTCCTACGGGGAGAAGGAGAACGAGCAGCAACGGGGAAACATCAACATGGCTGAGCGCAGCAACGTGCGGGTCGCGTGGTTCAACGGCAAGTTCGTGCCCGAGAGCGAGGTGCGCATCCCTTTCCGCGACCTGAGCTGGGTCTACGGCGACGGCTGCTTCGACATGACCCGCAGCTTTCACCACAAGCTCTTCAAGGTGAAGGAGCACGTGGACCGGCTCTACCGCTCGCTCAAGTATCTGCGCATCGATCCAGGCTTCGGTCCCGAGCGGATGGTCGCGCTGACCGAGGAGCTGTTCGAGCGCAATCGCCACCTCCTCGGACCGGATGACGACTACTGGGTGGGCCAGCGCATCAGCCGCGGCGTCAAGGACGTGCCGGGCGACAACCTCGACTATCACGGCCCGAACGTCGTGCTCGAGTGCGCGCCGCTGCCACTTGTGCAGCGTGCGAAGCTCTTCAAAGAGGGCATCCGCGTGATCGTGCCCTCGCATCGGCGCACGCCACCCGAGTCACTCACGCCGCGCGCGAAGACGCACAACTACCTCAACATGATCGTCGCCAATCAGGAAGTGCAGAGCGCCGATCCCGAGGCTTGGGCGGTGCTGCTCGACACCAACGGCAATCTCGCCGAGGGCATGGGCTCGAACATCTTCACGGTGCGCGATGGCGCGGTGCTGACGCCGCGCGAGAAATTCGTGCTACCGGGCGTGAGCCGCCAGACCGTGATCGATCTCGCACGCCAAGAGGGCATTCCCGTCGCGGAAGCCGATATCGACCTATACGACAGCTATGTCGCCGACGAGATGTTCCTCACCTCGACCTCGCTGTGCATCTGCCCGGTGACGAAGATCAACGGCGTCGACATCGGCCCCAAGGGACAGGTGTGGGGTCCGGTCACGAAGCGCCTCGCCGATGCCTACAGCCGTTACGTCGGCTACGACTTCGTCGGCCAGTATCTCAAGCGCTATCAGGAAGGCATGCAGGCGCGGGCGTTTTAGCTATTGCCGCGGGCTGCTGGGAAGAGGCGCTATCGCATTCTTCCGCCGTGCCATGCCCGCGGCAGCCATGCCGATAGGTTGGAGTGCGCCGCAGCGATGGCTGCGCGCGCCTCTGCGCCCAATATTCCCGCCTCCGTTCTGTGCGCTGCCGTTTCATCCGGCAGAACGAGTTGTCTCATTTGCTGGCATTTCGGCACGGCCTGTGTAGGATCGATTGTGTCCGGCCGCGGGCAACCGCGCCGGGTCGTAATATGCATTTGAGAATTTCGTCGATCCGGATCCAGTGGCGCGCGCATTTTCCGCGTGTACGGTCGGCCGGCGAAACATCAATGCTCAGCGCGTATAGAGAGGTATAGATGAAGCTCATCCCGAGACTTTTGCTCTCGCTTCCCGTGATACTCGGCGTTGCAACCGGGGCTGCAGTGGCCCAGACCAAGGAAGTGACGATCGCCCACCAGGACATGATCGTACCCTTCCGCGTGGCTCAGGCCGCGGGCACCGTCGAGAAGGCCACGGGCTACAAGATCAGTTGGAAAATGTTCGGCGGCGGCGGCGACGTGATCAAGGCCATGGCATCCGGCCAGGTGCCGATCGGCGAAGTGGGCTCGAGCCCGATCACTGCGGCCGCAGCCCAAGGCATCGACATCCAGCTCATCTGGATCTTCGACGACATCAACAACGCCGAGCAGCTCGTCGCCTCCAACAAGTCCGGCGTCACGACGCTCGCAGGCCTCAAGGGCAAGAAGGTTGCGACGCCGTTCGTGTCGACGGCTCACTACCAGCTCCTGTTCGCGCTCAACAAGGCGGGCGTGAACCCGAAGGAAATCCAGATCCTGAATCTCAGGCCGCCGGAGATCGCCGCCGCCTGGGAGCGCGGTGATCTCGATGCGACCTTCATCTGGGAGCCCGTGCTCTCGAAGGTGAAGGCGGATGGCAAGGTGATCATCTCGGCCGCGGATGTGGCCAAGCAGGGCGCGCCGACGTTCGATGGCATCATTGTCAACCGCGCCTGGGCCGCAGCGAACAAAGACTTCCTGGTCGCCTATGTGAAGGCCATGGCTGCAGCCGATGCGGACTACAAGGCCAATCCCGCGAAGTACGGCAAGGGCTCTGCGAACGCGGCGGCCATCGCCAAGATCGTCGGCGCCAAGCCTGATGACGTGCCGGGCGTGCTTGCTGACTACGCCTTCCCGTCGGCAGCCGAGCAGGCCTCCGACAAGTGGCTCGGCGGTGGTGCCAAGGGCGGCGCCGCCCAGGCGCTCGCAAATACCGCGGTGTTCCTCAAGGAGCAAAACCGCATCACCGAGATGCCGGCGGATTTCGGCAAGTTCGTCAATCCGGAGTTCGCCGCCGCAGCGGCGAAGTAAGCAGACGATCGCCCTAGTGTGATGATCGAGAATTTCGCTACCCTCTCGCGGCCCTGTATCAAGCGAATTTCTCGATCTGAATCACACTAGCAAATCCATGATTCTAGTGTCCCTTTCTATTCCGGAATTCGCTCGGGACACCAGCATCCAGGCGTGGCGAATCTTGGAATCGGGACACTAGACCGAGAGGTTTCATGGTGACGATGACACGGCCCGCCGCCGCGCGGCGGTCGGCCAGCGCCACACTCAACATCAAGGACCTCTCGGTCCGCTACTCCACCCGCGACGGCATCGTAGAAGCCCTGTCGCGGGTGAACCTCGACATGAAAGCCGGCGACTTCGTCGTCGCGATCGGCGCCTCGGGCTGCGGAAAGACGACGCTTCTCTCCTGCATGGCCGGTTTTCTCACGCCCTCGGATGGCGAAATTCTGCTCGATGGTGCACCCGTCGAGGGACCTGGCGCCGACCGCGGCGTCGTTTTCCAGAAGCACGCGCTCATGCCGTGGCTCAACGTGATCGACAATGTCGCGTTCGGCCCCAAGATGCGCGGCGTCGGCAAGGACGAACGCTACGCGATTGCACGCGAGCAGTTGAACCTCGTCGGGCTTGGCGACTTCTCCGAGAAGATGATCTACGAACTCTCGGGCGGCATGCAGCAGCGCGTCGGCATTGCCCGCGCGCTCGCCTCCGACCCCGAAGTGCTCCTCATGGACGAGCCGCTTGGCGCGCTCGACGCACTCACGCGGGAGCAGGTCCAGGAGCTGATCCTCGACGTGTGGCACCGCACGGGCAAGATGGTCTTCTTCATCACGCATTCCGTAGAGGAGGCCGTCTTCCTCGCGACACGGCTGATCGTGATGACCCCGCGCCCCGGCAAGATCGAGAAGACGTATGATCTCGACTTCGGCCGCCGTTACATCGAGACCAAGAACGCGCGCGCGGTGAAGGCGAGCCCCGCCTTCATCCAGATGCGCGAGCAGGTTCTCAGCGACATTCAGCGACGCGACTGATGGAGAGATTGCCATGGCCGTAAGCGAAGCCACAGGCACCGCGAAAGCTCCCGCGCGCCGCGTCCGGACGAGCCGCTACCGCGTCCTCGGCGAGGGCTCGACACTGGCGATCAACGTCGTCACCATCGGCGCGTTACTCGGCCTATGGTGGGTCGCGACGCACATGGGCTGGGTGAGCCGGCTCTTTCTCCCCAAGCCGGAAGCCATCTGGGCCGCCTTCTGGCAGGCCGTGAACGGCGATCTCGATGATGCGACCCTCTGGGGCCACTTCCTCGCCAGCATGGGGCGCGTGTTCGGCGCCTTCGTCCTTGCTGTCGCGCTCGGCATTCCCATTGGCATTCTCATGGGCACGAGCCGTATCGCGCGCGGTATCTTCGATCCGCCCATAGAATTCTACCGGCCACTCCCGCCGCTCGCCTACTTGCCGCTTATGATTGTCTGGTTCGGCATCGGCGAAGAATCGAAGATCATTCTCCTATTCCTCGCGATCTTCGCGCCGGTAACACTCGCGGCCCGCGCCGGCGTGCGCTCGATCTCGCAGGAGCAGATCCAGGCCGCGCTCTCCATGGGCGCCTCGCGCGCGCAGGTCATCCGCCATATCATCATGCCGGGCGCGCTGCCCGAGATACTCGTCGGCTTGCGCATTGGCATGGGTGTCGGCTGGACGACGCTCGTCGCAGCCGAGATGGTCGCGGCCGATGCCGGCCTCGGCAAGATGGTCTTCAATGCCTCGAACTTCCTCAGGACCGACGTCGTGATCCTCGGCATCCTGCTGATCGGCTTCGTCGCCTTTGCCTTCGAGCTGCTCATGAGGTGGTTCGAACGCTGGGCCGTGCCGTGGAAGGGGAAGGTGTAGATCTGCTGCAGTCCACGATGTCTGCCTGTGGATTCAGCTCGAGGCCAGGAGCAGAAATGCCGTTGGATCAATCCCTGGCTCGCTCCACCCCCGCTATGCAGCAGCTCATGCATTCCACCGCGTGGATTGTCTGAACTCACTAAATTTGCGTAACTGGCGCTTCAGTCTAACGCGGGTTCACTTACCATGACAGCATCGCCCGACGTCTTACCCGAACTTGTCGAATTGGATGCGCCTGCGTCGGTCAAAGCCATTTATGCTAGACTTCGCGCCGGCTCCGCTTCGCCTATTGCGGCGCTGATCTGGCGCCATATTGCGACTCATCCCGGCGTGCTCGAGGAATGCTGGGGGGCGCTCGAGCCGCTAATTGCGAGCGGTCAGTTACCAGAAACGGCCTGGCGCATCGCTCGCGAAACGAGCCCAAATCAGCTGCTGCCACAAATCGAGCTGCGAGCGCAACGGCTGCTCGGCATCACCGAGGACAACGCGTCGACGATCGGGGCCGTGGCAGAGGCCTATAACCGCTCCAATCCGGTAAACCTCCTCGGGATACTGACATTGCTCTCGCGTCTTTCGACGGACGAGCCGGTTATGGCCGCTCCGTCCATTACCCATTGGTCCCCACCACCAGCGATCACGCGATCGATGCCCCACATGACGTCGCCGACAGAAATGAGCGCGGACATGCGCTGGCTATTGAACGATCTCCGGTTCGGCGATCGTTCACAGCTCGATGCGGTAGTACCGAGCCTTTATAGGCACCTGACAGACTGGCCCGCATATCTGTCCGTTCTGCACATCTCCCTCGCGCCGCGATTCAGGGACGGCGCTATGGCCGACCACACGTCGCGCGTCGAACGGGCGATGGCCGCCGAGGCGATTACCCTTGCCCGCCAGATCCGACCAACTCCGAAACTTGCCGACAGACCCGAGTTGCAGGCCACCATGCGCCGCTTCACCAGCGGCTTCATCCCAACGATGATCGTCGTCGGCCGCGCAATCGCTGAGCAGTTCGAGTAATCCCCGTTGAGGTCGGAATGTCTCCAGTCGAGAGAGGAGAAGTTATTCCAGATACCGCTTCTCCAGCATGACATGCACGCCGTTGTGGCCGTTCACGAGCTGCGTCACCCGCAGGTCTGCGGCGAGGCTGCAGAGCATATAGGCATCCTCGCGGGAGAGCCCCTTCTTCTCACCGAGCAGCTTGATCATGTCGCGCAACGCCGCGCGCGCCGCACTGTCGAGGTCGGGATCGAAGGCCATGGTGATCGCGTGCGTCGGTGTCTCCGCACGCGGCCAGTCGAGCGTGCCGCCTTTGTGAAGCGTGAATCTGAAAGTACCCTTCAGCGCCGTCTCGATCGCTGTCACGCAGACCTCGCCATCGCCCTGTGCTCCATGACCGTCGCCAGCGGAAAAGTTCGCGCCCGGCACGTGCACGGGGAGGAACAGCGTCGTTCCCGCGACCAACTCCTTGTTGTCCATGTTGCCCCCGTGCTGACGCGGCGCGAGCGACGTGATCATGCCCCACGACGGCGGCGGCGCGACGCCCATCACCCCGAAGAACGGCCTGAGCGGCACTTCCGCGCCCCACGAGAGTTTGCCGACGCCGCGCTCGCGATCCATCGGAATGTGCACGATGCGCACGCGATCGAACTCGAGCGGCAGCGCGCCCGCGAGCGGCCGGATGGCGTTGTAGCCCCAGTCCTGGCGGCACTCGATCGCCTCGATGTCTACTTGCAGCACATCGCCGGGCATGGCGCCCTCGATAGCGATCGGCCCCGTCAGGACGTGCCCCGGCAGCTTGCGCGGCACCTGGGCGTGCACTTCGAGCAGCTCCGGCAGGATCTTGAAGCCCGACGAGGGCGGCGGCATCACGTCCGGCGAGCCGCTGATCGTCTCCATGGTCACGCGATCGCCGCTCTTGATCGCGAGCACGGGCTTTTCCTCGGCATCGAAGTAGCCCCAGTGGACAGTTCCGACGCGGGAATTGAGGACGTGATCGGTCATTGGCCAACCCCCATTGCTAGCCTGCTTTGCCACCAGCCTAACGCCCTCTCCCGCACACGTCATCCGCGATCCAGACTTGCACATGCGCGCACGCTGGTCATGATGACGCCCGAACAGGCATCCAACCAGGACGACACTCATGGCATACGCGGCATTCGATCTCACGGGCCGGGTCGCGCTCGTCACGGGCGGCAATGGCGGCATCGGTCTCGGCATGGCAAAAGCCGTCGCCGAAGCGGGCGCTGACATCGCGATCTGGGGCACAAATGCGGGCAAGAATGCCGCGGCCAAGGGCGAGATCGAAAAGACCGGCCGCCGCGTGCTGGCACTCCAGGTGGACGTCGGCGATGAGGCCGCTGTCGAGCAGGGCTTTGCCGAGACAGTGAAAACGTTCGGACGTGTCGACGGCTGCTTTGCCAATGCCGGCGTACACGGACGCGGCGGGCACACGGCTTTCGGCGAGATGTCGACCGAGGAATGGAAGCGCGTCACGCGCGTCAATCTCGACGGCGCTTTCTACACTTTCCGGGCGGCGGCTAAGCACATGGCCTCGCGAGACGGCGGCGGCGTGCTCGTTGGAACGTCCTCCCTCGCCGCCATCTCGGGCCCGCCGCGGAACGAGCACTATGCTGCGACCAAGAGCGCCATGATCGGGATGATCCGCTCGCTCGCCGTCGAGTACGCCCGCTACGGCATTCGCGCGCACGCCATACTCCCCGGCTGGATCGAGACGGACATGACCGCCAATCTCATTGCCAACGAGAAGTTCCACGACAATGTTCTGAAGCGCGTGCCCATGCGTCGCTGGGGCACCGGCGACGATTTCGGCGGCATCGCCGTCTATCTCATGAGCTCAGCCTCGCGCTTCCACACCGGCGACACCTTCCTCATCGACGGCGGCTACGCTCTGTTCTAGGTCCCGGTGATGCTGGCGATCTCGCTTTCGGTGTAGCCGACTGCCGCCAGGACTTCGCGCGTGTGCTCGCCGAGTGCCGGCGCGCGCGGACCCGCCTTCGTCTCGGAGGTCGACATGCGAAAGGCTGGGTTGAGCACCTTGAAAGGCCCCGCCGCATCGTGCACTTCCTGCAGCGCTCCGCGATGCACGAGCTGCGGATCGGCCAGCGCCTCTTTGGCCGTGCGATACGCCCCCGCCGGCACGCCGTAGCGATCGAGCACACTCATCAGCTCTTCGGTCGTGAGCGTGCGCGTCCACTCTTCCAGCTCATCCATGAACTCAGCCCAGTTGGCACGCCGGTCGAGATATTTGGCGAAGCGCGGATCCGTCGCCCAAGTCCGCCCGGCCGCCCTGCCGAGTTCCTGAAACGTGCGCTCGCTCGCAACCGCGATATTGACGAAGCCGTCCGCCGTCGCGGCGGGGCCATAGAGTGCCCGCTTCGGCATGGGCGGCACTTTGAACTGCGAGGCCTGCAGCTCGACGGTCATGAGCGAGAGCATGCCCTCGAACATCGAGACATCGAGATGCTGGCCCTTGCCGGTTACGGTGCGCTGGTAGAGCGCCGCCGAAATCGCGCCGAAGGCATATGTGCCCGCAAGTACATCCGCCGTGAATATGCCACAGCAATCGGGCCGCTCGCGTCCTCCCTGATAACTGATATGGGCCATATCGTAGCCCGATGTGGCATGCACGACCGGCGCATAGGCCGGCTTATCGGCCGATGGTCCCGTCTGGCCATAGCCGGAAATCGAGCAGTAGACGACGCGCGGATTCTCGGTGGACACACTCGCATAGTCGATGCCCAGACGCTTGGTCACGCCCGGACGGTAGTTCTCGACGATGATGTCCGCTCCGGCGATGAGCCGGCGCGCCGCCGCGACGGCCTCGGGACGCTTCAGATCGAGCACGATACTGCGCTTCCCGGCATTGAGCTGCCCGTACGACGTGCTGGCGCCGTTCCTGAGCGGTGGCCGGCTGCGCATGAGGTCGCCCTCGGCCGTCTCGATCTTCACGACATCAGCGCCGAGGTCGCTCAGCAGGCGCGCACAATGTGGACCGGCGATCGTCGTCGTGAAATCGAGCACCTTAAGCCCGCTGAACGCCTGCATCGCACCCTCTCTGAGGTCATAAAGGCCGTCGCCATGAGCATTGACCGAATGCGCCAGGGGCGCAAGCGGACCGCACCGCGGCGCGGCAAAATCAGAAGGGTGTCATTCACCACGCCACCTCGTGTGGCGCTCGCGTCTCAAAATGCCTAACCTGCTTCGTAGAGCAGGCCCGTCGAAACGGGTGCAGTATCGGGGAGCGTAGGGAAATGACGAAGCAGGGCGGTCAGGTCGCGGGCAAGGTGGCGCTGGTCACGGGTGGCGCATCGGGCATCGGAGAAGCGTGCTGCCTGACGCTCGCGCGCGAAGGTGCGAGGGTCGTCATTACCGACGTCGATGAAGCGCGCGGCAAGGAGCTCGTCGAGAAGATTGCCGTGAACGGCGGCAAGTCGATCTTCCTCAAACAGGACGTGGCAGACGAAGCGCGCTGGCCCGAGGTGATCACCGCGACAGAGGATGCTTTTGGCGGCCTCCATGTTCTCGTCGCAAATGCCGGCATCGGTATCATGGTGCCGATCCTCGACATGACGCTCGCGGACTGGCGTCGCCAGAATGCGATCAATCTCGACGGCGTCTTCCTCTCCGTCAAGTACGGCATCCCCGCCATGCGCCGCACCGGCCACGGCGGATCGGTGATCATGATGTCCTCGATCGCGGGGCTCAGGGGATCGGTCGGTCTCGCGGGCTACTCGGCGACCAAGGGCGGCGTCCGCCTCTTCGCGAAGTCCGTGGCGCTCGAATGCGCCGCCGCCAAGGACGGCATTCGCGTCAATTCCGTCCATCCTGGCGTGATCGACACACCCATCTGGAACAAAATTCCGACCGGGGCCACCGGCGCCCACAACAACAAGCCCATCGATCCACGCGCCCGCTCGCTCTGGATGATCCCGATCGGCGAGCTCGGCACGGCGCAGGACATTGCCGACGGCGTGCTGTTCCTCGCCTCCGACGCATCCAAGCATATGACCGGCACGGAACTCGTCATCGATGGCGGCATCATGAGCGGCGTGCTGCCGCGATCCGCCCAGGCGCAATAGACATTCTGCCTCGTCACTTCCGGAGATCTCATGGACAAGCTGCACTACAAGTCCGCGGTCGAACTCGCCGAGCTCATTCGCACAAAGAAAGTCTCGGCCGTCGAGGTGCTGGAGCACTTCCTCGCGCGCATCGAGAAATTCAATCCCAAGCTCAATGCCGTTATATGGATGGATGCCGAGCGTGGGCGCAAGAGGGCGCGCGAGGCGGATGCGGCGCTCGCACGGGGCGAGGTGTGGGGTCCGCTGCACGGCGTGCCCATGACCATCAAGGAGAGCTACCAAGTGCCGGGCTCGCCCACGACTTGGGGCCTTCCCGAGTACAAGAACAACATCACGGAGACGAGTGCGCTTGCCGTCGAGCGACTCGAGAAAGCCGGCATCAATCTGTTCGGCAAGACCAACGTGCCGGTCCTGCTCGCGGACTGGCAGAGCTACAATCCGATCTACGGCAGCACGAGCAATCCCTGGAACACTGCGCTCACGCCGGGCGGCTCGTCGGGCGGATCGGCAGCGGCACTTGCAGCCGGGCTCACAGGCGTCGAAGCGGGCAGCGACATCGGCGCCTCGATTCGCAATCCAGCGCACTACTGCGGCGTGTTCGGCCTGAAGCCGACGTACGGCATCATTCCCCTGCGCCGCCATTCACTGCCGAACAGCTTCGCGCCCGGTGACATCTCCTGCGTCGGACCGCTCACGCGCGGCGCTGCCGATCTCGACGTCATGCTCGATGTCATGAGCGGCGCTGACGAGATCGAGGAGAACTGCTGGAAGCTCGAGTTGCCGAAGGCCAAGGCTAGCTCGCTTAAGGGCATGAAAGTCGCCGTGAAGCTCCGCGATCCGAATTGCGAGATCGATAGCGAGTACACGAACGTGCTCCAGGCCCTTGTCGAGAAGCTCGCGAAGGCCGGTGCAATCGTGAAGGAAATCGAGCCGCAGATCGATACGAAGCGCCTGCACGAGATCTACGTCCTTTTGCTGCGCTCGGCGACCTCGGCCCGCACGCCCGATGCGGATATTGCCGGATGGAAAGCTGCGCTCGCGGCAGCCGGTCCCAATCCTGACCAGTACCTCGATCTCATGGTCAGGGGCGTCGAACTCACGCACCGAGCTTGGCTGCCGCTCAACAACGAGCGCCACAGGCTACGCTTTGCCTTCGATGCCTTCTTCAAGGACTGGGACATCCTGCTCTGCCCTGCAGCGTCTTCTGCAGCATGGCCGCACGATCAGACGGGCGAGCGCTGGCGGCGCAGCATCCCGATCAATGGCAAGCCGCAACCGACGACCTCACAGCTCTTCTGGGCCGGCTATTCGGGTGTCGTCTACCTGCCCTCGACCGTCGGCCCCGCGGGCCTCACGAAATCGGGCCTGCCGGTCGGCTATCAGGCGATCGCGCGTCACGGCCACGACAAGACGGCGGTTGCCTTCAGCCGCTTTGTCGAGCGCGAGATCGGCGGGTTCGTGCCGCCGCCGGGCTACGAGTGACGCCCTTATTCGCGGCGCTTTTCTTCTTCGCCGTGCGCGTCGCCACTTCGGCGGCGCGCCGACACCATGCACGCATCTCGTCGTCATCGTCGAGAAGACGCTCGGGTGCACGCCAGTAGGAAGTGAGGACGCGGTCGCCGTTCTTGGTGCCGTAGGTGAACGGCCCGAGCCCCTCCGCCTCAAAGTCCGCGACCGTTTCCGCATCGGCCTTGAGATAGAGCACCTCGTCGGAGATCAGCCCGAACATCAGGCTATCGCGGAACACGCCGGCGCCACCGAACATGCGCCGCGACGCGATGCCGCCGAGCGGGCGCAGCACGTCCATCAGATGCTCGATCAATGCGGCATCCGTGGACATGCTTCGGGCACCCTAGGCCGCGGCCTTGATGATCTGCGCCGCCTTCTCGCCGACCATGATCGCGGGCGCATTGGTATTGCCGGAGGGCATGGTCGGGAAGATCGAGGCATCGGCGATCCTGAGCCCCTCGATACCGTGCACCTTCAGCCTCTCGTCGACGACCGTGTTCGGCCCCGCCGGCCCCATGCGGCAAGTGCCGATCGGGTGATAGGCCGTCTGCGAGTTGTTGCGCATGTAGTGCAAGATCTCGTCGTCGGTGCGCACGTCCTTGCCCGGCGAGTACTCGTCGCCGCGATACGGCTCCAGCGCAGGCTGAGCGGCAATTTTGCGGATGATGTTGAAGCCATCGACCATCGCGCGTTGATCCCGCTGGTCCGTGAGGAAGTTGAACACGATCTTGGGCTGGGCATCGGGATCGGCCGAGCGGATGTGAATGGAGCCGAGGCTCTCCGGGCGAAGCTGATACACGGAGATCGTCATGGACGGGAACTCCTGCAGGATGCGCTTCTTCGGATCCTTCACCGAATAGGGCACGATGTGCATCTGGACATCCGGCGTCTCCATTTCCTTCTGCGTCTTGAGGAAGGCGAGCAGCGGAGCCGACGGCAGGCTCAGAAAGCCGCCGCGCGTCGTCGCGTACTTCAACGCCTCTTTCACGGCACCTATGCCGCGCGCACGCGTGTTGTAGGAGACCTCCGGCACTTTTACGTGCCAGATAATCCGCGCATTGATGTGATCGCGCAGGTTCTCGCCGACCGCTGGCAGCGCGTGTTTCACCTCGATGCCGAACTGCTTGAGAACTTCCGGCCGCCCGATGCCTGACAGTTCGAGAAGTTGCGGCGTTGCGACGGCACCTGCCGAGAGGATCACCTCGCGGTTCGCGCGCACTTCGATCTGACGGCCATACTTCTCATAGACGATGCCGACGCAGCGCTTGCCTTCGAGGACGAGACGGCGCGTCGGCGCATCCGTGACCACGCGGAGGTTCGGCCGCTTCATCGCGGGCTTGAGGTAGGCCCGCGCGACGCTCATACGCACACCCTTGTGAATGCTCGTCTGCGTCTTGCAGATGCCTTCCTGGTCCTCGCTGTTATAGTCGGGATTGATCTTGAAGCCGGCCTGCTCGCCGGCCTTGAAGAGCGCGTCGTAGAGCGGATTCTGATCGGGCACGACGGACACTTTGAGCGGTCCATCGGTGCCGCGACCATTGTCCGGGCCGCCCTCGTAGTTCTCGATCTTCGTGAAGACCGGCGCGACGTCGTTCCAGGCCCAACCTCGCGCGCCCATCTGCGCCCACGTATTGTAGTCGAGCGGCTGGCCGCGCACCCAGACGAGACCGTTGATCGAACTCGATCCGCCGAGCAGCTTGCCGCGCGGCACCGGGATCGCCCGGTTTCCGGTGCACGCTTCAGGCTCGGACTCGTAAAGCCAGTTGGCCGCGGGATTGTGGATCAGGAGACCGAAGCTGACCGGCAGCCAGGAGTACACGTGACTCGCCGCCCCCGCTTCGACGAGCAGGACACTGTTCTTCGGATTCTCGCTGAGGCGCGCCGCCAGCGCACCGCCGGCCGACCCAGCGCCGACGACGATATAGTCATACTGCTCCATGGTGTTTCCTGCCCCGTATGTCGCGAGCTTCGTACCCGCTGTCGCGACATTCCTAGCAACGTCGGGTAGCAGATGACCAGTACCCCGATGAAAGTGCCGGGCTGCTTTGCATCTGGATTGTATGAATTCCGCAGCGCACACATGGCGGGATGGCCGCCGGCCCTGCCCTGGCCTAAGATGCGGCGCCATCCATGAAGAACATTCAATCCGTCACCATCGGACAGGAGGAACCATGCCCGAGCCCACCACATTTGCCGGCACCGTCGAGTGGTCCGGCGAGAACCCCGGTATCTCGCTCAAGGAGAGCCCGGACGGCCCCTTCGTGAGCCTCGCGAGCTTCTTCCGCGTCGTGCTCTCGCCGCACGGCCGTGGCCATGCCCTCGTCCTCATGCAGTCGCCGCAGGAGGCGAGCCCGCCTGCCGAACGCGCGAATTATGTGCTGCACGACAATGAGGCGCTCGCACGCTACCTCGTCTCGGATTTCGTCTCGAATTTCGGCACTTACAAGGGCCTGCCCGGCCTCGCCGGCTTGAAGTACCAGAAGCTGGATAGTGTTGTGGCCTCGGGCGATCCGGGCTCGGCCTACAAGGAGACGCTCCAGGCCGGTAGCCTCAATGTCGAGCTCGCATGGAGCGGTCTCGGGAAGCCCTTCTGCTTTGCTCTCCCGCCCGACAAATCAGCCACGGGCCGTCATTGGATGCCGAGCCTGTTCGTCGGTTGCAGCGAGGCCTCGATCACCGTCAACGGCAAGCGGCTTCCCGGCCAGCCCATCCCCCGACAGGTTGCAGGTCAGACGATTACCACAGCGATGCTCGCCTTCTCGGAGACGTGGATCAAAGTTTGATCGTCACATCGCCCGCGCCAGCACGGCGTGCAGGAGGACATTGACGCCCGGCACGGTCGCCGCAAGGTCGATGTCCTCCGCTTCATTGTGGCTGATCCCACCCTTGCACGGCGTGAAGATCATCGCCGACGGGCAGACCTTGGTCATGTTGTAGGAGTCGTGTCCGGCCTCGGTCTCGATATCCATGGTCGGGACATCAAGACGTGCAGCCGTCTCGCGAATGAGCGCAATCAGACCCGCATCGAACGTGAGCCCACCGAAACCCCAGCGCTCGGCAATCTCAATCTTCGTACGCGAGCGGCGCGCCGACTCGACGACGGCCGCCTCGACCTCCGCCACCATATCGGGAAGACGCTCCTTCTTCGGATGGCGGAAATCGATCCACAGATCCGCCTCATCGGAGAGAATGCCGGGCAGGTTCGGCCTCAGATCGAGGCGCGCAACGCTCGTCTTTCCATCTTCGGGCGCATACCGCCAGCCGATATCATCGACGGCAACGGCCACGTACGACGCGCCAACAAGCGCATTGCGGCGGAGCATCATCGGTGTCGGTCCGACATGCGATGTCTCGCCGCGCACGCTGATGCGCATGCCTTGCATCGCGAAGCCGCCCGTCACGATACCGAGCGGCAGGCCGACGGCGTCGAGCTTCGGGCCTTGCTCGATGTGCAGCTCGAAGTAGCTGTCGATCGCGCGCCCGCCGACCGGTACCTCGCCACGATAGCCGATGCGTGCGAGCTCGTCGGCGAAACGCAGGCCCTCCTTGTCGTGGCGGTCCTCTACCCAGGCGAGCAGGCTCGGATCGGAAAACACCAGCGAAGCCAGCATCGGCGGCGGAAAGCGCGCACCTTCCTCGTTCGTCCAGTTCACAACCTCGATCGGACGCTTGGTCTTGATGCCGCGCTCGTCGAGCGTGCGCAACACCTCGAGCCCCGACATCACGCCGAGAATGCCGTCGAAACGTCCACCCTTGGCCTGGGTGTCGAGATGGCTGCCGATCAGCACCGGCGCGAGCGATGGATCCGTGCCTTCGCGCCGCACGAACATGCTGCCGAGGCGATCGATCGTAAGCCCGTAGCCCTCGGCGCGCACCCAAACCGCGAACATGTCGCGCACGGCCTTGTCCTCGTCGCTGAGCGTGAGGCGGCGAATACCGCCGGAGGGCGTGCGGCCGATCTCGGCGGACGCCATGAGGCTCTGCCAGAGACGATCGGGGTTGATCGACAAGTTCGTGCTCACGCGCGCGCTCCTTCTCTTCTGGCGGCCGACGGCTCGGCGCATTGCAGTTTATTCCTGTCGCACGAGCCGCTGGGAAGAGGCTCTGTGCCTGTTTGTCGGAAATGCGTGCCGAGCTTGCGGGCAGAAGCCCTCAGGTCATCGCGAAGAATGCTCCGCCACTCCACACGCCGAGCCGGCCGGCATCATCCTCGACAGCCATCTCGACGAGATCGTAGTAGAGGGCCCGCGTCACGAGAGCTTCTAGCCGCCCGCGCACGAGCAGATACGGCTTGAGCCCCCCTGTGCCTTCCTCGGGTGCGAACCTCAGTGGATGCTCCGGCCCGCATCGGACCACGTCGTCGACATTCGTGCGGAAGATCAGCTCCTGGCCACGCCCTTCGCCGGATACTTCCATCTCGACGGCCAGGAAGGGGGCATCGGCGACGGTCACATCGACTTTTTCGGCAGGGGTCACGAGAAAGTGACGGCCGTCCAGATCGCGCCTCAGAACACGGGAGAAGAGCCGTACCAATGGCTTTCGGCCAATCGGGCTGCCCTGGTAGAACCAAGTGCCATCGGCGGCGATGGCCATGCCGATATCCCCGCAATACGGGGGGTCCCAGCTCTCGACCGGCGGCAAACGGTCCCCGGCCTGCGCACGCAGCATGGCTTCTAGCCCCGCAAGCGGCGCCGCCCCTGCGACGGCCTGGTCGGCCAGCCCTGCGTCAACCTGCCTTGTTTCCAGTCGGCTGCCTTGCTTATCGTGTGGACTCATGAGGCGACCTTGCTTGCGCACTGCAGTTCGCATTTGGCACCATATGGTCTCAACAGCCCGGCAATCGACCGGTTCCGCGATCCTTGCCGCGGCGGCCTCGAAATCGGCGTCAAGCGTACCATTTTGGCTCGACTGCTTATTTGCCCGGCACCGCGCTCCATATTCTGAACACCTTCGCTGCCTCAAGTTTTCGCAACCCCAGAAAAAGGCAGTATAATCGCGCCATGACAACAGTAATCGACACCCAGGACAACATCGTCGCGCGCGTCGAGGCCGCTGGTGAGCGGGTACGCCGCGTTCATGAGGCCACGGCCTCGGTCATCTTCGGCCAGGACAAGGTCATCGAGCAGACGCTCGTGACGCTACTTTCGGGCGGGCACGCGTTGCTCATCGGCGTGCCAGGCCTCGCAAAGACGCTACTCGTCGAGACGCTCGGGCGCGTGCTCGGCCTCGATGCCAAGCGCATCCAGTTCACGCCAGACCTCATGCCGTCCGACATTATCGGCGCCGAAGTGCTCGAGGACGCGCAAGGCGGGCGGCGCAGCTTCCGCTTCATCCGCGGTCCCGTGTTCACGCAGCTCCTGATGGCGGACGAGATCAACCGCGCCTCGCCCAAGACGCAGTCGGCGCTGCTGCAGGCCATGCAGGAGCACCACGTCACGGTCGCCGGCCAGCGCCATGATGTGCCCTCGCCGTTCCACGTGCTCGCAACGCAGAACCCGCTCGAGCAGGAAGGCACCTATCCGCTTCCCGAAGCTCAGCTCGATCGCTTCCTGCTGCAGGTCGATGTCGACTATCCCGACACAGCTGCCGAACGGCGGATGCTCTTCTCTACGACCGGGACGGACGAGCGACGTCTGGAGCCTATCCTCTCCGGCACCGAGCTGATGAGCATCCAGCGCCTCGTGCGCCAGATCCCTGTCCCCGACAAGGTTGTGGATGCGATCCTGACGCTCGTGCGCACGGCGCGTCCCGGAACGGGCGCCGACGCCGAGACCGACAAGTTCGTCGCCTGGGGTCCCGGCCCGCGCGCAAGCCAGGCGCTCATGCTTGCGGTACGCGCGAAGGCGCTCGTCGATGGCCGGCTTGCACCTTCGGTGGACGACGTCGTCGCCCTCGCCGAGCCCGTTCTCAAGCATCGCATGGCGCTCAACTTCGCGGCTCGCGCCGAGGGCCGCCAGATCGGCGCTGTCATCGGCCGGCTCGCCGCCAACATCGCGTGAGGCGAACCATAGGCGCTTCTCGCGCATTCCCTTGGAGCCAGCAGGTGGCGGAGACCGCACGCACCATGCGACCCCGATCAAGACTGGCCGGCCAGACATTGGCTGTACGGAGCCTCGCATGAGCCCGGCCCAGTCCGAGATCGGCCGGCTCGAGCTCGAGGCGCACGGCCTTGCCGATCGCCTGCCCGATCTCGTCATCGAGGCGAGCCGGATCGCGAGCACGGTCTCTCACGGCATTCATGGCCGCCGCCGCGCCGGCCCGGGCGAGACTTTTTGGCAGTTCCGCCAGTTCGAGGGAGCCGATGCTGCAACCCTCATCGACTGGCGACGCTCGGCGAGCTCCGATCAGTTGTACGTGCGCGAGCGCGAGTGGGAAGCGGCGCACACCGTGTGGCTCTGGCCCGATCTTTCACCGTCAATGAACTTCCGCAGCGACCTCGCGCCCGTCACGAAGCGCGATCGCGCGATGGTGCTCATGCTTGCTGCTGCCGAGCTGCTCGTGCGCGGTGGCGAGCGCGTGGCCCTGCTCGGCCTCGGCAGACCGACAGCAAGCCGCAAGGCGGCGACCCTGATCGCCGAAACTATCCTCACGAACATCGCATCGCCGCTGCTCACGACGAGCCTGCCGCCCAAGATTCGCCTGCCGCGCTTCTCCGGCGCCATCCTGATCAGCGACTTCCTCGATCCGCTCGATCAGCTCGGGCCCCGGCTCGAGGAAATGGCCGGCGCCGGCGTCGGCGGCCATCTCGTGCAGGTCATGGATCCGGCGGAGGAGACGCTGCCTTATGAAGGGCGTGCGGAATTCCTCGGGACGGAGGTTGCCGGCGAGCGCTGGATCGTCGATCGCGTCGAGACCATGCGGGACGACTACATCAAGCGCCTCAGCGCACACAGGGACGGACTCGCCGAAATCGCACGACGTCTCGGCTGGTCGCTGCTCGTCCATCACACGGACCGCCCGCCGCACGAATTGCTGCTAAGCCTCATTCTGCGCATGGGTGGCCAGGGCGGCAGCTATCGTATGAGCACGCCGTCCGGCGCGGCCGCATCGGGAGGCCACGCATGAGCATTGGCGCTCTGGCCTTTCTGAGCCCGTGGCTCCTGACCGCACTCGCCGCGCTGCCGGTGATCTACTGGCTGCTGCGCACGGTACCGCCGCGCCCGCGTCAGATTGCCTTCCCGCCGACGCGCATCCTCGTCGGGCTCGAGAACAAGGACAAGACGCCGGCGAAGACACCGTGGTGGCTGACGCTCATCCGGATGCTCGCCGCTGCATTCGTGATTTTCGCGCTCGCCGATCCCGTGCTCAATCCGAACCGCGAGGCCGGCCTCTCGGGCTCGGGCCCGCTGGTCCTCGTCGTCGACAATGGTTGGTCGAGCGGCGGTCACTTCGCGCAGCGCACACGCCTCGTCGATCAGCTCATCTCGGAAGCGGAGAACGCGAATCGGCCGGTCGTCATCGCGCCCACGGCCTCGGGTGTCAAGACGGTCACCCTGCGCATCGAGGCGCCAGGCGCCGCGCGCACGACCGCGGCAGCCCTTCAACCGCAGCCTTTCGCACCCGATCGCGCTGCTCTCGCGGAGCAGCTCGCCCGTATCCTCGATGGCCAGAAGGGTCTCGATGTCGTGTGGCTGAGCGACGGCATCGATCACGACGGCGCAACCAGCGCCTTCGCTTCGGCATTGGGCCAGATCGCGAGCGGTGGCCGCCTCCAGGTTATCAGCAACCGCCCGGGCGATGAGCCGCTCGGCCTCGCCGCCGGCCTCGACCGCGACGGGCGTCTCGAAGCCTTCGTCGTCCGCGCCGAAGGTGCCGGACGTACGGGCACCGCGCTCGCCTTCTCCGCGCGCGGTCAGCGCCTCGCGGAGACGCCCTATGAGATCCCAGCCGGCAACCGCCGCATCTCTGCCCGGTTCGATCTGCCGCTCGAACTGCGCAATCAGGTCGCGCGTATCGAGCTTGCGGGCGAGCGCAGTGCCGGCGCCGTGCACCTTCTCGACAGCCGCTCGCGCTGGCATCGCATTGCCCTCATCTCCGGTGAGAGCCGCGAGCAGGCCCAGCCCCTACTGGCGCCGCTCTACTACATCGAGCGCGCGCTCGCGCCGTTCGCCGAGCTGGTGCGCCAGAAGGATGTCAATCTCGCGGGCGCCGTCGCGGGTGCCTTCGAGCAGCGCTCCTCGGTTCTCGTGATGGCCGATATCGGCACTATTGCCGGCGATCTCGGCACGCGCGTGCAGGAATGGGTGAACAAGGGTGGTGTGCTCGTTCGCTTTGCCGGCCCCCGACTCGAAAAGGGTGGTGACGAACTGCTTCCCGTCGGCCTGCGCATGGGCGGACGCACGCTCGGCGGCGCGCTCTCCTGGTCGACGCCGCAGCCGCTCGCCCCCTTCGATGACACCAGCCTCTTCGCCGGCCTGACGATCCCGCGCGATGTCGCCGTGAACCGCCAGATCCTAGCCGATCCGGCCTATCTCACCGACGAGGTAAGTGTCTGGGCACGGCTCGCTGACGGCACGCCGCTCGTCACGGCACGGCGCATGGGCGAGGGCCAGATCGTGCTGTTCCACATCACCGCCAATTCCGACTGGTCGAACCTACCGCTTTCCGGTCTCTTCGTCGAGATGCTCAGGCGGATTGCGACGCTCGGCGTCAGCGGCGGCATCGCTGTCGGCGGCCCTGAAGTCATGGCCGCGGCGACGACACGCAGCACACCCGCGCCCGAGACGGCGGAGGTGCTGGCGCCGACGCAGGTCCTCGATGGCTTCGGCACGCTCCGCCCGCCGACGCCGACCGCACAGGCCATTCCCGCGCGGCAGATCGATACGGCGACGCCATCGCTCGATCATCCGCCCGGCTACTACGGCCCGACGGCGAGCCCGCGCGCACTGAACGTCATCACGCCGCGCACCGAACTCCGGCCACTCCCGAGCCTGCCGCCGAACGTCGAGCAGCGCACGTACGAGGGCACGAACCCCGAGCCAATGAAGCCCTGGCTGCTCTCGGCGGCGCTCGCTCTGATCTTCGCCGACATCATCGCCGTCCTGCTGCTGCAGGGCCTGCTGAGGCGGCGCCCTCGGCTGCAGCCTGCAGCGACGGCATCGGCATTGCTGCTCGCCGTTGCCGCAGCGTTGGTGCTGACGAGCGGCACCGCGAGCGCCCAGCGCCGACCCGAACCGCCACCGACCGCAGCAATGCCATCGAGCCGCGATCTCCAGATCGCCATCCAGGCAACGGGCAAGGTCTCGTTCGCCTACGTGCTGACAGGTGATGCCGCAACCGACGATGCGAGCCGCGCCGGCCTCGTCGGGATCGGTCGCCATCTGTCCGCGCGCACGTCCGTCGAGCCGGGCGAGCCCTTCGGCGTGAACGTCACGACCGACGAGATTGCTTTCTTCCCGATCCTCTACTGGCCGGTGCTGCCAAACGCGAACCCGCTCCCCGACGCGACGCTTGCGAAGATCGACACCTACATGAAGCAAGGCGGGATGATCATCTTCGACACCCGCGACTTCGGCTCCGGCGTGCCGACGGGCGTTGGCCTCGGTCGCGAAGGCGGCACGCCGCTTCAGCGCCTGATCGGCCGTCTCGATATCCCGCGCCTCGAGCCCGTGCCCGAAACCCACGTGCTGACGAAGTCCTTCTACATTCTGCGCACGTTTCCCGGCCGTTGGGATGGCGGACAGATGTGGGTCGAGGCCGACAGCGCCGAGCCGGTGGACGGCGACACGCGCAAGGCACGGCGCGCCGATGGCGTCAGCAGCATTCTCGTGACGCCGAACGATCTCGCAGCCGCCTGGGCGCTCGACAGCCAGAACCGGCCGATGTTTCCGGTCGTACCGGGCGGAGAAACCCAGCGCGAGATGGCCATTCGCGTCGGCATCAACATCGCAATGTACGCACTGACCGGCAACTACAAGGCCGATCAGGTGCACGCCCCGGCGCTCATCGAGCGTCTCGGTCAGTGACCGCGCGATACGCGCGGCAATCGTGATTGAACGGCATTTGAGGCAGACTGGATGACCTGGTCGATCGACATAGCACCGATGGTGCCGGCGCCCGTGCTGGTAGTCGCAGCGCTCGTCGCGCTCGCGCTCATCGGCGTGCTCTTCTTCCGGCGCACACGCGGCGCGGCACTGCGCGCCCTCGCGCTTGCAGCCCTCGTCGCTGCGCTTGCCAATCCCTCGTTCCGTCAGGAGGAGCGCGAAGGCCTCGCCAACATCGTCGTGGTTCTCGTCGACGAGAGCACGAGCCAGACCATTGCCGGGCGGCCCGCGCAGACGGCTGCCATCCGCGCCGATCTCGACGACAAGCTGAAGCGCATCCCCGGCCTCGAGGTGAAATGGATCGAGGCTTCGCGGCCGACCGGCGACCGCACGTCGGGCACGCATCTCTTCACTGACCTCAATCGTGCGCTCGCCGAGATCGCTCCGGACCGCCTCGCCGGCGTCATCATGATCACGGACGGCCAGGTCCATGACATCCCGGCCTCTGTCGCCGCGCTCGGCTTCAATGCGCCCGTCCACGCCCTGATCACGGGCCGGCCGGACGAATTCGACCGCCGCATCGAGGTCATCACGGCCCCCAAGTTCGGAATCGTCAACGGTCCGCCGCGCGACATCGAGCTCGCCGTCCGCGAGACCGGCAAGAGCGGCCAAGCCAGCCGTCAGGTCAATCTGCGCGTGCGTCGCGAAGGCCGGCCCGACGAAACCGTCCGCACATCGATCGACGCCCGCACGCGCGTCGCCATGCCCTTTCCGACCGCCGGCCAGAACATCGTCGAGATCGAGCTTGATCCCGTACCCGGTGAGCTTACGCATCTCAATAACCGCATCGTCATTGCGGCCGAAGGCGTGCGCGAGAACTTGCGTGTGCTCCTCGTCTCGGGCGAACCGCACGCCGGCGAGCGCGTATGGCGCAATCTCTTGAAGTCCGATGCTGCCGTCGACCTCGTGCACTTCACCATCCTGCGCCCACCGGAGAAGCAAGACGGCACGCCCATTCATCAGCTTTCGCTGATCGCGTTCCCGACGCGCGAGCTCTTCTCGGAGAAGATCACCAATTTCGATCTGATCATCTTCGACCGCTATCAGAACCGCGGCATTCTCCCGCCAATCTACTACGACAACATCGCTCGCTACGTTGCGAACGGCGGCGCGCTGCTCGTGGCATCCGGCGACGACTACGCACAGGCCGCGAGCCTCTTCCGAACGGCGCTGGCTCCCGTTCTGCCGGCCGCCCCCTCGGGACGCGTCATCGAACAGCCTTTCAAGGCACGCATCACAACCGAAGGCCACAAGCATCCTGTGACGCGCAACCTGCCGGGCCTGCGCGAGCCGGGCCAGGATCCCAACTGGGGCCGCTGGTTCCGTCAGGTCGAGACCAATGTTATGCGCGGCCGCACCCTCATGAGCGGTGTCGAGGACCGCCCGCTTCTCGTGCTCGATCGTGTCGGGCGCGGGCGCGTCGCGCTCCTGCTCTCGGATCACGCCTGGCTCTGGGCGCGTGGCTACGACGGCGGCGGCCCGCACACGGACCTCCTGCGCCGCACGTCACACTGGCTCATGAAGGAGCCGGATCTCGAGGAGGAGCGCCTCCTCGCCAGTGCCCGCGGCCTCAAGCTCACGATCGAGCGCCGTTCCATGGAAGCGGACGTCCCGCCAGTAACGGTGCAGTCGCCAGGCGGCGAGTCCAGCGAAGTACGCCTCGAGCCGGCCGGCGATGGCGTATGGCGATCGACCATCGATGTGCGCCAGCCCGGTCTCTACAAAATGCAGGCGAACGGTCCCGCACCTGAGCGGCGCATCCTGACGGCCGTCGCGCACGCCGGGCTCGAGGACGCACGCGAGATGAGCGAGGTCACGGCGACTGACGCCAAGCTTCGGCCGCTCATCAACGCCACCGGCGGCGGCACATTCTGGACGCGAAGCGGAGGCCTGCTCTCGAGCGCCAGCGACACCGCCGTCGAGGTGCCGCGCGTATCGCTGCTAGCCAACGCGCGGGTGCTCGCCGGATCGGGCTGGATGGGTCTCAAGGATCGCGAGGCCTTCGTGACGCGCGGCGTGCGCATCACGCCGATGTTCACCGGCCTGCTCGCCCTCGCCGCACTGCTCGCCTTCCTGACGCTCGCCTGGTGGCGTGAGGGTCGCTAAACGTCGGAGGCCCCCAACTCGCGCCTGCGGCGCGACGGGGACCAGTCCCCGAGCCCCTGCCGGGAGGGACACCCTCCCGGACCCACCTGCCTTTACTGATTGATTTGCCGCCCCAAATGAGACCTGTGCTGCTCGCCGCCGCGGGCATAGCACCACGATGGAATGCGGAAGCACCTTTCCCGCAGTCCGCGGCAAGCAATAATGGACCACATTCAGCCTTGCACTGAGCCCCGCCTCGGGCTAACGGCTTGTGGCAGCCACGCGCTGCGTAGAAGAGGCATCAGACAATGGCGAACGTGGTGGTTATCGGCGCCCAATGGGGCGACGAGGGCAAAGGCAAGATTGTGGACTGGCTTTCGGAGCGCGCCGACATCGTCGTGCGCTTCCAGGGCGGCCACAATGCCGGCCATACACTCGTCATCGACGGCAAGACCTACAAGCTCGCCCTGCTTCCCTCGGGCGTCGTGCGTCCGGGCAAGCTCTCCATCATCGGCAATGGCGTCGTCGTCGATCCCTGGCACCTCGTCAGCGAGATCGAGAACATCCGCAGCCAAGGGATCAATGTCGGCCCGGCTGAGCTGAAGATTGCCGAGAACGCGACGCTGATCCTGCCGCTGCACCGCGAGCTCGACCAGCTACGCGAGGAAGCCGCTGCGGCACAGAAGATCGGCACGACTGGGCGCGGCATCGGACCTGCTTACGAGGACAAGGTCGGCCGTCGCGCGATCCGCGTCCAGGATCTCCGCAATCTGGAGAATCTCGGCCCCAAGATCGACCGTCTGCTCGTCCACCACAATGCACTGAGGCGCGGCCTCGGCAAACCACTCATCGACAAGAGCGAGCTCATCCGCGATCTCTCGGAGATCTCGCCGAAGATCCTTCCGTACATCGACACGGTCTGGGATACGCTCGACAGCGCGCGCAAGGCCGGCAAGCGCATTCTCTTCGAGGGCGCGCAGGGCGCACTCCTCGACATCGACCACGGCACGTATCCATATGTGACGTCGTCGAACACGGTCTCCGGACAGGCCGCCGCCGGCTCGGGTCTTGGCCCCTCGGCGCTCAGCTATGTGCTCGGCCTAGCGAAAGCGTACACGACGCGCGTCGGCTCCGGCCCCTTCCCGACCGAGCTGCTCGGCCCCGATGGCGAGCCCGACGAGATCGGCCGCCTGCTCGGCGAGCGCGGCAAGGAGTTTGGCGTCAACACCGGTCGGCGCCGGCGCTGCGGCTGGTTCGATGCCGTACTCGTGCGCCAGATCGTGCGCGTCGCCGGCATCAGCGGCATTGCGCTCACCAAGCTCGACATTCTCGACGCACTTCCCGAGATCAAGGTCTGTGTCGCCTACGAGCTCGACGGCAAGCGCATCGATCGGCTGCCTGCCGGCATGAACGAGCAGGCGCGCGTCAAGCCCATCTACGAGACTTTCGAGGGCTGGACGGAATCGACACAAGGCGCGCGGAGCTGGGCCAGTCTGCCGGCGCAGGCCGTGAAATACGTGCGCCATATCGAGGAGCTGATCGAGTGCCCGGTCACGCTGCTCTCGACGAGCCCCGAGCGCGACGACACGATCCTCATGAAGGATCCTTTCCAGGACTGAGCGCGCGAAGAGCGCGCTCGGGCCAGGACTGAGCGCGCGAAGAGCGCGCTCGGGGATAGGATGGAGCGCGCGAAGAGCGCGCTTGGGCCAGGATCTAACGCGCGCCGGCGGCCGCGAGTCGCTCAAAGCCCGACCTGCGTGCCGATTTCGACGACGCGGTCCTTCGGGATGCCGAAGTAGTCCGTCGCATCGGCCGCGTTGTGCGCAAGCACGATGAAAAGCGCGGTCGCCGGCGGCGGCATGGCCGATGGGTGCTCGCGCTTGACCTCTCGCCGCGACAGCATGAACGACGTGGTTGCATTGTCGCCCGGCAGCCCATGCGCCCGGCAATAGTCGAGCACGGCTGGAATATTGGGCTGCTGCATGAAGCCCGTCACGACGCGGACGCGCGCAATGCGATCCGACAGCTTCTCTATCGAGACGCTCTCCATCATGTCCAGGTACGGCCAGCTCGATGGGATGACGGACATGATCACGATCCGCTCATGCACGGCCCTGAAGTGCTTCATGGTGTGCAGGAGAGCCGTCGGCGTATTGTCGGCATTGGCCGTGAGATAGACGCCTGTTCCTGGGACTACGGCGACGCTGGAGCGCTCGATGATCGGCATCAGATCGAGCAGCGGCAGTTCTGTCCGGCGCGTCTTCGCGAGCAGGATCTCCGAGCCTTTCCACCAAACCAGCATGATCGCCAGCATCACGGCAGCGATGACGAGCGTCGCCCAGCCGCCATCATCAACCTTGAGCAGATTGGCCGACAGGAAGACCAACTCGAGCGCCAGGAAGGGCGCCATGACGACGGCGATGCGCACGGGCGACCACTTCCAGCTCGCCGACATCATCATGATTGCCAATATGGCAGTGACGATCATAGTGCCCGTCACCGCGATGCCGTAGGCGGCCGCGAGCTGCGTCGTATCCTGGAAAGCGATGACGATCGCCAGAACACCGGTCATCATGAGCCAGTTGACGGCCGGCAGATAGATCTGCCCGGCGTGCTCTCCCGACGTATGCCGTACGCTCATGCGCGGCAGCAGGCGGAGCTGGATAGCCTGGCGGGTGAGAGAATAAGCGCCTGTGATCGTCGCCTGGCTCGCGATGATGGTCGCGATAGTCGCGAGCCCCACGAGCGGCATGATGTAGGCTTCAGGAACGGTTCTGTAGAACGGATTGTCGATCGCCGCAGCATCCGACAGCACGACCGCGCCCTGTCCGAAGTAGCTCAGCAGAAGGGACGGCAGCACGAAGCCGAACCAGGCGACGGTAATGGGCTTGCGACCAATATGGCCGAGGTCCGCATATAGGGCTTCGGCGCCCGTCACGGCAAGGAATACGGCGCCGAGCGTTACGAGACCGATCCCGACGTCTGTCGTCAGGAACGTTGCTGCATAAAGCGGATTGACCGCCACAAGCACTGCGGGATTTTTCGCGATCTGGTAGAGGCCGGCGCCGCCGATGACGAGAAACCAGAGTATCATCACCGGGCCGAAGGCGCCGGCGACGCGGTGTGTTCCATAGCCCTGCACTGCGAACAACGCGACCAGAATGGCGATCGTCACGATCAGCAGCCCGCCATGGGACAGTGGCATCGCGAGCTTGGCACCTTCAACGGCCGACATCACGGATATCGCCGGCGTGATCAGCGCATCGCCGTAGAAGAGCGCGGCGCCGATCGCACCGAGCACGAGCACCGGTAGAGCCTTGCGTGACGATGCGCGCTGGACCAGTGCCATCAGGGCGAGAATGCCGCCCTCCCCGTGGTTGTCCGCCCTCAGCAGGATCAGCACGTACTTCATGCTGACGAGGATGATCAGAGTCCACAAAATGAGCGAGAGAATGCCGAGCACGGCATCGGTTCGCGGCGCAGCACCCGTGCCACCGGATGCGGCGGCGACCGCATCCTTGAACGCATAGAGTGGGCTCGTGCCTATATCGCCGTAGACGACGCCGAGCCCGACGACGGTCAGTGCCAGAAAGCGCGTCGCGTCCGAAGGCCCTATCTCCGGCCCTTCGGGAGCAGCATCAGATTGTTCGGTAGTGAGAATATCTGGCATGGGCGCAGGACGAGCTCCGTACCGCTACTGACGACCTCGGGCGCAATCGCGCGCCTTCCGAGGCCAGCGCGGACCGCGGCCGCGAGGCCCGCCTTATAGATGATTGCGGAGCGTCGTGCCGCCAAAATCCGTCGTGTGCCGACCGCGCGGCGGCCCTGCGCCGGGGCCCCGTTCTCCGGGGCTGTCCGACCACTCCTACGCCTTGCCGCCCCTGCCTTGCCAAGCTTCTGGAAGCGCGTTAGAGAACGCCCTGCCTGATTGGCTAGAGCCCCGTTCCGGGGTGCCAATGCGCCTGTGCCGCCTTAGCTCAGTTGGTTAGAGCACCAGATTGTGGATCTGGGGGTCCCCCGTTCGAGCCGGGGAGGCGGTACCATAAGCTAATCAAAGACTTATGGCATTGTCCAAGCTCGTCTTCGATCGCGCAGAAGTGGCTCCAGGAGCTCCCCCGGGGTAACGCCCGTTTAAAGGATCGCGACCACCGGATCTCGGGGATCATCCTCAAGCTCGTAGCTCACCCGATGTAGCGCGAGCTACAACGGCTGCCTCTACCCCACCTTAGACCTGATCGCCGAGCCACTCACCGCGCAGCGGGGGACCGCGGAATAAGCGGTACTATGCTAGACGCACAGAGCGAGGGGCTCGGTTGAGACGGTCCGCGTGACGAAGAGTGGAGAGAACACATGGCGCATGAGCGCATCCGAAAGTTCAACACCAAGGACACCTATCCGGAGCAGAAGCTCGACAACGATCTCTGCCAGGTGGTCGTGGCGAAGGGCACGATGATCTTCGTGCGTGGCCAGATTGGCCAGGATCTCGCGACTTCGAAGAGCGTCGGCATCGGCGACGTGGCCGCCCAGACGGAGCAAGCAATGAAGAATATTGCCATGCTCCTCGATGAAGCCGGATCGAAACTCGAGCACGTCTGCAAGATCACGATCTACATCGTCGATCCGCGCTACAGGGAAGAGGTGTACCGCGTGGTTGGCCGCCATCTGAAGGGTGTATTCCCCGTCTCGACAGGCATCGTCGTTTCGGCGCTCGGGCGACCCGAGTGGCTGGTAGAGGTGGACGCGATCGCCGTGAAGCCGGATTGACGCCATGACGTTCTCGATTGCTGCTCGTTGTCCGCGGTCGGGCATGTTTGGTCTCGCCGTTTCCTCTTCCTCGCCGGCCGTGGCCGCCCGCTGCGCCTATGCCCGAGCCGGCGTGGGCGCTGCGGGAAGTTAGAACATCACGGACCCCACGCTCGGCCCCAAGCTGCTGGACCTCATGGCCATCGGCCTTTCAGCCCCCGACGCCGTGAACGCCCTCGCCGCCGCGACACCGATGATTGCTTATCGTCAGCTGATTGCCGTCGACAGCTCTGGACGAACGGGAGCCTTTTCGGGCGAGAGGACTTTGGGGCGACATACTGCTGCCCACGGAGAAGGTGCCGTCGCGGCCGGCAACATGCTCAAGAGCTCCGACGTGCCCTTCAAGATGGTCGCGGCATTCGAGGTCTCCTCCGGAGCTCTCGGCAGCCGCCTCCTTGCTGCAATGCGGGCGGGCCTGGATGCCGGTGGCGAGGAGGGGCCGGTGCATTCGGCCGGCTTGCTCCTCGTACGCGATGTCACCTGGCCCGTGGCCGACTTACGCGTCGATTGGAGCGATGACGACCCTATCCAAGGCCTGGAGCAACTGTGGCGTCTCTACGAGCCGCAACTCGAGGCGTATGTGACGCGCGCGATCAATCCGACAGCGGCGCCAAGCTACGGCGTTCCCGGCAATCGCTAGCGCAAACTTGCATTCCTTCGAGGAGTTGGCGGTCGCGATCTTCCTCGGTGGCGGTCTCAAGTCTACATTGCCAAAGCAGATGTGGGACGACGTTCTGCTGCAGGTGTCGCCCACGTTGGCAGCCGCATCCGCCGTCGTCATTCTGGTGGTGACGAGCTTGTTCCTGATCGCCGAGTATCTTCGCTACGCCCGCACACCTCGGCTCCGGGGTGCGCAGCCAATCGACGGCCACTGAGCAGAGCATGAGCATCGAAAAGTTTGATACCCTTGTCGTCGGTGGCGGGCAGGCCGGGATCGCCATGAGCGAGCACCTGACAGCAAACGGCGTGCCCCACCTCGTTCTGGAACGGCACCGGATCGCGGAGCGGTGGCGATCGGAGAGATGGGACTCGCTGGTTGCCAATGGCCCGGCATGGCACGATCGCTTTCCGGGTCTCGCGTTCTCGGATGTCGACAAAGAAACAGGACCTGACGATTTTCCCTCGAAGGAACAGGTCGCGGACTACCTCGTCGCTTACGCAGAAAAGATCGCGGCCCCCATGCGGTGTGGCGTCGAGGTGCTGAAGGTCGAGAGAAACGTGGGCCGCCGCGGGTTTCGTGTCGAGACATCGGCCGGACCAATCGAAGCCATCAATGTCGTCGCGGCGACCGGGGCGTTCCAACGCCCAGTCGTACCCGACATCGTCCCTGCCGATACCGCCATTCTGCAAATGCATTCGACGGCCTATCGCAATCCGGGTCAGCTACCCGAAGGCGCCGTGCTGGTCGTGGGCTCCGGTTCGTCGGGCACCCAGATCGCGGAGGAGATTCTGGCGTCGGGCCGGCAAGTCTACCTGTCGATCGGGCCGCACGATCGACCGCCGCGAGCCTATCGCGGGCGCGATTATTGCTGGTGGCTTGGCGTTCTCGGCAAGTGGGATGCGGCAGCGCGCGAGGTCGGCAGAGAGCACGTGACCATTGCCGTGTCGGGCGTCGACGGCGGCCACTCGATCGATTTTCGCCGCCTTGCGGCGAAAGGGCTGATCCTCGTTGGTCGCACGCAGTCGTGCGCGAATAGCGTCCTCACATTTGCAGGGGATCTCGCCCAGAACATCGCGAACGGCGATGCGTATCTGCGGGCCCTGTTGGACGAAGCCGATGCCTATCTCGCGCGCAATGGCCTCGAGCTCCCGGAAGAGCCGGAGGCGCGCTCGATCCTACCGGACCCCGATTGCCTCAGGTCACCTATCCTGTCGCTCGATTTGAAGAAGGCGGGAATTGCCACGATCATCTGGGCGACGGGTTTCACCTCGGATTACAGCTGGCTCAAGGCGGACACGTTCGACGAAAAAGGGCGACCGAGGCACCAGCGCGGCGTCTCGGAGGAGCAGGGGATCTACTTTCTGGGCTTGTCATGGCAGTCGCGGCGCGGCTCGAGCTTCATCTGGGGCGTGTGGCACGATGCACGACACATCGCCGAGCAGATCGCGATACAGCGCAAATATATTGAATATCACGATGACATGAGCGCGAAATCGACGAGGTGAGCGCTCTGAGATCGACTTGTCCGCACGCACGCGCCGGCGCGAAATACGACGTGCGTTGTCATGGTTCCAAATTCAGAGCAGAGCTGAAACCGTTTACCGGCAGCCGGACCTGTCGCTGCCGCTATTGGAACTGCTCCGGCAGGGGACGGGACAACGGGCTCGTCTAGGCAGCCCGCGTCGGCACCCCATTCGGACACGAACATTATACTCGCGACCGAGCGCGCATCGTGACACCATTGTGAAGGTTCAATGTCAGTTCGGTGAAGCGTGAAATAGCCCATGAGATTACTTTGGCAGACGCGGTCAAACCCGCTCGCGTGGTGGTGGGCCTTCTTAACTCTCGCCAGCAGCGCGAACATTGCACTCTGGTTCCTTCTGTATTGGGAGTTCCACGGCCAGGCTGTCAAAACCGCGAATAGTGCACCCGGCATGCAGCTCATGGTCTTCCTGTCTGCTGCGTATGTTTTTGGCTGCGCCTTCAGGTCGGTTCTGCCGCGCGCGGATGTGCAGCGAATTTGCTTGTTTGATACTTGGCTATCGAGTGTCGTTGTCGGGCGGTCCGTGGCGACCGTGGCCGAGATGTGCTTTGCAATGCAGTGGGCCATCGCACTGTACGAACTCGCTAACATAGCGGCCGTGGACACTACGATGTACGTCGCCTGGGCGGTCGTGCCGCTGATCCTCGTCGCGCAATGCTGCTCGTGGTATGGTGTATTGACGACCAATTGTCTGGCGAATGCCGTCGAAAATTCAATATGGGCCGCTACCTTCCTCTTGGTGGCGATTAGCCTTTGCCTGTTACTGCCGGAGTACGACGGGCCGGTTCGCTTGGGTCTCACCGTCGCAATTGTCGGGATCGCGGGCTATCTGACATTCCTGGTAACTGTCGACGTACCGATGTACCTCAATCGCTGGCGCCTGGGGCGTGCTGTTGGCCACAACACGCTCAGTCCACTTGAGGGGCTCCGCGACGCGAGGACACGCTGGATAGTGACGCATGATTTCGCGCAATGGAGAGGCGAGATCGCTTGGATGTCGCTCTACTTCACAGCCGCGGTGTGGGCCAGTCTCGCGCTTTGCTTCGCTTACGCGCTCATCGCGGTCCGTTGATATAGTGCACGAGATGTCGCGCCCGCCTTCCTCGCCTCAAGCTTGCGCTGCTAGCGATGCGCCAGCGTGCGGATCGCATCCTCCCAGGCTTCTATGGCAAAGGCGATATCATACTTCGCCTCGAACAGTGCCCGCGCCCGCTGCCCCATTGCCTCACATCGCTCCGGATCCGAGGCGAGATCGCGAACAGCGCGCACCAATGCAGCGCCATCGCCCTCGGCAACGACGATGCCCGTATCGGTCGTCGTCAGAATGCGCCCGATCTCACCATCGGGATCGCCGATGAAGATCGCTGGGCGTCCCGCGGCAGCGATGCCGTAGTACTTGCTCGGCACGATCAGACCCTCGAGTTCGGTTCTGAGCGTGATGAGATGGACATCGGCCACGGAAAGGCTCTCCGACAGCATCTCGCGCGGCTGATAGGGCTGGAACATGACGTCGCGCTCACCGCGTCGATCGACTTCCGCCTTCAGCTTCTCAAGCTGTGCACCGCCGCCGACAAAGAGCCAGCTCACCCGCGTATCGCCTACGGCCGAGCTGCGGTTCACGCCAGCCGCCGACACCGCAAGCGGGTTCGCTTGCGTCTCCCTCGCGCTCATCTCGATCGCGGCAAGAGTTGTTGCGGCGTCATGCGCTCGACCGAGATTACCGGAGTAGCCGACGACAAACCTGCCCTCGAGCCCCCATTCGCGCCGCAGGCGGTTGTGCTGAGCCGGCATGGGGCGGATCGAGTGCGCATCGGCCCAGTTGTGAATGACGCCGACCCGGTCCGGTACGACGCCCATATGCCGAACCTTCGCGGCCATGCGATCACCAATCGCGATGTTCAGCGATGCCTTGCGCAGCGCGCGGTCGCGCAGCCACCGTATCAGGCCAAAGGCAGCGCCGGACAAACCACCGCGCCCCATACCGAGTCCTGTCGCCACCTCGGGAAATACATCTTGCAGCCAGTTGACCGCGCAGGCCCCGCGGAGCCGCGCGATCGGCGTTGTGATCAAGGAAAGAAGGGGTGGATCAGTCTTGGTGACCACCATGTCGCCACGGCGCAGCCGCCACAGTAACAGCCACGCAGCCGCGAGCGAGAATGTTGCATAGTCCGCAGCGCGGCCGAAGAGACCCGCACGTCCGAAGCCGGTCGTGGCGAGCCGCACGATCTCGACGCCGCGCAGCGTCTCCCGACTCGGCAGCCGCATCGTCGGATCGTCGTAGCTCAGGCGGGACGTGATCACGGTGATCCGGTGCCCACGCTCCGCCAGCGCAAACACGAGATCCGACAGCATCTGGCTGGTCGCCGAATGATCGGGGTGGAAGTAGCGATTGAGGAAATAGAGGCGCATCGCAGCGCCGAATCTATCGTCGTCCGTGCACGCCGTCGTGTTCCAGGAACCAGCGATAGGTGGCCGCGATCCCGGCCTCGAGCGGGATCGAGGCCTGCCATCCGAGCGACGCAAGCAGAGAGACATCGAGCAGCTTGCGCGGCGTACCATCGGGCTTCGACGTGTCGTACACGAAGCGCCCCTCGAAGCCGACCACACGAGCGCAGATCGTCGCGAGCTCTGCGATCGAGACGTCCTCGCCGACACCGACGTTCACGTGCCCCTCGCCATCATAGGTCTTCATCAAATGGACAAGTGCGTCGGCGAGATCATCTACGTGCATGAATTCGCGCCGCGGCTGGCCCGTCCCCCACAGCACGACGCTTTCGGCGCGCGAAACCTTTGCCTCATGCATCTTTCGGATGAGCGCCGGCAACACGTGGCTCGAGGCGAGATCGAAATTGTCGTTGGGGCCATAAAGGTTCGTCGGCATCGCCGAAATGCTGTGCAGGCCATACTGGCGCCGATAGGCCTGCGCGAGCTTGATGCCGGTTATCTTCGCGATTGCGTACCACTCGTTCGTCGGCTCGAGCGGCCCCGTCATCAAAGCTGCTTCCGTTATCGGCTGCGGGGCGAGACGCGGATAGATGCAGGAGGACCCGAGGAACAGCAGCTTCTCGACGCCGATCTCGTGCGCCGCGTGGATGATGTTCGCCTCGATCATGAGGTTATCGTAGAGGAACTCCGCCGGACGCGTGTCATTGGCCAGAATGCCGCCGACCTTTGCGGCAGCAACGAACACGGCCTCAGGCCGCTGGCGCGCCATCCAGGCGCGGACTGCCGCCTGCTCCCTGAGATCGACTTCGGCGCGCGCGGCTTCGAGAAGCGTGCAGCCTTCCGACGTCAGTCTGCGCGTCAGCGCCGCCCCGACCATGCCGCGATGGCCGGCGATCCACACACGCCTGCCGGCGAGGCTGAACGGGATGGAAGGAGCGCTAACCATGGATGTCCTTCCGGTCCTGATCCCGCGCGATCAGCTTCAGGTCCTCGCGCACCATCTCCGCGACCATCTCGCGGAATGGAACCATGTGCTTCCAGCCGAGACGCTCGTGGGCTTTGGTGGGATCGCCGAGCAAGAGATCGACCTCTGTCGGCCTGAAGTATTTCGGATCGATCGCGACCAGCACTTCGCCGGTCGTGGCATCGACGCCTTTCTCCTCGACGCCTTTTCCGCGCCATGCGATGCGGCGGCCGACCATCTCGAAGGCCATCTCCACAAACTCGCGGACCGAATGCATCTCGCCCGTCGCAAGCACGTAGTCGCTGGGCTCGTCCTGTTGCAGGATGCGCCACATGCCTTCGACGAAGTCCCGCGCGTGGCCCCAGTCGCGCTTGGCATCGAGATTGCCGAGGTAGAGCTGTTTCTGCAGGCCCATGACGATCGCCGCCACGGCACGCGTGATCTTGCGGGTCACGAAGGTCTCGCCGCGGATCGGGCTTTCGTGATTGAACAGAATGCCGTTCGACGCGTGGATGCCGTACGCCTCGCGGTAGTTGACGGTGATCCAGTAGGCATAGAGCTTGGCGGCCGCGTAAGGGCTGCGCGGGTAGAAGGGCGTCGTCTCGCTTTGCGGCACAGCCTGCACTTTGCCGTAGAGCTCCGACGTCGATGCCTGATAGAAGCGCGCCTTCTTCGTCAGCTCCAGGATTCGGATCGCCTCGAGCAGGCGGAGCGTGCCCATGCCGTCGGCATTCGCCGTGTACTCGGCCGTCTCGAAGCTCACCTGCACGTGGCTCTGAGCCGCCAGGTTGTAGATCTCGTCCGGTTGCGTCTCCTGCACGATGCGGATGAGGTTCGTCGCGTCGGTCATGTCGCCGTAGTGGAGATGGAAGCGCGTCTCGCGCTCGTGCGGATCGACATAGAGGTGATCGACGCGCTGCGTGTTGAACGATGAGGATCGCCGCTTGATGCCGTGGACGACATAGCCCTTATCGAGAAGCAGCTGGCTCAAATACGCACCATCCTGCCCCGTGACGCCGGTTATGAGTGCAACTTTGCGTGTCATAGTGCCTTCCTATCGTTCGCCTGTAACCAGTTCAATGCTCAACCGTATGGCGAGAGTGCTCAATCACCGGTCAATACGATGTCGGACTTGTCAGGTCGATTAGCGTAGATCGAATTTGAATGCGCGCCTTCACTACAGAGATGCCGAGGAAATATGTTGAGCGGAGCACGTCGTGCAACAATTTCTCATAGCAGGCGCCGCCGACATTCGCCATGGCGGCTGGCCCCGTGCGGCTTTCCGGACGAGGGGTTCTCCCATTTGTGCAGTTGCCGGGAGGAGGGAAGGGATGCACTTTACAGGACGGTAGGATTTTCCAACTTTTAGCCCACTTATTCTTGTGCCGGGGTTCTTATGCGAATTGCTGTGCTTCACGCGGGAGGGAGTGCCGCCCGCGACTACTTTGAGCCATTCGTCTTTCCGAATGGTCACGTGGTCGGCGGTGTGGAGTTTTTTCCGAACCCGACGGAAGGTCAATTCGACGGCGTCGTGGTGCCTCAGAGCATGACACCGCTAAATCAGTGCTACGAACTGGTCTGCCCACCGACTAAAACGCTATGTGCCCTGCTAGAGCCGCCCGACATCCTCACATTGCCCGACGAGTACACCGAACAGTTTTATGCTGTTGTCGGGCCAGATCCCCGCGTCTCTTGCAAGAATTTGCTGATGGGCGCAGCGGGACATCACTGGTTTGTAGAGATCACAGCACAGCGAGCGACATCTGCTCCAATCACTGCCAAGCCCAAGCTGATCTCCGCTGTAGTCTCATCTAAACGAGACACGCCCGGCCATCGTGCAAGGTTTGGCTTCTTGCGGCACCTGAAAGACCACTTCGGCGATCGACTTGCTTGGTTTGGAAGGGGTGTAATGGACACTGGGGCGAGCAAGCTCGTCGCTCTATCGGACTACAAATACCACATCGTCCTAGAGAACTGCCGTTGGCCTCACTACTGGACAGAAAAACTTTCGGACGCCTTCATGGCCAACGCTTTTCCGTTTTACTGGGGCGCCCCGAACATCGCCGAGTACTTTGATCGATCCTCTTACTGTCCAATCGATCCCCTTGATCCAAGAGACGCGATCAACAAAATTGAGGCCGCCATACAAGCCAACCTATGGGAGGCGCGTCAGAAAGATCTGGCGCAGGCCCGGGCACAGGTCGCCACTCAGTACCACCCGTACGAAATCTGGCGTTCAATCTTTGAGTCTCTACCAGCCTCCGCTCCGCGATTGATATCCATTAAGCCGTTCAACCAATGTGCATTTAGCCGGCGTCAGCATCTGAGGCTGAGGTTGCGGAACTTTCTCCAATTGGTGGCGCCACACTAGAACTTCTGATCCGTCAGCGCCTCGACGGTGACGATCGGACGGAGGCTCGCGTCCTCGCCGCTGATGTTGACGGCTGTACTGCCATTACCAAGGAAGATGTCCGGCGTTCGCGCAATCCACACACCGCCAGTCAGGGCGCTGAGCCCGGAATCTCCCGTTTGGGCGCCAGTTACGCCGTCTGGCGTGATGACGCGCTCTCCCGCAGCCCTCAGGTTTATGCTGAAGCTACCACCGATATTCACGGGCCTCTTGTCACCTTTGACAATCCAATATTGAAACTGTCCCAGGCGGAGCGTGTAGTTCGCAGCGATGCTACCGGTATACGCTTGCACGACGTTAATCTTCAGGCGGACGAGGCGGCCGAAAACGGGGCCTGTTGGTGTCCCGACGCTGGAATGTGGAGCCCCCGTGAACGTGCGCCTCGTGAAGATGCCGAATGGCGAATTCGGGGGGATCAGGGACAGCTCTTCCGCCGAAGGGCAGCCCGTGCAGTTGATGACTGTCAAATTCGGAGCGTTGTGACGCACTATGGCGGCATTCGCGTAACCGTGAACGACTGGTAACTCCGCGCCAACGATGTCCGTATGGACGAGGATTGGGCCATTAGCCTTACCGTCCTCCGACCGCACGCCGAGGATGCGAAATATATGGTGATCCGCGTGAAGCGTAGCCGATCGGAGGATACCGACCGCCCCTGGCACGAGCCAATAGTGAGGGAGGAAGTTAGGCGTTGCCATTCTGAAGACACCGTCCCCCTTATAAGTAAAGTTGTCATCAAGCAACGTAGCCATCCCGGCCGTTCCGTAAATCGCGCCCGTGATGACATGGTCACGGATCGTAATCTTCTCCGAAGCTCCATAAGCAGTAGGTCCCAGCCTTATGCTGGGCGATGAGCCACCATGGATCAGCATGTGCCTTGCTGTTCCGATGATCGATCTCGTGCCGCCCCTCACTTCCATCTCGTCGACGGAGGAGCTTTGGATCCCGATGCTTTTGTTTGGCGGTTCGTAGTCGGCGATCAGTGCTCGCGTCGTCAGCTTGTCGACCTCGTGATGGGACGCCGTGTGATCCTGCCCGATGATCTGATGGTCCTCGGACGCGCCGATGATCCAGCCTTGTGCATCGTGCTTGACGTCGACAAGAATTGACTTCCGCACGAAGTAGTATGTCTGCCCTTTCGAAATCGAGCGCAGACCGTAAATCCGGTGCTCGCAATCCCATTCCGGGATGGTGCGGCAGATAGCGGCCGGGCCGATGCCACCAAGCTCGTGTTGATGGCCCTCGAAGTAACGCGGCCAATCGTCCCTGTAGTCGTACTTGATCGGCTTCTCGAAGGTGATGCGCCAGCCGTTGATGGACTTGATGCGGTGCCACTCGTTGAAATGACTATTCGGCGGATAGCCCCAGCCACCCTGCAGATCGAGACCGGCCAGTAGCACCATGGACCCGACCGAAAGAAATCGGACGGAAGCCCTGTCGATCAGCTCGACGGTCGTCGATCCCGCTTTGACCGAGCGGATCTTGTGTCTGTATTCGGCCTTGTTCGTCAGCGCGCCGCTATGGAGCCCATCCATCGAGGCGCCGTAGCCGGAGACGACCAGCTTCTTGATGCCGAGGAAGGGCGTGTTCACGCCCCTGCCGTACGAGCCCGCAGCAGCATAATGGCCGGTCGAAGGCGGAATGACCAAGCCAATCCATCCGGTCTGCGCAAGAGCCCAATCGCGAAACGCTCTGAAGGCGACAAAGTCGCTGCTGGCCCCATTGCCGATCGCGCCGAAATCGGTCCGGATGTTTCGCCAGGTGATCGGGCCAACATTCAGGTCTTTGAGCTTGGCTGCCGGCACCTGGGCCTGCCCGGCGTGCGTCGGCAGGACAGCGAACGTCGCTGCTAAGGCCAGCGCTTCGCGGCGCGTAAAGGACGGCAAGTCCTCAGGGTTCATAATCGGCCTCTCCGTGCAGCCGGTACCGATAGCGCCGCAGCCCCAGAGAGGCAGGCGCCATTCATTCCCGAAATCCTAAGGGCGCTCGCCCTTGCAAGCGGTTGCGCCCTTCAATGGCGCGCCTTCCGATCACGCGTGCCGGATTGCCGACCACGATCGCTCGCTCATCGACGCTTCTGACGACGACGGCTCGCGCACCCACGACCGCCGCCTTCGAGATAGTCACTCCCGGTCCGACGAAAGCCTCTGCCGCGACCCAGGCATCTTCCTCGATGTGAATAGGCCCCGTCACCAGCTCGAAGTTTGCCGAATCATGAGCATGAGATGCCGTGCACAAATGTGCCCCTTGGCTGACGATGCCATACTTGCCGATAGTGATGCGATCGACGTTGTAGATGATGGCATCACCGCCGATTGTTGCACCTTCCTCGATCGTGAGATTCCACGGCGCCCAAATGATAGCGCTCGGATAAATGGCAGCTCGATTACCAACGCGAGCGCCGAAGCTGCGCAGGAGAAGCCGCCGCCAGGCGTGTAGCGGAGCGGGCGTTGGCCGAAACAGGAGCACTCTCACGACACTCCAGGCGGCTCGAGCGAGCTTATTCGCGATGGACGGCGGCGGACGCCGGGCAAGGCGCACGCCACCGCGGCGAGGTGTTGCTTCGTCCGACAAGTGGCCGTCAGTCATCTCGCTCACCAACTGCACCTCGACACGCCACGCGTTGCAAGCGATTGCAAGAGCGCGACATCACCCGGCTTTCTCGAGGCGCGCCGCGCGGTGCATTTCGAGCACGGCATCGTAGTAAACACTCAGCTTCTGCGCGCTCGCCGGCCAAGTGTAGGCGCGGAGCGCCAGCGCGCGGGCTCTGCGGCCCATGTCGCGGCAGTTTTGCGGGTCGCCGAGCAAAGCTACGGCATGGTGTGCGAGATCGTCCTCCGGGAACGCCTCCCGAAGCAGCATACCGGCCTCGACTCCGACGATCTCACGCCAGATGTTGATCTTGTTCGTGATCAGGACAGGCACACCAAGCTGGAGGGCTTCCGCTACGGCGATCGCAAAGTTCTCTTGCAGCGAGGGGAGAGCAAAGACACTCGACGACGCCAGTGCGGCCCACTTCTCTTCTCCTGTCAGAAGTCCAAGAAAATGAACGCACTCGCGAAGCCCCAGGCTCTCTGAGAGCTGCTTGAGCCCGTCGACGTAGTCCTGACGCCCATCACCGACCACCAGCAGGGCCGCATCGGGTATCTTCGCACGGACTCCGCGCATTGCCCGGATGACGACTTCGGGGCGCTTCTTCGGATGAAGCCGCCCCAGGAATATGATGAGCTTTTTGTCGGCGAGCTCCGGATACGTGGACTGGAAACGAGACCGAAGAATTTCTTCGGATGCGTTCGGCATATCGGCACCCAATCCGACCACTCCCGGATTCGGCACGTGCCCGATCTGTGCAACAGCCAGATCCCGTTCGTCGTCAGCCGTGAAGAGCATGCCCGCGGCGCCTCTTATGGTACGGCTCTCGACCATCTTCAGATAAACGCGCTTCTTGAGCGACTTGATGCCGAGCGAATAGGGATCCAGCATCCCATGAGGCGAGATAACATAAGGCTTATCGATGCGGCGGCAGAGACTCGCCACGATCGCATTCAACGGACTCCACATCGTGTGCAAATGAACAATGTCGGCCTCCTGCACGAGGCGATGTACGTTCGCCCGCCCGGCGCCCCGTAGCGCGTCGAATGGCGATGAAAGGAGAGACAGCTCGTAGCGATCCTTGGCGGCGGCCAACAGGCTCCGTCCGCCATCGGGCGACAACGCTGGCGTCGAGAGCACGCGCGCGTGCCAGCCATGTGCGCCAGCGAACTCCGCCCACCGTTCGACAACCACAGGCGGCCCCCCCGCAGCAGGATGGATGTACGGCGAGACGTGAAGCACGCGGCGCACCGTCGCCTCACGATGGTCGGCGCCGTCGAGCATCAATGCAGCTGAAGCGTTGCTGCGCAGCTTCGATCTCTCACCACTGTCCATCAACCGGAACCCGAGGACATGAGGCAATCCTCACGCCACCCGCCCTTGTGCGAGCACGGTATCCGCCGCCGACAGCCAGCGCGTCACACCTTCGTCGAGACCCCAGTTTCGGGCCATGCCTCCCGATGCTGCAGCCAGACGCTCACGCAGTTGCACATCGCCGACGATACGACCGAGGGCTTCCGCAAGCTGCTCATGATCGCCTGTGCGTATCAGATAGCCGTTCACACCGTCGCGCACGAGGTCGTGCCCCGCCCCCACGGCTTCGCTGACAACGACCGGCAATCCCGCGCCAATGGCCTCATTGATGACGACGCCCCAACCGTCGTGACGGCTCGGCAGGCAGAATACGTGTGCCGCGGCGAAGATATCGGGTATCTCGTGCGGCTCGCGATGCCCGAGAAAGATCACGCGATCGCGCAGGGCATCGGGCACCATGCCTTCGAGCACCGTGCGTTCAGGCCCACTTCCCAGCATGATGAGGCGCGCCCGCGGGTACCTTGAGGCAACCTCCGCGAAGGCCTTCAGGAGAAGGTCGCATCCTTTGCGCTCAATCAGCTGCCCCGAGAACAGGATGTTGACGGCGGCATCCTCTGGGACAAGCCTCCTGCGCCTTGCCTCCTCGTAGGGGGCAAGATCGCAGAAGTATGGAATGTTGAAGACCGTCTTGCCCGGAAACAGCTCTTCGTAGGCAGTCACTGCCTTGGAGCCGATCGCGGCGATCGCCGCTGAGGAGGCCAGAGGGGCTTGAAGCCGTCTTCGCATAAACGAGCCGATAGGGCCGCGTTGATTGAAGCCCGGCAATTCGCCCCAGAAGATCCAGGAGTTGCCACGCAGACCCAAGGCCCGCATGGCGATCTGCGCGGTCGGAGCAGAATAGTCGCTCACGACGACGATATCCGCCTGCGCGTCGAACAACGAACGCAACACCCGCGGATTGTAGTACGCAGTGCTTCCGAGCAACCGCAGTTGCCTGCCCGGCATCACGGACTCGAAGGCGGCGAGCTCCGGATGCTTCCATTGCCGGTCGTGTGCACCAATCGCGTAGTACATAACCCTGACATCGAAGACTTGCGCCTTCGATAGCCGATCGAATAGCTGGCGTTGATACGGCGACGGGATCACCGTCAGGAATAGGATGCGCCTCTTACGCATGGCATTCAAATCTTCCGCGATCGCAAGCGAGGAGACGCCTGCCTGCGGAAGTACCACCACCGGAACAGATAGAGCGCCAGCGTCGGCAGGACCGCTGGCATCACACCCAAAAAGCTGCGCATACAAATGCCGGCCGCGAACAATCCTGACGCGAAAAGGATCTGGTCGAGGTTTCCCTGAGCTGTGGCTCCGATGCGGTTCCACCCGGCGGCCGCCGCGCCGAAGGCGAGGCTGCCAAGGATCACCGCAAACGCACCTCCTGACATCCACAGTTCGCCGATGAACGTGGCTGACAGTGTCATGCCTTCCACGTTAAACACTTCCTCGATGCTGATGCTTAATCCCTCGGGCTTGCCGGGCCAAAGGAAGCGGGGGATCGGCCGGACGATAGCGTTAAACGGTATTTCCAGGCCCAGATAATCGTGCCGGCTCGGAAATGCCTGCATCAGGCCGGCAACATTCAACAGGTTCATATCGACGAAGAGCCGTTCGGTGCGCTCGACGCCGGTGGCCCAGTTCTGCAAGCCAAACGTCCGGATCTGCGCAAGGTAGACGACGACAAACATCGACGCCAGCGCCAGCGGCAAGCCCACTGCCGCAAGGGACGCGAACGTCAATCGGCGTTGCATCATCAGATAGCTCGCGCCGAACGTAACCAGGTAGGTGAGGATGATGTTCCGGGTGCCGCCGGCAAGCCCATAGAAAAACGTGAAACTCAGGATCGCCGCGATGATCAACTTCTGAAATTCGCGGTAGCGGCGATGCTCGGCGAGGACAGCGCCTGCCAGCGGCGGCAGCAAGTAGATCAACAACCCAAGCTCATTGATCAGCGAGCTCAATCCTCCAATCCGACTACGCGTCCATGATTGCGTGAAGCGGGGCTGCATCATCTGGCGCGCGGCTTCAAAAATATCGAAATTGACGGCCAGTAGGATGTGGAGATAGCCAACGAAAGTACACGCCACAAACAGATAGAACATCTGGGGCGGGGACAGACTGCGCGCCTGCACGTTCGAGACCGGGCTCGAATACATCCGGAAAGCGTGTCGGCCCAGTGCAAGGCCGCCGAAGGCGCAAAGCGCAACATCGATCGTGGCACAAGCATCGTCCAGACCGAGCGTCAAGGACAGATCGTCCTGATCCGCCAGGAACTCTACGAAGGTCAGCCCAAACAGAGCGAAAAGCATGAAGATGTCGGTCCGGAACAGATTCCGCGCACCCGCCCTTGCCTCAATGAGAAATGCGATGATCAGCGTGCAGGCGAGGACCGTAGCCGCTGTGCTCAAGGCCTCGTTGGTCGAGCCAGCCATCCGCGCAAACATCGACGCGAACACCAGTCCGATTGTGATGACGACGGTCGCCTGCACCCGCAGAGCCATCTCTGTACGAGCTATGCGAGCCTTCATGGCGCCGCGCATCGGGGCTTGTGGCGATGCTCTCATGCCGGCATTGTCAGTCGCGACAGGTTTTGGGCCAGCGCTTCTCGCGAGAAGCGGGGTGGAATTCTCGCCTGCTCGGCCCACGCGCGAAGGCGATCAGGCCTTTCCAGCAGCTTGCGAAGCACTCGTTCGATCGCTTCCGGCGTGACGCTGTCCAGGACATACCCGTTCACATCGTGCTCGATGACTTCGCCGCAATTACGCGAAGCAAGGACAGGCAATCCATGCGCAAGGGCCTCGAGCTGCGTGAGGCCGAAACCATCCGAGAGGGTGGGGAATAGAAAAAGATCGGCGTCTCTGTAGTAGCGTTGCACGGAGCTGCGCTGCACCGCCCCATGCAAGAACACCCGTCTGTCGCCCTTTATTGACGCTGGGATATCGATCTGGACCTCTCCTACGATATCGAGCCTTATTGGCGCATCGGGCATTCTGCGTATGGCTTCCAGAATCGGTCCGATGCCTTTGCGAAAGGTCACTTGGCCCAGGAAGAGCAACCTGAGCGGCCGATCGTCAGTGAATCTCGAAGGGAGCGGTTCCGACGTGACCATTTCATTGCGCGGCGGGTCGTAGGCCAGGGGAAGCACTGCAATCTTGCTCGCCGCTACACCGACGCGCATGAGGGCTTTCTTCGTCCACTCCGAGTTGGCAACGATAGCATCCGAAAGCGCAAGCTCCTCTCGCCAATGCCTCCAGTATGCCTCCGGAATCCTCTCGTATCGCGGCGATTGCCGGGCGCGCTCGTAGAGATCCGCAACGATCTCATCCTCAACCGGTCCTGGATCAATCTGCCCAAGTACGGTACGCAGTCCGAGGGATCGAGCTGCATGGAAAATGGAGCGCGCAGCATAGCTGTAAGAGAAGACCGTGTCGCAGGTCACACCTTCCTCGACCAATGCGCGTAGTCGTTTCGCCGCCAGATTCTCGAACCACGCATTCCGATTCAGGATTCGGTGCCACCCGCTCTTGCCCAAATACTTCCCCTGGAGCTCCCGCACGAGATGCACGTATCGCGGCGCCTCAACGCGGGCGTCCGAGAGTTCGGGATGATAGCGGTCCCTGAGGCGAGGGCTGAGCTTGGTGACAACGCCTCCAGGCTTCTCCCAGGCATCGGTTATCAGTGCGGCAAGTCTGCCGGATGCGGCCAGCGCTCTGCCGACCATATAATTCTCGCGCGCCCCGAGTTGGCACACGACCCATTGTTCGTTCGGGCGCTGCCGTACGGCACTCATTTGTAGTTCGTCGAGTTGAGAGAGGCTCACTTGATGGACCGCATCTAAGGAGTCCCCCGCCGCAGCCCGCGGGTCGCAAGGATCACCCGAGCTTTGACCGGCGACCGCTGCGCACGATGCCGCCAGAGGCTTCGCGGGATGCTGGCGAGGCCATGCATCACTCCGGCGGAGCGGCCATTCCGCAGTGACCAAACAACGCGCCGGCCAATCTGTACGACGACGAAAGACCACAGCACGAGTGGATATCTCAAGTAACCGACCAGGGCGGTATTGCTGATGTGCGCGCTCGTGACTTCGGGCGTCGCCTGATGCGCACGCGACGTCCTGTGACGCACGCGCAGCGCGTCCGAGCTCAAGATCTGCCAACCCTTATCGAGAAGCTGGAGTGACACGTCGACTTCCTCGGCACCGTAACCGAACTCGAGGGGCAGGTAACCCCGCGTCTCGAGAAACGCCGCGCGACGCACAACGGCACCACAGCCGACAAACTCGACCGCCGGGGCGATTGCACGCGTTCGCGGCGGCACGGGCTCTCCATCGTGCACAATCGCACCTGCCGCAATCACACCCGCACGCGGGTTCTCTTCGAAGAGTGTGCCGACGTCCGCAAAGAAATCGGGGTCGATCGGACTTGAATCATCATCGAAGCTGGCAACATACGGGTGCTGTGCCATGACGAAGAGGAGGTTTCGCGCACCTCCTGGCCCCAGACGCTCCTCCGCCTCGGTCCAGCGAACCTCAGGAAAATCAGACTCGAGCGCTGCTCGAGTCTCTCGATCTCCGTAGTCAACCATGACAAGGATCTCGCCGGGAGGCGGCCGGCATCGCCGAAGCGCACGCAGAGTCTCGGCGAGTACCTCTCGGCGCCTGAACGTGGGGATCACGACAGAGATTGGAAGCGTCACGATCGGCCCGATACAGACGCTGCGCTCATTGCCCGTATTGGGCGCGCCGGAACGCCAACAACACGGGCGCCGGGCGGAATGGATCGGCTCACGACACTGCCAGCGCCCACCACGGCGCCTTCACCGATCGTGACGCCCTTAAGTACGACCACACCAGCGCCAAGCCAGACGTTGCGCTCTATCACAACGGGTGCCTCGAGAAGCGGCTGCGCGCTCACTGGTTGGCCCGGCTCAGTGCCGTGATCATGGTCGGTGAGGTAGCAGAACGGACCGATCATGACATCCGCGCCGACAGTGATCGAAAGCGATGCGTCCAACATCGTCCAGCGGTTCACGTAGCAGCGCGCGCCGATGTGAATGCGCGGCGCCGCCTGTCGCGAGCCGACGCCGAGAAGCGTCACGCCGTGATCAAGTGCCACGCCTTCGTCCAATCGGATGTCCCATGGATTCTTCGATACGTCGACGCGCATCAGACGGCAACGCGGACCGATCTGCGCACCCACGGCGCGGAGCCGGGCAATGCGCAGGCGCGAAGCTACGCTCGACGGCGCCCTGAGGAGGAGATTGATCAGCGAGTCAATGATGCGCTCTTCTGGCTGACGAGCGTCCGAAACGCCGCCCGCAGCATCAACAGAGGACTGCCAAGAATGAAGCCCGCACGCCCAGCCCGCACATTCCAAGAAAGCGTGCGCCGGTAGAGCTGCCAAGCCGCGCGAAGGCTGCCGGCCTGGATTGCCTGCAGGACAACGGGCCGAACGTGCCGGGTGATCACGGTCCGCCGCGCATCCTGCCACGCCGCACCCCCAGGGTACTGGCCGGTACGCTCCCGCTCGACAAGGCGACCGACGCCGCGAAGCGAACCTTCAAGATTACCCATCTGATTGCCGGCATGAATACGGTGACCAATCGTGACCGGGCGCGACGTCTGCACAAAGCCCTTCTCGACTCCCAAACGCAGTGCGAGGTCATGATCTTCCGCGTTGAGCCGATCCTCGGCAAAGCCACCCGCTGCAAGAAAGATGTGACGGTCGATCACCATCATTCCGGCACCGGCGACAAATGGGTGAGCCGCAGCACTCAGGAAAGCAGGAAAGGCGAGACCTTCGGCAGGCTCTTCCTTCGGCACGGAAAACTCACCGGAGAAGTCTTCAAAGCGTGCGAACAGAAGAGCGGGTCGGCTATGCCGCTCCAGGAGCGTAGCAAGCACCTCAAGCGACCAGGGAAGCCATACGTCGTCACTGTCAAGAAAGACGAGATAGTCGCCCCTTGCCGCCGCCGCTCCGCGATTGCGTGCCGCGCCCGGACCTGCGTTCGACTGACGGATAACGGTCACGCCTTCGGAGCCGTCAAGAACCTCGACGGTGCCATCTGTGGACCCATCGTCGACGACGATCACTTCGTCCGGACGTCGACGTTGCGCCGACACGCTCGCAAGGCATTCCAGGAGCGGCGAGCGACGATTGTATGTAGGAATGATGACCGAGAATGTCGTCATGCCGACGCTCTGCAAACCGTGTCAGTCCGCCGTGCCACGCAGTCCTCTGCCCACGGCTTGATGAGAAGGGCGGAACGTGATGCGATTTATCGTGGCGATGCGCTCGGCCGTCTCGAAGCCGAACAGTCGATAGGCGAGACGATAGAGGGGCGGCGCCGCAGGCCCCACTGGCCGAAAGGACTTCGCAGCGGCAATCGTCGCAAGAATAGTGCGCGCCTCGCTCCGATCGACATTCCAGGCGATCCTGGCCATATCAAATCGTCCCTGATTGATCGCCCATTGGCGGTCTGGCGTCAGCTCGCCGATCATTTTGAGATGATCCTCGAGCCGCTTCTCGATCTTGAGCCGCTCGCGGCGCACCAAAGCAGGATCGCGTGTTGATAGTGACCCGCTAGAGAAGCGGCGATAAACCGAACCGGTCGCCGGATGATACGTGAAACGCTTGCCGGCTATGAGAAGTCGCAGATAGAGCTCATGCTCCTGGCAGCATGGCTGGCCGACTGACCATCCCCCGACCTCTTGAAGTGCGGACTTCCTCCACAAAGGTGCGCCGGTCTGCGGCAGCCGCCATAGCGCGAGCAATATCCAACGATCGTGCGGTTCAGGTATATCCTCGAGCGTGACGCGCGTCGCTTCGTCGGCATGCCATTCGACAATCGATGGCCCGAACAGAACATCAATGTCGGGATGGGTCTCAAGAGCGGAAACCTGCGAAGCTATCTTGTCAGGCTTGAGATAGTCGTCGGCATCGAGGTACTGAAGCCAATCGCCCTGCGCCAGTTCCAGCAGGCGATTCCGCGTTGCGTTACCGCCCCTGTTCGGACCGCGCTCGAAGCGAATTCGCTCACCAAAGCCGCTGATGATCTCAGCGCTTCTGTCCGTCGAGCCGTCATCTACGACGATGATCTCCTTGTGCGGCCATGTCTGCGTCAGTGCGCTCTCGATCGCCTGCTGAATCCAGCGTTCGGCATTGAAGCAGGGAATGAGTATGGAAACGGAGGGCTTCATGAGACTTGAATGCGTGCTCGTCGGCTCGACGCTCTCATCAGCACGTTACAGGCGCTCCCAGTGTTTCGGAACCAAGTCATCGGCGCTGAGTTGCGGGTGCTTGAACCACTGCCTCGGGGAAATGACGAGCTTCGCCCGTTCACCCGCGAGCCACGCCGCCCACCACGAAAATGTGCTGTTGGCCGTTACAAAATATTCGGCGCGCGTCATGAGTTGAAGATCCAACGCCTCGGGCCTGAAGCCTCGAGGTACCTCGTACGCCATGAAACGTGCCTCCGCTCCGAGCCAATCGAAGTTGGCCCTGCACCAGTCGAGATCATCCGAGAATATGAAGAACACCGGTTGCTCGACGACTTCGCGCACGCGCGCAATCGCGCGGCGGTAGTAGTCGATGCTGCATAGCCCCATGAAACTGTACTCGGGCCTCGAATAATCGCCGCGCCGAACATGCAGGCAGACTGCCCCCGGTTGCGCGATAGCTTGCGCATGCTCCGCCGCTGTCGGCGGCAGCTGATCGCGAAACTCGAAGTCGCTCCGCAAGGTATCCTCGACGCCGGCGAAGTAGCGATGCGATTGCCAGTAGCCAGTAATATAAATGGGCGGCTTCAGCTCGAGAACCCGAGGCTGATACTCGAATTTGTACTGGTGGAGGATCTCCGACGCGCCCGACGCTCCGAGCAGACGGTGGGCGATCTTCCCGGCCAAGCCCGCGCCGTGGGAATGGTAGCGTGATATGTCGGCGCGCGACGCAAGCGCGGCCTGCAGCTTGAAAATGTCGAGACCATAGCTTCGCTGCGTGCCTTGAGGGGCATATTTGATGACGTTCGTGTCGAGCAAGAGAGGAGCCCCGGTACGCCACGAGATCGCGCGACCGAGAGCATACTGGAACATCTGATTACCAAGCCCGCCAAGAATTTGGACGATCACGCGGCGGTTCTTGTCCCTAACGTCCCGCGTCAGAAGGGGGGAAGCGGTCATGCAGCGTCGGAGGCAACCACTTAGAATGCCGAAAAAGCGGAATTCCAGGCGCGTACCGGGTCGCCGATGCGCTCGAAGGCAACAAGCTGAATGCGTCCGAGGGCGCTGGCAGTGCGATACTTCAGCCGATCGGCAACGCTCGTCATGTCTCGGTACTTCTCGAGATCAACCTCGCGGAACGCGTGACGCATATTCCGGCGCACAAATCGGACAACCTTGGCGACGTGTCGATCAGATGCATCGTCGAAAAGAATGACGCCGCCGGGACAAACCAACCGCGCACAATAGAAAAAGTCTACAAAAACATCCTCAAACAAGTGAGAGCCGTCAATATACAGGAGCCCGAACTCCCCGGCCGTCTCGGTCAATCGAGGCAGAGTTCGCGAAGAATAGTCTCGCACGACACTGCAGTACGGCGCCAAGCCGGCAGCATCGATGGCGAGCACACCGCAATCGTCCCATACGGTCTCTTGAAAAGGATCGATGGCGACGTGCTGTCCTGAAGGTGGCGCACCATTCGCTCGATGCCCTCCCGCGAGGGCCAATGCCGAGCAACCAAGCGCAAGACCCACTTCCAACGTACGTGCCGGCCGGAGTGCATCCACGAGCGCCGACAGAACCCGAATATTGTTCTGCGAGGAGATCGATGCCGTCGAAATGCGCTTGCCTGTGCGCCCCTGTACGAATGGTGTTGTGCGAAGTTGAGCAGCGAAATCCTGCTTGACTGTTATCATTGCAAACAACACTCCGTGAGATCATGCTGGAACGAGAGCACGCAGCGCGCCGGGTGGCGGCGCTTCACTCTGTTTCCTCAATTCGGACCAGGCCAAAGACGAAGCGCGCGGCGTGCGCTTGAGTGGCGCTGACCAACTGTCGACAAACCAAAAATCCGGCAGTACACGGATGCCGTCACTGCCGCCACTGCATCCCATGATGTCTGCTTGCGCCAAGTCTGCGCTTCAGCATAATTGCACGGCGTTGCAATGGCGCGCTCCAGGGCATCACGGAAGCCGATCTGTGTGCTCTCAAACCGAATGACATGCCTGTGCGGCTCGCCGAGATCCAATGTGGTCGCGCTTCGCGGCAAGAGAGACGGTACACCGAAGGATCGTGCGAGTGCGCCGGCGCCGGATGTGAAAATGCTGTAGTAGTTGAAGATCACACAATCGGCCGCGCTGAGCCAAGTGCGCAGCGCTTCGTCATCGAGCCAGCCCGACAAGAGACGCAAGTCTACGGTTGGCGCGTCGTCAGCGGAAAGTCGCACCGCATCCGCGTAGTCAGGCGATAGTACATGCCCGACGACGACAAGGCGATGAGGAACGCGCGCCTCGGCCCAAAACTTCACAACTTCCCGGATCCCTTTGTACGGACTGACGGTGCCAAACATCAGGCAGATCTTCTCATCCAATGGCAGACCAAGTTCACGACGTGCCTCCTCGCGATCCAGCGGTGCCCCGAGCGTGACGGCGTGGTCGCCAAACGGAATGACCGAGATGACTTGCTCAGGGAGGCCGAAAGTTTCCGCGAGCATTGCCTTAGCGGGTTGCGAATGAGCAAAGACTGTCGCTGCGTTGCGCATTGTCAGGCGGATGTTCTGAAACACACCCAATTCCTGGGCACGGTTGTGCGGCAGGAGATTGTGGGCGGTCACGACGATCGGAAAGCGGCGCGAGGTGAGCCAGTAGTCGAGTGGATAGCGCAGAACTCGCAGCCGATCCCACGTATCGCCGCGCCGGCTGAAATAGGCCTCCGGCCAATGCAAGTGCACGATGTCGGGAGCGGCGGCTGTCGAACCTCTCGCTAAAGGCAGCCCTCGTCGATAGCCGCTGAGAAACTCGACGTCCACACCGTGCCTTGACAGGGCCTCCGCGAGAAGTGGCTGATACGGATTGCCCACTCTGTAGTCCGGAGCAAAGAGTACCCGTAGCGGTCGCGTCAAAACAGTAGCCGGCCCATTCATCGCGACGGCAGCGCAGCAGATAGTGTGCCGCTCAGCAGGCCGCATCGGCTCAGATGCGCCATGCCTTCGCTGTACATGAGATGCCGGATGCCGCCCACATAGTGGCGGAATGGCCGGCCGTTGATGCCGGGTTGCAGGTTGAGCGTGTACTCCTGCGGCAGCAGCTCCACGCCGAAGCGCGAGCTGCACAGTGCATAAAGCGTCTGCTCTATGCGCCAGAAATGCCCTTCGAGAATGCCCGGAAGGGACAGAAATTCCTCGATCCACTCCAGGCGCAGTGAGTTTCGATGTGCCAACCCGAGCCCGCTATTGAAGGACTCGACCAGTTCGTGACCGATAATAGGGCGAACGGCATGACGGTTGACCGTGTAGGCATCGGCCGTATCGGCATTGAACGTATTCAGCATGTACGCCGGGTCTTCGATACGCGTCACGTAGGCTGTCGGCTCATCGAAGAACAGGAGATCGCTGTCGAACACCGCCATGCGGTCCGACTCGAGGAACGCCAGGAAATCGAAAACCTTGGGAGCCAGCAGGTTCGTCCGCCGGAATTCGAGACTGAGGGGGAAGTCCCCCAGCATCGCGTCGGCCACAGTATCGGCATGAGCTCTTCGTATGATGCGAGCATCGGGAAAATGACGCGCGAGATGGCCAAGCGCGGCCGCATCGAGAGATCCGTCCTCGTGAATGCAAAGCGCGTAGCGGCGACCGCTCACCGCGTAGAACGATTTGAGCGTCCAAAGCAGATTTAGCCAGTCGCGCGCCGAAGTCAGGACGTGAATTTCGCAGAGGCGGTCCGACGTGTCTTCGATCGGCGGCGTTGAAAGTATCCGCGACCGCACGACGTCGCGATACCAGATGCCCTTCGGCCCGTGCTTGATGGCATCATCCACCACCAGCTTGATCGCACCGGGGGTCAGCCTAACCATGGAAGGCGATGCCTGCTGAAGGCTACCGGGAAGCGCAAAGGGCACAGGCCGGCAGTGATGGTGCTCATTTCTGAGGTGCCGGCGTCAGCGCCGACCACACTCTTTGCCGGAAGGGCGCGAAGGTCACGAGCTGGGGATGCTGCAGCGCGATCTTCGCCAACCTTCCCCACCTGCGCAGGCGGCTTTCATGAAGGTCGAGCGATCGCTGCGCTTGTTCCCTGAACACGGTGTCGAACAGCCACTTGCCTTGCAGCCGCACGCGCCGCGAACGGCCCACCAATGCGTCGCTCGCGAAGATGTAGGGTCTGACGACCTCGCGGAGCTCCGCCGCGGTTCGCTCTGGCTGCGTGGACTTCTGCGCCGGCTGCTGGCGAAACATCGCGAGTTCCGCATCTATGAATCCGACTTGCCCACCCGCGTGCAGAATGCGGAGCCAATAGTCGAAGTCCATGACCCAGTAGAGATCCTCGCGAAACGGGCCGACCTTGCTCGCGATACGGCTCGTCCAGAATACTTCCGGCTGAACGAAATTGCGTTGATTCCACCAGACGTCCCAGAGATCGACGATCTCATCGAACGTGGCGATCGATCCGACGCGCTCCCCGATCTTCGTGCCGTTCTCGTCCGAGATCCGGCATCTTCCATGAATGAGATCGGCTGCGGGCTGCTTGGTCGCACGGTCGGCGACGCTCGCGAGCGCGCCCGGCAAGTAAGTGTCGTCACTGTTGAGATAGGCCCGGATTTGACCGGTGGCGCGCGCCATTCCCTTGCTGATCGCGTGCGACTGCCCGCGATCCTTCTCGCTTACCCAGTACGCTAGGTGACGCTCATACTTGCGGATGATCTCGACAGTCCCGTCGGTGCTTCCACCATCGACGATGATGTACTCGAGGTTCGGATAGCCCTGCAGCAGGATGGAGCGGATGGTCTCCTCGATGAACTGGCCCTGGTTGTAGCTCGGCGTCACGATCGAGATGCGCGGCCATGGAGCGCCATCGGGTTGCGCATCCGGCAGCGGCGACGTCTCGACCGTCCACGGCCAGCCGGACTTGCCCGGTGGAGGCTGCGGGAGGTCAGCGAGGGTTAGGGAGGGCATTGTCCCTCGGGCCAGCCATCGGCGCGAACCAGCACAAATGTCTCGGTAGAAAACATTGCGAGACGCAGAGTTGTCTCTGATCCGATTTCAATAAGGCCGGGAATTGCATAGGCTCGATAGCCAATATCTCGGCAGATCGTAAGCAGGTAACCTGGCTCGATCCCATACGCTGGAAGATTCGCTCTGCTCCACTCGATAACGAATGCTGGGCCGTCGCGCTCGATGAGCGCCCGCGACCCACGCATCACCCCGGTCTCACCTCCTTCGACGTCGACCTTTACTACCGACACCTTGGGAGACCCGGCACTTCTCCAGATATCATCCAGAGGCAGAACGTCAACGACGACCGTGCGCCCCTCTCCTCCGCGGCCAGTGTTCTTCAGGCCGTCGAAAGCTCCGTTCTCAGGTCGCGCGGCCCAGAATGTCGTTGAACCGGCGGCCTCCCCGACCGCAGAGCCGACGATCGACCAGCGATCGCGATGTGGACTCGCATCTCGAGTAGCCTTTAGGAACGATAATGTCGTCGGCGATGCCTCAATCGAGATCACTTTTACTTCCGGCCGCCGCGCAAGAACGGGTACCGACAGTAAGCCTATGTTGGCACCAATATCTATATACGTGCCGGATTGACCGATGAGATGCAACAGTAGTTGAAGCGTGTTCTGCTCGTAGATCCCCTGATGGCAAGCATTCTCAAAAATATGAGAACCGCGCGGGAAATGAACTTGTTGCTCAAAGTAAGGAAAAGCTCCCCGATAGAAGGGTCTCGTCCCATAAACGAGTTTCTTGATTCTACCGCGCAGGCGCATTAGCTAATTCCAAAGTTGATTTCTCACCAATTCGCGCGCGGTAAGCGAACTCAACAAAGCCACGCGCCACAGAGGGATAGGGAATAAAGCCATCCGTCCGGCCGCCGGGGCGAACCGAAAACGTCACCAGATCGAGGAGATTGCCTTTGAAGTGGTTGGTGACCAAATACAGGCCGACTGAGTAAGCGCCCTCGACGAGCGGGAGGTTCGCGATGGTGACGTCGATGGTGTAGAGTCCATTCTTTAGGCTCACGGGCACGACATCACTTCGCCGAAGATCCACTATGCCGGCCCTAACGCCATTCGACGCATAAAACAAGACTGCCGCCTCGCGAATATCCGCATCGACCGCAACACCAAGTCTTATGCTTAGCTCCAAGTCACTCCCCGGCGGCAGGGATGGGGGCGCCACACCCACGCCTTCGACATGCATGTCCGGCCCGACCGCCACGCGCTGACTCAAACCATAACCACCTTCAGCACTCTTAGACTCGAGATATGCCGACATCACTGAGCTCGTGGCTCCTTGTGCGATCAAACGGCTCTGCTGCAGAAAAATTGTGGCAGAGCAAAGCGCCTGAACCGCCCCCATATTATGGCTGACAAACAGCACCGTGCGGCCACCGCCAGCGACGTCCTTCATCTTGCCGAGGCACTTCTTCTGGAATTCGGCATCGCCGACGGCCAGCACCTCGTCGACGATCAGGATCTCCGGCTCGAGATGCGCCGCGACGGCAAAGGCTAGGCGCACGTACATGCCCGACGAGTAGCGCTTGACCGGCGTGTCGAGGAACTTCTCGACCTCGGCGAAATCGACGATCTCGTCGAACTTGCGTTTGATCTCGGCGCGCGACATGCCGAGGATCGCGCCGTTGAGGAAAATGTTCTCGCGCCCCGTCAGCTCCGGATGAAAGCCCGTGCCGACCTCGAGGAGGCTCGCCACGCGGCCGAGGATCTCGACGCGCCCGGTCGTCGGCTCGGTGATGCGCGAGAGGATCTTGAGCAGCGTCGACTTGCCGGCACCGTTGCGTCCGATGATGCCGACGACCTCGCCGCGTCTGATCTCGAAATTGACGTCCTTGAGCGCCCAGAACTCCTCGATCTCGTTGCCTGTCAGGAGCTGGCGGCCGCGCAACAGGTCGCCCGCAGACCGCACAAGCTTTTGCGCCGACCGCGCCATCACATCGCGGAGCGCGACATAGCTCTCGCGCTCCGTCTCGTGGCCGATCAGGTAGCGCTTTCCGAGCCCCTCCGCGCGAATGACGACGTCCGACATCAGATCAGGTCCGCGAAAGTCTTCTCGGTCGTGCGGAAATGGCGGATGCCGATCCAGAGCATGACACCGACGACGCACAGGCTGCCGATGAAGCCCGGTACATAAAGCTGGCTCTCGCCGCCAAGGAGGCACCAGCGGAAGCCATCGATGACACCGACCACGGGATTGAGGCTGTACAGGAAGCGCCAGGCATCGGGGACGACCGCACTCGAGAAGCCGACCGGCGAGACGTAGAGCCCGAACTGCACCAGGAAGGGAATGAGGAAGCGGAAGTCACGGTACTTCACGTTGAGCGCCGTGATGAACAGGGCCGGTCCGAGGCTCGCGAGGACGGCGAGCACAATGAAAGCAGGCAGGAATACGATCTGCCAGTTCGGCATGAAGCCGTACCACACCATGAGCCCGAACAGGATCACGAGATTGATCGCGAAATCGACGAGCGCCACCACGCCGGCTGCCGAGGGTACGATGAGACGCGGAAAATAGACCTTGGCGATCAGGTTTGCATTCGAAACGAGGCTGTTCGATGCGTCCGACAGGATGCTGGAGAACAGAAACCAAGGCAGCATCCCCGCGAAAACGAGCAAGGGATAGGGCACGGCGCCGTCGCTTGGCAGCTTGGCGAGCGTGCCGAAGATGATCGTAAAGACGACCATGGTCAGCAACGGGCGGACAATGGCCCAGGCGACGCCGATCACGGTTTGCTTGTAGCGCACCGAGATGTCGCGCCAAGCCAGCATCGCGAACAGCTCGCGGTAATGCCAAAGGTCGTGCCAATAGTTGAGATCGGCGCGGCCGGCTTCGAGAACGATGCGCCGCTCGGGCGGCGCTGGCGCGTCGACGCGCGCATCGGGGCTCGTCAGGTCTGCCGCCGAGCGCGCGCCGTCAGTGGATAGGGGAGCAGAAGAGTTCATTGATGTGGCAAGAGCGGCGACCGTCGCCCCGTCGCGCGAAGTGTTGGGACTGCGCGAGTTGATAACCCGGTGCTCGTCTCAATAGCGCGGCGATGCGCGTGCCAGCCTGGATGAAACTCAGAGCAGAATATTTCGGACACTGACAGAATGACTATCATCTCGATCATGACCTCGGCGGGATTGCCGGGGCTGTTCTGCAAGCGGAGCGTCGTTTCGGGCCAAAGCTACCGCACTTCGGGTGAACGCGCACCCGAACCAACTCGAAGCCGGGAGGGACAGCAGCCCGAGCTTAGCTGTGTCTTTGGAACCCCCAGGCGTCCCCTCGCGAGTCCCAAGCGATCAATCTTCAGTGGTCGGGTCTCTCTGGGATCACCGACCACCGTGGCAGCGCGCACCAGGACTATGTCCTGATCGAGGCACGACAAGGAGGACTTCGCCCCCTTACCGCTCGCGCCCCAATCCCCGTAGCTTCATGCCGCGCGCCGGCGCTCGTCCACGCGGGCCCGCACGCCGAAGGCGCGCAGGTCGCGCCAAGCCAGCCGAACGGCACCGCGGTCCACACGCTCTCCGAACATAACCATGGGCACGGTCGCGACGAGGATCCTCAGATCGAGCCTGAGCGAGGCATGACGGACGTACCACAGGTCGAGCGCGGTCTTGTCGGCAACCGACACCACTCTTCCCCCCCGCACCTGGGCCCACCCCGTGAGCCCCGGACGCACCAGCAGCCGCGCCAAGGTGTCGCTCGACTGCTCGCGCGTAACTAGGGGGCGCGGGCCTACGAAAGACATGTCCCCAACCAGAATGTTGTAGAGCTGCGGCAACTCGTCCAATCGCGTCCGTCGCAAGAAGGCGCCGATCGGTGAGACGCGGGCTTCCTCGGCGACCTTCACGCCGTCACGATCATGCGACGGCCCCATCGTCCGAAACTTGTAGAGGTTGAAGCGCACCCCGCGGCGGCCGGGCCGTTGCTGGACGAACAGGACCGGCAACCCAACGTCGAGCGCGACGACGAGTGCGACTAACAGTGACAGCGGCAGCAGTGCGACGATCAGGACGAACGCAACCGCAGCATCGACGACGCGCTTCAGCTGCCAGTAGGGCCGATGCAGCAGCTTATCGATTTCTGCGTTGTCGACGGCGAAAGGGCCAGTCGCCTCAGGTGACGATCGCGCCTGAGCCATCGCTTCGACGTGCCGCGTCTGGTTGGCCGGATCGAACGCAAGGCGCTCCGCGAAGAAGTCGAGATGCACATCGGTTGTGCTACCGATCTCAAGCAGAGTCTGACGCGCCACCTCCGACAGCTGATCGAACGGGGTGGTGATCACCACGCGTCCGACATGGATGCCATGGACATCGAGATCGGCCAGCACGTCACGAATGTCCTCCGGCACTCCGAGCACCTTCGTCGACAGCACGAACCGCCCCACATGGCGCTCGATGGGCGACAAAATGCCGGCAACATGGATCGTCCCGTTACCGAGGTCGGCGACAGAGCGCACGTAGAGTTCGGTGATGTTGCCCCAACCGATCAGAAGCACGGTATCGCTCGCTGCCGGCAAAGACACCGGCTCCCCGCCGCGCACGCGCCGCCGACGCCGGTCATGATGCATGCGCGCCAGGACGCGGATGCCGACCAGACCTACCGCCATGACAATCGCCTGCATAATGGGGAGCGACCGGGCGATACCGTCGAGGCGATTGACGATGAATCCTACGGCGACCGCTGCAACGACGATGAGCACGGAGGCGGCGGCAGCGCGGATATAGTCCGCCAGCCCGCTGAACCGCCAAACCGAACGATCCAGCTGGAAGACGACCAGGGTCGGCCCAGCGACGGCAAGCGTGAACAGCAGATAAAGAAGGAAGCCCCACCAACGGGCTTCGGTGATCGCGAAATTCTCTCGCAATGCCAAAGCCGCGACCGAGGCCACCACAATGATCAATAAATCAATGATCAGCGAACGCTGACGCCTATTGGATGACATCCCACTTCGGTGGCCAACCCACCGCCCCACCTTAAGATCCGCATTAATTAACCATTAATAGCAGACATCGCTGGCGCCCGCCCCAGTGTCAACACACTTTCCCGCACAAAAATCGATCAGGACCGCGGAAATATTGCTAAATATCAACAGTAAAGCGCTCATGCTCCCGGTGAGCATTTTGGATAAATTAGCGCCGCTTTTCGGCCACACTTCTCTCGGTACGCGCGCATATCTCATTCCGGAATCCTTCGGAAATTGAAGAGTGCAGCGGCTGGAGGGCACTTAGCGCCTTCCGGTATCCGATGCAAAGTGCCGATGTCGGCGCTCGCTCTCGCTGGATCGAGCAGGCCCTGTTCGTGCTATGGATGGGCCAAGTGCCCGGATGTCAGTCGTCGGATGGCTTCCGATCTTTCCGTGGCTGCCAGGTTTCGGGCCAATCCTCCCGGGGTGGCGCCGGCACAAACCGCCTGGACTGCGCTTCATCGGATTGGTCGTGCCCTGTCATCGCTCCGGCCTCTGCACGACGCCGGGTTGGCGAACCCGATCGTCCCTGCCGGCCTTCCCCAGCCGAGGACGCCCGGACGCCGGGCTGCGCTTCCTGACGCCCGACCGGCGCGATAGCCATCGCGACGGCCCAGGCGAACATTCCAATCAAGGCGGCAGCGCGCAAGGCATAGTCCACAGCCGCATGGGCAAGGAGGAGCATCAAGGCAAGGACCGCAGCGCAGGCAAGCAGATTGTCGAGATGTCCCGCACCAGGCAATCCTCGCCGCCAAACACGCCACGAGGCCGACAACACCCAAACCACGAACAGGATCATCGCCACCAGTCCGATCAGACCACCCTCCAACCAGAGTTCGAGAAAGTCATTGTGGGTGTGGTTTGCATACGCGCTCGCCACGTTATCCGACGCCTTCTCGAAGGCCTGATAGACCGGTACGAACGTCCCCATGCCCGCTCCGAAAGGCATGTAGGCGATCGCCGCCTCGATGGTGTTGCGGGCAAACGGCAACCGCGCGTCCGACAAAGCGTCGAATTGGAAGCGATGCATGACGCGATAGAGCGCAAACTGCACACCAAAGAGGACGGCCAGCGATATCGCCGCTACCAGCAGCCGTGTGGCGCCCCTCGTCGCGTGCCCAGCGCGCGCGCTGAGCTGCAATCCCGTCGCGCCGGTCGGTGCCAAATAGGCGAGCGCGAATGCACCGAGTAGCGCGACAACAGTGAGGCCGAGGCCGGCGCGGGATCTGGCCATGACCTGGGCTCCCACGAGGATGAACAGGACGGTAAAGCTCGCCAAAGCGGCAATCACGTGCGGCGTGCTGCGCGTTGATTTGAGCGCTAGCCCAGCGCGCGCGAAGTCAGCGACAGCCGCCACGGCAAACGCCGCGGCAATCAGGACCAGGCAATAGAGCAGGGCAGAATAGTGGTTGCGGTAGGCAAAGAAGCCGACGGCCTCGCTTGTATTGGTGAAGGCGTAGAACCGAAGAGGGCTCGTAGGCCCCTGCGCGACCTGCAACAGGCCGAGACCGACGCTGACCATACCAACCAAGAGAATGACGAAGCTCAGCCGTCGCCGATCGGCATAGCCGAGCTGCATGACGCCCAGAAACAACGCCATCGGCGGCAAGAGCGCGAGCCCACTGAGCCATGTCAAGGACGGGGCGAGGCTCAGCGGCAGCCATCCCACCTCGAGTCCTGCCGCGTTGAGACTGGTTTCGAAGTCCGACCGACCGGGCAGGAGCATCCAGACTGAGGGTGGCAGCGGCACCAAGTGAGCCAAGGGCAGCGCTGCAATCAACAGGCAGACAACGAGAGCCGTGCGACCCCGTCTCCCACCATCCGGCGTTGGGACATCGAGCAACCGCCAACTCGCCCACAACAGAAGCGGGACGGCCAGGCTTTGCAGTGCGACGTCCGAGACAAAACCCTCGCGCGTCCCGCCTCCAAGGGTGAGGCAAGCGACGAGATAGATCGCAACGGCGACGAAGAATGGGTCGATGGACGGCAGAAACTGCCAACGGGATCGACTTGGCCGCTTCTTCAAAGGATTGCCTCTTGGTCGGGGCTACCACTGAGGATTTTTCGCGGCGACATGCCGCTCAACGGACCTTGTCGCAATATTCTCTATGGTCCAGCCGGATACTGTTGGCGTTTGATCGCAGCGGCGCCATCCAGCAACCAAGCTGGATCAAAAGCCTTGGGCGTCGGCAAGGTCGGATCAGGATCACGCGTACCGCGAGCTCCCGCCTGGCACGGCGAAGTCAGCTCGCCCCAGGCGACCATTCCCGGCACGATGTCCACGACGCATCCATCGTCATAAATCAACGTCGCCTGCGCGCTCGGATTGGCAATAGCCGAATCTCCCGGCTTGAGCTCGACTGGACCGTCGATCCGATGATAGCCGGCACCGGAGTTGACGAGGACCTCGCCTTTGACCGGCACGACCTTTGCTGCGTCTGCCGATGCCATCGTGGCTGCCAGCGAGACGACGGCGACTATCGCTCCCCACAGGACTTTCATCGCCGCACCCAATCAACAAACCTTTGGGAAACTTCGCCCACCGCACAGACACCTTCTTACCAGAACAGGCTAGCCCGCCCGTGCGGATCCGCGCAAGCGAGGGAACGCGATCATACCATCGCGTGGCGATCACGTGACGCGCCTTCAGCACATCGCGTAGGAATCCCGTGTTGCACGCATCGAGGCAATGCTACCAGGAAGCTATCATTGTCATGCGGGCTGTCCAATTCCAGCGAATGTATCCCCTAATGTCCGACCATGTGCAGCTCTTTCTGTCAAAGCTCCTGCCGCTCGCCGTGCTGCCCGAAGGCATTATTACACTGATGCTCGTAGGCATCGCGGTAAGCGCATGGCGAGGCGCCCATCGCTTCGCGTCGTTGTTGGCAGTTTCGGCGCTCGTCATATTCTGGGTGAGCGCAAACCCCGTTGTTGCCGACCGGCTGATGGCTACTCTGGAGAACCAGCATCCGGTCGACCCGAGCGCGTTACCGAAAGCAGACGTCGCAATCGTGCTCGGGGGGGCGGTCTACAATCCGTCGCCCCCACGGCAGGAGCCGGAACTTGGCGAAGCCGTCGACCGGGTCTGGCACGCCGCGCGGCTGTATCGCTCTGGACAGGTCGCGAGGATCGTCGTTGTCGGCGGCAACCTTCCCTGGTTGCTCGGCGCGCTTCCCGAAGCCGCTCTCATCCAAAAGCTCCTGATCGAGCTCGGTGTTCCGGCATCATCGATTCAAATCGCTGGCACGAGCCAAAACACGTACGAGAATGCCGTGGAAGCCAAGGCGCTCATGCAGGCACAGCCTTTTGAGAGCGCGTTGTTGATCACGTCGGCTTGGCACATGCCGCGGGCGCTCGCCATCTTCAAGAAGGCCGGACTTCCAATCGTTCCCGCGCCCTGCGATTATCGCACGAACGACGAACTCTCGGGAACGCTCCTCGATTGGGTGCCGAACGCCCAAGCCTTCGCCATGACGAGCGCGGCGCTGCGCGAGTGGTTGGGATTCTACGTCTATCGTTGGCGCGGCTGGCTCTGAGGTGGTGGCGCCGGACTGGGAGAGGCCTCGCTGGCTATATCCGGCTCCCGGCGGATTGACATTTCGTCGAACAAGATGGTCCCCGATATCAGCCGTTCGGACGGCACGCGCGCATCGAGGAACAAGTTCAAAGTTTGCGCCGCGCAGTCGGTTTCGGGCACATCGATCACGAGTGCGAAGGCCGTCCAATCTTTGATCTCACCGACGAACATCTCACTTTCACCAACGTGGCGCGCCTGCTTTCCAAGACAGCTGACGCGCCAGCGCACACTGCGACGCCCGACGACCTCGCCCATGACCTCGCCGGCCACATGATATCGTCCAGGTCTCAAGCGCAGAAGCTGGCTCGTCGGTCCAAGCTCAACGCGCCCATGCCCGAAATTGACGGCGAGCGCACGAGCCGACGGATTACCCGGACGGCGAGCGATGGAGACGGAGGCGGTGCCCACGATGGGCAACTGCCAGTCGAACGGCAATCCCGAGGGCTGCATCTCAAAGCTGCCGTTGAACAGCGGTCCGACCATGGCCAATTGCTGAGGCGACAGGAATTGCAGCCATGTGTAATAGGCAAGATCGAAGAAACCTCGTTGGATCAGAAAGCTCAAGTAGCTCCGCAGTTCATCAGTCGTAGGCGGCTTTGGCGTTTCTTTCAGTGCCAGCAGCAGTTCAAGCGGGGTCCGCGCATCCGTAATGGTGTTGAGCATCTCGGCCAGGAATGGTGTCCGCCACGTCGGCCCATTCATGATCGCATTCAGTACAACAGACGAAGCTTCCTGCGTCTCGGCGAGATGGGCGATGAGCGGTGTCAATGGACGGATGGATCGCTCATGCATGCTCATCATGATATCGGCGTGCCGCATCGCCAGCGACCAGTCCTTTTGCTTGAGCGCTTCGTTGATCAGCCACGCGTGCGGCACCGGATCGCGCAACGTTCGCTGAGCGCTCGCCCGCATGAGTGTTGCGGCGTTCTGCTCCTCGCCGGCTGCGCGCTTCAGATCACCCAGAATGAGGAGGGCGCGGGCATGGCTCGGTTCCTGCGCCAGGATCGCCGATGCCCAGGTGCGGAGATCTTCCCGGCGGCCCGCATCTTCCTCGGTGTCAGAGGATGAGACCGGAGTATTCGACGTGTCGGTCGGACCTTTAAAGTCAAACCGCGCGGTCCTACCTCCTGGCGCTTGATGACGATTGGAGGCGTCGATCGCGCGGTCTGCGAGGGCCGTCAGGGCTGCCGGATCGTCGGATCGCACTATGAGCGCATAGGATGGTTCGATCCGAACCAGCGCCGCAACGAGACTGTGTGTAATGATCGCCCAGAACAGAGCAAGGCCAAGAAGGCCGAACGCAAGATACCTCAATTTGCCCGGCGACTTGTAATCCGACATCCGGAACGACTTCCCTGCTCGATCTGGCGATTGGCAGCCAAGATCGCTCTTCGGCCTCGACGTTGTAGAATCTCAACTGCGGCCTTGGCCCATCAAATGTTTCAGGTAGCGCCAGATGCTCTTCGGCCGGCGGACAGGTCGTCCCGCACGATATGCCGAGGTGCGCTGAGGTGCGTCGTCAGGACGCCGAGATACTGGCGATGGGGCGGCATTGCGCGGATCTCGTGCTGAAGCACCATTTACGCCATTGTTTCGCGTGGCATCGTAGACAATGCGACGCTCAGCCGTTTTGACGTCGTTCCACGCTTGAGTGACGCGGTTCGCGAAAAGCGCGCGGGCGCTGTTGGCTTCATGATCGGGATGGAGCCAGCGCAGCAACAAGGCCATGTTACGGCGCAACTCATCGATGGTTGCATCTGGCGCTGCGCCGAGCACGCGATAGCTATCGGCCTCCGGATGCAGAAGGATCTGCTCGACATAGAAGCTCGCCGCGGCCTGGACCACGCTTTCCGATAGTTCGCTGGTCTTCATCGCCTGCGACAACGCACCGTCATCGCCGGCAACGATGCGAAGCAACGTCTCCAGATCTGCCGGCAGCTCACGAGAGCGAAGAGTGCGCACGCGCGACGGCAAATGCAGAAGGCCTAGGGCGGACTCGAGTGCTGTCCCTTCACGCATCTCATCACATTTACGCTTGTCTCAGCCGAGCCTGTTTTCCCCGCTTGCCCTCGACTTGACCTCCATAAACGTAGGCATTGTCTCCGTAGCCATAACCGTATTCATAACCGTAGGACGCATTACGGGCGTCGAATTTCGTGAGGACCGTTCCAATGATGGGACTGCGTGCGAACTGCAAGCGCTTGAGGGCGCCGCGGATCTGAGCCGGGCGCGACTGGCCGGCGCCGACCACGAACACGGTCGCGGCCGTGGCATTGGAAAGGAGCGGTGCATCGGCCAGACCCATGACAGGCGGGCAATCGATGACGATCAGATCAAAGGTCTCCATGCCGACGGAAAGCAGGGAGAGCAGACGCGGACCAGCAAGAAGGTCCGCAGCATTGGGCGGCAGCGGGCCCGTCGCCATGAAAGTCAACTCGCCGACGCCGGTCGCCTGGAAAGTTTCTGGCGGCAGAAGGTCACCCGTCAGATAGTTGCTGAGTCCGACGCTGTTATCGAGCCCCAGTTTTCGATGCATCGAGGGATTGCGCATATCGGCATCGACGATGAGAACCCGCATTCCCATGTTCGCAAAGTGACGTGCGATCCCGAGCGACGTGATCGACTTGCCTTCGCCCTGCACCGCACTCGTGACGAGGATCGAGCGCGGCAGTCCTTGGTCGGTCGAAAACTGGAGGGCCGTGCATAGCGACCGATAGGCTTCAGCAACCGACGATCGCGGATTGAAAAGTTCGACTTCGACCGTGGCATCCTTGCCGACGTTGGGAATCACACCAAGGGTCGGCAGACCCGAGAGGCGTTCGACCTCATCCGGCGCGCGCAACGCATCATCGAGACGCTCGAGGAGAAGAGCCACGCCAAAGCCGCCCCCCAGCCCAAGCATGAGCGCCATCATCAAGGCGCGGCTCATATTGGGCGAGGATGGCCTGCCAGGAGGCGAGGCCCGGTCGACGACAAATATGTTGTTGGCCCCGATGCCGCCAGCGACATCGACCTCCTTGTGCCGTTGCAGCAGTCCCTCGTAGAGGGTCCGTATCGTGTTCGCTTCCCGTCGCAGGTTGTTGTACTGAATGCTGCGACGCTGCAGGTCCAACGTCTCCACCCGCAAGGTCTCGATCCGAGCGCGCATCTCATTTTCTTGCTGGAGCGCCTGCTCGTAAGCCGCCTTGTGCGAGTCCTTGATCGTTTTGACCTCGATCACGATCTGACGATCGATTTCCTTCATCCGGTTCATGAGCTGGAGCATCGCCGGATAACCCGGCTTGAAAGTCTCGAGCTTCTCCTTGTATTCGCTATCGAGCGTGTTGCGGGAAGCCCGGAGCCCTGAGATCACTGGATTGAGCAGCAACTGCGGAATATTCACGGCGTCGACAGCCTCGACCTGTCGCCACATCTGCTCGGCCTTGATCCGTTCGGAGATGAGCCCCCCAAGCGTGGTGTTCGCGGCAGACAAGTTGGCTTCAGCAATCGACGCCTTGTCGCCGGTGATGACGAACTCTTCCTTTTCGGCAAAGGCGATGACAGCCTTCTCCGCCTCCTCGAGCCGCAACTTCAATTGCGCCAGCTGGTCCTCGAGAAAAGTCTTGGCGTAGACGTTGGCCTGGAATCGCTTGTCGATATTGGATGCGATGATGGCCTCACCGTAGGCATTGGCAACTCGCTGCGCCCTTGCGGGCGAGGGATCCGAGTAACTGACGTCCACGAGGCGAGAACCCGAAACGACACGTACCGATTGATTACCCGCTACGATCCACGAAGCTATTTTCTCCAGGGTGGCCCGGTCGGGCTCAGGCCGGTCTTCAGCCGACGCCCCGCTCAGAAACGATTTCAGCCCCCCCATAATCGAGAACTGGCGTGGCTTGAAGAAATCGGTATCGTCGGCAAGCTTGGCAATCGACGCTACGCGCTCCGCCACAGCCCTGCTCTGCAATAGCTCGACCTGGGTGCGCAGAACGTCCATGCCTCCCTCAGTTGGCTCCACCTGTCCACCTTCGACGATTTTCATCGGCCGAGCGTCGATCTGGATTCGGACCGTCGCAGTATACATCGGCACGATCATGAGCGTCCGGACCGCGTTGATGGCAACAGCCACAACGGCGATGGCAAGGATCAGCCATTTGCGTTTGATGACAATCCGCAGAGCTTCGAAGAACAGGCGGCGGAAATCGTCACCTGCCGGCTCTTCCGCATAGTCGCCCGCTCCATAGGGTGCGCGTAGCGGCGTCACATCGTCGACAGGCGCGACCTGCCGGCCGGAGCTGCCCTCAGGATATCCGCGTGCAATCGCTCGGCCGTTCTGCATTAGCTGGGCCTGAACTGGTTACGCTTACAGGATCATTCCAAAGACACCCACCAACGGCAGCATCTTCATGACATCCTGATAAAGCTTCTTGCCGGTGGAGGCATTCACGATGACAACATCACCCTGCATGATAGGAGGATCCGTTGCGCGCCCGGCCTTGATTTCATCGATATCAAACCTCGCCGCCTGCTTCGCACCTGTGGCGGTACGGAAGACCATCACATCGCTGCCATTGGCGACGTCGCTAACGCCTCCAGCTTTGGCAATCAACTCGAGCAAGGTTGTCGGCCCCCGATAGGGATAGACGCCTGGGCCCTTTATCGCGCCTTCGACTGTCACACGCTGGCTGTTGTACTCTGCGATGAACACCGTCACCTGTGGATTCTGAAAGTACTTTTCGGAAAGCCTAGCTTTCAGTGAGCGCTCGAGATCCCGCGCCGATAAGCCACTCGCTTGGACATCTCCGACCAGCGGCAGATTGACCGTCCCGGTCTCGGCCACCTGAACAGTCTTAGTCAAATCGGGCGCTTGATAGACCGATATATTCAGGACGTCCTGCGGGCCAATGCGATAGCCATCGCTGCCCGGCGTGTTTTGGCTCTCCAGACTGCGGATTTCTTTGGTCAGGCCAGGAGACGCCTTGACCTTGATCGGGCGAGGTTGCTCATCGGTCGTAACCTGGAACGGGGGTGATCCCAGACCAGCAGTGGACGATGGCTCGCTCTGAAGCGAACTCGTAAAGCTATCGTTCAAAGAGGGACCACACGCAGCGAGCATCGTGCCGAAAGCGATGGTCAGCAACACTATTCCGAGCCGTCGGCTCCGATAAATCATTTGCATCGCCCCAACTCTTATCAATCAAGGGTGCGGACCAATCGCAACCGCATCCCCACGGCCACCGTCACACCCAATAAATTCCTTGGTAGCACACATCGATGACGCCTCGAGGTCGTGTCTCAACCATATCCCAAGCAGTTTCTCGCCCACTCGGGCGGTCGCGAGATCAAAACCACGTTTGAGATCCAGAGGACGTCGGCCGGAAGTTTACCAGATCACCGAGTACAAGCCATGGCGCTTCTGCACCACTGGAGCACAAACAACGGGCACCCAGAGACATCCAAGCGCGCTACCGGTCAGTCAGCGGCGAACCTCCGAAGAGGCGGCTAGATTTGGACGCGGACATGTTGCGCCCCAATGTTCGACACGATAACTATGGATGCAGCATTAGTGAGTTGATGTGCCCTTTGTTGCTCGTAACGGGAGTGTTTCCATGGACGGCAGTCTTGATCCGATCCATGTCGATCTTCCCCGACAAGCTGCTGCCACCCGGTGGGCGGCGATCAATACCCATCCTCACCGGGAACATATCGTCATAGAAAATCTTGTACGGCAGAACTTCGAAGCCTATTGCCCCCGGGAGCTCAAGCGCGTTCGCCACGCCCGGCGCGTGCAGGACGTCCTGCGTCCGCTCTTCCCGGGATATGTCTTCGCCCAAGTGGCGTCAGAGCTGACGGTGTGGCGGCCGATCCTGTCGACCTATGGGGTGCGCACTTTGGTCAGGATCGGCGACCAACCCGCCCTTGTCGATGGCAGCTTCATCGACGGCCTACGCGCACGGGAAGTCGGCGGCGTGATCGCAAGGCCCGTAACGCCTTACAAGCTAGGTGAGGAAGTACGGTTGAGCGGCGGTCCGTTCGACGGACTGATCGGCCGCATCATCGAGATGAGCGATAAGGATCGATTGGTTCTGCTGACGAGCCTGCTGCAGCAGGACGTCCGACTAAGAGTCACCTCGGCTGGCGTGCGATCGCTCTGAGATTCGCGCAGTCGGCGCTGTCGTCGAACCACTCGAAACGGATGCGCCGGCCAGAGGCCGGCGCTCGCTGTATTCCTATCGACTGCCGCAACCTAAGCAGCCCTCGCCATCTCGATCGCCCGCCGCTCCACGTGGTCGCGCGCAACATCTCGCGGCTCGCGGATATCCACCACCACGGCGACTGCGCTACGCAGCCGCGACTTCAGCTTGCTGCGGCCACCTACGAAAGCCGCCAGGGGTGCGCACGGCGCCATATCGGCCGGTGCGCCGTATAGAGCGTAGTACTCATCCGCATTGTCGAACGAGGCGAGTTTCTCAGCCGTCGTCAGGAAGCTTTCGCACGGTGCACCCTCGGCGATGAGGACATCGTGCGTCTCAAGTTCGATGTGGTAGTACACGAGCTGATCACCCGCAACATCCACCTCGGTGATGGTCCGGCCATTGATGAGGTCGCCAACCGGGATCAGCACCCCGTTGAGATGCACCATGTGCGAACGAGCGAGATAGAGATCGCGGAACGGGCTGCCCTTGCCGAACGCGTCCTTCATAACGCGCACGGGCATGGCGTCTGAGTGCCACGGAGCATCACCGCGGCGATCGACCGTGATACGACCGATCCAGCGGATTGTGCGCGCTCCGCCGCTCTCAGTTACAACGAGATCGCCAATCGCGAGGTCGTCGATCGTTACTTCGCCGGTCGGCGTCGCAATTCGTGTCGCGGACAGATAACATTGGCACTGATCCAATGAATTCGTCGCGGGACGACCCACGTTGCAAGCCTCCCAAAGATCTTCATTACTGACCTGCGCGGCGACCTTTTTGGCGCCGAAGCTCGTACCAAAAGCCGCGACAAGCGCCCCTGCAGCCACCAAGCTGCGCCGGCTGAGCTTAATGTCCGGCTTTTCGCGGCCGGCCGCTCCATTATCCATTCCAGACATTCAGCCCTCCGTAATGGCCACACAGTGTCCAACCCATTAACCTTGTGACAACCATCTCGCAGAGGAATCGGGTGCAGCGCAAGAGTGAGTGAATGTTACGAACCGGCTATTTGTGCTCGCCGTTGCTAAAACAACACGGAACCGCCGCAATCGCCCCCAAAAGTGGTACGCTTCGTGCAAAACGGCTACTCAGGAAGCGTTGCTAACCGCAAGTTTTATGCACAGCGCTGAAGTACTTTGCGACGCCTCAGGCGGCCCACAGTTGCAGCGCCCTCGCTTCGAGATCATCGCGCGCGATATCCAAGGGGTGGCGGATGTCGAATACCGGCGCCAGGGCACTCCGCAACCGCGATCTCAATTCGCTCCTGCCGCCATTGAAGAACGCGATCGGCGCGCAAGGCGCCATGGGCGGCGGCGCGACATGCCCAAAACGTGCGACGTATTCGTCATAATTGTCGAATTGCCGCCGGCTCTCAGCCGATGCGAGAAGGCTTTCGCAGGGTGCGCTATCAGCGAGCAGCACCTCGTGGCGATCGAGTTCGACGTGAAAATACTCAAGCCGATTCGTCGGCGGATCTACGGCTGCGATGGTTTGCCCATTGATGAGATTGCTTACCGGCAGCAACGTGCCATTCAAATAGAGCATGTGCCAAAGCGAGATATAGAGATCTCTTGACGGGCTACCGGAGGCAAGCGCGTCCTTCGACACCCGCACGGGCTGCACTTCAGTTGACCAGGGCGTGCCGCACTCCCGCTCGAATGCGACCCGAGCGATCCAACGGATGTTCCGTGTCTGCCCGTCGAGCGTGACGACGGCATCGCCGATCTTCAAATGCTCGATTGGTATCTCACTGGCCGGCGTCAACAGCCGCGTGCCGAGGAGAAAGCAATTACATCCAACGCAGTCCGATGAGCCGGGGTGATCGTTGTTGTCTCGAGACTGGACGTAGTCGCTGCCGTCCCTCCGACCATGAAAACGTGGCGGTTTGGGCTTGGCAAACGCTAGAGCCTCTGACGTGGCTGCCGACCCTGCCGTAATCAGGATGGCGCCCGCCGCAACAATACTTCGCCGGCTGAGCTGAAGACCGGCTCGCCCCGAACTGGGGACGATCACGCGCGACTTAGGCATACGCCACCCCGACACAAAAACCCGACGGACAATCAACAGCTCCGGAATGTTTTCGCCGCAACAGAGGTTGGGGCGCAAGCGGAATTTGCGCAAAGTCCCAGGACTCGCGCAAACGTGCCGGGACGGCCACTCACGGGGCTTTCGCGTTCAGGGCATCAAGCCGCTGTCGCGTCAGCCACTCCGTAGAGAAACCTTAGCCACCTTATCCTTATAGTCTTCCTTCGGATCGACCCCGAGCAGCAGCTTGATCCCGGCGACGAAGCTTGATGCATCGGACCAGATTTCCGCGCTATCGGGATCGAGTCGCAAAAGCGCGAGTTTTGGATCCTGCTTACCGCCTTCGTACCAGGCGGCGACGTATCGATTCCAAAGACGATCGATGACAGCACGATCGGTGTCCACGGAAAGGCGAGCGTGAATGGTGGCGAACAGATCGTGGCCCTTGGACGCGAACGTCGCAAGCGCTCTGTCGCCGCGCGCCAACTTTTGCACGATGGCGTTATCCGTCGCTGTGAAGAACCATATCGGCCCGCGATCGTCGTGCTCCAGCTGAGCCGTCATCGGCCGTGGATGACCGTCTTCGACACCATCAAGCCCGAGCATGACCGTCATGTCGGACTTCAGCGACGTCCAGAGTTTTGTCTCGAGTTCTTCGGTGGAAGGCATGATGTGAACTCCCTGTAGAATCGTTACAGGAATAACCGCCCTCAGAGGTTGCCGTTCCAATTTGGCCGCCCAGCAAAAACCTCAGCAGGGCATCAAACCAGACCGGAGCGATAGCGCTCGGTCGTGATGATGCTCTGGTGCCCGCTCTGCTCCACGCAGGCCGCCTCCACGAACTTGACATCGACGTACAGCGCGGCGCCTGCACAGGGCGCCACACGCCGCGTTCGCCGCTTTCCAAGGCTTAGTTGAAACGCTGCTTGGCTTCTTCCGCCTTCGACGACAGGCAGACTTCACCGCCCTTGATCTTCGCGACTTCGGACAGATCGATATAATGGTGCTGCCCACCGGCAGCCGGATCTGACTTCGTCAACTTGATGCGATCACCCTCGACACGATCGACCGTTCCAACGTGCTGACCGTCCGAACCTACGACCTTCATGTGTTCGCGGATTTCAGATGTGCTGATAGCCATCCTTCTCACTCCTCTGATTGGACTGCTCAAATTGGACTGCTCTGATTAGACTGCAGTGTAGTCAACCAACGTGCGCCCAAATCAGTTTGTTCCGAGCTCGGGCGAAGCACTCCTACGGACAAGGGAACGCACACCACCTTGGCTGCGTCACTTATTCGAGGGGTCATCGGGCGGAGGTGCGGACGGCGCGTCCATTGCCGCAGACTGCAAGCGTGGAAGAATGCTTTGCGCGCGGAACAAAGCATCTTCGACGCCAATTTCTGCAGCCGCCAGATCGCCGTTCTCGGCTGCTGCGGCGGCCGTGAGCAGGCTTCCTGCTGCGGCTCGGATTTCCCCAACGAGTTCATGGATGGACATCGGTCTATCTCACACGATCGTGGGATGGGCTGCCTCGAGCGGCGTTGCATTCATGGCCTGCGCTCGACGGGCTCCGACTGGGGCTGCGGAACGGTCGCATTCCGTGGCCATGGTGTGAATGTGTTGCCCGTCGGTTCGTAGGTTGAGAAGAATGCAACCGCGAGCAATACTATTGCTGCGCACACCGCGATGAATATGCTCGCGCCGCGCTTCCCGCGCCGTTCTCGCACTTCGCGCTCAATACCGCTGCTAGCCACGTGATTGCTCCTGGCTGAGGTCTTCCTCGACGACGGTCTTCCTCGACGAACGCGCGGCTATGGGCGGCGTTCCGTTCTTCGCACTCCAACTTAGAGCGTGCAGAGGGCCGATGGAGACACCCTCGCGCGGCCGATTTCCGATCAGCTTTGCTGTCGGCCAGAGGGAACTAAATTAAACTTGAGGCGTTTATAGACGTTGGGTCCGCGGCTACGGTGTTGGATTCAATAAGGTATTTGCACGTCGTCACTTGCGCGTGTGCAGGGCTTGGGCAATTCTCTGAGAGGGATATTTCGACAATCTGAGTTGCCAGCGGGGCCCGCCGCTGAAGCACCTGGATGGAGCCGTGATCACGCGGGTGAGCGCCGCGTTTTCACGCACGAAGTAAGCTTTCTACTGTCGCGGTGAAACCATGACCGAAACCACTCTGCCACGTTCGCGTAGGAAGTCTGAGACTGCCACATCCGGTGAACTCGCGGCGACAAGCAGAGTGGAAGAAGCAGAAGCTCGATCTCGCAGAATTCTGTCCGCGTTGATCGCATTTCGTGAGGGCGACTTCTCCGCGCGCCTACCGCTGGACTGGGACGGGACCGATGCGCGCATAGCTGAAGCATTCAATCAGGCGATCAGCGATCAGGAACGGATCTGGCGTGATCTGACCCGCTTGAGCGTGACGGTTGGTAGGGAAGGCCGGCTCCGGCAGCGTATGTCGCTGCAGGGGATGGGCGGCGAGTGGGCGGCGAAGGTCGATTCCATCAATACGCTGCTCGATGATCTCGTGCGGCCGACGACAGAAATCGCGCGCACGATCGGCGCCGTCGCGAAGGGCGACCTCGGACAGTCCATGGAGCTCGAGGTCGACGGGCGAGCTCTCAAAGGTGAATTCCTGCGCTCGGCGAAGCTCGTCAATGCGATGATCGAGCAGCTTTCGGTGTTCACGTCCGAAGTGACGCGCGTGGCGCGCGAGGTGGGAACGCAAGGCAAACTCGGCGGCCAGGCGCAGGTGAAGGGCGTCTCGGGCGTATGGAGGGAGCTCACCGAGTCCGTCAACCAAATGGCGGGCAACCTTACGGCTCAGGTTCGCAATATTGCTGATGTGACGATTGCCGTCGCCAATGGCGACCTGTCGAAGAAGATCACGGTCGACGTTCGCGGCGAGATCCTGCTGCTGAAAGAAGCCATCAACACGATGGTGGATCAGCTGCGCGCGTTCGCTTCGGAGGTGACGCGCGTCGCCCGCGAAGTCGGCACGGACGGACGCCTCGGCGGGCAGGCCGTTGTCCCTGGTGTCGCGGGCACCTGGAAGGATCTCACCGACTCCGTCAACGCCATGGCGACCAACCTGACGGCGCAGGTTCGCAACATCGCGCAGGTGACCACGGCCGTTGCTCGCGGCGACCTCTCGCGCAAGATCACCGTCGATGTGAAGGGCGAGATTCTCGAGCTGAAGGAAACCATCAATACGATGGTCGATCAGCTCAACGGCTTCGCGGCCGAGGTGACGCGCGTCGCGCGCGAAGTCGGCACGGAAGGCAAGCTCGGCGGACAGGCTCAGGTTGGTGGCGTCGCCGGTACGTGGAAGGATCTCACCGACTCCGTGAATTCCATGGCGTCGAACCTGACAGGACAAGTGCGCAACATTGCCGAGGTGACGACGGCGGTTGCCAAAGGCGACCTATCCCGAAAGATCACGGTCGACGTGAAGGGCGAAATCCTGGCCCTGAAGAACACCATCAATACGATGGTCGATCAGCTCAATGGCTTCGCATCCGAAGTCACGCGCGTTGCGCGCGAGGTCGGCACCGAAGGCATTCTTGGTGGGCAAGCAGCCGTCGAGGGCGTGGCCGGTACCTGGAAAGACTTGACCGACAACGTCAATTCGATGGCGTCGAACCTGACGGGACAGGTCCGCAATATCGCCGAGGTGACGACGGCCGTTGCCAAAGGCGACCTTTCGCGCAAGATCACGGTCGATGTGAAGGGCGAGATCCTGGCGCTGAAGAATACCATCAACACGATGGTCGATCAGCTCAACGGCTTTGCATCCGAAGTCACACGCGTCGCCCGCGAAGTCGGCACCGAAGGCAAGCTCGGCGGACAGGCGGCCGTTCCCGGCGTCGCCGGCACGTGGAAGGACCTCACCGACAACGTCAACTTCATGGCGTCGAACCTGACGGGACAGGTGCGAAATATCGCCGAGGTCACCACAGCCGTGGCGCGCGGCGATCTTTCGAAGAAGATCACGGCGGATGTTCGCGGCGAGATTCTCGAGGTGAAGAACACCATCAACACGATGGTCGAGCAGCTCAATGCCTTCGCCGGCGAGGTCAGTCGTGTCGCGCGCGAGGTCGGCACCGAAGGCAAGCTCGGCGGACAGGCGGCCGTCCCCGGTGTCGCCGGTACGTGGAAGGACCTCACCGACAACGTCAACTCGATGGCCAACAATCTGACGGGCCAGGTGCGCAATATTGCCGAGGTCACGATCGCCGTCGCCAACGGTGACCTGTCGAAAAAGATCACGGTCGACGTCCGCGGCGAGCTCCTGGAGCTGAAAGAAACCATCAATACCATGGTGGATCAGCTTCGCTCCTTCGCCGCCGAGGTAAGCCGCGTCGCGCGCGAGGTCGGCACCGAAGGCAAGCTCGGTGGACAGGCGGCCGTCCCAGGCGTCGCCGGGACATGGAAGGACCTCACAGACAACGTCAACTCGATGGCCTCCAATCTGACGGGCCAAGTGCGCAACATCGCCGACGTCGCAACGGCCATCGCGCGCGGCGATCTCAATCGCAAGATCACCGTCGACGTGAAGGGCGAAATTCTCGAGCTGAAGAACACTATCAATACGATGGTCGATCAGCTCAATGCCTTCGCCGGCGAGGTGACGCGCGTCGCCCGCGAAGTCGGCACCGAAGGCAAGCTCGGCGGACAGGCTCAGGTGGCCGGCGTCGGCGGCACTTGGAGAGATCTGACCGACAACGTGAACTTTATGGCCTCTAACCTCACCGAGCAGGTGCGCGGCATCGTGAAAGTCGTGACAGCGGTCGCCAACGGCAACCTCAATCAGCGACTGACCGTGCAGGCCAAGGGCGAGGTCGCGGCGCTCGCGGACACGATCAACAATATGATCGACACGCTCGCGACCTTCGCCGAGCAGGTGACGAACGTCGCACGAGAGGTCGGCGTGGAGGGCCGTCTCGGCGGACAGGCCAACGTCCCCGGCGCCGCCGGAACGTGGAAGGACCTGACCGGCAACGTCAACTTGCTCGCCGCAAATCTCACCAGTCAGGTGCGCGCCATTGCAGAGGTCGCCACTGCCGTGACGAAAGGTGACCTCACGCGCTCGATCCAAGTGGAGACGCGCGGCGAGGTCGCCGAGTTGAAAGACAATATCAACACCATGATCTCCAACTTGCGCGAGACGACGTCGCGCAACCGCGACGAGGGCTGGCTGAAGACCAATCTGGCCCGCTTTACGGGCATGCTACAGGGCCAACGCGAGCTGAACACGGTCGGCCAGATTCTGCTCAGCGAGCTGAGCCCGCTCATCAAGGCCTACCAGGGCACGATCTATCACCTCAGCGGTAGCGATGGCGGCGGCGAGCTGAGGCTGCTCTCGAGCTACGCACATAGAGGCTCGATCATGGAAAGGTTGGCTTTGGGCGAGGGCCTCGCCGGCCAGTGCGCCGTCGAGAAGAAGCGGATCCTGCTGACGGACGTTCCCAGCGAGTTCATCACGATCTCCTCCAGCCTCGGCGAAGCCAAGCGGATCAGCATTATCGTGCTGCCCGTGCTGTTCGAGGGCGAGACCAAAGCCGTCATCGAGCTGGCGGCGCTGCAGCCATTTTCGGAGGTCGATCTCGCATTTCTCGATCAGCTCACGCTGAGCATCGGCGTCGTGTTCAACACGATCGAAGCGACAATGCGCACGGAAGGGTTGCTCACGCAATCGCAGCAGCTCACCGTCGAACTGCAGTCGCGCCAGAGCGAGCTTCAATTGAGGAACGAGGAACTCGGGACCAAAGCGCGGCTGCTTGCCGAGCAGAATGCCGAAGTCGAGCGTAAGAACGCCGAGGTCGAGCAGGCGCGTTACGCCCTCGAGGAGAAAGCCGCGGAGCTGGCGCTCACATCGAAGTATAAATCGGAATTCCTGGCGAACATGTCGCACGAGTTGCGCACGCCCCTGAATTCGATCCTCATTCTCAGTCAGCAGCTCGCTGCAAATGCATCCGGAAGCCTCTCCGAACGGGAGGTGGACTTCTCACGGAACATCCATTCGTCGGGCTCGGATCTCCTGCACCTCATCAACGACATTCTCGATCTCTCCAAGATCGAATCTGGAACCGTTACCGTCGAGATCGAGGAGATCACGTTCGCTGGTCTGCATGAGACGATCGATCGGAACTTCCGTCACGTGGCCGAAGCCAAGAATCTGCCGTTCCACGTGCACTTCGCGGACACGCTGCCGCATTCCATGAACAGCGATCCCAAACGACTTCAGCAGATCCTCAAGAACCTCCTCTCCAATGCCGTCAAGTTCACCGCCAGCGGCCACGTCAATGTGCGCGTCGAATCCGTGAGCAATGGTTGGAGCGTCGATCATCCCGTGCTCAGCAAGGCAGAGCACGTCGTCGCCTTCACGGTCGAGGATACGGGGATCGGCATCGCACCGGAGAAGCAGAAGCTGATTTTCGAGGCCTTCCAGCAGGCGGATGCAGGTACCTCGCGCAAATTCGGCGGAACCGGCCTCGGCCTCGCCATCAGCAAAGAGCTCGCGCAGTTGCTCGGCGGAGAGATTAAGCTTGCAAGTATCCCCGGAGAGGGCAGCACGTTCACCTTGTTCCTCCCGCTCCAATATGCTGGCTCCGAGGGTCTCATCGAAATCTCCACCGATTCCAGCAGGACCATCACAGATGCTCGCGAGCTGATCAGTCTGCCCATACAGCGCGAAGAACCGATCCAGGACGATCGCAATGATATCGCGAAGGGCGATCCCGTACTCTTGATCATCGAGGACGACAGCCGCTACGCTCGCATTCTGCTCGATATGGCGCGTGAGAATGGCTTCAAGGGCATCGTCACCAACAAGGGAGCCGCAGGGCTATTTCTTGCACGCCAGTTCCATCCAACGGCCATCTCCCTGGATATCTTCCTTCCGGACATGCTCGGCTGGACGGTCCTGAACCAACTCAAGCTCGATCCGGCGACGCGCCATATTCCCGTGCAGGTCATCACGCTCGAGGATGAGCGGCGACATGGCCTCGCGCGCGGTGCGTTTTCCTATGTCGTCAAGGGCCCGACGACCGAGGGTCTGGAAGCGGCGTTCGATCGGATCAAGCAGTTCGTCGCACCACGCAAAAGGCGGCTGCTGATCGTCGAGGACAACGATATCGAGCGACGGTCGATCGTCGAACTGCTGGGCCACGACGATATCGAGGTGGTTGCGGTCGCGACGGGCCGCGAGGCGCTCCACGCGCTGAGTGACAAGACGGCCGACTGCATGGTGCTCGACATGCGGCTACCGGATATGACGGGCTTCGATCTGCTTGAGAAAGTGCGCAAGAACCCGAATTGGACAGATCTCGCCGTTGTGGTCTTCACCGGCAAGGACTTGATGGCTGAAGAGCACGCCAGGCTCCGGGCATTGGCCAAGAGCATTGTCATCAAGGACGTCCAATCGCCGGAGCGCTTGCTCGACGAAACCTCCTTGTTCTTGCATCGCGTGGTGACCGATCTGCCGATGAGCAAGCAGACGATGCTGCAGCGACTTCACGGCTCCAACGAGGTATTGAAGTCTCGCAAGGTGCTCGTCGTCGATGACGATGCACGGAACATATTTGCGCTGACCTCCCTGCTCGAGAATTACGAGATGGAGGTGCTCAACACCACGAGCGGTCGCGCGGCAATCGAGATCGTTCAGAATACACCCGATCTCGATATTGTGCTCATGGACATCATGATGCCCGATATGGATGGCTATGAGACCATGCGGAGCATACGCGCCATGTCGGAGCACCGCACTTTGCCCATTCTGGCTCTGACAGCCAAGGCGATGAAGGGCGATCGCGAGAAGTGCTTGGACGCGGGTGCCAGCGACTACATCTCGAAGCCAGTGAACCCCGACCAGCTTCTCTCACTCATGCGCGTATGGCTCTTCCGATGAGGGGAGCGGCGAGGAGGAACGAGTTGCCGCGCCTGAGAGTGTTATCCGTCGTCGACAGGGCCGACCGACAGTAGACGGGAAACTATGATGCAAACGCTCAGCAACGATGCGGCAGCCCGCTTATCCGAGGGCCTTGCAGAGCCGGAGGCGGTCGCCCCTATGGCGGTGGAAGCTCCGATCAACATTCTGATCGTCGACGACGAGCCGAAGAATCTGATGGTGCTCGAGACGATCCTCGACGATCCCCGGTATCGCCTCGTGCGTGCGGAGTCCGCGGACCAGGCACTGCTGGCTCTTCTTTCGCGGCAATTCGCGTTGATCATACTTGATATCCGAATGCCCGGAACGACCGGCCTTGAGCTCGCGAAGATGATAAAGGAGCGCAAGAAGAGCTCCCTGATACCCATCATCTTCCTCACTGCCTACTACAACGAGGATCAACACGTGCTCGATGGTTATGGCAGCGGCGCCGTCGACTATCTCTACAAGCCCGTGAACTCCGCTGTTCTTCGTTCAAAGGTTTCTGTCTTTGCGGATCTCCATCGCAAGCAACGCGAGGTCGAGTTCGCCAATCAGGCCTTACAGGGGGAAGTCGCGTCGCGACGCAGAGCAGAGGAGCAATTGCGCGAGCTCAATGTGACACTGGAGCAGCAAGTCGCCGAACGTACGAAGGAGATTCAGACCCTGCTGAATGAAGTGAATCATCGCTCCAAGAATATTCTCAGCCTGGTTCTGGCAATTGCAAAGCAGACGGCGGTCAGCGCGCCTAACGAGTTTGTTCAACGCTTCACGCGTCGCGTTCAGGCGCTATCCACGCATCAGGATCTCCTGCTCAACAGCCAGTGGCGGAGTATTGATTTTTCGACGCTCATTCGCGCCCAGCTTGCACATTTCGAGGATCTCGTGGGAGAGCGGATCATTCTCAGTGGCCCTCCGCTCAGGGTCGCCGCGTCGGCGGTCCAATCAATCGGCATGGCCGTGCATGAACTCGCAACGAACGCCGTCAAGCACGGTGCTCTCTCCAACCAGAAGGGGCATGTCGATATTGCCTGGCAATTGGTCGGCAGCGGCAGCGATCAACGCCGCTTCTTGATGAGCTGGAGAGAAAGCGATGGCCCCCGCATCCATGCCCCGAGGCGTCGTGGCTTCGGTTCCAAGGTCATAAAGAACATGGTCGAGTTGAGTCTCGATGGTGAGGTGAATCTCGAATATGCGCCCTCGGGCTTTAGCTGGCAGCTTGCGTGTCCCACGGCAAAAATTCGAGATCATGAGGCCACAGAAGGACTGAGCGACGAAAAGAAGGCCGACCAATGAACGAGCGGCGCAGGGGCAATCGCACGTTGGTGGTCGAGGATGAGCCGCTGCTCGCGATGGACGTAGCGGATCAGCTCACCGATGCCGGGTTCGAGGTCGTTGGCCCCGCAACGTCGGTGGCAAGCGCGTTGAAGCTACTGGATGAGGTCGGCTGCGACGTTGCCGTGCTCGATATTCATCTCGGCCACGAGAACTCGGAGCCTGTCGCGCTTGCGTTGAAGTCGAGGGGAAATCCGTTTGTTGTCGTTTCGGGGAACTCACAAAGACAGTTCCCGCCAGGCTTTAGGGGCGCGCCCTTCTTGTCGAAGCCCATTTCGGCTGCAGCACTTGTGTCTCTTCTTCGGACCTTCGTCGACGTTGCCGAGTGACAAGCGTTGGAAAACGTCAAATTCCTGAGACAGCGCGGGCAAACCCGGGACTGACCCGACATACCGAGTCTGCTAAGCGCTCGTGTCAGGCGGCCGCTTCATCAACTCGCGGAGTTGCTTCGTCAGCGAGCGCCCGATAATGTGCGTCGTGGAATGGCCCTCCGTGCGGAGAGCCCTCTTGAGTTCCTCAATCGTTTTGCAACCGCCCGACCTGGCGAGCTGAAAAGCGCGTTCCAAGGTTGTAGGATGTGTGTCCATGGTGATCTTAAACGCGCGGCGCTGAACTTCCGTTCCCGCGCCTACGCCATCTCTCGCGTGTCGGATAGGGGACATCCACCCCCGGACTGGGGCTAACCCTGATAGGAGCACCAGCACAGTCCCCTCTAGTGTGAGCACGCTGGCTGCCCTCCAGTCCAGCCGCCACACCGCTCGCTTGGCGGGCAGGGGGATGTGCCATGCTTTTCTCGTTCGGAGTGCTGTTAATTCTGTGCGGCCTCGGCATCATGGGCTTCGGCCTCCACTTGTTCTATGCGTGGCTGCCCCTCTTCTATGGACTGTTCGGCTTCGAGATCGGGCTGCTGCTTGGCAAGTGGCTGATGGGCAATGTTGGATGGGCCGCATTCATTCTCGCCATCGTGGTCGCTGTCATTGTTGCAGGAGCCGCATACGTTCTAGAACCCTATCGGCGCGTGTTGGTCGGCTTTACGGGAGGCGTGATGCTCGTCCTGGCGCTTGCGTCGCTGCTCGGTCTGGATCGACTGATGTCCGGCCTCCTCGGAACCATTCTGGCCTTGGGCGGCGGTCTGATCGGCGCGACTATCGCACTCGCCTTCTTCGACCTTTTCATTGTCGTCGCCACCGCAATAGGCGGGGCGACGCTGATCGCAACGGGCGCGCAATTGCTGCTCCCGTCGGCAATCGAACCTTCTGGCAGCTTCCTGCCACCGCTGCTCACCGCCATTCTCGCGTTCTTCGGCGCACGCTGGCAGCTTAGCAACATCGCAAATTGGGTTCCTCCGCAATCCACGATCGCAGACGACTTCTCCGATACGATCGGCAAGCAGGCCGACCTGCGAAAACCATAACAAATGGCGAATGCTTCGCGGAACTTCACCAGAAGACCAGCGTAGGGTCGCGAGCGCACAGCAACTGCACCCTTTCGGCGTGATGCGAGGTCCCTCGTGAAGATTTCCGAAGAGACATCCACAGATGCCGCTCGAACCAAGCGCGCGGCTCCGCGTCGCGCAAAGGTGCTTGTCGACTTTGCGCTTCAGGGCGGCGGCTCGCACGGCGCGTTCACCTGGGGCGTGCTCGACCGGCTGCTTGAGGAACCCTGGCTCGAAGTCGAAGGCGTGTCCGGCACTTCGGCAGGAGCAATGAACGCCGCCGTATTGGCCGACGGCTGGGCCGTGGGTGGCGCGGAGGGCGCGCGCAAGGCACTCGACACCTACTGGCGGCACGTGTCGGATGCCGCCCGCTTCAGCCCCTTCCAGCGCACGCCACTCGACCGCATGTTCGGTCGCTGGTCCTTGGATCATTCGCCGATGTTCATCGCCATGGACTTCATGTCCCGGCTGTTCTCGCCTTATCAACTCAACCCGGGCGGCAGCAACGCGCTGGCGCCCATACTGGCGAAGGAGATCGATTTCGAGCGGCTCCGGAATTCTCCCGTCAAGGTGTTCGTCACTGCCACCAATGTCCGCACCGGGCGACCACGGGTGTTTCGCAACGCCGACATCACCCCCGAGGTGCTGATGGCCTCAGCCTGTCTGCCGACACTGTTCCAAGCCGTCGAGATCGATGGAGAAAGCTATTGGGACGGCGGCTACTCGGGCAATCCGACACTGGCGCCGCTGGTTGGCGAGCTCGTGTCCGACGACACGATTCTCATTCCCATCAATCCGGTCGAGCGGCCGGGCACGCCGAAATCCGCCGCCGAGATTTTAAACCGTCTGAATGAAGTGTCGTTCAACGCGGTGCTGATCAAGGAACTGAAAATGATGGCACTGCTGCGCCAGAACAGTATCCCCGGAAACGATGAAGGCGCCGAATGGGCGAGGATGCGCGTCCATATCGTGCGTAATCCCATCATGAATAAGCTCGGCTATTCATCCAAACTGAACGCCGAATGGGAATTCCTGTCCATGCTGCGCGACGAGGGCCGCAAGTCCGCAGAGGAGTTTCTGGTCGCGCACGGCGACGATCTCGGCAAGCGCTCCACGCTCGATATCGATCAATTGCTCGCAGAGATGAAGTGAGCCATGGGGCTTCTCGGCATCCTCGTTGGACTCGCCGGCCTGATCTATTTCGCGTTCCGCGGCTCGAGCATCCTCATCCTCGCGCCGATCGCCGGCCTGATCGCCGCCGCGTTCTCCGGCCAGCCGCTGCTGGCGAGCTGGACGCAGATCTTCATGACCAACGCTGCGGACTTTATCGCTCAGTTCTTTCCTCTGTTTCTGCTCGGAGCCTTGTTCGGCAAGCTGATGGAGGATTCCGGCTCTGTAACGTCGATCGCCAACTACATGACCAGCAAGCTTGGTCCACAGCGGGCGATCCTGGCAGTGGTGCTGTCGGGTGCCATCGTCACCTATGGCGGCGTCAGCCTGTTCGTTGCTTTCTTCGTACTCGCCCCCATGGGCATGGCACTATTCCGCCAGGCGAGCGTTCCGCGCCGACTGATGCCAGGCGCGATCGCACTTGGCACGTCCACCTTCACCATGTCGGCCATGCCTGGCACACCGGCGATTCAGAACGCTATTCCCATGCCGTTCTTCGGCACCACGCCCTTTGCGGCGCCGGGCCTCGGTATCATTGCTTCTCTGATCATGCTCGGCTTCGGTATGTGGTGGCTGAAGCGCTCCGAGGGGAAGGCGCGCCTTGCCGGCGAGGGCTTCGGACCCGACGATGCCGGCACGGCCGATGAAGCTGCGGATGACCCGATCGTTCGCGAGCGCGCCTCGACTGCGCGCGAGTTTGATCCGGCCGAAATCCATCGGAGTGCCGCCGCGGCAACTGGACCACCCATCGCATTGGCGGCCTTGCCCATCATCGTGGTGATCCTCACCAATCTTCTGATGTCGTTTGTGATCCTGCCGCGCATGAACGTGGCTTTTCTCGCCGAGCCGCAGTGGGGAGCGACGAGCCTGTCCGCGGTGGGCGGCGTGTGGTCGGTAATCGTTGCGTTGCTGGCCGCCATCGTCGTGGTCATCGCCATCAACTTCCGCAGCGTGCCGGAGCTGCGGGCCACTATGAGTGCCGGCGCCAACGCTTCGGTGCTGCCCATCATCTCAGTGGCGAGCCTCGTCGGTTTCGGCGCCATCGTGGCCTCGCTCCCGGCCTTCGCCGACGTGCGCGACTGGCTGCTCGCCATCGAGGGTGGCCCTCTGGTATCGCTTGCCGTGGCCACCAACATCCTGGCCGCGCTCACCGGCTCAGCCTCGGGTGGCCTCACCATAGCCCTCGATGCACTGGGGCCGAGCTATATGAAGCTCGCGGCTGAGATCGGCATGAATCCGGATCTGATGCACCGCGTCGCTGTAATCGGCGCCGGGACACTCGACAGCCTGCCGCACAATGGCGCCGTGGTAACACTGCTCTCGGTGTGCGGTGTGACCCACAAAGAAGGTTACCTCGATATTGTCATGGCGGCCATTATGAGCGCTCTCATTGCGCTTGTCGTCGTGATTACCTTGGGCTCGCTGGTCGGAAGCTTCTGACAGTGAGACATCTCCAATCGACCAACCCTGTTCTGGGATCCCATGGCACTCGCGATGATGGGAGGCTTGTTCGTCGCAACCCTTCTCACGCTGATCTTTCTCCCCACTCTGTACGGGACGTGCTTCGGTTGGAGGGAGGCGGCGGCTTCCAAGCCCGCAATCGCCGCGACATGACTTTCGTGCACGCCCCTGACACGCGACGCCTATGGGATGGAGCGTCGGTACTCTCCCACCGCATTTAGTGGTTTTCCCGTATGGCCGAATTCAGTGTGCCCGCCATAGTTCTTCAGCAACTCAATCGACATTTACCCCATCGAAAGGGCGGACCGAACCATGTCTGATCTCGTGGTACTGGGTTTCGACGGCATCGGCACTGCTGATGAAGTTTTGACCAAGCTTCGCAGCTTGAAGAAGGAAAACCTCATCGACCTCGAAGACGCCTGCGTCGTCGTTCGCGATACTTCTGGCGCGATCCAAATCAAGCAAGCAGTCCATCTTGTATCCCTCGGCGCAGCGAGCGGCGCCAGCACCGGAATGTTGATCGGCGCACTCGCCGGGCTGCTGGTGCTCAATCCACTGGCAGGCATGGCCGTGGGCGGACTTGCCGGAGCGGGTTTCGGCGCACTGTCTGGATCACTCGCCGACTATGGCATCAACGATGAGTTCATCAAAGATATTGGCAAGCATATTCCCAATGGCTCCTCCGCACTTTTCGTGCTGATCAAGAGCTCGACGCCTGACAAGGTTCTTCCAGAGATTCAGCCTTACAAGCCACGCATTCTGAAGACATCGCTTTCCAACAAGCAGGAAGAGGAATTGCGCGCCGCACTCGCACCGAAGCCAGCTGCGGCTTGAGCAGGCTCTCTGGTTGGCAGATCTCAGCAATACCGCGCCGAAGGCACTCACATCCCCTTCACCCGATCATTCGGGAGGGAACGGCTTCTTGCGTGCGGCCGTCGGCGCTGTCGCGGCGATCGCGGCATTTGCCGCGATCTATTGGGCCAGCACCGTTCTCGCACCAATCGCTTGCGCGCTCTTCATCATTGCCATCGTGTGGCCATTGCAGAAATGGCTGCAAGCGCGGCTGCCCAAGCTGCTCGCCCTGGCGGTCGTCGTCGCTATCATCGCCGCGGTGTTCGTGGTCTTTGGATCGCTCGTTACCTGGGGCCTAGGCCGGATCGCGAGATGGCTCGCCACGGACGCCGCGCGGTTTCAGCTTTTGTACACGCAGGTGGCAACTTGGCTGGAGCAACACGGCATAGCCGTCGCCGGGCTTTGGGCGGAGCATTTCAATATGCGCTGGCTCGTGCGGGCTGCGCAGGAAATTGCCGGGCGCCTCAACACGACGATCGGCTTCTGGCTGGTCGTCCTTGTGTACGTGATCCTTGGGCTCCTCGAGGTCGATGGCACGGAGCGGAAGCTTCGTGCCATGCCAAACCAGAGCGCTGCACTTGTCTTGCTCAACGGTGCCGCGAGGACGGCTGAAAAGCTCCGTCGCTACGTGATCATCAGAACGTTGATGAGCGCGGCGACCGGGGCACTCGTCTGGGTCATCGTCTCGCTCGCCGGCCTGCCGCTGGCAACAGAATGGGGCGTGATCGCCTTCGTCCTGAACTACATTCCCTTCATCGGCCCATTCATTGCCACCGTCTTTCCGACCTTGTTTGCGTTGGCACAGTTCGGATCGTGGCAGGAAGCCTTGATTGTCTTCATCTGTCTCAATATCGCGCAATTCGTCATCGGCAGCTATATCGAGCCGCACGTTGCCGGCAGCGCGCTCGCCATATCCCCCTTCCTCGTCCTCTTCTCCGTATTCCTTTGGACATTTCTGTGGGGCGTGTTCGGCGCCTTCATCGGCGTGCCGATCACGATCGCGCTTCTCACCTTTTGCGCGCAGCATCCCTCGAGCCGCTGGCTGGCCGATCTACTCGCGGCACCGGACAACGCACCCGAAGCGTGACTTAGGCCGGCAACGCGTCCTCGCCGGGGATCTCCACGCGCTCAGGCTCCAGAAGAAGGAGCCCGCCCTCAGCGCCAATAGCCAAGCGATGGATGTAGAAGCAGGTCGCTTGATCGTTCGTCGCCTCCATGACCGGCGAGGGCGCAGAGACGATCCGCACGCTGCCGCACGCACCGATCCAGTCGATGTGGCGATGGCCGTGCATGGTCAGAATGCGTTGACCCATCGGCTGTAGCTGTCGGACGAACCAACTGCCATTGATCAACGCGGTTCCTATGCGCTCCGAAAGTGCGGTGGCGAGTTTCGGATACTCGACGAGATGATGATGGATGGCCAGAATCCAATGGGCGCGCGGGAATTGCTCGATGACGGCCAGTATCCGGCGCGCTTGCGTGCTCGACACGAGACCGAGCGCATTGGTGAAGGAGAAGTGCGTCTCGGCCGTCGAATTGACTAGCAGGACGCCCAAGCCATCCTCGCTGTCGGGCGGAAGTACCAGGGGAAAGAGCTCGTCCCAGAGAGCTGACAATCCCACTGATAGGCGCACGGCTCCCGTATCGGCGAAGGTCGCAATATGAGAGCGGTGCTGGTCCAACGCGCTGGAGAGCGTCTCGCCGATCCGCTCTGTATTCTGGTCGATGACCCTGACATTCGCGCCCTGCACTGCGGCCATGGCCGAGAGGGCGCGCATCTGGCGCAGGCGTCGGCCTGGACTTGTCGGCAGATCTAGCCGCGCCGGGTTTGCCCGGTCGACGACATTCACATCGTGATTGCCCGGAAGAATGAGAATCCGTGCAGCCAGTCGCGGATATCTTTCAAGGGCTGATAGGAACTCGGCCCATTCTGCCGAACGGCCAGCATCCGTCACATCTCCGGTGACGAGCACGAAGTCGAGTGGCTGACCGCCGTGAATCTGGTCCAACCGGGCCAGCACGCGCTCAAGCTTCCCATTGCCGCGCGGCCCAGAGCGCCCGCTCTCGATGCGGAAGCCATAGCGTTCGCCAACGACGTGGAGATCCGAGAGATGTGCGACGCGCCACGTCCGGACACTAGGCGGAGCACGATCGAACGCCGGGAGATCGCGCGGTTGATCCATGGTGGCGTCGGCCAGCCCCCATACAAGAGAAGCCGCGGCCAGATATCCGCTCACAATGACGACGGCATTGGCGAGAGCCGGAACGATCAACCGTTGTGGCGATCCGAGATCTGCGACTGAGCCAATCCAGCGCGTTGCTGGCCACGCCAGCATGACGGCGCCCAGCGCAATCCCGCACAGGATCAATCCCGCGCCGCCTGCAGTGGCGGCCCGCAGTCGCGCGCGGCTAAGAGCGTCGCCCCTTCCGCGCAGCGCAAGTTCCACAAGATGACGAAGGCTCTCGCGGCAGAGCGCATAGCCCGGCTGCACGGCCACCGAATTCAACGACCAGAAGCCTTGCTCGGCCACTCGGTACAGCGGTCGCCCGCCAAGGTATCCGGCGACGACCACCAGGATGAGCAGGAGAAGCGGCCACGCTTCGTACAGAGGTGCCGTAATCTTCCTGGAAACAGTCGCGATCCAGCCTGAGAGGATCAGCGGTGCGAGACCGAGCAGGATTCCCGGCAGCGCGATCAGAAGCAGCCAAGCCAGAACGAGCTTCGGAAGACTGATCTCCGCCAGCAGGCTGCCCGCCATAGCGAAGAGCGAGCGTCGCTTCGTACTGGAAGCGTCATCCTCGACGTCGCCTAGTCGCGGATCAAGCAGCGGTGCGATCCTCGGATCCTCAGCCTCCGACGCGCCCGTTGAGCCGTCTGATCCGTCGGAGATGGAAGGCGTGGCGTTGTCCAACCCCATGATGTGTACGATTGCCCGCCTTCTCCAGGAGCTACGATGTCTGCCACCGCCTCCGCAGATAGGTGTGGCGCAGAGGATCGTCGCGGTTCAGGCACTGCAGGATCGCGTCGTTCACGGAGCACGAGCGAGTGTCGGGGCTGGATCGCCTATCCGTACGGAAGACCCATGCCGGGATGGAATGCGATTTTGAGAGTGGCTGGCTGATCGTGGTGCAAAGTTGTGCGTTGTCGTAGTAGTCGTTGCGATATCTGCTCAAGTTCATTTTAGATCGTCTCCAATTCCGAGATCGGAACCGCGTATTGTCTGGTCGATATCGATCCGATGTGGGTGGAGCGTGACAAGATCACAAGACTGTCGCGAATGATCGTCGCAGGTGCAATGGGAGCAACTGCTTTAGCCACGCGTGAGCATTGTGAGTGGAGGTCGTTGTGTCTCCCATCGGGAGTAACCCCTATTTGGCTCGGGGCATCTCCCGGAGAGACTTCGGCCACATTGCGATCGCGCCGCACTGCACCATCAACAACAATTTCGTGATGCGATCTGCGCGCCTCTGTCGCACACGACGATCCGCCGAATGGCCGCGTCCACTCAATCTATGAGCTGACCGTTGGCGTCGAAAAACGGAAAGGGTCCGGGCCAGTCGCCGATGACGGCGGTGTGCGAAACGAGTTGGTCACCCGTCCAGCGGTGAAGCATGTAGCCGGGAGGCTCCAACCTAAATGCGCTCGGGCCGTTGTCGGTCAGA
>JAESGW010000193.1_pt1 | contig 112236 bp, 125 predicted proteins | sample 9269791 | NCBI WGS metagenome assembly JAESGW01 (sample SAMN16773120, study PRJNA677053) | algae metagenome | isolation source: Aphanocapsa lilacina HA4352-LM1 and co-occurring heterotrophs from near cave... | place: USA: Maniniholo cave, near Haena, Kauai, HI | collected 2009-07-28 | reverse complement strand
AAGCGATCGCCCTTCTTCTCGGCGCGGGTCTTCATCGAGACCACGTCGCTTCCGGCGCCGGGTTCGGACATCGCCAGGGAGCCGACATGTTCGCCCGAGATCAGCTTGGGCAGGTACTTCCGCTTCTGTGATTCATTGCCGTTGCGGCGGATCTGGTTGACGCAGAGGTTGGAATGCGCGCCATAGGACAGGCCGACCGCCGCGGAAGCCCGCGACATTTCTTCCACCGCGATGCAATGCTCGAGATAGCCGAGGCCCGTGCCGCCATACTCCTCCTCGACGGTGATGCCGTGCAGGCCGAGCGCACCGATCTTTGGCCAGAGGTCGCGCGGGAACTGATTGCTGCGGTCGATCTCGGCGGCGCGCGGCGCGATCTCGTTTTGCGAGAACGCATGCACCGTCTCGCGGATCGCATCCGCGGTCTCGCCAAGGTCGAAGTTGAAAAGCAGAGCCCTGTTTGAGGCCATCATTTCCCCCGATGTCTTTTTTGGAATTAAACGATCATACGTTTTTTTACTATCCCTGCAAGCAAAACCCTATTGGCTGGAAAAGGTAGGCTCATTCGATTGATATCACTGCAATTTCGTGTCATTCTTATACAATCGATTGTTCGTTTACTGGCTTCTTTTGACTGCCCCGAATCCACCAATTCCGAGAGCACCCATGGCGCGGACGATCGGCTCGCACGGGCCCAAGACGATGGAGGCGATCCGCAAGGCAGGGCTCCGTCTCATCTTCGAGCACGGCTACGCCGCCATGAGCTTGCGGCAGCTTGCTGCCGAGGTCGGGATCCAGTCGGGCTCGCTCTACAATCATATCAGCACCAAGCAGGAATTGCTGTTCACCCTGGTGCGGGACCACATCAACGAACTGCTGCGCCAGCTCGATCGCGCCCTGCTCGGCATTGAGCGGCCTACCGACAAGCTTCGAGCATTCGTCGCCTTTCACGTCACCTATCACATGACCAAGAAGCGCGAGGTGTTCATCGCCAATTCCGAGCTGCGTAGCCTGGAGCCGAAGAACTACGAAGAGATCGTGGCGCTGCGCGGCGCCTACGAGCAGCGGCTGGCCGCCATTCTCGCCGAAGGCGTGGCGGAAGGCGAGTTCGAGGTCGTGGACATCCAGGTGGCGACATTCGCGATCCTCGCCCTGCTGACCGGCATCTGCACATGGTACCGCCCGGGCGGTCGGCTCACCAAGGAGGCGATCGTCGCCGCCCACGAAAAGATGGTGCTGTCGAGCGTGGCTCCCGCAAAACCGCCCCTCCCCGCATCGCAACGCGTGGCAAGCTGAAGCGCCATGAGGTGCCGATGACGGAGCGCCAGCCCCTCGACGAGATCGACCTGAAGATCCTGTCCGAGTTGCAGAGGGACGGACGGATCCGCAACAATGAGCTGGCGGTCCGGGTCGGCCTCTCCGAGCCGCCGTGCCGCCGGCGGGTTCGTGCCTTGCGCGAGCGCGGCCATGTCAGCGCGATCCGCGCCACGCTCGACGAAAGGCTGCTCGGTTACGAGGTGATTTCCTTCGTGCTGATCCAGTTGCAAAGCCAGGCCCAGGCACCGCTACGGGCTTTCGAAGAATCCATCGCAGCGATGCCGCTGGTCCTGCAGAGCTGGCGCATTTCGGGCGATGCCGACTACCTGCTCAAGTGTGTTGCGCGAAGCGTCGAGGGCATGCACCAGCAGCTTCTGCAGTTTTCAGCGATGCCCGAAGTCCGCAACATCAGGACCTTCCCGGTCCTCGGCGTGGCAAAGGATGCGCCCCTGCCGATACCGGGCTATCCGGCGGCATCCATCCAGCCCGATTAAAGCCGATCTCAGCCCCTAATGCGTCCAGGGCTCGACGCGCTTGAAGGCGAAATTGTCGGCATAGGCCACCGCCCGGTGCGCCGAATCCTTCGGCTCGATCACTTGGTAGGGAATGCCCTTGCGCTCGCAATAGGCGACCGCATCTTCCTTGGTATCGAAGTGCAGCGTAAGCTGCTGCTTCATGTCGCCGGAGGAGGTCCAGCCCATCAGCGGCTCGATCGCCCTCGGCTGCTCGGGTTCATAGTCGAGCTGCCATTCCCTGGTCTTGGCCCTGCCCGACTGCATCGCGTTCTTGGCGGGCTTGAAAATCCGAGCGGTCATCGATGGTTGAACCTTCAGCGAATGCGACATGGTAGCGATTGGTGGAAACGGCCGGATAGTATAGAGACACCTTTCAGGAAACGTGAATCGGTGATTCCCGATACCCGGATGTACCATTTCCGTACCGGTATATTATGCCGTACGGTGACAATCTAGGGCTATCTCACCCCATCCTGCTGCGCGGTCTTCCAGAGAGCATCACGACGAAACGGCACCCATGAAAATCAACGCCACCCTGCCTGAAAAAGGACGCGACCTCCGGCTCGACCTGTTTCGCGGGGTCGCGAACTGGGCGATCTACCTGGACCACATCCCCGACAACGTCGTGAACTGGATCACCACCCGCAATTACGGGTTCAGCGACGCCGCCGACCTCTTCGTTTTCATTTCCGGCTATACCGCTTCCTTTGTCTATGCCCGCATGATGCTGGAGCGCGGCTTCATCGTCGGCGCCACGCGGCTGACCAAGCGCGTCTGGCAGCTTTACGTCGCCCACATCATCCTGTTTGTGATCTATATCGCCTCGATCAGCTATCTGGCGCTGCGCTTCGGCGACTCCGAACTGGTCAACGAGTTCAACGTCGTCGGCCTGATCGACAATGCGACCGAAACGCTGCGGCAGGGATTGTTCCTGAAATTCAAGCCGGTCAATCTCGACGTGTTGCCGCTCTACATCGTGCTGATGGGACTGTTCCCGCCGGTGCTGTGGCTGATGCTCCGCCAGCCCAACTGGACCATGGTGGCCGCGATCGTGCTGTGGCTGGTGTCGCGGCAGACCGGATGGAATCTGCCGGCCTACCCGGTCGGCACCTGGTACTTCAATCCGTTCGCCTGGCAGGTGCTCTTCATCTTCGGCGCCTGGTGCGCGCTCGGCGGCGCGCGGCAGTCGGCCGCTGTCATCATGCACCCGGCGACGCTCTGGTTCTGCATCGCCTACATGATCCTGGCGCTCGTCATGACCATGGCGGGCCGGTTTCCGGCCCTCGGCGACATGTTGCCGCACTGGCTGTATTCGACGTTCAACCCGAACGACAAGACCAATCTGGCGCCCTATCGCTTCCTGCACTTCATCGTGATCGTCATCCTGGTGATCCGCTTCGTGCCGAAGGACTGGCCGGGCCTGGAGTGGAAGATATTCGATCCGCTCGTCGTCTGCGGCCAGCAATCGCTCGCGGTGTTCTGCGTCGGCGTGTTCCTGTCGTTCGTCGCGCACTTCCAGCTGTCGGTGAGTTCCGGCTCGCTGCTGGCGCAGATCTTCGTCAGCATCACCGGCATCGCGATCATGACGATCGTCGCCTACTACATTTCCTGGTCGAAGCGGCAGGACAAACCACTGCCCAAGACCCCTCCTGCGAACCCACAGGCCCCGAAAGCCGCGTGAGCGGCTTTCGGTTGTCGGCTTCCGGTTGGGATCAGGCCGGCTGCGCGGTCGAGGCCACCAGTGTACGCACGTCGGCGTACACATTGACCAGCGGCGCGACCACCTTGTGCATCGCGGCCTTCGACACGATGGTGTCGTGGATCACCAGATGATCGATCCCGGTGGTCAGGAAGCAGTTCACTGCATCCTGCGGCGTTTCCACGATCGGCTCGCCCTTGATGTTGAATGAGGTGTTGATCAGCACGGGAACGCCGGTCAGCGCCTCGAACTCCTTGAGCAACCGGTACAGCATCGGATTGGTCGCCTCGCGCACGGTCTGGACGCGCGCGGTGCCGTCGACATGCACGATCGCCGGAATCTTGTCCCGCCATTCGGGCCGGACCGGCTTGGCGATCAGCATGAACGGCGAATCCTCGTCACCCTCGAAGATCTCCGTCATCCGCTCGGCCAGCACGATCGGCGCGAACGGACGAAACGCCTGCCGATGCTTGACGCGGCTGTTCAGGATATCCTTCATCTCGGGCTTGCGCGGATCTGCGATCAGGCTGCGGTTGCCGAGCGCGCGCGGGCCGAACTCCGAGCGGTCCTGAAACCAGCCGATCACGCGCTGATCGGCGAGCAGCTTCGCCGTATCGCGGCACACGTTCTCGCTACGTTTGGCCTCGACCTGGACGCGCACCAGGAACTTCTGCAGTTCGGCCGCGACGTCCTTGTCTGTATAGGGCTTGCCGACATAGGAATGATCCATCACGAAGCTGCGGCGCTGTTTCAAGATCTCGAGCCAGCCGTAGTAGGCGCAACCGATCGCAATGCCGTCATCGCCGGCTGCGGGCTGAATCCAGACATTGTCGAAACCGGCTTCGCGCGCCACCCGCCCGTTCGCGACGCAATTGAGCGCAACACCGCCGGCCATGCAGAGGTTTTTGGCGCCGGTGGTTTCACGCAGCCAGCGGGCGCGCGCCAGCAGCACCTTCTCGGTGTCGTCCTGCGTGCGCCACGCGACATCCTCCCAGTGCCGCATCGAGGGGCTGCTTTCCCACTTGCTGGTGCCGTCAAAGACGTAGGGCTGCTTGAATTCGGCGGTCCAGTGCGGCACGTTCAGCTTGCCGTCGGCAGACAGTTCGAAGAGGTGCTTGATTTGGTCGCTGCGGCCATAGGGCGCCAGCCCCATCAGTTCGCCGCACTTGTTCCAATCGCCGAAGATGTAGGTCGAGGCGCGGCTGTAAAGCGCACCGAGGCCGGGCATGTTGTAGAACTCGTCGCTCAGGAACCCACGGTCCGGTTCCATCCAGACCTTTTTCAGGCATTCGAGCGACGTGCCGCTGAACTTGTAGTAGCTCTCGGACTCGCGTGCGAGCGGCGTTGCGGTGTCGCTGGCAGGAAAGGGTTCCATGACGTCGGAGCGGTAGCTGCCGACGCCGTCGACGATCATCACGACGCCGTCCTCGAACGGCGAGACCGCGAAGGCGCTGTAGGCGTGCGCGAGGTGGTGAGAGATCGTGACCACCTTGTCCTGATGCGACAGGTACAGCGGATGCTTCGCCGCGTCAGTTCGCTCGAACTCCGGCAGGAAGCCCGGCGCATCGAAATAAACCAGCCGTTCCTCCATCTCCGGCACAGGCAGGATGTAGCAATTGCGGACGATCAGATCGACATCGCCGAGCGTGATGCCCTCGGCCTCGAGGCAATAGTCGATCACTTCCTTGTAGAATCCCGACGCATGCTTCGCGCGCGTGATCCGCTCTTTCGCGATCGCAAACGCGATGGCGCCGTCGCGCAGCAGACAGGCGCTCACGTCATGGTCATAGGTATTCAGGCCGAGAACATAGGTGTGTTTTTTGGACATGGTTACTCGTCGTTGCGGCGGGAGATCATTCAGCGCTGAGAAAGGGAGATCGTGTCGACATCAAGTTGCTGACGTGGCCTTTGTCGTAGATTCTTTCGAACTTCTGCGGCGCACCCTCAACGCCGTTCAGCAAGTATTCAGGAAGATGAACGCCAGAATTCTGCAGTCAATCCGGCTGCAACTTGACCTTACCTGCCCTTCTCAATAATGTCCCGGCAGCCCGCAAGAACCTTAGTGAAAATATCGTCTTAGCGCATCAGAACCAAAGGCCACCTCGCGCGTAACAGTGAGTTAGTGCCGAAGTCCCGATGCATCGAAGTGACCCGGAGATTCCCGAATGGCTCAACGCTACAATATCCTGACGCGCTGCTTCGCAGCGTTGGCTTTGTTGTTCGTCTACGTCGCTAGCACGTCCACGATCCTGGTAGGTGCGACCACCACGTCTGCACAGGCGCGCGGAGGCAGAGGCAGGGGCTATGGTCGCGGATACGCGCGCGGTTATGGCCGCGGCTACGGCAGAGGCCGCGGCTATGGCCGAGGTTACGGCTACTATGGCGCCCCGGTCGTCGTTCGCCCCGGCCCTCGCTGCTGGTGGAACGCCTACGGCCAGCGCGTCTGTCGTTGGTGATGTAAACTGTTCGTAGCCGGCTCAACCGGCGCTGGAGACAAGATCAAGGGCGTGCCGGACTACCGGCGCGCCCTTTCTCTTTTCTCTTTTTATGCTTTTGTGCATCAGCTCTTGCGGCCGGCTTCCACCGCTACGCGTTGCTTGTCGTCGCCTGCAGTCATCAGCCGTCGAGAATGGCGACCGCCCGGGTCCAGCCTGCCGAGGCGCGCTCGATCTTCACCGGGAAGCAGGACACCATGAAGCCCGTCGACGGCAACTGCTCGAGATTGTGCAGCTTCTCGATGTGGCAATAGCCGATGTGGCGGCCGGCCTTGTGCCCCTCCCAGATCAGGCTGGCATCCTTGGTCTCGGCATATTTTTTGGCGGTGTAGACGAACGGCGCGTCCCAGCTCCAGCCGTCGATGCCCGTCAGCCGCACGCCGCGCTCCAGCAGATACATCGTCGCCTCGTAGCCCATCCCGCAGCCGGAGGTGACGTAATCCTGCCGTCCGTATTTGACGCCGGCGCTGGTGTTGACCACGACGATTTCCAGCGGCGACAGCGTATGCCCGATGCGCTTCAGTTCGGCTTCGACATCCTTGGCGGTGGCGACATAGCCGTCGGCGAAATGCCGGAAGTCGAGTTTCACGCCCGGCTGCAGGCACCACTCCAGCGGCACCTCGTCGATGGTCCATGAGCGCTCGCCGCGATTCATCGTGGGATGAAAGTGCCAGGGCGCGTCCAGATGCGTGCCGTTGTGGGTGGAGAGTTGCACCTGCTCGACCGCCCAGCCCTGCCCGTCAGGCAGGTCCTCCGCCTTCAGCCCGTTGAAAAACCCGAGCATCCGCGGCAGGCCCTGCTGGTGATCGATGTACTGGATCGTCGGATGCCCGCCCGGCGGATCGGCCGGCACGTCGTTCTGCAGGGGAACGGAGATATCGATCAACTTGCGCGCCATGGCGTTTCCTCGCTGGTGTTCTTCTTGAGGTGTTCTTCTCTGGGTATTGGTTAGCGTCCGCAGGCTATTGCCGCTCGACCCTGTTCTTCAAGATGCCGATCTTCTCGACTTCGAGTTCGACGGTATCGCCATGCTCGAGATACCAGCCGAGTTCGAGCCCGCAGCCATTGCCGACGGTGCCGGAACCGATGAACTCGCCGGGCATCAGTGTCTCGTCTTTCGTGACATGGGCAATGATCTCCTCGAACGAGAACAGCATGCCCTCGGTCACGCCCTGGGAGCGCATCTTGCCGTTGACGCGCGCTTCCATCTTCAATTTGTAGGGATCGCCGATTTCGTCCGGCGTCACGATCCACGGCCCCATCACGTTGCCACCGTCGAAGCTCTTGCCCTTTGCAGGGCCAAGGCGGCCCTCCATTTCGATGCGCTGGGCGTCGCGTGCGGAAAAATCGTTGAAGATCGTATAGCCGAAGATGTGGTCCTTGGCCCTTGCTGCAGAGATGTTGGCACCCTTGTTCTTGGTGACGATGCCGAATTCGAGTTCGTAATCCATCACCTGGCTGTAGCGCGGCCACTTCACGGTGGTATTGGTGCCGCGCACGCTGAAGCGGTTGGTGATGTAGTAGATCGGCTGCTTGCGATAGACCTCCGGCAGTTCGCCGAGCGGTTCGGCCTCGATGCGCGCCAGCTCGGCCATATCATTTTTGGCACGTGCGGCGAGCTTGAGCTGCCCGCGTGGCGCCTGCAGGATGTGCAGCGGGAACGACATGCCGTCGCGCATCTGCCTCGGCTCCGGAATCGGCGCGAGAACCTCGGCCGCAGCCGTCGATATCGACAGCGTCTCGTCCTTGCCGTGCTTGTCGAGCACGTCAGCGGCTTGTTCGAGCGCGGCCTCGCCGGCGTCGATCAACGCCAGCATCGATGCGAAAGCCGGATTGGCGCTTCCCTGCCTGCTGGCGGCCGCCGCCAGATCGAACAGTTGCGTATCGTCCGCGTGCACGATGCCGACCTTGTCCTGACCGTTTGACCTGAATGTTGCGAGCTTCACCTGGTGCCCCCTTGTTTTTCGATGAAATATATGATCAAAAAAAATATCGATAAACAAGCACGAAAAATGTGGATGGGGAGAAAGCCGTGAAAAAGGTTCTTGCCGCACTGGCGGTCAGCGTGGCGCTGACTGGCACCGCCGCTGCCCAAACCAGGATCCAGGTTGGCTGCACGGCAACGTCGGACTGCGCCTCCGCGATGATCGCGGTCGATGAAGGCATCTTCAAAAAGCACGGGCTCGAGGTCGAAATGACGCCGATCGGCATCAACTCGAACATCCCGGCGGCGATCCTCTCCAACTCGATCCAGATCGGCGGCCCGACCTCCACGGTGTTCCTGCAGGCGGTCGACGGCGGGCTGGACCTCGTCGCCATCGCCGGCGCCACCGTCATGAACCCGGTATCGAACGGCAACATCACCGCCTTCGTGCGCAACGGCATCACCATCAAGGAGCCGAAGGATTTCGTCGGCAAGAAAGTCGGCGCGCCCGGCCTCAACGCATTCCTCCATGTGCTGTTCGTGAAATGGCTGGTGGAGAAAGGCGTCGATCCCAAGGGCGTCAACTTCGTCGAGGTCACCTTCCCGACCATGTCCGACATCATCAAGTCCGGCGGCGTCGATGCCGTGCTGACGGCTGAACCGCTCGTCACCCGCATGACCAATGCCGGGATCGGCTCGGTCGGCGCGCGCTATGCAGCCGAACTGGCGCGCACCGATCCGATCATCTTCTACGCGACGTCGCGCGAGTGGGCGGACAAGAACGCCGCGACCATCAAGAAATTCCGCGATGCGATCACCGAGGCCGCCGCAATCGTCAACAACGATCGCGAGAAGGCATCGATCTCGATTTCCAAATTCACCAAGCAGCCGATCGAACTGGTCAAGGCGACGCCGCCGAACCGCTCGGAACCCTCGCTGAAGCCCGAACAGCTTGCCTGGTGGATCGAGGTGATGTCGTCGCAAAAAATGCTGCAATCCAAACTCGACACCTCGAAGCTGGTTCTGAAGTAAGGGATGATTTGATGCCGGATTCCGACCGCCAGGCGGGCCGACCCGCGATCGAGGCGGCGACGCTGAGCGAACGCGCGGCCGCGCTGGTGGAGCAGGACATTCTCGCCGGCCACCTCGCGCCGGGATCGCGGCTCGGGATCGTCGACCTGGTGCAGCGCTACGAGATCGGCGCCACACCGCTGCGCGAGGGCCTGTCGCGGCTGATGTCGCGCGGCTTGATCGTCGGCATCGGGCAACGCGGCTTTCGTGTCGCTGACATCAGCCGCGAGGACCTGCTTGATATCACCACCATGCGCACCGCCATCGAGGTCGAGGCCATCAGGCTGGCGATCACCCATGGCGATGACGCCTGGGAGGCCGGCATCGTCAGCGCGCTGCACCAGATGCGCCGGCATATCGAGCGCACCGGCGATGAATTCCGCGAAGGCGCCGAGGATTTCGACCGGCTCCACAAAGGCTTTCATACCGCCTTGCTGGCGGCCTGCGGCTCGAAGCGCCTGCTCGCGGCGCACTCCGACCTCTACGACCAGGCCTATCGCTATCGCCGGGTGATGATGCGTTCCATGGACAGCGGCAAGAAGTTCGTGCGCGGCCACCAGTTGCTCGCCGATCGCGCGCTCGCGCGCGACATTCCGGGCTCGCAGGCGATGCTGGAAGCGCATCTGCGCTCGACGCTCAACTTCGTCTATCCTCCAGGCAGCGAGAGCTGACATCATGGCAAGCGCCGCAAAACGCCTCGAAGCCGTCGCAGGCGGCGCAACGCCGCAGATCGTGTTCGATGCGGTTACGCTGCAGCTCGGCGGCAAGACCATCATCGAGGATCTCAGCCTCGGCGTCAGGCCGGGCGAATTTCTCTGTATCGTCGGCGCCTCCGGTTGCGGAAAGACCACGGCGCTGCGTCTGGCCGCCGGTCTCTACCAGCCGACCGGCGGCAAGGTGATGTTCGACGGCCAGCCGATGCGTGAGCCACGCCGCGAGATCGCGATCGTGTTTCAGGACTACGGCAAGGCGCTGCTGCCGTGGCGCACCGCGGCGGGCAACGTCTCGCTGGCGCTGGAAGCGGGCGGCATGCCGTCGGCCGAGCGCCCTGCCCGCATCGAGGAATTGCTGCGCACCGTCGGCCTGCCCGGCCATGCCGGCAAATATCCCGCTGAAATGTCCGGCGGCATGCAGCAGCGCCTGCAGATCGCGCGATGCCTGGCGCAGGAGCCGAAGACGCTACTGATGGACGAACCGTTCGGCGCGCTGGACGCGATGACGCGGCAGGGCTTGCAGGACGAGGTGCTGTCGCTGGTGGCGGCAAGCGGCGCCACCGTGATCTTCGTGACCCATGACCTCGATGAAGCCATCTATCTGGGCGACCGCGTCATCGGCCTGTTGCCGCATCCCGGTCGGATCGGCATCGAGTTGCCGGTCAACCTGCCGCGCCCGCGCGACCAGCTCTCGACCCGCGAGCACCCTGAATTCCTGCGGCTGCGGCGACAATTGTTCGATTTCATCAAGGCGACCGAGCAGTGACCAGCGATTCCGCCAAGGCGCTGGTGCTACCGGCGGCCGCGCTGCTGGCGTTCGAATTCTGGGCCCGCGCCACCCATCTGCAAAGCGACAGCCTTGCGCCGCCGAGCGAGATCGTCATGGCGCTGATCGGCGCGTTTGCCGATTTCTCGATCCTTGCCGCAACCCGCGACACGCTGTTCGCGGCCTTTGCGGGACTGGCAATCGGCACCATCATTGGCCTGGCGCTCGGCATCGCCTTCGGGATTTCCGACACGCTCAATCGCCTGATGGAAGTGACCGTCGAGTCGATCCGGCCGATTCCCTCGATTGCGCTGCTGCCGATCGCGCTGATTGCGCTGGGCTTCGGTTACCGCATGGAGATCGTGATCGTCGCGTTCGCCTGTGTCTGGCCGATCCTGATCCTGAGCCGGGCCGCCGTGCGCAGCATCGAGCCGCGATTGATGGAGGTCGCGCGCGCCTTGCGGCTGCCGCCGGCGCAGCGGGTCTGGAAGATCATCATCCCGGCCGCGTTGCCGCGCATCTTTGTCGCGTTTCGCCTGTCGGCCGGCATCGCGCTGATCGTCGCCGTGACGGTCGAGATCGCGATCAACCCGCTCGGCCTCGGCGCCGGCATCATGCTGGCGCAGCAGGCGCTGCGTCCCGACCTGATGCTGGCCTATCTGGTCTGGATCGGCGTCATCGGCTACGCGCTGAACACCCTTCTCGTCGTAGCCCAGAGCCGGCTGTTCGGCCGTGCTGCCCTGAGCGGAGACAGCGCATGAACCGCGCAGCGCTGATCTGGCGCCTGGCAAGCTTCGCCGTTGCGGCAGGCTTCATTGCGCTCTGGCAACTGATCGCCAATCTGAAGCTGGTCTCGCCGGTGTTCCTGCCGGGACCGGACCGCGCATGGGCCTCGCTGGTGCGAGGATTCTCGTCCGGCGATCTCTGGAGCAAGCTGGCCGGCACGCTCGAACACATGGCCTATGGCTGGTTTGCCGCCTCGATCGCCGGCATCGCGATCGGCGCGATCATCGGCTCGTCGCGCACGATGCGGACCTATGTCGCGCCCTCGCTGGAATTCTTGCGGCCGCTTCCGGTGTCGGCGATCATCCCGGTCGCGATCGCGATGCTCGGGCTGACGCAGGCGATGGCGCTGTTCGTGATCTCGTTCGGCGCGATCTGGCCGATCATGCTGGCGACCATCCACGGCTTCGCGGCGGTAGAACCGCGCCTCTACGAGGTGGCGCGGTCGCTGCAGATGTCAAAACTCGCGGTGATCTTCAAGATCGCGCTGCCTTCCGCCAGTCCGGACATTCTCGCCGGCATGCGCCTCAGCCTGACGGTGGCGCTGATTCTCTCTGTTGTCTGCGAGATCCTCGCCGGCCTCGACGGGCTCGGCCATTGGGTGCTGCTCTCGGCCCGCGCGTTCCGCTCAGCCGATCTGTTTGCGGGCGTCATCCTGCTCGGCGTCACCGGCTATGTGACTTCGGTGGCAATGTCCATGGCCGAGCATCGGCTATTGGCGTGGCAGGCCTCGCAGCGTTAGTCGTGCTGGCTCTTCGCGCGCTGGACGCCATCGGCGATCTTGCAAACTGCAGTGGCTGGGGAACGCTTTCTGGCATTGGAGATGCTGGAACATCTGTTCCAAGGTGCTTCGGTTCGGGTTGAAACGAAAGCCACCGTTGCTTTGCCGCGCTTGCCAGATCACCCGCTGCTGTCACGATCCAGCGGCGTAACGCACGGCGGCTGAAGGTGATCAGCACCTCGTGATGCCGCATTCCCTTGCCGCCCTTGACCAGCCCGAGGTCGCGGATGATGCAGTACGTCCCGCTGCTCATGCGGGCGAACTTCGCACCTTGAAAATGATTGCGCACATGCGACCACATGTGCGCACCATGCACCACCCGGCGATTTCGTCAAATCTTGACGGATGCCGAATCAAGGTCGCGGGTTGCGAATTAATCAAAGCGTTGTGCTGTTACCGCGGTCGTTCAAGCGATGCACCTGCCCGGTGGGAACCCGTACGCGCCCAAGTACCGCCTGGCGCTCGCTCATCCGCGCGCCCGGTGACTGTGCAAAGCATTCAAGGATCTGAATCCGGATCTCCTCCGCCACCGGCCCTTCGACCCGTCGCATGTCGTTCCAGAGCCGGATGATCTCCCGTTGCTTGTCGACGTCCATCTGGTCACCTCCGAGGAATGACCAAACAGAACATAACAAGAACGATATTGCAAGCCGCAAATCACTCGATCGTCTGTCACCACATCGTCTGCCGCGCGCGCTCCGGCCATTCCCGATCGTATTTCTCACCACCCACCGTGTTCTCGCTCATTTCGGCCAGGATCTGGCCTGGCGTCGGCAGGGTCTTCGGCTCGACACGCTTGTCCGGATTCCAGAGATCGGCGCGAACGATGGCGCGGGCGCATTGAAAATAGATCTCTTCCACCGTCATCACGATGACCGTGCGCGGCGCCTTGCCGTCCATCTTGAACGAGGCCAGCAGGTCGGGATCGGCGGAAACATGCGCGCGGCCGTTGACGCGGAGCGTGCTGCCGGAGCCTGGAATGAGAAACAGCAGCGCCACCCGGGGATCACGAACGATGTTGCGCAGGGAATCGCATCGGTTGTTGCCGCGGCGATCCGGCATCATCAGCGTCTTCTCATCATGGATACGAACGAAGCCCGGCAGATCGCCGCGCGGCGAGCAATCCACGCCCTCGGGTCCAACCGTCGCCAGCGTCGCGAACGGTGAGCTATCCATCAGCGCCCGATAGGACGGCGTCACCCGATCCGCGACTTTGACCGTCGAAGCGTCGTTGGGATGGCCGTAGATCGCTTCGAGTTGCTCGATGGTCTCGACAACAGACATTCTCGTTCCCCGCCTACCCGTCCCAGCGCTCACCCTTGATGATCCGAACCAGTTGACGGGCGTGATATTCAGCGCTGCTGGTGTTCACTATGGTTGCATCGGGTGCGGCGGCGGCCTCGTCCACGGTGCGATGCAGCCGGTTCTCGATCTTTCCATCGCTGGCCCGCTTGCGCAGCGCCAAGCGCTCCGCAAGAACGTCCGGCGGCGCCGTGATCGAAACCACTAGGACATTGGTATAGGCGGTCCGCATCGCAGCGATCACGGTGCGCGAGACGTTGGCGACGACGGTGCGGCCAGCGCCGATTTCGTCGTCGATCGCGCGTGGCAGCGCATAGCAATGGCCGTGCGCCTCCCAATGCATGGCGTATTCGTTGCGCGCGAGCCCCTCCTGAAAGGTGCCGGCGCTCACTTCCTCGTTGTCCTCGGAGGCCGATGCCTGCCGGGTAATCACGCGCCGTGGAAACACGACGTTGGGATCGTCAGCGCAGGCCGCCTTTGCGAGGCCAAGCAATGTATCTTTGCCGGCGCCGCTCGGACCGACGACCAGAATCAGCCGGCCAGGTCCGATCGCTGCCGATTGTCCGTCGGATACGGTCAGGGTTTCCGTCATGCCACACGCTGCCCTTCGCGCCAGACGCTGCGCACCACGGGAATGTCGCGCGCGACATGCACGCGGATCAGATCGGCCCGCTTGCCGATAGCGATCTCGCCGCGGTCGGCGAGGCCCACGGCTTCGGCCGGAGTCTTGGTGACGGTCTTGACGGCGGAAGCCAGATCGATCGCCGGCACATGCCGCGGCAGTTGCAGCGCCGCCATCAACAGGCTCGAGGGGATGTAATCCGACGACAGGATATCCAGCAGCCCTTCGCGGGCGAGATCGACCGCGGCGATATTGCCGGAATGCGAACCGCCGCGCACCACGTTCGGCGCGCCCATCAAAATCCCGATGCCGGCCTGGTGCAGGCCACGAGCGGCTTCGATCGTGGTCGGAAACTCCGCCACCGAAACGCGATCCCTGATCGCATCGGTGACGTTTTCCTCTGTCGTGTCGTCGTGGCTGGCGAGTGGGATCTCGTACTGATGCGCCAGCGCGACGATCTCGCGCATGTTGGTCGCGGCATAGGCCTTCTGGTAGGCAAAACGCCGCTCGAACAGCGTGTCGAGTTCGGCGTCGGTCATGCCGCCGCCCTTGCCGCGGTAATAGTCGCGCAGCTTGACCTCGTCGCGGAACTGCCGCTGCCCGGGCGTGTGGTCCATCAGCGACATCAGGCGGACATCAGGCCGCCCGATCAACTCCTTGGCTTCCTCGACCACATCGGGCATCGGAATTTCGCAGCGCAGATGCAGGAAGTGCTCGGCGCGCAGCAGATTGGCTTCGCGGGCCGAGGTGATCGCCGCCGCCAGCACGCCGGCCCGGCCGTCGACATCCTCGGCGCCGTCCTCACGCCAGACCCGCAGCGAATCCAGCACCGTGGTGATGCCGGAAGTCGCCAGTTGGCCGTCATAGGAAACGACCGCTGCGATCGGATCCCAGAATACCTTTGGTCGCGGCACGTAATGCGCTTCGAGATGGTCGGTGTGCAGTTCGATCAGGCCGGGCATGATCAGGTCGCCGGCCGCATCCTCGCTGCCCGCAGGGGCCTTGCCCTCGCCCACTTCGGCGATGCGGCCGTCGGCAAAGGCAACCCAGCCACGCTCGATCACGCGGTCTGCCAAAACGATCCTGGCATTGCCTATGACGGTTTCGGAACCGGTGGAAGTCATGTCAGCTCTCTCCTATGCCGCCGAGGCGAACGACGTCACGTCAACGATACGGTCGGCAATCAAATGGCGGATTTCGTCGTCATGGACGATGGCAACCATGGCGACGCCGTTGCGCTTCTTCTCATCGATCAGTTCGACCACGACGGCGCGGTTGGCCGCATCCAGCGACGCGGTCGGCTCGTCCAGCAGCAGGATCGGCAGATCGGAGATGAAGCCGCGCGCGATGTTGACGCGCTGCTGTTCGCCGCCGGAGAACGTCGAGGGCGGCAGCGCCCACAGCCGTTCCGGAATATTGAGACGGCGCAGCAACTTCCCTGCCCACTCGCGCGCCTCGGCCCGCGCCGTTCCCGTCACAACCAGCGGCTCGGCAACGACATCGATGGTGGCTACGCGCGGCACCGCGCGCAGAAACTGGCTGACATAGCCGATGGTATCGCGGCGCACGCTCAGCACCTGCCGCGGCTCGGCACTGGCGAGATCGACCACATTGCCATGGTGGCGGATGCCGATCCGGCCGCCGTCGCAACGGTAATTGCCGAAGATCATTTTCAGGATCGAGGATTTTCCTGCGCCGGAGGGACCCGACAGCACCACGCACTCGCCGGGTTCGACCTGGAACGAGACGCCGCGCACCACGGGAAGCTGAACGCCGCCCTGCAGGTGCATCGTAAATGTCTTCTCGGCGTTGCTGATATCGATCATCGCGGTCATTGATGCAGGCTCACGCTGGCAAAATCGAAGAGACGAGCAATTGGGTATAAGGTTCGCGCGGGTCGTCGAGCACCTGATCGGTGAGGCCGGTTTCGATCACCCGGCCGCCCTTCATCACCATGACCCGGTGCGACAGCAGCCGCGCGACGGCGAGATCATGCGTCACGACGATGGCGGCGAGGCCAAGCTCGCTGACGAGATTGCGCATCAGATCGAGCAGCCGTGCCTGCACCGACACGTCGAGGCCGCCCGTCGGTTCGTCCATGAACACGAGACGCGGCTCCGTCACCAGATTGCGCGCGATCTGCAGTCGCTGCCGCATGCCGCCCGAATAGGTGCGCGGCGCATCGTCGATGCGCGCGGTGTCGATTTCGACCCGCTCCAGCCATGACGACGCGGTATCGCGGATCTTTCCATAATGGTTCCAGCCGACCGCCATCAGCCGCTCGCCGACATTGGCGCCGGCCGATACCGCCATCCGCAACCCCAATGCAGGATCCTGATGGACAAAGCCCCAGTCAGTGCGGAACAGAAAACGCCGCTCCGCTTCGCCCAGCGTAGCCAGGTCGCGCATCACGCCGTCGCGCATTCGATAAGACACCCGTCCGCCGCTGGCCGCGAGTTGCGCCGACAACAGTTGCAGCAAGGTCGATTTGCCCGATCCGGATTCGCCGACGATCGCCAGCACTTCGCCCGGATAAAGCACAAAGGACACGTCGCGGCAGGCGGCCAGCCGGCCGTAGTTCTTGCCGAGCCCCTCCGCCATCAGCAACGGCCGGTCGTTGTCCTGCATCGCGGATTCCACCTCAGCCATGCACCGTCTCCTTGTGGGGAGCCGCACTTTGCGTGCCGCGATGGCCCTGCGCCTGGCGGCCCTCGCAATAGTCTGTGTCCGAGCAGACGAACATCCGGCCACCCTCGTCGTCGGTGACGATCTCATCGAGGTAGGAATCATCCGCGCCGCACAGCGCGCACGGCGCGTCAAAACGATAGCGCGTAAACGGATGATCCTCGAAGTCGAGCGAGGTGACCTGCGTGTGCGGAGGAATGGCGTAGATGCGCTTCTCGCGCCCGGCGCCGAACAGTTGCAGCGCCGGACAATTGTCCATCTTCGGATTGTCGAATTTTGGTGTCGGCGACGGGTCCATGACGTAGCGGGCGTTGACCTTCACCGGATAGGCGTAGGAGGTCGCGATGTGCCCGAAACGCGCGATGTCCTCGTAGAGCTTGACGTGCATCAGGCCATATTCGGCAAGCGCATGCATGCGCCTCGTTTCGGTCTCGCGCGGCTCGAGGAAGCGCAGCGGTTCCGGGATCGGGACCTGGTAGACCAGCACCTGCCCGCCATGCAGCGGCGCTTCGGGAATCCGGTGTCGGGTCTGGATCACGGTCGCGTCTTCCGTGGAGGTCGTGGTCGCGACACCGGCGGTTTTGGCGAAGAATTTCCGGATCGAGATCGCGTTGGTGGTGTCGTCGGAACCCTGGTCGATCACCTTCAGCACGTCCTGCGGTCCGAGGATCGCCGCGGTCACCTGCACGCCGCCGGTGCCCCAACCGTACGGCATCGGCATCTCGCGGCTGGCGAACGGCACCTGATAGCCGGGAATCGCGATCGCCTTCAGGATGGCGCGGCGGATCATCCGCTTGGTCTGCTCGTCGAGATAGGCGAAATTGTACGTCGGCGCGTTCATTCCGCGGCCTCCTGCATCCCCGGCTGCGCTTCCGCCTCGCCGAACTCCGCCCGCAGCTTGCGCAACAAGCCGAGCTCGGACTGGAAGTCGACATAGTGCGGCAGCTTGAGATGTTCGACGAAGCCGGTCGCCTGCACGTTGTCGGAATGCGACATCACGAACTCCTCGTCCTGTCCCGGCGCGGTGATCTCCTCGCCGAGCTCACGGGCGCGCAGGCTGCGGTCCACCAGCGCCATCGACATGGTCTTGCGCTCGCTCTGCCCGAACGCCAGCCCGTAGCCGCGGGTAAAGCAAGGCGCCTCGGTGGTCGAACCCTTGAACTGGTTGACCATCTGGCATTCCGTTAGCGTCACCGCGCCGAGGGGCACGGCGAAACCGACGTCTTCGGCCATGAATTCCACCTCGACTTCGCCGAGCCGGATTTCGCCGGCGAAGGGATGGTTACGGCCATAGCCGCGCTGCGAGGAATAGCCGAGCGCCAGCAGGAACCCTTCGTCGGCCCGGGCGAGATTCTGCAGCCGAAGGTCGCGATCGGCGGGAAAGCTCAGGGGGTCGCGGGTGAGATCGCCCACCGGCTGATCCGCGTCGCCGTTGGGTGAAGGCTCGATCAGGCCGTCGCGGCCGAGAATATCGGTCACGCGCGGCATCACCGCTGGTGCCGCCTCCGTGGTAGCTGGCAAATCAGGCGCCGATGCTTCCGCGAGTTGTGGATCCAGCAGACGATGGGTGTAATCGAAGGTCGGCCCGAGAACTTGTCCACCCGGGATATCCTTGAAGGTGGAGGAAATCCGGCGGCGCACCTGCATCTGGCCGGTGTCGACAGGCTCGCTGGCGCCGAAGCGCGGCAGGGTGGCGCGGAAGGCGCGCACCAGGAAGATCGCCTCGATCATGTCGCCCCGCGCCTGCTTCAGCGCCAGCGCCGCCAGTTCGCGATCGTAGAGCGACCCTTCGGTCATGATCCGGTCGACGCCGAGGCTAAGCTGTTCGGATATCTGGGCCAGCGAAAGTTCGGGAACGCCGCGATCGCCGCGACGCTCATGCGCCAGCAAACGATGGGCGTTCTCGATCGCGCGCTCGCCTCCCTTGACGGCCACATACATGCTTCAAGTCCCCTTCGCGGCAAGCCGCGTGGTCCGAGGTATGGCGACAACGGCATCGTCGGCCACCAGAACGACATCGATTCCGCGTGGAAACAGCGCCGCGTTGATTGCGAGCCGATCAAACAGATCCGCAGGCTGCAGCGTGGCGCGCAGCACGGCACTGCCGTCGATGCCGGGACCTTGCAGTTCGAACGCCGGTCCCTGCGTCAGGCTTTCGACCTGCAGGATCAACGTGGCCGAACGATCGGGATATTCATTGCTGCCAAAGGCAAAACGGTCGAGCGCCGGAAGGGAGCGTGCAGCCCCGATGAGCGCAAAGCTGCAGATCGTTGAGTCCGTGACAACAGGCGCCCCGGTATGGAACCTGAGCCATCTGCCCACGTCAGGCGATTCCAACATCTTCGGGTCGAGCCAGAGCGGCGTATCGTGATCGAACAGCGTCAGTGCAATCGCCGCCGTGCCGCGCATCATCGCACCCGGCGCTCCTGCCACACTCGCGATGCGCTGAACGCTGCCCGGACGGGCCATCGCGTCCATCACCGTGCGAAAGGTCGATTGTGCTGACAACACCTTGTCGGCAAATCCCGCAGGCAGTTCGGCAACCGTCGTCATCGCTTACCCCTCGCCCCTCACCATGGTGTAGAAATCGACCCGTGTCGCCGCCGTCTCCTGCGCCTTGCGGTTTTGATCGGAGACCATGGCCGCCCGCAGCGGCGCAACCACGTTTGCTTCCACCGCGCCGGAAAATTGATCCGACTGCACCAGGGCGTCGCACAGCGCGATCATCTGCGCCTTTTGCCGGTCGCGGCCGAGCACATAGCCGAACCCGACCTCGCCGGTCGCCAGCCGCACGGCGGCGCGCGAAACCGTTGCCTCGCCCAGATTGAAGGGCGCTCCGTCGCCGCCGATCCGGCCACGCAGCATCACGAGGCCATTCTCCGGTTCGCGCAGATCCTCGTGCGCCGGAACCCCTATTGTCTTAAGGCATCGGGCGATTTCGGCCGTGCCGGTATGCGCCAGCACCAGCATCGCGGTTTTGCGACGCGCCTGCCGCTGGCCCTCGTCTCTGATGGTCTCGCTCGGGTTCATGCTGGCCTTGCTGGAATCAAGTTGTCTATGTTAATAGACAACTTGATAGAGAAGCGCCATGACGATTTGGTGACAGCAGCATGATTTTTCCGACGCCACTCTCCCGCTCTTCAACCCCATGAGCATGCAGGACACCGCATCCGGCGTCGCGCTTTGGCGGCAGGTTGCCGACGGGATCGAGCGCGGCATTGCCGACGGCCGGTTTGCCGCAGGCGAAAAGCTGCCGGGCGAGAACGAGATCGCCGAAACCTATCGCGTCAACCGCCACACCGTGCGCCGGGCGCTGGCAACGCTCGCCGAGCGCGGCCTTGTGCGCGCCGAACGTGGCAGCGGCACCTATGTGGAGGCGCCGCGGATCGCCTATCCCCTGCGCTCACGTACGCGGTTCTCCGAAATCGTCGGTGCCGGCGGACGCGAGCCGGACGGCCGCCTGATCGCCTCCTCCGAGGAACTGGCGAGCCGTGAACTCGCGCGACTGCTTGGATTGAAGACAGGCTCGCCGCTGATCCGGATCGAAACCCTACGCTTGGCCGACCGCACGCCGATCTGCGTCAGCACCCAATGGTTCGACGCGGAGCGATTTCCCGGAGCCGCCAAAATCTATGAGCGCGTGCGTTCAATAACCAGGCTGCTGGCGCATTACGGAATCCGCGACTACCAGCGAGGTTCGACCCGCGTCTCCGCCGTCATCGTCGACGCAACGGATGCCGCACGGCTCGATCTTGCCTTGGGACGCCCCATCCTGATGGTCGACAGCACCGATGTCGACACACAAGGAAAGCCGCTGCTGACCAAGCGCACGCGCTTTGCCGCCGAACGCGTCGAGTTCGTGGTCGAGAACGGCTAGCCGTTGGCGATCTTACGCGATCGCACGCCGTCCAATGATCGCGAAACGCAGCTTGCCGGAAAGCCAGTCGATTGCCGATACCGTGATGAGGATGAGCAGGATCAGAAACGATACCTTCTGCCATTCCAGCACCCGGATCTGTTCGGCAAGCTGAAGACCAATTCCACCTGCCCCGACGATTCCAATGATCGTCGCCGATCGCGTATTCGATTCGAAATAGTAAAGCACCTGGCTGAGCAGGATCGGAAAGACCTGCGGCAGCAGTCCGAAGCGAACGCCGTGGAGATGGCTGCCGCCTGCCGACCGCACCCCTTCCGCAGGCTTCTTGTCGGCAGCCTCGATGGCCTCGGAAAAGAGCTTCCCAAAGCTGCCAAAATCGCTGCAGACCAGCGCCAGAATACCCGCAAACGGACCCAGCCCCACGACGCTGACCCAGATGAGAGCCCAGATCAGGGTGTCGACACCGCGGATGGTATCGAGGCTGCGGCGCGTCAGGAGCTGGACGATCCGGTTTGCAACCACATTGCGCGCTGCCAGCAACGAGACGGGCAACGCCAGAAGAGCGCCGCCCAGCGTACCAAGAAACGCGATCGACACCGTCTCACCGAGCGCGTGCAGATATTTCTGGGTTTCCACCCACGAACCCGGATCGGGTGGCAACATCAAACGGAGAAACCCACCCAGCCTGACCATTCCGTCGGATAGCCGGTTGAACGGTATGTCGAGTTGGACAAGACCGAACAGAAAAAGCGCAAAGGCCCCGCCGATACCTATCGTGAGCTTTCCCCTCTGCCACCAGTTCGGGCGAAAGACGTCCGGATAGCGCTCAACGATGGCGGCGCGGTCTTCAATGCCGAAGGAATTCATGTGCCTGCGCCCTCCAGACCCAGCAGGCGGTGGCGCACGCGCTCGGTGATAAAATCGATCAGCATGACGGTTGCGACAATCAGCAGAAGGATGGCGCTGACATCGGTGTAATAGAATTTGCGGACGGCTTCGATCAGGTCCTGTCCGATTCCCCCGGCGCCGACAAAGCCCATCACCGCCGCGCCGCGCACGTTGATCTCGAATCTCAACAGGCCATAGCTTACGAAGTTTGAAAGAACCTGGGGCACCGCGCCGAACCGGACTATCTGGATCCAGCTTCCTCCGCTCGCTGCCACGCCCTCGATCGGCTTGCTGTCGATGTTCTCGACAACCTCGGCGAACTGCTTGCCAAGGGCGCCTGTCGTATGGATCGCGATCGCGAGAACGCCCGGCAGCGGCCCCAGACCGAACGCCAGCACGAAGATCAGCGCGAAAACGATCTCGGGCACGGTGCGACAGAATTCGAGGAGGCGGCGCGTGGCAAAGACGATCGCGCGCGACTTGACGAGATTGGCCGATGCAAGGAAGCAGAGAACGAAGCCGCATATCCCCCCGGCAAGGGTTCCCATATACGCAATCAGCAACGTATCACCGAGCAGCCGCGCCCAGCGGGGCAGTCCCCAAAACCATTCCGCCAGATCAGCCCACGCTGACGAGAGCGAAAAATTGGGCGCCGTGCCGGCAAAATAAGCTGGAAAGCGCCAGAAATTCTCGGCGAACTTCGACAGGTTGACATCGCCCATCCAGCCGGCAGCCAGCGTCGCGACGATCAGGAGCCCAGCACCCAGCCATACCCGCCGCCGCTTGGCGGCAACCGCAGCCGCGTAGCGATCGGCGAGCTCTTGCAGCCGGGCCTGGGGAAATTCGGGAACTGCTGCTGGCATGGGATTTTCTGATAATGGAAAGGGCAGATCTCGCGATCTGCCCTGATCATCTCGCTACGTTGTCCGGCTCAGGATTTCTGCTTGCGGATGCTGTCGACGAACTTGGTCAGATCGATCACAGCCTCATAGGCCTTGTGGTCGACCTCGACGAACGGCAGCTGCTTGCCCTGATAGATTTTGTCGAACGCCGCCTTGTCCTTCACCGCGATTTCCAGCACGGCCTTCTTGATCGCCGCCTTGAGGTCGGCAGGCAGGCTGCCGAGATAGGCCATCGGCGAATTCACAATCTGCTCGGACTTCATGATGATCTTGAAGTCGGCGGCCTTCGCCATGCCCTTCCGCTCCATCCGCAGCAGGTTCGATTCCTTTTCATCGTTCCACCAGTTGAACGCCGCGTCGCAGGTCCCCTGACCAAGTGCGATGACCGCGTTCTCGTGGCTTCCCGAATAGACCACCTTGGAGAAGAATTTCTCCGGGTCGATGCCCATCTTGTCCATCGCGAAACGCGGCACGTTATTGCCCGACGTTGAGTTGGGATCGACCAGGCAGAGGTTCTTGCCCTTCAGATCCTTGATGTCCTTGTACGTCGAATCGCTCTTCACATAGAGAACCGAGTAATAGCCCTTGGTTCCGTCGCCGTTCACCTCGATCGCGAACGGCTCGACCTTGGCGCCGATGATGTAGGCGCGGGCATAGGACGCCGGACCGTACATCGCGATGTGGATATTGCCGGCACGCTGGCCTTCGATGACCGCGGCATAGTCATTGGCGATCCGCAGCGTCACTTTGGTCCCGAGCTCGCGGGAAAGATATTCCGTCAGCGGCGTCCAGCGGTCGGTCGTGCCCGAGGCGTTCTCATCGGGCACCTTGGCAAACACCAGTTCGGGATATTTTGACTTCCAGTCCTGGGCCGAAGCGGCGGATGCTGAAAATGCCAGTCCCGCTGCGACGGCGAGAATCAAACGACGGTTGATCATGACGTCTCCTGTTTGCATTGGTGAAGCTGGCGGCTCTATCCGCACAGCCTTGATGTCGGACGCAATTACTCAGGCAGCGGCAACCGCTCCGAGAGCAGGGACCTGCGAAGCGGCCGGAACCTGCGCGGGCGCAATGCCCATTACTTCGTTCGCCTCGAGATCATAGAGTTCGCGGGCGATGCTATCGGTCAGCGCCGCGGGCGCCCCGTCGAAGACGATCCGCCCCGAGGCCATGCCGATCAGGCGGTCGCAATAGGTCCGCGCCAAGTCCAGCGAATGCAGATTGCAGACCACGGTGATGCCGAAGTGCTTGTTGATGCGCAGCAGCGCATCCATGACCACCTTCGTATTGCGGGGATCGAGCGACGCGATCGGCTCGTCGGCGAGAATGATCTCCGGGTTCTGCACCAGCGCGCGCGCAATCGCGACGCGCTGCTGCTGGCCGCCCGAGAGCTGATCGGCGCGTTGCGCCGCAATCGAGGCCATATCGAACTGTTCCAGCGCGGACATTGCAATGGCCTTGTCCTCTTCCGGCCAGAGCTGCGCCAGCGAACGCCATGCCGGCACCGTCGCCAGCCTTCCCATCAGCACGTTGGTCAGCACGTCGAGCCGGCCGACCAGGTTGAACTGCTGAAAGATCATCGCAGACCGGGCGCGCCATTGCCGCAGTTCCCTGCCACGCAGCGCCGTGACATCGAGACCGTCGAACAGGATGCGTCCCTCGGACGGCTCGGCGAGGCGATTGATCATCCGCAGCAAGGTCGACTTGCCGGCGCCGGAACGGCCGATCACGCCGACGAAACCGCCGGGCGCTATCGAGAATGAAGCATTGTCGACCGCGGCTTTCGTACCAAAACGGCACGTCAGACCTTCCACCACCAGCATGCAGGGCTCCAGAGCGCTTGTCCTTCCCCATCGCTATCGTCTGGATTCTACAGTTGTGTGACAGTCGTGCCGCGGCGCACACGCCGTCCACAGCGCGTCATCTGTCATCTGCTTGTCACAACACTGTCACCATGCCAATCGATGACGTCCGTCCTAGACGCTTTGTTTCGCTCAAGGGAAGGCACATGGCCGGTAAAATGCTCTCGGTCGAACCGACCGTCGATCCATCGGCGAAGCTGCACGACACCAGGCTCGGTGCCTATTGCGAGGTCGGCGCACGCACGATCCTGCATGAAGTGACGATGGACGATTATTCCTACGTCGTGAATGACGCCCAGATCACCTACACGTCGATCGGAAAATTCTGCTCGATCGCGGCAGTGACGCGGATCAACCCGGGCAATCACCCGATGCAGCGGGCTTCGCAGGCCCATTTCACGTATCGCGCCAGCACGTATTTCCCGGGCGAAAGCGACGATACCGAGTTTTTCGCCTGGCGCCGCAGCCACCACGTCGACATCGGCCATGACGTCTGGATCGGGCACGGCGTCGTGGTGCTGCCGGGCCGCAATGTCGGCACCGGCGCCGTCATCGCGGCGGGCGCGATCGTAACCAGGGACGTTCCATCCTACACCATCGTTGCCGGAAATCCGGCGCGGATCGTGCGGCGCCGGTTTCCGGAAGATATTGCGAACCGCCTGTCGGAGCTCGCGTGGTGGGACTGGGATCATGAAACGCTGCGCCGCGCCCTGCCCGATTTTCGTGAACTGCCTGTCGAGGATTTCCTCGACAGGTACACGGGTATGAAAGCAAGACGGGAAAGCGTTGTGAAATGAGCAACCTATCGATCGAAGGCGGCCAGGCGCTCATTGGCGGCGAGTTCGTCGAAACCTCGCTGTGCATCGCCGGGCGCGACATCGTCGCGGTGGATTCGGCGGCGGATCGGGGTTCCGCCGGGATCGACGCAAGCGGCCTGAAGGTGCTGCCGGGAATCATCGACCTGCATGGCGACGCCTTCGAGCGGCAGATGATGCCCCGTCCGGGCGTCGACTTTCCCATCGATGTGGCGCTGGTCGACAGCGACCGTCAGGCGATCGCCAACGGCATCACCACCGTCTTCCACGCCACGACATGGTCGTGGGAGCCCGGCCTGCGCGGCGCCGACAACGCCCGCCAGTTGCTCGACCATATCGAGATCCTGCGGCCGAAACTGGCGGCGGACACCCGCTTCCATCTCCGCCACGAGACCTACAATCTCGATGCAGAAGCCGAGATCACCCAATGGCTTTCCGACGGACGGATCGACCTGTTCGCGTTCAACGACCACATGGATTCCACGGTCGCGAGCCTGGCAAAGCCGCAGAAGCGCAGCCGCATGGTCGAACGTACCGGTCTCACGAGCGATGCCTTTGACCAACTGGTCCAGCGCATCGTGACGCGCGTGCACGAGGTGCCGGCAACGAACGCGCGGCTGGCGGACGCCGCGCGAGCGGCCGGCGTCCGAATGCTGTCCCATGATGACGAAACACCTGCGATGCGAAAGGCATTCCGCGCACAGGGCGTCGGCATCGCCGAGTTTCCGGTCAACGAGGAGACCGCGCGCGAAGCGGCCGAAGGCGGCGACTTCATCGTGTTCGGCGCGCCCAATGTCGTGCGCGGCGGCAGCCATACCGGCTGGACCAAAGCTGCCGACATGATCGCCAAGGGCCTGTGTTCGGTGCTCGCCTCCGACTACTACTATCCGGCGCAGTTGTTGGCCGCGCACCGCCTCGCCGCCGACGGCATACTGCCGTTGGCCAAGGCCTGGGACCTGATATCGGCAAACCCGGCCGACGCCGCCGGCCTGGCCAATCGCGGCGTGCTCGCCGAAGGCAGGCGCGCCGACGTCATCCTCGTCAATGACGAAGTGCCGCTGCGACCACGCATTGTCGGCGTGGTTGCCGCCGGTCGCCTGGTTCATCTCACCGAGGCCGACCGCCTGATTCGGTTCGCAGCAGCGCCGCGCAAGGCGGTTGCGGCGGCGTGAGCCGGCTCTATTCTGCAGACATGGCCGACTCGCCGCGTTACGCGATCTACTATGCCCCTGCACCCGGAAGCGGCCTCGATCGCTTCGGCGCGGCCCTGCTCGGCTATGACGCCCTCACCAGCGACGACCTGCCTTTTCCAGAAGGCGTCCTGCAGGCCACGCCGGATTGGCGCGAACTCTGCAGCGACCCCCGCAAATACGGCTTTCATGCCACGCTGAAGGCACCGATGGCGCTCGCATCAAGCAGGACCGAAGCCGAGCTCGTTTCCGCCTGCGAGGCGTTCGCGGCTACGCCGCGGGCCATTCCGGTGATCACGCCAGTGGTCGATTCGATCAGCGGTTTCATCGCGGTGGTCCCGGCCAAGCCATCCGCGGAGTTGATCCGCCTTGCCGCCGATTGCGTCGCCGAATTCGATGCGTTCCGCGCGCCGCTCACCGAGGCGGATCGCGCACGGCGAAATCCTTCGCAACTGACGCCGCAGCAGCGCGAGCATCTCGATCGCTGGGGATATCCCTATGTGATGGACGATTTCCGCTTTCACATGACGCTGACCGGCCGCGTAAGCGCCGAGCGCCGCGAAACATTAGTGTCGATGCTCCGCGTTCACTTTGCCGCGCTTGGCCTCTCATCGCTCGCAATCGACAGGATCGCGCTCTTCCGTCAGGACGACGCGAACTCCCGCTTCCGGATCGTCCGACAATACGAGCTCGCGCCGGCGTAAACGCAGCGGCATCAGAAATGCCGGGCCAGCGTCCGGCTCGCTCGCGTGTCCGGCCGCGGCTCGATATCGACCGACCACAAATCCCGGTTATCGACATCCTTCAGGGTCACCGTCATGACCTGCGACTGGCCGTCGATATCGACGCGGCCGAAGAACTGCAGGCCGAAACATGGCGCGAGGTTCTCGCCCTGCTCCTCGCTGCATCCCTTCTGGAACATGGCCTCCGGACCAAAGGTGTTGTCCAGCGGACCCGGCCCCCATGTCCCCGCGTGCAACGGGCCGGAGATGAATTCCCAGAACGGCTCGAAATCCTGAAACACCGCGCGGTTCGGATCGTAACGATGCGCGGCCGTGTAGTGCATGTCGGCGGTGAGCCATACCGTATTGCTGACGCCCGCACGCTTCAGGAACGACAGCAGATCTGCGATCTCGCATTCGCGCCGCTCCGGCAGACCGTCGCCGAGCGCGATCGCATCCTCGCTGATCACGCCGATCGGCATGTCGGCAGCGATCACCTTCCAGGTCGCGTCGGATGCCGCGAGTTCGCGCTTCAGCCAGGCCAGTTGCAGCGGCCCGAGGATGCAGGCGTCGTTGCCATCGCCGCGCCGGTTCAAAGTCGAGTCGCGATAGCTGCGCATATCGATCAGAAAGACGTCGAGCAGCGGCCCATAGCTGACCTTGCGATAGATCCGTCCGGCTTGCGCGGGCGACTTTCGGATCGGCATGAATTCGTGAAACGCGCGGGCGGCGCGTGCCACCAGACGGGAGGTGCCGTCCTCGGCATAGCCGGTCTCGTCGGCGGTCCCGATCGGCGACCAGTCATTGGTCACCTCGTGATCGTCCCACTGCGCGAGCATCGGCACCTGCGCGTTGAAGGCACGCAGGTTGTCGTCGAGCAGGTTATATTTGTAGTTGCCGCGAAACTGCGCCAGGCTGCTCGCGACGATGGATTTGTCTTCCGTGACGATATTCCGCCAAGCACTTCCATCAGGCAGTTTCAACTCCGGCTCGATCGGACAATCCGCATAGATGTGGTCGCCACAGTGGATGAAGAAGTCCGGCCGATTCTCGAGCATGGTACGGTACGCTCGCATGCCGCCGCGAGCGGGATCGATGCCCCAGCCCTGGCCCGCGGTATCGCCAGACCAGGCGAATGAGATAGAGCGGCGATCAACCGGGGCGGTCCGGAAATGCCCGACCGCGGCTTCGCCTGCAATGCCCGCCTCCGCGACATTCTCGAAGCGCACGCGATAGAAAATATCCTGACCGGCAGGCAGCCCGCCGAGCAGCAGCTTCGACGTGAAATCCGAATCCGACAGAGCTTCTGCGGAAGCGACGCCGAGGATGGACTTGAAGCTGTCGTCGGTGGCGCACTCCACCACCATTCGCGCAGCCCGATCGGCTCTCGCCCAAATGACCGCCGAATCCGCGGCGACGTCGCCCGAGGCAATTCCGCCATCGATCCGCGGCCGATCCGCAGCGCGGCTCAGATAGGGCATCGCCAAACCGCCCAACCCCGCCAACGCGACTGTAGATGCCGAGCGGACCAACAGCTTGCGTCTGGTCAGCCCTCGCCCTTCGCGTATCGCAGCCGGCATCTTTGAACACCCTCATCGAATCGTGACGAAGGGTGCCCGCGCAACTTGACTATGAACCGAAGGTTTTACGACAGGTCGATGACTGTCATCGCAGCGTCAAATGCGACTAATCTTCACGATCGAACGCTACGGCAGCAGATTGCGCGCGTGAAAGAACAACTCCACGAGCTTTCCCTTCGCACCGGCCAGCGAGAAAATATACTCGGGAAGTTCAACGTCCATTTCCGACACCACCACTTTCGCGATCCGGTCGATGCGGCTCGAGCCGTGCTCCCAGATGAAGCCTATGCCGAGCTGGTTCGCAACCGCCTCCAGCATTCCTTCCCTTGTATTGACGACGATCGCAGGTTCCGGCCGCAATCCGGCGGCGCGAAACGCCTTGTCGACGACGCGCTGGGTGGACGAACTGCCGGTGCGAAACACCAGCGGATATTGGGTCAACTCCGATATCGGCACCTGACAGCGATTGAGCGGATGCGCGGGATGGCAGATCGCAACGACCCGCTGGCTCAAACAAACTTCAGATCGAAACCGCCGGTCCTGCGGCACCTCGGGGAGTACAGCGACGTCGACGCGCCGATCGATGACCGCGGCCACAATGTCCGACCAGTTTCCGATTTCGACTCGGATCTGGATTCTTGGATAGAGCCCCTTGAATGACGAAATCAGCGCCATCCCCGGCATCGAATTGCCGAGGCCCACGCGCAGCTCACCGCCAGCCAGTTCCTCGCGCTGCTCGAGAATCGCAACCGCATCGGCTTCCATCGCCTCGATCCGGTTGGTCGCCGCATAGAGTTGGCGGCAAAGCGGCGTCGCCACCAAACTATGGCCGTGCCGGTCGAAGAGCCTGACATCGAACTCGGACTCGAGTTCGCGAACCAATTGCGCGACCGAGGGCTGCGAGACGCCGAGACGTCTTGCCGCAGCCGAAAAATTGCCAGCCTCGAACACCGCGTTCACGGCGCGCACGCGCGAAGAGGTTAAAGCCACGTCGATTCAAGCCACTTCTATTCAACCTGGAGCGCATTCGCTTCCAGCGGAGGGGAATGAACCAGAAGCAATGCCTTGGTTTAGTATAGGGAAATCCTTTGACTGTTATGTGACTGTCAAGCGCCGCCCCTAATCATCGGCCCGTTGCTGCATTGCAGTGGGGGCACGACCGAAATGGCAAAGATCGAACTGAAAGCCATCCGCAAGGTCTTTGACTCGACGGAGATCCTGAAGGGGATCGATCTTGCGATCGCGGACGGCGAGTTCATCGCGCTGATCGGTCCCTCCGGCTGCGGCAAGTCGACATTGCTGCGCGTCATTGCCGGTCTCGAGCCCCAGACAGCGGGTGAAGTTCGCATCGGTGACGTGGCCGTCGACGGGGTTCGTCCCAGCGCCCGCAATCTTGCGATGGTGTTCCAGTCCTATGCGCTGTATCCGCACCTCAGCGTATTCGACAACATCGCCGTGCCGCTGCGGATGCGCCGCCATTCCACGCTGGCGCGCATGCCCCTGCTAGGCCAGCTGCTGCCCGGACGCGCGCGCACGGAGCGCGGCATTCGCGAGGAAGTCGAGCGGGTTGCCGCCCAGCTCGAACTTTCAAGCCTGCTCAAGCGCAAGCCGGGACAATTGTCGGGCGGCCAGCGGCAGCGCGTTGCGGTCGGACGCGCCATCGTGCGCCAGCCGCTCGGGTTTCTGTTCGACGAGCCGCTGTCGAACCTGGACGCCAAGCTCCGCGTGCACATGCGCACTGAACTCGCCCAATTGCACCGCCAGTTGAAGGCCACCTTTGTCTACGTCACCCATGACCAGGCCGAGGCGATGACGATGTCGAGCCGCATCGCCGTCATGATCGAGGGACACATCGTTCAGGTCGGCACGCCCGCCGAAGTCTACGAAAACCCGCAGGACATCCGCGTCGCGGAGTTCGTCGGCAGTCCGAAGATCAACGTCATGCCCGGCGTCATTCGCGAGGACGGCGGATTGGAAGTCCTCGGGCGGCCGATTGGGCTGGGCACGTCGGCCGCGGCGGGCCGCTGCTCGGTCTGCTTACGTCCCGAGCGCATGGAACTCGGCAACGGTCCCAGCGCCATTGCCGGCAGCGTGGTCCATCTCGAGCACCTCGGCTCCGAAGCCTTCGTTCACGTCAAGGTCGATCGCATCGATCTGCCGCTGCTGGCGCGCCTCAACCCCGACCGGCAGTTACCTGCGATCGGAAGCTGCGTCCACCTCACCTACCCGTCCAACGCCGCCAGGATATTCGACGCCGCCGGCAAGCGTATCGAGGTCGCCGCTCCGGTTCGAGCCGGACGCGTGCTGGAGCAGGCCGTTGGCTGACACGGTCACCGCAAACACCGCCCTCCCGGCAGCCGCCGCCACGCCGGCACGAGTGCAAGCCGCGAGCCGCGCGCGGCCTGCGTTGGCCATGGTGGCGCCGGCCTTCATGCTGATGTGCCTGCTGCTGCTCGGGCCGCTTGCCGGCGTCATCGCGCTGTCGTTCACCGACTACCAGCTCGGCAGCCCGACATTCTCGTGGATCGGCCTTGAGAACTATCGCGAGATGCTGGCCGACCGGGTGTTCTGGACTTCACTCCGAAACACCCTGACCTATGTGGCGATCGTGGTGCCCTCGGCCGTGGCGCTCGGGCTCGGCGTCGCGCTGCTGATCGAGAGCGGCAATTCCTTCCGCGCCTGGTACCGCACCATCTACTTCCTGCCGGTCATGGCGACGCTGATCGCGATGTCGATCGTCTGGGAATTCATGCTGCATCCGCAGTTCGGCCTGGTAAACGGGCTGCTGCACGGCGTCGGGCTCGAGGGCTACAGCTGGCTGCAGGACCGTCGCACCTCGCTCTATGCGCTCTGCGTGATCGGCATCTGGCAGGCGCTCGGCTTCAACATGGTGCTATTCCTCGCCGGGCTCGTATCGATCCCCCGGCAGCTTTACGACGCCGCCGAGATCGACGGCGCCCACAGCGCCTGGGCGCGGTTCAGGCTGGTGACATGGCCGATGCTGGGGCCGACCACGGTATTCGTCGTGGTCATCACCGGCATCCGGTCGTTCCAGGTATTCGACACCGTCCACGTGCTGACCAAGGGCGGGCCGTCGAAATTCTCCGAGGTCCTGATCCACACCATGTATGTCGAGGGCTTTGAGTTTTTCCGCTCGGGCTATGGCGCCGCATTGACGGTCGTGTTCCTGACTTTCGTGCTGCTGCTGACGCTGGTCAAATCGGCCATGGCAAACCGCGGAGTGCATTACACATGACACCGCGCGCCCATACCATCGCCTGGTCCGCCGTCAGGCATTTGCTGCTGCTAGGCGGCGCCGCGTTCATCCTGCTTCCGTTCGTGTGGATGATATCGACGGCCTCGAAGCCGCAGACCGAAATCTTCACCACCGACCTCCACTTCGTCCCGTACAGTTTTGCGTTGTGGGACAATCTGGCTACCGCGTTCGGAAAGGCCAATCTCTGGCGTTTCCTGCTCAACGGCGTCGTGGTCACGGTGTCGATCTTCGCGCTGCAGGTGCTGGTCGCCCTGCCCGCGGCCTACGCGCTGGCCAAGCTGCGGTTCGTCGGCCGCGAGGTGCTATTTGCTCTTGTACTGTTCTGCATCCTGATTCCGCCGCAGGCGACCGCGATTCCGATGTTCCTGCTGTTTCACAAGCTCGGCATCCTCGACAGCTATGCGGCGCTGGTCGTGCCGTTCACGATCTCGGCGTTCGGCATCTATCTGATGCGGCAGTTCTTCAAGACCGTCCCTGACGATCTGATCGAGGCCGCACGCATGGACGGCATTTCCGAGTTCGGCATCGTCTGGCGCGTGATGCTGCCGACCGCGATCCCGGCACTGACCGCATTCGGCATCTTCTCGGTGGTGGCGCACTGGAACGATTATTTCTGGCCGCTGATCGTGCTGAACAGCGAGCACCTGCGCACGCCGCCGCTCGGCGTTGCCGCCTTCCGCAACGAGGAAGCCGGCACCAACTACGGCCCGCTGATGGCGGCTGCCATCGTCATCATCGCGCCGCTCCTCGTCGCATTCCTGCTTGCCCAACGCCGGTTCATCGAAGGCATCACGATGACCGGCATCAAATAGTCCTTCAGGTGCATTCACAGCAAAGGAGATATCGATGTTGAAGAGAATGACCGCCGCGGCATTCGCCGTGCTTGCCGGCGTGGCGGGCGCCCATGCCCAAGGCCAGACCGAGGTGATGATCCAGTATCCCTACCCGGAACTGTTCACCGAGACCCACAAGAAGATTGCCGAAGAGTTCGCCAAGGTTCGCCCGGACATCAAGGTGACCATGCGCGCGCCCTACGAGTCCTACGAGGACGGCACCCAGCGGGTGCTGCGCGAAGCCGTCACCAACCAGATGCCCGACGTCAGCTTCCAGGGGCTGAACCGCATTCGCGTTCTCGTCGACAAGAACATTCCCGCGCCGCTCGACGGCTACATCGCCGCGGAAAAGGATTTCGACAAGCAAGGCTTCCACCAGGCGATGTTCGACATCGGCACCTCGAGCGGCAAGGTCTACGCGCTGCCATTCGCGATCTCGCTGCCGATCGTCTACGTCAATCTCGACCTCGCCAAGAAGGCCGGCGCCGATCCGGAGAAGCTGCCGACAACCTGGGACGGCATCATCGATCTCGCCAAGAAGATCAAGGCCAGCGCGCCTGACGTCAACGGCATCACCTACGCGTGGGACATCACGGGCAACTGGCTGTGGCAGGCGCCAGTGTTCTCCCGCGGCGGCTCGATGCTGAACGCCGACGAAACCAAAGTCGCGTTCAACGGACCGGAAGGCCAGTTCGCGATCCGGATGCTGGCACGCCTCGTGACCGAAGGCGGCCTGCCCAACCTCGACCAGCCTGCGATGCGCGCGGCATTCGCCGCCGGCAAGACCGGCATCCACGTCACCTCGACCTCGGACCTCAATAAAGTGACGCAGATGGTGGGCGACAAGTTTGCGCTCAAGACGCACACCTTTCCGGACGTCGTCGCCAACACCGGCCGGCTGCCTGCCGGCGGCAATGTCGTGATGATCCTCGCCAAGGACAAGGCGAAGCGCGACGCGTCCTGGGAAGTGGTGAAGTTCTGGACCGGGCCTAGGGGCGCGGCGATCATGGCCGAGACCACCGGCTACATGCCCCCGAACAAGGTCACCAACGACGTCTATCTGAAGGACTTCTACGTCAAGAACCCGAACAACTACACCGCCGTCAAGCAGCTGCCGCTGCTGACCAAGTGGTATGCGTTCCCCGGCGACAACGGCCTCAAGATCACCGACGTCATCAAGGACCATCTCAACAGCATCGTGTCAGGCACGCGCACCAAGGAGCCCGACGCCGTGCTCGCCGACATGACGGCCGACGTGCAAAAGCTGCTGCCGCGTTCGGTCGGCACCGCACGCTGATTGGTCGCCATATCTCCCGCGGAGCGCCATCGCGCTCCGCGGTCCATCCCAGCAAAGGCACGCCTCATGAAACTCATCCATATGAGCGACATCCACCTCACCGCTCCGGGCAGCACGATCGGCGGCCGGGATCCCCGCTACAATTTCGAGCGGGCGCTCGGCCACATCCTGCAGGACCATGGCGACGCCGAACTGACGGTGATCACCGGCGATCTGTCAGATTGGGGCGACCGGGCAGACTATGAATGGTTGAGGAGCCGCCTCGGGAGCTTTCCGATCCCGGTCCGGCTCTGCATCGGCAACCACGACAATCGCGCGGCCTTCCTTAGCGTGTTTCCCGAATATGCCGAGCCGGACGGCTTTGCGCAGGGCATTCAGGATACCGTCGCGGGCCGCTGCCTGTTTCTCGACACCAATGAACCGCGGACCCATGCCGGACGCTACTGCACGTCGCGACAGGACTGGCTCGAGCGGCGGCTGTCGGAACATGATGGCCCGTTCCTGCTGTTCATGCATCACCACCCGATGCCGACCCACCTCGGCCCGATGGACCAGATCGGCCTGCTGGATGACGCAGCGTTCCGCCAGATCGTCGGACGGCACCGCGACAAGATCCGGCATATCTTCTTCGGCCATTGCCACCTGCCGCTCGGCGGCTCGGTGGCCGGCATCCCCACCACCTCGCTGCGCGGCACCAACCACGCGAGCTATCCGCTGTTCTCGGAAAAACTGATGCTGAGCGCGTCCGACCTGCCGGAATCCTACGGCGTCGCCTTCGTCGGTCCGGATTACGTCACCGTGCACATGATCGAGTTTGGTTACCAGGGCGCGATCCGGATCGAGGGTTCGCCGGACTACGCCATGTGGGACCGGGAGACCATGCAGCGATGAAGTTCGTCATTCTCACCGACACCCATTTCGTGCCACGCGGCCGTAAATTGTATGGGCTGGATCCGGCTGAGCGCCTCGCGGTCGCCGTCGAAAAGATCAACGCGACCCACAAGGACATTTCCTTCGTCATTGTGACCGGCGATCTCGCGCATTGGGGCGAACAGGCGGCCTATGCCAGCCTCGCAGGTGTGCTTGCCGCGCTCGACGCGCCCACCATTCTGATGATGGGCAACCATGACAAGCGCGAGGCGTTTCGCTGCGAGTTCGCCGGCGCCGACCGCGATGCCAACGGCTTTGTGCAAGGCGTGCACAGCTTCGACGCCGCGACCATCGTCACGCTGGACACGCTGAACGAAGACACGCCCGACCACGCCGGCATCCTCTGCGAAGCCCGGCTGAACTTTCTCGGCGAAGCGCTCGCCTCCGCACCGGCCGACCGGCCGCTACTCCTGTTCCAGCACCATCCGCCGTTCGACAGCGGTCTTCGTTACATGGATACGATCAAGCTCGCCAATGGCGAGGCCGAATGGGACGTGATTGCCCGCACGCGAAAGCCCGACTACATGTTCATGGGCCATTTGCACCGGCCGATCGCCGGATGCTGGCGCGGCATCCCCTTCCACATCCAGCGCGCCCTCACCCACCAGGTCGCTTTCGATTTCGAAGCGGAGGGGCACATCCCGGGAACGCATGAGCCGCCGGACTACGCGCTGGTGAATCTCGACCGTGGCAACATCGTCATTAACGTGTGCTCGTTCCTCTACGAGGGCCCAGCCTTCTCGCTCCACGACGCCAGGGCACAGCAGTCGCAGTCGCTCCGCGAACTGGCCGAGACTCCGCCCTAAAGCCCGCAGGTTCACGCTTGCGGGCCTCCCCTTTCGCTCACCCCACGTAAGCGATGAGCGCACATGCGCTGAGCACCACGAGCGCGAGCCCAAACGTGTAGATCTTTCCGATCGGCAAATCTCTAAACAGCGCGCGGCGCGCGTGGTCGAAATTGTTTTGATTCATTGGCTCGAATCCCCACGAGCATGCAGGCCAGTAATACAACCATAGAGAGATCCATCAAAAGATGCTCACACACCGTGTGCATATCAGAGGTAGACGGGTCACTCAACTCGGCGCGCACCTTTGCGCGTGGAGGATCCTTGCCCGTGGCGAAGAACGAGCGAGAGGACCGACAGGAAAGCGAATCTCCACATCGAATCCCGCAATAAGAATCACGAAGCGCAATGGACCACCGGACGCACCAGTGGTGCCGGTGCGGGGGTCTGCATGAGTCGCTCGATCTCGGACAGTTCGCCTGCGAAGCTCAGGAGCTGACACATGTTGATGGTCTATCGAACATGAGTGGGATCAAGCGAACTGACGGCTCGATCTTTCCGGTCGCATTCCGGGAAATATCCGGCTCAAGGGCATCGCCCTAAGCCATTGATTTTATTGGTCGGGGCAGCTGGAATGGAATCCCCCCAACCGAAAGATCAATGAAATCAACAAATCCTTGAATCACAATGGGTTAGACCTTACGACTGTTACGACTAGGTGTTACGACTCCGGCATCGAAAGTAACAATGGCCCTCGCATCAAACATCGTCCGCCGACCAGGTTCATCGCGCTACTACGTCCGCGTGACGGTGCCCAAAAAGCTTCAGGTGTTCCTGGGGAAGAAAGAGCTTTGGAAGTCGCTGGGCACCAGTGATCCGCACACCGCGCGAGCCAAGGCGCTGCCTATCATGTCGGGCTGGTATGCCGAGTTTGAAGCGCTCGCGGCGCGCCGCGAGCCGAGCGCTGCCGATCTACAGGCTGCTACCTGGTCGCACTATTCAGCTACGATGGAGCTTGACCGGCTGGAGCGCGCCGCCCTCCCCACTAACGACGCGATCGAGACGGCCAGGAATAAGTTGGCGGCTGACATTGAGGCTGGTCGCGTGGCCTGGTCAGATGACCCCCTGGTGCAATTGGGCAGCGCCGTCGAACTGATGTTGATGAAAGACGCCGCCGCTACGTCGCGCGATCTGCGCGCGCGCAAGCTGGCGACCGTCCGGAAGCACCTAGCGGCCGGCGAGACGGCGCTGATCGAATGGGCCGCCGACGACGTGATCGAGCGCGAGCGCCTGTTGATGCCAAAGGGTAGCGCGGCCTACCGCGACCTTTGCCAGCGCCTGCAGCGGGCCGAGATACAGGTGCTTGAACGAGCCCAGGAACGTGACCAGGGCAACTGGACGGGCTCGTCGAATGATCCGGTGGTCGCGCCGGTTGACCCCACAATGGCCCGCAAGCATGCGGCGCCAGGCGAAACGCTCGCGGAGTTGTATGCGCGCTACGAGGTAGAACAAGCTGGTCGCGTGAGCGCCGATACCTGGGCGCAGAATGCTGGCATCGCGAAACTGTTCTTTGAGCACGTAGGGGAGACCGCGCACGTCACGGCGGTCACGCGCAAGGCAGTCCGCAATTGGAAGCACGCCCTCGCCTCCTGGCCACGCAAGGCGACGTCGATCAAAGAGTTTCAGGGTATGTCGTTTCGCAAGGTCATTGAGGCGAACGCGACGGTAGGCAAGCCGGTGATCAGTGTTCGCACGACGAATCGATACCTGAGCGCGATCGCACCGTTCTGCCAATGGCTGTTTGATAACGAATACATCGAAGCGGACGCCTGCCGAGGGATGTTTCTAGCCATCGATAAAGAGCAGCGCTCGGTCTACCCCTGGTCGGGTGATGAACTGAGAATTATCTTCTCGTCGCCGCTCTTTCATCAGTGCCGTGGCGACGGGCACGAACACCAGACGGGCAACGTCGCCATTCGAGACTGGCGCTATTGGTTGCCCTATCTCGCGGCGTATAGCGGCGCCAGGTTAGGCGAACTGGCGCAACTGCTGACCAGTGACGTTCGCCAGCTTCACGGCGTATGGGTTGCGCACATTAGTCCGGAAGGGTCGAGCGCGAAGTCGGTCAAGACAGCCGGCAGCGCGCGCGTCGTGCCGGTGCATTCGAGGATGATCGAGTTAGGCTTTATCGACTACCATCGCCGCATGGTCGAGCACGGCGCGACGCAGTTGTTCCCGGAGCTCCAGCCAGACACGCGCGGTCACTTTTCGCGGACGCCCTCACGGTTCTTTGCGGGCTACTTCACGGACGTTGGCGCCAAAACGGATAAGAGCAGGAACTTCCATTCGTTCCGACATAGCGCTGCTGATGCTTTCCGGCGCGGTGGCTACATGGATGAAACGTTCGCGCCGTTGTTGGGGCATACCAAGGGCAGCACGACGGGGCTTTATGGCGTGGTGCCGCAGGGCATCTTGAGCCAGCGGGTCGCGATGATCGAGGCGATCATTTATCCAGGATGCTAGAGAAGTTTTTCGTCAGGTTGGTCTGGGATAAGCGCCAGCGCTGCATGCATTTCTTTCTCCCATTCTGGGGACGTCTGACCTGAGCGCATCGCTGCAAACGACTTTGTCATATGTGGCTCCATCGCAGCGATAATGGCTCCTATATCCATGCCGCGCCCGATGGTGGGCAACACTGGGGAGCTTTCGCGGTCTGAGCCGTTATAGAACTGATGTGCTCCACCTCCCTCATGAACGCCTCCCTGCCTGTGCCGCCAGGCAACAACGCACCGTGGTCCCACTTGTTTGTCGACTAGATGAACAGCCTGATTGATACCCGCTAGGTGATCAGCCACAGTAAGGGGAGTTACTTGACGACGATCGCTCGCTCTAACGATGCGAAGCAAGTCACGCATCCACTTTCGGTCTTTGGGCAGATGCAATGCTCCACTTCCAGCCGATGCCAGCCGCGGCGTCCTGGCAGCGGCTGATTGTGGATGTGTTACATGGCGGGTGTAGCGAAAATACGCCTTGCGATCGGGCGTCAGCAGTAGATCAATTTCATAGAGCCTTACTTCGCCGCCAACGAATGCCGGAATCATCACCGTATGGATGGCCCGGCCGGGCATACCAACCATGTGGCGCGGAAACTCCCTTTTCAGCGCCTCGGTTAGCACCCCGAGGCTGTGCTCAAGTGTTAGATTTCGACCGCGCAGGACCGCGCTCATCCAATCTGCGGGTTCTGTTCCGCGCGCCGTAGCTCCAAGCCCCGCATATCCAAGGAGCGCCACTCCATCGGTGGTATCGAGGCACAAGATCTTGCGCGCGTCGTCCTTCGGCTTTTTGTGCTTGTAGGACAGGCGGCGGTCCGCAAGCAGCCAAATTGTCTCCGGACCATTCACGGTCAAAATGAGCGTCATCCAAATGCACCTATGGGGCCAAACGATTCGCGCTCGCTTTCGCTTTCGCGATAAACGGGTCGATCTCGGACTCTCTGATCGTCCTCTCCGCAATCAAAAAATGCGCGAATTTCTCGATTACCTCGCTGTTCCTCTCAACAAAGCGCATCGCGTCGCGTTCAATCTGATTGAACGCTTTGTTTAGGTGACGCTGCTCTTTCGAGCCACCGCATCGGGCAAGCCAGTATTTCGCCTGGTCTTTATCCGCGTCAGCGGTTTGCCACCAGTCCGGATTAACAAGCTGCTCGGCGAAGGGGCCGCACAGAATTTCTACGCCATAGTTGCGCAAGATTTGCCGCTCGCGCGCGTTCGTCGCAACCTGGTCAGAGATCTTCTCGGATGCAACCACCATGGCGACTGCAAAAACGCCCTCCCCGGCATGCGCCACTTCGTTCTTAATGGCAAGCGGGTCGCGGCGGATGAACTCCGGATCGATAGAAACCCACGCCACGCGGAAACCGAAATACCGGGCGGCCATTACATGCCCAGCCTCATGGAAGGCGGAGTTGAGTAGTTCGCGATTTGCGTCCACGTGCTGACGAAATTCGCGACCGGTCATCATATTCATTGAGAAGCCCCTCATCGGTTTGCGTGGTGAGGGAATCGACCTACAGCAAAAAAAATAGGAATGCGCGAGGAAGAAATAGGAAACATATATGCAGCGCAGCAAAAGGGCCGCTCTTTCGCACTGTTTCGAGACCGCAATTAGTGGAATCGGGCCAAGCGATCCTCATAGTTGGCAAGCGCAATCGCGCCCCGGATGTGATTCGGCCAGATGTTGCCGGCCTCGCCCAGCGCGACCTTGATCTCGTTGTCGGTCATCGCACCGCATGCCGGACAAGGGGCGATGTGCGCCAAGTGGTGCGCCAGCCGCTCTATACGATCAGCGGCCAGCGGACCGATGGCGGTCCTTATCTGATCGGCATTGCCGGTGCCAGCGACGGGCAACAGGCGTTCAACGAGTGCGTGGTAGAGATCGGTCCCCAGATACAATTCAGTCATTTCAGCCCCGTGTTTGTTGATGCACGCGATTGAAATGCTTGATCTGGGATTCGGCGGCAAGGTCGGCGGCTTCGGAAAAACCGAATAGTAAGTCAATGCTGACTTGTCAGATCATCTGCTTTAGGAGATCTCTTAGAACGTTCCGCCTCAGAATCGCGCGGTCCTTATTTGCGGCGGCGAAGGTGCTGCCGGGCTTTTCGGCGTGCTTCACTTCCTCCTGAGCCTTCTCAAGTTCCTTTTGAACGATCTTCTTTGCGGCGAGAAAACCAGCTGAGTTAGCGAGAGGGTGTCCGGCCATTTAATGTCCTTGTTGCATAGTCAGCAGGAACTGACCGACTCGTCCGAAAGAATAGTTTCGATCAGCTGCTACTCACTTGCCTCCAGACGGAAAGGTCGCAGATGCTGACCCGTTGCAGTTGCATCTCGACCATACTACTATCCCATTGTATTCATGAGCAATTCATTTTGTAGGGGATTGACCATGTCGCGCACTGGAGCGTTTCTTTTGGGTGCACTTGGCGGGTTGTTGCCTCTAATGGTCACTCTGCTCGCCATCGATATCGCTCCAATCATTGATAACCCTAGGATTTTCAGCGTTGGCAACTGGTGCGGCTATGGCATCAAAGTGTTGGTGTTAGTCCTTCTCGGTGGCATAGTCGCTCTACTAAACTCCGAGGTTAAGCAGCCATTTGCCTTGGTGCAGCTCGGGATTGCGGCGCCAGCCCTAGTCACCTCATTCATAAATGGCGCGTCTGGAAAACCTCCCAACAATCAGACTGCAAGCTATTCGATTGTTTCGATGGCGCACGCTCAGGACGGATCGTCGTCTCAACTCAAGAGAATTCAGGTCGCGGATTTTTGGAGGGACGTGGGCGCTGGCATTACGACCCGTTTGGACAATTTGGCGGTGCAGAAGCTCCCTCAACCGCAGAAACTTCCAGATCCGATAGCGGCTACGCCGGCCCCAACTACTTCTGACCGGCAGTTTTGGGTCGACACCGGCACGCTCGCTGACTGGGCCGGCAGGGATATAGCGTCTACGAGCGGCCCAATGCCAAAATTTGAAGTGAGTAACAAGGCATTATGCGACGAGAGCGGCCAAATTGCCGTTTGTTGGGACAATCGCATCACGGGATTTCCGCGGAACGTCCCCACTGACTTAGCCGTGCCGCCGACTCCACAATGGTGCACCTACAAGAGTTCAACTGTGCGAATTACTACTCCACCCGACGGAGCTGCTCCGGGTCGAGTCTATTTGTGTGCTCGTTCAGCAGCCAAGAGGTGAAGCGTCGAGCCGCATGATCCGGCGCACTTCCCCGTAGACCCATTTGGCATCCCGGCCGAGCGGCTGAGTAACTGTGAAGGTTCGGGGACCGATGACCTTGGCGACCTTCCGCTGATTCCGCATGCAGTAGATGGCCCAGCCGTCGCTGTAGAGCTCCTTAAAGCGCAACTGCTTGTGCTTCCCTGGACCTTGCCACTCGCCCCAAGCTGCCTTCATAGCCTCCCGGAGAGCCTGCATGCCCCGCTCCGAAGGTTGGGGTGGAAGGACCGCGCCTTGAATATGAAGCCGGCCGTCCTTGTCGGTATCGACCACGAACCAGTAAGGCAGGACGATCCCGGCCCGTTTTAGCTCCTTGTCGAAAGATCGCTTCAGTGAGTCCAGGAAGCCCGCTGGATGGCCTTTGGCCTTCTCGATGGCTTCTGGAGTTAGATTGAAGGTGAAGGCGACAGCGGGCGTCTCTGCGATCAGCAGGGCCGCCGCCGCGCACACGGCTTTGACGCTGTCACCTGTAAGGTCCCACACAGGGATGAGGTTGTCGTTTGAGGGTGTGGGTGACTGAGTCTGTGACGGTGTGGGGGAGCTAACTGAAGATGACACGCCGGATGGGGCAGCCGTTTCCGGCTCCGGAGGGAGGAAAGAGCTAATTTTCTGCAGTGTCCGCGCATCCTTGTAGGCGGATTGCCGGCGGCGTCGCGGAACATTTTTCGACCGCGAGGGCAGGACATTTTTCGACCGCTTTGTTTCGCGGTTATCCTGCGAAATGGAGCCAGGACTGCTATACTCAAAACTGTCGGGTAGGCTTCGCAACGGCACGGCTCGATACTCCTTGAAGGACCGTCCCTCTCGCCAAGGGGCGGTCTTTTGCTTCTATAACTTACAATATAGCGCGCCCCGTTCGGTCTGCGCTCGGTTTATGCTCGCTATCTCAAAATTCCGCCCGGCCGCATCTGTATTCGGAGTTCCTTAGCGACGATGCCGCGAATGGCAGGCTCGATTTGACTCGCGATCGTTCGGCCCATGGCCTCATGATCCGCCTGCGAAGCGCCAGGCGATCCTTGCACCGTGACGTTCACGACTGGCGCGACGGTCGTCTGGCTGCCCCCACTGAGCGCCGGAACTGAGCCGACCACGCCGCCGTCAGCGAAACGAGGAATACGGTCGGCGTTGATGGCCTGCAGTAGCGCCAGGTGCTTCGCCGTCGATTGGGCATTCGTGATGAATTCGCCATTCGAAACGCGCGCGACGATGGAGTCTGATCGCCCGGTTCCTGGTCCGTCGATCCGGCCGCCGTCTGCGAACGTCGGCATCATGTAGCTGCCGATCGCGATGCTACCTGCCGCGCCGCCGCCGAAACCGCCCATCATGCCGCCCAGGCTGCGCATGAGCGGCTGCACGATCAACATCTTGACCAGAGCCTCCTGCAACGCGCGCACGATCACGCGCGACATGTCGGAAAAGCCCTGCGAAACGCTCTTGGTGCCATCCAAGATGTCGGTCAAGCCGCTGGTTAGCGACGACGACATGGTGTTGCCGATCGACTTCATGACGTCATTGGCGCGCATGGCGCTGGCCTCAACGCTGCCCAGGGCACTCGCGACGTCGGGGTAGATCGACCGCAGGCGTTCCGCGATCTGCACGTCCTGCGGATCAAGCAATGCCGTCTGTGAACCGCGCCTGATGTCGCTGGCGATCTGGGCTTTCTCCATCGCCTTGGTTGCCTGGGCGTAGGCGTTGGCAACCTCTTCGATCTTCCGGCGCTGTTCCTCGGTGACAACGTTGGCGCCCTTCCCTGCCGCGGCATTCGCCTGCATGGCGACGGTTTCGAGTTGCGCCACGATCTTGGAGCGGTTGCGGGCTTCCGCAGTGAGATCCACAGCGGCAGCTTCAGCCTTCAGTGCAGCGATGCGTTTTTCGGTGCTGTCGATCGCGCCCTGCAGCTTATCGGCGCCGCTGTCGGTCGGCTTCAAGGTCGGTGCCGCACCAGTGCCGCGATCGACGGCCGGCTTCACCGGACCATATGCATCGCCCTGGGCGAGCGCGGCGATCTCTTTCTGTAGCCGGTCGCGGTGGCTCTCTAGGGTCTCACGGCTGGCGAGAACGCCGTAGGTGTCGGTCCAGGAACTTGTGCCATTCAGGCGCGCGTTGACCTTGCCGAGCGCATCGCGCTTGGCGTCGATATCGGTGTCGCTAGTGAAGCCAGAGATCTTGATCTTGTTCGATAGCTCCACGGCCTTGGCGATCAGGTTGATCGTGTCCGACCAAACGCCCTTGATCGTCAGCAGGACCGATGCCAGGTCATCCCAGGACGGCTTCAGCGCTGTAGAGAGCCGCTGATGTGCCACTTTAAGCTGGTCATCCAATTCCTTAGCGCGCTGCACCAGCACGTTGGAGAAGATGCCGTCCGAATTGGCGCTGGTCTCCCGGATGGTCGCCAGCATGCTTTCCGCTGACGTCCGGCCGTGGCGGATGCGCTCCACGAACTGGCTGCCGAACATGCGCTGGCCCAAGTCCAGGGAAGCGGCGCGCTGGCCGATCTGCTCAAGCTGCACCATCGCGGCGAGCACGGCCTTAACCTTCTGATCCTGGTCGGTGGCGTTACGAAAGAGGACCAGGCCCTCAAGGCGCTGGCCGGCAGCCTTGGCCAAGGTTTCGTTGTAGACCCTCAGCGCCTTCTCAACGTCGGAGATCTTCTCCTTGCCGGTCTCCCATGCGCCGACGTCGATCGGCGATTTTTCCGTGGTCGCGCTGAAGGCGTGCCCCAGTGCGGCTTCGAGCTCGCCGGCTTCGACCTTAAGCTTCCGGGACTCATTGGTGAACCATTGTAGGAACTGCGGCGAAACGCCTATGTTTTGAGCCTTGTCGGCGAGAGCCACCATGTCGGCCAATTGCTCGCGGGCGCCGGAGATGGCGTCGGACATAAGCTTTAAACTGCCGGCAATGAGAGCCACCTTGGCCACCATGCCGATGGCCATGCGGGATGCTGACGCCAACAAGCCGTCCCGAATGCCGACGTTCAAATCGAGGAACTGCTTGCCGATCTGGCGCGCAACGCTGCCGACGTGGTTGGAGGCTTCATTCATCTTGGCCTTGAACGCCTGAATGTCCGGCGCGCCGAGCGCGATATCGAGGGAAGGTTTCTTGGCCATTACGCGGCCTCCCCTTCCTGGTCGCCAATGTCCGAGGTGAACAGCGTGGCGAGCACGCTAAACGCCGTGGCGCTGTTCTCCAGGACTGGCCGCGATCGCACGTGGCGATCGACCAGGTCGTCGGCTTCCTCACGGGACAGGCCGCCGCCAATCAGGCCCAGGTAGATCACCTGCTCCACATCGTCGGTGCTGAAGATCCCTTGCTCGAAGCGCTTGAAGCAGGCGGCCGGTGTGGATCCATAATCGCCAGGAAGGCCTCGGACAGACAAGACGGCGCGCGTCCAGGTCGTGTTCAAATTCATAGCGTGCGTTCCGCCAGCCCAAACGATCGGCTTCACGGTGTCGGTGGTGTCAGTCATTGATTGCCTTTCCAATTGCGTCTGAGATCGCTTCATCGATGTCGGGTTTCATCGCCCGGTAGGTGTTCCAGAAAAATGGGCGCGCCGGTTGGCGGCTGTTGCCGAACTCGAAACCCAAGCTGTAGTCGTATGGCTCGCCGCTACCCTCGCGAACCTCGGTGGTAGTGATTTCACCTCCGGCGACGACATGCACGTCGAGCGGATCGCGAGTGTCCACCTGGATCGACTCTTCGAGGTTTCCGCTTTCATCAGGTGAAGCTTGATGCGACCGCAATGCCGCGCGCTGGGCTTCCGATAGCTGGCGCGCTTGGTCCTGCAGAACGTCGGCCAGGTTGGCCTCTACCTTGTCGGGGAGGCTTTCCAGGAACCCTTGGAGATCTTCAGGCGTCATGCGTCACCATGCGAGCATTTCGGCGGTCACATTGGGGTCGTCGAGGAAGCTTCTCCCACTCTCGCCGGTAGCGGCGCGCGAAACAGCCATCCAGGTCGCTGCCGCGCCGTCAATACGATCTCGGGACTTGCCCTTGTGCATGGTGCGGTTGCCGGCGCTGTCGGTGTGGATTGAGACGTTGCTGAAATTCCATCGCAGCACGGGATGACCGCCGTGGCGGAAGTTGCCGCTGATGATCGCGGCCTCTAACGTGTTCAACGCGGGGCTTTGGGTTACCCAGCCCTGGCGCATGGTGATGATCGGGTAGCCCTCGTCACTGAGCGGCGCCATGACGGCCTGGGCATACGCTGCGTCGAATGCGATCTCTTGAACTTGGAAGCGTTCGCATAGGCCTCGGATGTAGTCTGCCACCGCGCGGTTATCGATCACGTTGCCGGGCGTGGAAATCAGATGGCCCTCTTGCGACCAGCGCACATAATCGACGCCGTCGAGATCTCCGCGCTTGCGGATGTCAGCCTCGGGCGCAAAGAACATTGGCAGCGCAGTATAGCTGTCGCCGTCACGGAAACATGCGACCACGGCGCTAAGATCGACGCTCTTGGACATATCAACTCCAATCCAGCACGGAGCGCCGGCCAGGGCGTCATAGTCGATCGGCTCGCTGCCGAGATCGTAAGTGGCAAGGTCCACAAACGGGCTGGTGCTGTGGTCAAGCCAGCGGTTCAAATTGAATTGCAGGAAGCTATCCCGATCGGTCGGCGAGTTGATCGCCTTCTGGGCCTTGTCGCGGTAGCTCGCCAGGTCCGGGTAGCCGCTCGCCATTCCTGGGTTCAAGGCATGCCATAGCGCTTCGTCTTTCCAATCGTCGCCTTCCTCAGCCATGAAGATGACCGGCAGCGTAGCGGGATCGATGATCTCGCCCTTCTGCACCTTGATCGCGTATTCAACCGTCTTCCACGCCAGGTTCTCCTGGCCGCGACCGCTGGTCGTGGCGACAATCATCAGCGTGCCAGGAACCTTCACAAGCGCGGAGTCGAGGGCGTCCCATTGCTTCTGGCCGGCGCGGCCTTCCCACGCGTGCAATTCGTCAGCAATGACGACGTTGGGCGTCTTGCCGTGCTGCACGTTGCCGTCCGATGCCACCGCCTTGTAGCGGCTACGCTCTTTGGCGAAGTTGATGGTCGAAGTGTATTCGAGAACCTTCAGGTGCTTGTGGAGTCGTTGGTCGCCCTGGACGATCAGGGCCGCCTCGTTGAAGAGTTCCAGCGCCTGTTCATGCGCCGACGCTGCCGACAGCACTAGGCTTCCCGGCTGGCGTTCCGGACCGACCAGGTGCAACAGCGTGATAGCTGCACACAGAGACGTCTTGCGATTCCCTCTTGGAAGAAGCAGCGTGAGGCGCCGCACAACGCGGCTACCGTCCGGGTGTCGCGGACCATACAGCTTGCGAATGATCCGCTCTTGCCATTCGTCTAACTGGAACGGGTGGCCGCGCGCCGGGTTCTTGGGGTGCTTCAGGCGCCGCAACCATTGCACCGCGCGCTCGCCGTCGCCGAACGTATCTTCGATCTCGGAGCCGTCGTTAATCCAAGAGGGAATCATCATCTTCATTCTCCCTCATGGCCGCGCGCGATCGGCTGATCGGGGTCAACCCGAGTTCGTTCGCCGCCAATCGCATGGTGGTCTGGGCAGCGTTGAGCGTGCCGAGCGCGGGGTGCTTCTTGCCGCCGAGCAGGATGCCGTCCTTGTTGATCTGCTTCTGGGCCTGCACCATCACGCCAAAGGCGACGCAGTAGGACTGCACCGTGCCCAGGTCGCCCTCGGTCAGCACCTTCCGATCGTTCAAAATGGGAGCGATGCGTCTCCACTCGGCGCGCGCTTCCTTCCCGAGCCAGGACGGTGGCCTGCCGATCTCCACGGCCGACGCCGGGAGGATCATCTGGGGCTTCACGCCGCGTGTCATCGGCTTGCCCGTTGCGCACCGGGCTGGTTAGAATTCAGCCTTTTAGGGGGAATATTTGAATGGCTAAGAAGCGCATTTCGAGCACTGATTTGAGTTGGCTCATTCTTCAACAATTGGACGATCCTGGGAGCCGAGCCGCGCGCATCGCGCTTGCCGTCGTTGCAGACGACAAACATGGTTGGCGCGTGGTCGTCGGCGCGAATAGCCGGCGGTTCGTAACCAGCGAGATCGCACGACGGCTTGCAGTGCTGCAGGACCGGCTTCGACCGAAGTATGAGCTTTGGGGTTGAGATCACGGCCCTACTCTTTCGACGACCAGGTCGAGGCCGGCGCGCCGGCCGATCTCCCTGATCTTCTGAATCTTGTATGGCTGGTTTTGGTAGCGCACGCGGTTCTCCAATGTGATGTCCGGCCGCCAGTAAATCCGGAAGGTGACGGCGGTTTCCGTGGTGGTGTGGGCGCCCTCATGGTTCACGGTGTCGTGCTGCACAATCTGGGCGCCGACGCGCGCGACGATGCTCCACGTCCTATTCGGCGTTCGGTATTCGTCGATCTCGGTCGTCGGTTCCTCAATGACGATCTGGCGGTCGAGGCTTCCAGCCCTCATGGCACGCGCTCCTTTAGGACCGCGGCCAACGTGACGATGCAGTGAGAATAGTTGGCGTGCGGATCGCGCATGTATTGAATGCCGGTCACAGCCAGGTCGTGGGCGTCCCAGCCGTCGAGGGGCAGCACGGCGCGCTCTACCTGAGCATCCCAGGTCAGCGCAGCCACGATGGCGCTGCCCAGGCGCTTCGCCTGGACTAGGCCATTCTCTGCCTGCCATCCGTGAATGACGGCGTGGGAGATGCAGCCGAATCTTTTAAACACGCTTTGCCCCTCTCCGATCAGCAGACAGGGCACCCGTTCTGGTCTCCCATTGGTGGCGAGAATGTTGTCGGCCGGAATCCATTCCAGCACTTCTGGGGATTCAATCAGGCGCTGCCCAATGGCAGCCTGTAGGGCTAGGCTAGGATCGCTCTTCATCAGGCGCACCAGGCCCGATAGTCAGCGAGCAGATCGAGCAATCCGAACGGCAATTGCTGCGCCGTGACCCCGACCAGGACCATTTCCCGGTTGTTGAACAGGTGCGCGGTCAGCATCAAGATCGCTTCGCGCACGCGGGGCGCCGTCGCCGATGTGATTGCCGCACCGGTATGGGATGCTACCCAGTCACTCGCGGCTTCAAGCTTCGATTCAACCAAAGCGTCGTGAAAGCCGTCGTTGAGGTCGAGATTCAGGTGCCGTTTGACGTCCGCCACCGTGATAAGTGGCGGCGGGGCGTCGTCTTCATCTTCGATGGGCATTAGAGTAAATTTCCTATATTAGGACTATATTCCGACAAAGGGAATGAGCGGTCTACCGCTGTGGTTGCAAAGTTTGGCGGTGCCCCCGGTGGTGTTGATGGCCTGGCGAACTCGCCAAAGTGTTCGAACGCTGCACTGGCGTAAGCCTCTGCAGCAGCCTCAACGGTAGTGAACGTGCCGAGGTAAAGGTGGCGCTGGTTGACGTAGATGCTGGCGCGATAGTTACCGTGCGGTGTCATCTGCACGCCCTTGATGCCGAGCTTGTTGCTGGCCTTGCGGTTGCGCGCTGTCTGTCTCTTCGTGGCAGATCGGAGGTTGGACCAGCTGTTGTCGGTCCTATCTTCATTACGATGGCTCACACAGAACCTGGGCCATTCGCCGGTCATGTAGAGAACGGCAAGACGGTGTGCCAGGTAGCTGATACCGTCGATGGTGACAGCCCTATAGCCAGCACCACTAATGCTGCCAGCGACCTCGCCGTCACGGGTAAACGTGCCGGTGGTTCGATCGTAATGGATGATCTCTTTGAGGCGATCAGCAGTCAGCATTGGCTTCCTGCCTTTCGCTGATGGTGGTGTTGGTCTTCCTGATCCGTGGCGCGTGAGGCTTCCGAGGTTTAGGAGGTGGCGGACAGTCGTGCGGCGTTACTTCAGCCAGGCGCTTAATGATCTGGCCGCGCACGCGGCTGGGCTCATAGCCGGCCATGCGACAGACGGAGGCGAAGTCACGATTAGGTTTGGTGAGCCAGTCGCGTGCGCTTGTGATGTCGGTGTTCCGGCGCCGGTTAGGACCAAGCGGACACGTGGCGTCTTCGACGGCCTGCAGGATCACGGCGCAGAAAAGTTGCTTCTCGGGATCAGCGGTCATTGCCGGCGTTCCTGGCGCTGCTTGAGTGAGTTGTGACAGCGCTCGCATAGGGGCTGCCAATTGGATCGCTGCCAGAAGAGCACCTTGTTGCCACGGTGCGGCCTGATGTGATCGACGACGGTCGCAGGCCTACCGCAGCGCTGGCCCGAGGTGATCAGCATCTCGCAGCGCGGGTGTGCGGCCAGGAAGCCAACGCGGGCCTTCTGCCAGGCGCTGTCGTAGCCGCGTGCTGCAGCGTTCGGGCGCCTGCGATCGGTCTCCGCGCGGCGCGCGGCCTGGCAGGCGCAACGAATACCGGAGGCGACCACGCGGCCGCAGTTACAGAGACGGGCGGGTTTCTGGGGCATGATCAGGCCGGCACGTCGCGCATGTCGGTCACGGCGCCATTGCCCAGGGCGTTAAGGCGGTCCCTCGCTGAACTTATGTCGGTGGTCGTGTCGTCGTCCTTGCCCGTTGACGATCCGAAGATCGCCCCGAGCATTTCGATTCTGCCCTTTTGCGCTTCGATGATCTCTGCGGGCGTGGCGTTCCAGGCTTGTTCTGGCGACCAGGAAAGCCAACCGGTGGCGATCCTGAAGAGACGCTCATGGTATTCTGCGAACGGAATGGGTGTGCCGGTCGGCTCGCTGTCATTGATCCGATCTTCAGCGCCGGAGAGCAGCAGCACGAACTTCAAAAGCGGTTCGCGGACCTCCATGAGGCCAGACAACAAAGACTTGCTGTCACGCAGGTAGTCGAAAAAGTAATCGACCGCTTTCGGATCAGTGCTGCCTACGCTGATTAGATCAACAGCAGCAGCAAGATCGCAACGGGCAATAGCCTCGCATAGGTCTTGAAAACCATATCGTTGCTCCAAACGATATGCGGCTCGCAAGGACGCACGCAAATGGATCGTCTCTTTTTCGAGGCTGATCGCTATTTCGCTGTCTGCGAGCCGCATGTCCGTTACGCCTTCACGCTCTTGACGAGAACAGCAGCTTCGGAAAGCAGCGGACCACCGCCGACACGACGGCGGGCGTGGAACTTCACGATGCCGTTGCCGGCGCCGGTGTAGTCGTCGCGCATGATGCCGACGCCAACTTTATCGACCACCTGGTAGGCACTGGCGATGTCGCCGAATACGATCGGATAGGTCGTGCCCGTCGCGGTGGGCAGCAGGCTCAGGTCGGCGCTCTCATAGACGGGACGGCCCAGGAGGGGTGCCGGGGTGCCGTTGGCCAGGCTGTCCGCCCAGATCGCGCCCTTGGTGACGCCGTCCGCGGCAGCACGGATCACGCCCATGGTCTCGCGGCGCATGATCCACGAACCATTGGCAGCGTATTCGCCCGGCAGCTTGTAGAACGCCGCAATCACGGCATCGATGATGTCGCTGCCGTTCGCGTTCGCTGAAGTGAACGCATAGTCGGCTGGCGTGTTGAGCAGGCCGGTGGGCTTGCCGTTGCCGTCGCCAACCATGAACGAAGTGGCCTCAGCCTTGCCGAACTGCTTTTGGACGTGGCCGGCAATGAAACCCTGAAGGTCGACGAAGTTGTCTTCGAGCAGCTGCCGGGACACGGGCACATAGCCGGCATACTCGTAAGCCTTGAAGTTCAACTGATCGAACGTCGGCTCGGTCGATCCGCGGTTTCCGGTTTCGGTTACCCAGCCGCCTTCGATGCCAGTATCCAGCACCGGAATGTAGATCTCGCTGCCGCCGATGGTGATCTTGGACGCCAGGGCGCGCACGGGCGAGAACTGCACCAGCTTCTCGATGATGCTGGTCGAATACTCGGGAGCGACGACATAGCCGCCAGATGCCGGCGTGCCGGCGTTGAGCGTCTTCTTTTCGATGTCGTCGAGCGACGTAACGCCACCGCGCAAGAAGGCGTTGAGCGCCTTGGTCTCGATCGCAGCGTCGTTTTGGTTGTCGTTGTCGGGGGTCAGGTTCGGCCGGCCGGACTTGGCTTCGAGCTTGTCGAGGCGGTCGATCAGCTTGGCATTGTCGTTTGCCGCCGACTTGGTTTCGATGTCCTTCAGGCGCGCGTCGAAAGCGGCCTGAAAGCCTTCAAGGGCTTTCGTGATGAGCGTAGCCTGGTCGGCGGGATCGCCTTCCTTGAGCTCGATAGAGAGGGGGTGATTCATAGAACTTTGCTTCCTTTGATTTGCGCCGTGGCGCGGGTGATGATCTGCGCTGCCGTGGCGCGGTTGATGGATTCCGCCACGGCGATCGTTTCGGCGGAAAATTCGGATTCAAGATTCGCGCCTTGGGGTGATTTGGATTGCGAACGATGGAGACTTCGAACAGGTCCAACGCTGCGATGATGCGGTTGCGCCCTGCTTCGCCGGTCCAGGACCGTGCCTTGAAGCCGATCGACAGGCCGGAAACCAAACCGCTCTTGACCATGGCCAGGACAGAACGCACTCGCGGCCGATCGACATGAAGCTGGCCCTTAACGATCAGGCCTTCGTCGGTCTGCTTTACTTCGTGCCAGGTGCCGACCAGGTCGGCGGGATCATGCTGATACAAGATCGGCAAATCGGAGCCGACAACATTGACCGCACCTTTCACGATCATGTCGCCGACGCGATCAGCTTCGCCGAATGGCCATGCATTGCCGGTGATGGTTCCGGTATCGTCGACAGCGAGTGTCGCTTTAACTTCGAGGCGCTCGTTCATTGATGCGGTGCTCCAAACCAGGCGTGTTCCAAAATTCGGTTCGCGAGCGGCCACGACGCGATCAGCGGCTGGTCGGCGATGTAGGCCGCAATCATTTCCGCGGCGCGCTTAGGGTTCATGCCGCCACCGATCGCAGCGAGCCTGATCGTCTCGGTGATGTCCGCTTGATGCATGTGTTTTGCGAATACACGTGCCGCGATGGTGCCAATGCCGGCGCCGCACTTCGCTTCAAGCTCGATGATCTGCGCTAGGCGCAACGCGAACAGGTATTCGCCGTCGCCAAAGTATGCTGTTAGGGGCTTCATGCCGGTGCCCCGTAAACCGTAACGTTGCCGTAGGCGTCCTTTATGACTTGGACCGCGGAGCCCATCGAACCGGTGACGCCCTGATAGGAGCCGATGTCTTCGATGTCGGCGTCGAATGAGACCGTGACGGATCCAGTAATGACCTCGCCATAGATCAGCGGGATCGCCTGGCCCTGACGTGCTCCGTTGCTAGGCCCGTTGATGGTGAAGCTGTCTTCGTTCTTCTGTTCGCCGGACTTCGTGGTGTCGCCGGCCAGCATGGTCGAGACGCCAGACAAGCTTGTAGCTACCGGCCTGTAGCGCCGTGACGAACGCGCCGGGGAATGCACAGTTGAGCGCACGCAAGGCTTCAACGGCGGTCGCAACGTCGAAGCGATGCGATGCGCCGAACTGTTTCTTGAGCCGGCCGTGAAGGTGGACATTACGAAGCATCTGATGCACTCACGACGCCGGTAGCGTTGGGCGGGGGCAGCAGCTTTTCACCACCAGGGACCGCAGCTCGGTTCTCAGCGGCCCGTGCTTCGTTCGCAAGCAACCACGGACCGCCAACGGCAGCGGTGAAGGCTTGGGTGCGCTTCACAAGGTCGCTACGGACAAAACCGTCGACCAAGAATTCAGCGAAGTAGGTTTTGCGTTCGTCTTCGGTCAGCAGCTTCAGCGCGACTTCGTTTTCCCATGCCGAGATCCAGCGCATCAGGGAGAAGTCCAAGAAATCCTGGCGCATGCTCTCGGAGTTGCCCCAGGTCGCGCGACCATATTCGTAAAGCAGGATTGGCGGCACGCGGAACACGCGGGCGATTTCGTTGATCTGGAAAGCGCGGAGCTCTAGGAATTGCGCGTCAACGCTCGTCATCGTGAGCGCTTGCCATTCGGCGTCGGAAGGCACGACGGCCGTGCCGCCAGTCTTGTCGCCACCATGCGCGGCAGTCCACGCCGTCTTGACCTTAGTCAGCGCGTCGGCGGTGACGTTGCCCTTGAGGCTCAGAACGCCGGACGGCCTGGCGCTGTTCGCGAACAGCTTCGAAGCATGTCTCTCCAACAACATCGTCAGGCCGATTGCGTCCCTGGCCTCGCCGACCAGGCCGCGACCAGACAGTGCCGGCGATGGAATGTGGAAGATGTCGCCTTGCGGGATGTCGCGGCTCTTGCCGCCCTCGGTGATCTTGTAGGCCGGTCCCTCGAAAGCATCGAACGTAACGGTGACGCTCTCGGGATCGAGCCGGAACAGGGAGATCGGCTTACGCTCCGAATTTCTGGCGATGAACGCCAGGCCGCCTGCCGGAAAGAGCAGCGCGTCGGCGGTCAGCTGGTCGCGGAAGCGGCTGGCTGACGTGAAGTCGTTCGCCTGGTCGTGCAGCAACCGATAAATGGCATGATCCGGCGCGCGTTCTTTGCCGTCGTCGGTGCGCTTGTAGATGTGAAGCGGCAACGTGCCGATCGGTTCGCTGATCGCGGCGACGGCGGCGCGGACCGGCGCGCACGACATGGCGTTGCGCGGAGTGACGGAAATGCCGGCAGCGGAAGGATTCGCGCCGAACGCTTCGAACAACCAGGCGTCGGGCGTAGCGGTGCCGCTCTTGGTTTCGAAGCCGAGAAGGGATTTTAGACGGGTCGCGATAGTCAAATGAGCACACAATCAGAGGTTGGACCGGCCTGGGATAAGGGCGGTCTCGGAGCCGATTTCTCTGTTGTGCTGTGTTCGGAGCGCCGAAATAAGATTCTGTTCGGCAACCTTCAATCGTAACTATATTACACTACTAATTGCGGCGACAATATGACCGTAATACAGAAAAACTGTTACGAGTTGCACCGCTTTTCTTCGGTTGCAACTGACCTAACCAACTGAATTTACTTGATTTATATCACTATGGTCGGGGCAGCTGGATTCGAACCAACGACCTGCAGTACCCAAAACTGCCGCGCTACCAGGCTGCGCTATACCCCGATCATGCTGGGAAATGCGTCGATACACGCTTACCCCCCCGCCATCAAGGCGATGTTGGGGCCCGCCCGGGAGCTCAGCGCTTGTTGAACAGCGGGTGGGCCACCCGGTCTCCGGGCTGAATTCCATACTTTTGCGCCGTGCCGGCGGCCACTTCCAGGACGCCCCTGGCAAGCCCGCCCGAGGAGATGATTTTGGTGGAGTGCGGCTCGGTATTCTCGGCGATCCGCAGGATGCGGCCGTCGGCGCGGATGAAAATCATGTCGAGTGAGATGTAGGTGTTCTTCATCCACATCGAGATCTGCTGCTCCGGCGAGAAATCGAACAGCATGCCCTTACCGTCGGGCAGTTCCTTGCGGTACATCAGCCCGGTCTGCTTCTCCTCTTCGGTGGTGGCCATCTCGACCGAGAACACCCGCACGCCTGACTTGGTGGCGATCTCGAGCGGCTGGACGCTTGCGGCGTGGGCCGCAGGATTGGCGCAAAGCGCGACGAGCACCGCGATTACGGTACCAAGCGTCATCATCCGGCCGCTGCTGCGAAGCCGCGCCATCATCGAAGCGAAATTCATCAAAGCACTCACACCGCACATCTCAGGGGAATATTGCGGGGAACCCTAACCCGACGCTCGCGACGAACGCCAGAGGCCGACGCCCGAACGGGCATCGGCCGGCTCACAATTCCGTCAGGTCCAAACCTCCGTCAGGTCGAAGGCTTCCGTCAGTGCGACGAAAGCGCCGACGGGCCGGTCTCCGGATGGATCTCCGCCGCCATCATGCCCTTGGATCCGGGCCCGAAGCGCACCAGCACCCATTGGCCCGGACGCAGTTCGGTCATCCCGAAGCGACGCAGCGTTTCCATATGGACGAAGATATCGGGTGTGCCCTCTCCGCAAGTCAGGAAGCCGAAGCCGCGGAGGCGATTGAACCACTTCACCTGCGCCCGCTCCAGTCCGCTGGTCGGAACCACGCTGACGTGAGTCCGCGGCGGAAGCATCTGCGCCGGATGGATCGCCGTCGATTCGTCCATCGAGACGATCCGAAATGCCTGATAGCCTTTGAGGCGTTGCACGCACTCCACTACCACCCGCGCACCTTCGTACGCGGTCTGATAGCCGTCGCGCCTCAACACCGTGACGTGCAGCAGCACGTCAGGCCAACCATTGTCGGGTACGATGAAACCGTAGCCCTTCGAGGCATCAAACCATTTGATGACCCCGGAGATTTCGACAAGGTTGGCTGCGGTATCGCCTAACCCCGAGAGCGCATCCATTGCTGAATCACGCTCTGCCCCCGCAGAGTATTCACCTGGTCCAAGTCTGTTTTGCCCTGTACCGCCTGACGGCGGCCCCCCGAGCTTCTTGGACTCAAATCCGTCCGACCCCATGACCCCGGACCCCACACTTCAAGTACGGTCCGCTAGCCCGTAGCGTAACCGGAACACGCGCCCATCCATGACCACCATGATATCGCTGCGCGAATCTCTTAACTCAAAGATAACATTCCCCATTGCGGCGCATAGCCAAAAAAACACCACACACTAAAACTATAAACAGTGTTGCACTTCTGCGAATCAGTTCGACATCAATTGCCGACGAACGGCCCGAGCGTCTCGCCGATGTCGTGTCGTATCACCAGATCCGCGACATCATCCTGTTCAGTCGGCTCGTTATTGATGATCACCAGCCTGGCGCCGCTATTCTTCGCCATGAGCGGAAAACCTGCGGCGGGCCAAACGACTAGCGACGATCCGATAGCCAGAAAAAGATCGCAGTGCTGAGCGAGTTCGGTGGCGCGGCGCATCTCATCTTCCGGCATCGCCTGCCCGAAGGAGATCGTCGCCGTCTTCACCGGCTCAGCACACGCCGCACAGTCGGGTGCACTGCCGCATTCCTCGAAGCGCGCCTTGACCCAGGGAAGATCATAGGACTGACCGCAGCCGATGCAGCGGGCATATGTGGTGTTGCCGTGAAGTTCGATCACATCATCAGCCTTGAAACCCGACATCTGATGCAGATTGTCGATGTTCTGGGTGATGATCGCCGGAATTTTTCCGGCCTTGTACAGCGAGGCCAGCGCGCGGTGCCCACGGCCGGGCTTCGCAGCCGCAAAGGTCGGCTCCATCGCAAAGCGCCGCCGCCACGCCTCGTCGCGCGCCTCAGGGCTCGAGACGAATTCATCGAATGCAATCGGGCGGTTACGCGTCCATAGGCCGCCGGGCGAGCGGAAATCAGGGATGCCGCATTCGGTCGAAATGCCGGCGCCCGTGAATGGAATGATGGTGCGGGCTTCGGCGATCATGTTGCCGAGTTGTTCGACGCCGCTGTGCAGATCCCTGGCAATCACCGCTGATAATCCGGATTGTTGGCGCGCCGACTATAGCACGCTCGCCGGGATCGCAAGGTCAGCGGGCGCGACCACAATCCCGCAATGCCGCTTCCCCATTCGCGCCCCAATCGGCCCCGTCAATCGTACGAGACGCGAATCAAGCGACCGCACACTGAAGGAAACGGATCGGCGATGACGGACAAGGACGATCGGCTCGCGCGAGAGCGAGCCGAAATCGCAGCACGCGTGGCGCGTTTCAGGGAAACACAGCAGAAATTCGAACGGGAACGCCAGGAATATTATGCGAAGACGCTGGGCAACGCCTGGCCTGCACTTTCGACGTAAAGTGCCATCGGACCCTGAGAAATAATTCGAGACCGTTCGGAACGAAGCTGCCGCTCGGTCGTTCTCTCCTCAAGTGCAGCAACCTTGCGAGAGGTGAAAGCATGAAAGACCCCGTTCGCATCTTTAGGATGCGGACGGGGTTTTTATTTTGAGCGTTCGATCGTGCATCGCACTCGGGCAAGCCATGCGGTTGCGCTGATTAGAACGACTGATTCCGCGGGAACGATCGCACCTCTCCCGGTGTTGCACTACCACAGAGGTATGCGATGCCGATTTGGATGGAAATTCTGGTGAACGTGCTCGGCTACGGCGGATTTGTTGCCGTCGCGAGTCTTCACAAAACGTCGGACGATTCCGATGCTTCGATCACGGAAGGTGACCGGGGTTAGCGGTTTGCAGCGCCGCGCTGAGTTATACGCAACAAATTCACCGCGGTGACAGTCCGAAATTCGTGTGCACGCTGCGATGCTTGATGCGCGTTGATCCCCGCTATTCACAGGCATCTACGATTCAGCATTGGCGCAATCCGATCCGACAGATCCGCAGCAAACCAGGCGCTGGATCAGGCAGACTCCTTTTGTTCTCGCGGAACGAACAGGGCACGCACTTTTTCGCTCCGCCACCCCCTTAAGATAGCGTTACCCCGTCGTCTGCTCGTTGCTATCTCCAGCTCCAGCCAATTGGCGAGGTCGGTACCTCGCGTCGAACCTTTTGGGGATGATCGAGACTTATCCAAAAAGGTGCTGCCATGACCCAAGCCGAGCACTACCGCGACCAGTCCAACAGAGCGCGACGACTGGCGGAAGCCGTCAAAGACCCGGAAGCCTCGAAGAAGCTGATCGAGATGGCCGAGGAGTTCCGTCTCTACGCCGAACGCCTCGAACAAACCCACGACACGTACCGGCCGCATCAAACGCACTAACGCGTTACCGGCTGATGTCCGTCAAAAGCTGCCCTCCGTAGCAGCGGCTTAAGCCTCTGTTCACCGAGTGCTGGTGAAGTGCTGCGCCGTTAACCGAACCTCTTTAGAAAGTGTAAATGCCCACCTGACAGATTTTGGCCAGGAGGGTCATCCCATGGTCATTTATCCAATACCGGTTGAAGTGACGCAGGCCAGAATACAGCTCGTAGTCGATCAGAACGCCAAGGCGCCGCCGAATACGATCCATCAGGATCTTCAGGCGGTCTACCACGCCAAGGCGGCGGCTGTGGAAGAGGCACTCGAAACCATTCAAGCGGAAGAAGCGGCGCTCGTGGACGTCAAGGTCTGACGATCAATAGAACTCCTGGGTGAGACGTGGGCGTGCCAGCTTGCGCTCGCTCCGGACAGGACTGTGCCGCCGGTCACATCGGCGGCATCCGTAGCGCCGCTATCGTCGGCGCATGATGCTGCTTCGCGCCCTCGTGATCTGGACCGTGCAGGTGCTGCTGTTCGGCATCGGCATCGGCGTCGCCGGACTGACGGCCCACCTGACCGGCCCACTGATTGCCGGCGCATTTGACATCGACGAGCTGATCCCGACGGCGCTCGTCTTCTTCGTCGTGGCTGCGGCGTTGGGCTGGATCGGAGACGGGATCTGGCCGCAGGACTGGATCTACAATCCCCTGCTCTAGACTTCCGTCCCTCGGCGCGCCGCAGCGCGACCTATCTCGGTATCGGCTCGGCCCGATAGATCTTCGTCCCCGAGGTTTCGACGATCCGCCCCTTGAGGGATTTCACGAAGGCCTTCGAGCCCTCGACGGCAAAGTGCGTGCGCAAGGCGGCCTCGTCGGCCCATTGCTCGAAGAAGAACAGCCGCATCGGGTTCTGGCAATCGACATGGACGTCGTGCGAGATGCAGCCCGGCTCCTTGCGCGAGCGTTCGACATGCTCCAGGCAGGCGCGCAGCACGTCATCGAAACTGTCCTCGCGCACGAGAATACTGCCGGTCACGAGGATCATGTCGGCCTCCTGCGCTCATTAGCCACCGCCCGGCTACCCGGACGCCGTTATAGCGCATCGGAGCGGGCGCCTTCCTCGTTAGTGCATCAGGCGCGGCAGGACAACCGATACCGCCAGCAACACCCCGAGGCTGCTCACCACGGACAATTTCATCCGCGCGGTTCTTGCGTCCGTAATCGGGAGCACCAGGAAGAAAAGCATCGCCAGTAAAATCAGGCTGTACACCAGACACATTTTCGATCCCTCCGCTGCCGCGAGAATGGACGGAGTGACCGCTCGGGTATGTGTGGGGGATCACGCTGGCCTAAACGCCCGCAATATGACCTGCAATTTTAAGATTTTGCTTTTACGTGCAGCAACTTCAGAGTGCCATAACGCGCCGCGGCTCGGGAGTGAAATGCATGCTGAAGAAATTTCTCCACGACAAGGACGGCGCCACCGCCATCGAATACGGCCTCATCGCCGCGCTCATCGCGCTGGCAATCATCGTCGCCGTTGGAATGACCGGGGAAGGATTGATCACCTTGTTCGAGACTCTCATTCCCGCGCTGACGCGATAGCGCGTCCCTTCATCGATCGAAAAAGAAAAAGCCCGGATTGCTCCGGGCTTTTCCTTCACCGCGCATCTCCATTACCAGGCGTCGTAGTACCGATAATGGTGACGCCGATAGTATCGCGGGCCGTCATCGTAATAGGCATACGGTCCACCGTAATAGCCGTACCGTGGCCCATAGTGGTAACCGTTATTGGCGGCGTTCGCAGCCGCTGCGGCGCCGAGCACGCCCGCCGCTACACCGAATCCGATAGCAGCGTTACGCCCGCCGCGGGCCTCCGCCGGGGAAGTGGCGACAGCAGACGTCGCGAGTGCCGCGACGGCTGCGAGAGTAAGTCCTATCCTTCGCATGTTCTGCTCCTTCCGTTGCGCGGGGTTAACTGCTGCGGCGCCCGCTTGTTGCCGGAACAAGGGTGCGAAATATTGCGGTTCCTGCGAAACTTCTCCGCGTTCCCACGAATCCCGAGCGGAATGCAAAGTGCGCCAGCTCACGGAGCTTCACCAACCGTTAGGCATGTATTGGGCATCGTCGGAACGGAGCAATTTGCTTCAAATTATCTCGCCCGGAGGGTGAGCGATGCACAAGGTCGAATATCTGTTGGAGCAGGCCGCGCGGGCCGAACGGCTGGCGCGCAGCATCCTCGACGCCGTCACCGTGGAAAGGCTCCAGGGCTTCGCCGCGGAGTGCCGCGCGCAGGCGAAGGCGCTCAACAAGAGCGGGCTGGAAGCCGCGGCCTGACCTCCTGTGCAGAATCGTGATGATACGACGCCGGGCTTGCGGTCCCGGATCTCAGGCCAAGAACCTCCTGCCCCCAGCAGCAATTTGCTGCTATTCAATGCCCTTGTCAGTGCCCCGGCGCTCGAACCAACGACAAGTCCGCAATCGTCCTCAGGAGGAAAAGAAACATGCGTTATCTCCACACCATGCTGCGCGTCCGCGATCTCGACACCGCGATGAAGTTTTACCGGGATGCGCTGGGGCTGAAGGAAGTACGCCGCGTCGACAACGACAAGGGCCGGTTCACGCTGGTGTTCCTGTGCGCGCCGGAGGACGAAGGCCTGTTCAAGGCGGCACCCCAGAACCGCGGCGCGCCGCTGGTCGAACTCACGTACAATTGGGACGAGGAGAAGTACGGCGAGGACCGCCACTTCGGCCACCTCGCCTATGAGGTCGACGACATCTACGCTACCTGCGACCGCCTGATGAAGGCCGGCATCACCATCAACCGGCCGCCGCGCGACGGCAACATGGCGTTCGTCCGTTCGCCTGACCTGCATTCGATCGAGCTTTTGCAGAAGGGTGAGCCGAAGCCGCCGGCCGAGCCGTGGAGTTCGATGCCGAACACCGGCCACTGGTAGGTCACGCGAGGCCGTCGATTGCGACGGCTGCGCGCAGTTTCGAGTTGCGCCGTCGCGCTCGGAAAATTCCACATCACGAAACGTTCCTTCGCCTGACGACAATTCTGTGCAGGAACCACGCAAGTTGAAACGCGTTGTCTTCGCGATTGAGAAATCGAGGAGACTGCAATGGGACGAGGAATATTGCTTTGGCTGTTGGGTGTGCCGATCCCGGTGATCATCCTTTTATGGTTGTTCTTCGGCCGCTGACCGGCTGATATAGCCGACGCATACACGTCAGGCCAGGATACACGTAAGGATCGGGCTTTGCCGCCATGCGGCGGGGCCCGATTTTTTATGCCTGATTTTGCGACCGTGCCCTGCGCAGCAAAGCTGGCGCATTTTCGCCCATCTTCGGCTATGAACGCTGACAACGAGATCAACGGGAGCGACAGCGTGGCCGAGAGCAAGCAACAACAACTCACCATCTGGGGCCGGGCCAATTCGGTCAACGTGCAAAAAGTGCTGTGGTGCCTCGCCGAACTCGATCTTGCCTATGAGCGCATCGACGCCGGCATGCAGTTCGGCAAGAACAACGAGGCGCCCTATCTGGCGATGAATCCCAACGGACGCGTGCCGACGCTGGTGGACGGCGACTACGTGCTGTGGGAATCCAATTCCGTGATGCGCTATCTCTGCATGGCCTATCGCCAGAACTCGCCGATCTACCCGGCCTCGCCAAAGGCGCGCGCTGGCGTCGATCGCTGGCTCGACTGGACGCTGTCGACGCTGCAGCCGGTCGACCGGCCGGTGTTCTGGGGGCTGGTGCGCACCCCTCCCGACAAGCGCGACATGGTCGCGCTGCAGAAGGATGCCGACGCCGAGGCCGTGGTCTGGCGGATCGTCGAGGCGCAACTGGCGACGCGGCGCTTCATCGAGGGCGACCAGTTCACGATCGCCGACATCGCGCTCGGCGCGTATGCGCGCCGCTGGCTGGGGGTCGAAGGCGTCACCAAGCCAAACCTGCCAAACCTCGAACGCTGGTTTGCGCAGTTCGCCGCCCGTCCCGGCTTCGTCCAGTTCATCGCGCCGCCGATGACTTGATCCGCGTTCTGGAAACCAGCCTCATCGCGAAACGCCGGCGCCGATGCCGATGGCGCCGCCGATCTTCATGCAGGTGTTGGTGCCTTCGATCCGAACGAAGCCCGCACCATACTCGGCGCACGAATTGGCCGACCTTGCGCCCTTCAGCGGCAGCACCTTGCCGGAGGTCGCAGCCTTGTCGGACCGGGAACGCGGGGTTGTTCGGCGAACGTGGCACTTGCGGGGAGCAGCGCAGCAACCATCGCGAGCAGGGATTTTCGCATCCCGCGTTTTTACCGCCCCACCCCGTCAGGCGCCAGAGTTAGCGGACGAATTTAATGCCCACCGATTTGCCGCGGCGCCAAACCACTTCGCAGGAGCGACCGGTCCTGGCGTCACGCGAGAACGCCAGCCGCAGTCTGGCCGGCAGCGAATTGGGATCGTCGATCATGAGATTCGCGCCCGTCGCGGAGAGATTCTTCACCACGCATTGGCGCGCGGCAAATCCGCCTTCGAGCGTGATCCACCCGGGTTGATGCATTGATTTGCGCGCATCGCGCTTTTTGGTCGATGTCAGAGCCATGCCGAAAGTTCCCCCGACCAAAACCCTACGCAATGCGGCTTTAAAAAGCGTTGCGGAATACCCGGGCCTTTCGCCATTCGGCCTCGCGCCTGAACGGGCCTGGAAATGACGGAAAAAGGGGTTTTCGGGCGACTTGCCCGCCCGGCCAAACGCCACTATACGTTCGCCCGTCGCCGCCTCCATGGAACATGTTCGCTGGCGACCAACGCGGTCTATCAAGTGCATAACGCATTGATTTTCGGGTTGTTTTAGCTCCCTTCGTCTATCGGTTAGGACGCCACCCTTTCACGGTGGAGAGAGCGGTTCGATTCCGCTAGGGAGCGCCAGCACTTTTTCACGTGCCAGTGTCCGTTCCACTGCGGCTTGCAGTCGAGCGGCAGACCAGCCGCCGCGATCGCGCCACGAAGCCGACCGAAACCCCGCCGCGGTGAAGCCGATGCCAGCGTCTGGCGTATGCATCATCGCGCACGCCAAACTAGCCTTGCTGGATCGGATTTTCGGGTTTGGTGGCGATCATCCGCTGCATGATCTTAATGCGTCCGGCGCGCGGGTTGGCGTCGCTCCGGCACATCCAATCCGGTCTGGAGCCATCAGCAATACGCACTTGAAAGCGCCACATGGCGGGGCTGCCTGCTCGCCGGCACCTTGATCTATCGCAATGCCCGCCAGCAGCAAAGGCACACGTTACACGTGTGGGAAGCCACAAATCCATAGATGGAGAGAAGCCATGAAAATGACTTTGAGAACGGTCGCTCTGGCAACCTCGACCGTTGTGTGTGCGACGTTGTGGTCAGTCGGCTGGTCCGAGCAAGGCGGCGTATCGGTGTCGGTCACCAAGGCGGAAGCACAGAAGGCGCGGGTCGTTATCAGAACCGGTTACGCCGCGAACGCTGTCTATACTTCCAACCCTTCCTGGTACGCCGTGAGGGCCTATTACATGGGTGGGCCCTGGAGCGGTGTTGGGTACAGCTACGCCGGCTGGCCTGACTACGCAAAGCGCGCCGGCATTGGCTGCACGCCCGGTACTGCGATCCAGGGCGGCGACGGCATCATGTACAATTGCCAATAGTCGTTTGACTTATGACGCCGGGCCAGGTTGCCGTTTGGCTGCCTGGTCCGGCAGTTTGGCCGCACGTCCCCAATTCCGCTTTGGTGATTTCGCCCAGCATTTTCGGATTCGTTCGCGCGGCGCTGTACCCGCTGTCCCTCTCACAAGCATCCGCCTATGATGCCGCCGCTCCCCCGGCAGCTTTTGCGACAAGGTATGCGCGACTACACGTTCAAGGAGAAAACAAAGATAACTGCTGGCGCGGTTGCCGCGCTTGTCGTTGTGGTGTGGCTTGCCGTTGTCGCGCTGGGCATCCTGTCATCCGGCTAGGAGAACATATGGCGACAACTCGGGAACTTTGTTCTACTCCGGAGAACAACGGTTCAAGTTTTGAGGCTCGCAAGTTGAATGGCTGAAGACATTTCCCGCGTGAATGGTGCTCGTGTCGTCTCCGACCTCAATGCGCTACGCGCAATCGGCACCTACAAGACCGGGGTTCACAAGCCGACATTCTCGGAACCGCACATGCGTTCGCTCGAATGGCTCGCGCAGCGGTTCCCCGAGGCAGGCCTCGCAAGCGAGATCGACGGCATCGGCAACGTCATCGGAACCAGCGACAAGCCCGGGCCGAAGCTGCTGGCGGGCTCACACCTGGAAAGCCAGAATTACGCTGGCTGGCTCGATGGACCGCTCGGCGTGATCTATGCGCTCGAAGCCGCCCGCGTCATCAATCCGGACCCGAACATTCCCGGCGCGGTCGAGGTCGCAGCATGGTGCGACGAGGAAGGCCATTTCGGCAGTTTCCTCGGCAGCCGGTCCTATGTCGGCGCCGTCACCGAAGCCGACATCGACGATGCGCGCGACCGCAACAACGGCAGGGCCATGCGTGAAGCACTGCGCGAGGTCGGCCTTGCCGGCCGGCCGCGCGTCATCGCTGAACGCGGACGGCACATCGGCTATCTCGAAGCGCATATCGAGCAGGGCCAAAGCCTCGAAAGCGATGCACTGAAGATCGGCATCGTCACCTCCATCGTCGGCATCTGGCAGTACCGCATCATCTTCAACGGCGAGCAGAACCACGCCGGCACGACGCGGATGGCCGTGCGCCGCGATGCAGGCCTCGCGCTCGCGAGATTCTGCGTCGCAATCGACGATCGCTTTCCCGCCGCCTGCGGCCCGCGCACGGTGTGGACCACCGGCCGTATCACGCTCGATCCGGGTGCACCGAGCATCATCCCCGGCAACGCCGAAATGCTGTTCCAGATCCGCGATGACGACCCGGCCGTGATCGCACGCCTCGAGGAACTGCTTCACGGCATGGCCGCAGAAGCCACCACCCAAGGCCGTTGCAGCGTAGCCGTCGAACGTATCCGCACCGGCGCGCCCGCGATGATGGATGCATCGATCCAGCAAGCCATCGAAGCCGCCAGCGCAAGCCTTGCCGGCGGCAGATCGCTCCGCATGCCGAGCGGCGCCGGCCACGACGCCCAGGTGCTCGCCACCATCATGCCGGCCGGCATGCTGTTCGTGCCCTCGATCGGCGGCATCAGCCATCACTGGACCGAGAATACCGACGATGCCGATATCGTCACCGGAGCGCAGGTCTTCGTCGAAACCTGCCGGCGCCTGCTGGCGGGATAAGAGGCTGGCGGTTTTTCCGCCGGTACGTCCCTGGTGGGACGCAGCGTCTTGGACGGACGCACGCGCCTCTGATAATCGATGGACGCCTCCCGCGCGGCAAAGTTCGGAATTTCGGACCGGTTTGGCGACAACAAGTCGCGTGAGGCTTTGTTGCAAACGGCTGAATTTACGGCCATTTTCGTTCGGACGAAGGTAAAGTTCCCGGCATGCTGCTGCTCCAGGCCCTCCCGACATCGATCGGCGTCGCCGCCATCGCGCCGGCGCTGCTGCTGCTGTGGCTCGTCATCGCCGCTGACGAGCGCCCCGGCCCGCCCGCGCGGGTATGGCTCGCCTTCGTGCTCGGGGCCGCCAGCATTTCGCTTCTGGGAATCGCGCGCGCGCCGTTTGCCGCGATCCTCGCCGTGCCCGGAAACCCCTGGATGACGCAGGGCCTGCGTTCGGTGTTCGGGGTCGCAGCGCCCGAAGAGATCGTGAAAGTACTCGTCATCGTCATCGTGTCGATGCGGCGCCGAAACCTCGCCGACCCGATGGACACCGTGATCTACGGGGCAGCCGCCGGCCTCGGATTCGCAGCCTACGAAAACCTTGCCTATCTGGTGCAGCATGCCGACATGTGGCGGTCGCTGGCCGCGTTGCGCAGCGTGTTGACGGTGCCGTTTCACGGCGCTCTCGGCATCATCGCGGGCGCCTATATCGCGATTGCGCGTGCCGGAACGGCGCTCGGGGCCAACCGGCATCACCGCGACTGGTCACGCTATTCGAGCTGGGCGCTGGCATTGTTCGCACCGATCGCGCTGCATGCCGCGTTCGATTTTCCGTTGCTGACGCTACAGAAGCATCCCGAACTCGGTTCGGGGACCAGAATGCTGCTCGGCGCGGCAAGCCTGCTGATCGGATTCAGTTCGATCGGGTTTGCCATCCGCCTGGTGCGCCGCGTCGGCCGGCATCACGCGCCGCGCACCGAAATCGCTCGCGAACGGCTGACGCAGTTGCGGCGGATGTGGGCGTTGCTCGTCGTCGGCGGCGGCGCGAGCTTCGTCGGCGTGGCCTTCGTGCTGACTTCGCTGCATCACTGGTTCGTTCACCCGGAGCGCCAGGCTTCGCTGCTTCTCATTCCGCTCGGGGCCACGTCGATCCTGATCGGCCTCGCGCTGCTGCTCGCGACCACAGCCGTCTATGTTTTCGGCCGCAACCGGATCCGGACATCGTCAGATGGATTTTCGTCCGCGCCCGAACCAGGCTGAACTTCATCGCTCCGTCGTTGATTTCGCTCAACGCGATTGCACAACAAATTTCTTCCCTGGAATACATGCCCGCGATACTGCTTCTCCATTCGGCGCGGCAGGCCTCGGGAGTTTCCAGTGACCGTTCCCCAAGATTCAGGCAACGATTTCGACATCACCAAACTGCAGTCTGAAATGCGTGCGACGGTGCAAGCCCATTGGAAGGCCTTCCTGTTCGAAGGCATCGTGCTCGCCGTTCTCGGCCTGGCCGCGATGATCGTACCGCCGCTGGCGAGCCTCGCCGTCACGATATTCATCGGCTGGATGTTCCTGATCAGCGGCGTTGCCGGGCTTGTCGTCACCTATTGGGCGCGGCAGATGCCAGGCTTCTGGTGGTCGCTGTTTTCGGCGGCGCTGGCCGTCCTTGCCGGCGGCATCCTGCTGGCCAATCCGGCGCAGGGCGTGCTCACGCTCACCATCGTCGTCGGGGCCTATTTTCTGGCCGAGGGCGTCATCACGATCATGTATGCGCTCGAGCACCGGCGCGAGTTGTCGGCGCGGTGGTCGTGGCTATTGGTGTCCGGCCTGATGGACCTCCTGATTTCTTTCCTGATCATCTCCGGCCTGCCCGGCACCGCCGAATGGGCGGTCGGCCTCCTGGTCGGAATCAACCTCGTGCTCGGCGGCGCTTCGCTGGTTGGCATGGCGCTCGCCGCGCGCAAGTCCTGATCCAATTAGGGGATGACAAGCTTGGATCCGTGGGCTATAGAGCCCGTCATGATCAACGTCGCCGCCAGCAACTATTGGTATTTTAGCTTCGACAGCTCGCTGGCGGTGGGAGGATCGCGCTCAATCTGACGAATTGAAGCCAAGACATCCGAACAGCCGCCAAAACCTGGCGGCTTTTTTTATTGGCCGGCAGGTTCCCAACGAACAGGAGCCAAAGCCGTGTTGAGCACCACCGACGACCTTCGAATTTGCGAACTGAAAGAGCTGAGTACGCCGCAGGAAGTGATGCGCGAGATACCGCGTACGCTGACCGCGACGCGCATCGTGATGGCGGCCAGGAATGCCATCCACGCCATCCTGAACGGTACCGATGACCGCCTCCTGGTCGTCGTCGGCCCCTGCTCGGTCCACGATCCCGTTGCCGCGGTCGAATACGCCGAGCGGCTCGCCGGTCTGCGCGAGCAGCTTGCCGACCGCCTCGAGATCGTGATGCGCGTCTATTTCGAGAAGCCGCGCACGACGGTCGGATGGAAGGGACTGATCAACGATCCCGGTCTCGACGGCTCCTTCGACATCAACAGGGGGCTGCGGCTTGCCCGCAACGTACTGTCCGCGGTCAATAATCTCGGCCTGCCGGCCGGCACCGAATTCCTCGACATGACGACGCCGCAATACATCGCCGACCTCGTGACGTGGGCGGCGATCGGCGCGCGCACCACCGAAAGCCAGATCCATCGCGAGCTCGCCTCCGGTCTCTCCTGCCCGGTGGGATTCAAGAACGGCACCGACGGCAATGTGCGCATCGCCGCAGACGCAGTGAAGTCGGCCTCCCATCCCCACCATTTCATGGCGGTGACCAAGGGCGGACGCTCGGCGATTGCCGCCACATCCGGCAACGAGGATTGCCACATCATCCTGCGCGGCGGCCACACACCGAACTACGACCGCGAAAGCGTCGATGCCGCCGCGCTGGAGCTTTCCCGTGCCGGTGTGGCGCCGCGGATCATGATCGACACCAGCCATGCCAACAGTTCAAAGAAGCCGGAGAACCAGCCGCGCGTCGTTGCCGACATTGCAGGACAGATAGCCGGCGGGGAACAGCGCATCAGCGGCGTGATGATCGAGAGCAATCTCGTGGCCGGGCGCCAGGACGTGGTGCCGGGCAAGCCGCTGACCTACGGGCAGAGCATCACGGATGGCTGTATCGACTGGGAAACGACGGTATCGGCATTGAACGTGCTTGCGGACGCGGTCGCCGCGAGACGGAGCGTGCAGCGCCGCGAATTGCAGGAACGTTCGGCATAAGAGCCGGACAGATTGCAAAGCAGGGCGCGCAGTTTGCGCGCCCTGCTCATTTCGCTTGATTGTAGCTGCGGCTACGCTCGGGAAAATTGATCAACCTGTGGCGTATGTCACACGGTGATCTCGCATTTCAAAGTATTGTCCTGACGCTATTGCTCTAGCTAACGCGATTTTGAACGATTTCGACCAAACGATTTCCCAACACCTGCATTTTTGGAAGCGCGATGATCACCCCCGTCGTTCGATTGCTCTTGATTGCAACGTTCCTTGCGCCGATTCCGGCATTCGCCGCAGCCGACCCGCCGCACATCCAGCTCTGCTGGACGATCGGAAAGTTCGACCACACCGTCTACTATGCGGAGGTGGAGAACCGACAGGACCGTCAGACCAGCTTTGAAGCGTTGCTCGAAATTTCCGGCATCGATCACCACGCGGTGAATTGCAACACCACGGACTTGAAATCGTTTCGCTTGACGCGCGCGGCGTTGATGATGGATTGGCTGGAGTCCGAATTCGAGGTCGTGAACACCACGTTCCTGTCGGATCTCGACTACAGCGAGGGGATCGAAAGCGACTGAAGGGCCGCGGCCTTATCTTCCAACCGTCACACCCGCGGTCGAGCGCATGGCGTCCCTGACGCTCGTGGCGTTCATGTCATCGAGCATCTGCCGCGTCAGGACGGTGGTCTGCCCGGGGATGTTGGGGATCGGCTGGCTCGCCCGCGGCGACGACAGGCGATTGGCTTTATAGGGCGCCGCCGGATCGACAACGGAATGACGGTCGGCGGCAAACGCTCCGCCCGAGAGAAAGGCAGCGACAATCGCAATCGTTCGCAACGTTCCGGCGGGCATTCCGGACTCCTATGCCGGCGCAGTCATCCTAACAGCCGCGGCAGATGCTCCTGATCTTGCGGTCGAGGGCAGCGTTTTCCTTGCTGAGCGGATCATTCGGATCGATCTGCTCCTTCCCGCTACTGGGCGGCAGGTCGGACGGACGCGGCTGACGGTGACCGACCGGCGCCTGCATCACCCCGCCGCCCGAATTCTTCGAAACGGATGACGACCCCTGCGCAAACACATCGGGGCCGCCGAGCAGAACCACCAGCGCTATTGAAAGGATTGTTTTCCGCATCTTGGTTCTCCCGTTGTTCATCCGTTGTGTCCTGTCTATCTCGCGGGCGCTTCGATCGTCCCGCAATTGCGGCGTCCCTGGCCCGCGCAGTCCTGCGCCTTCCGTACATCCGCCATGGTGCCCAGCAACCAGATTCCCGCCGCCACCAGCACCACGAAGAAGCCGAGCATTACAAGGTTCTCGACCGCGCGATTGCCCTCATCTTCCGGCGGCTCCCGCTTCCCATCGCCTTCCTCCGTCATCGCCGGATCAAGGCTTTGGCGGATAGAGATGAACGTCGCCGCAATAATCCACGATACGATACCGCGTTTCCAAGGATACTTCACATTCGGTGGAACTTGCATGCGACAAATAATTCGGGCCGAGCGGCGCCTTTCCGTGGCCGCCGGGAATGTCGAGGACATAATCGGGCTGGCACAGGCCGGAAACACGGCCGCGAAGGCTCCGCATCAGTTCCTGCCCCTGCGCGATCGTGGTGCGCAGATGCGCGGTTCCCGGCGCGAGATCGCCATGATGCAGGTAATAGGGCTTGATCCGGCATTCGACGAAGGCCCGCATCAGGGCTTCGAGAACTCCAGCGTCGTCATTGACGCCGCGAAGCAGCACCGACTGGCTCACCAGCGGAATGCCGGCATCGGCCAGCCGCGCGCAGGCGGCGCGGGCCTCGGCGGCCAGTTCGCGCGGATGGTTGGCGTGAATGGCGACCCACGTCGTCGCGCCCGCAACGCGTAGCGCGCCGACCATGTCGGCGTCGATTCGTGCGGGCGCCGCCACCGGCACGCGGGTGTGGATCCGCACGATCTTGACGTGCTCGATGGCTGCGAGGTCCGCCATGATCTCGGCCAGCCGCCGTGGCGACAGCATCAAGGGATCGCCGCCGGTGAGGATGACTTCCCAGATTTCGCTGTGCGCGCGGATGTAGTCCAACGCTGCGCGATAGGCAGCTTCCGACAGCGCATTCCCCTTGCCGGGCCCGACCATCTCGCGGCGAAAGCAGAACCTGCAGTAGACAGCGCAGACGTGCACCAGCTTGAACAGCACCCGATCCGGATAGCGATGCACGATGCCGGGGACCGGCGAATGCGCGTCGTCGCCGATCGGATCGGCGCTTTCGCCTGGCGTGTTCACGAGTTCCAGAGCGCTCGGTATGAACTGCCGTGCAATCGGATCGTCGGAATCTTCGCTGTCGATCAGGCCGGCAATCTCAGGCGTCACGGCGATAGCATAGCGCGCGGCGACCCGTTCGAGGTCGGCGAGATCGGCTGGCGGCGCAAGCCCGCGCTCGATCAGCTCGCTCGGTTGCCGCAGCGTTGCCGCCAGTTTCGGATCTATCCTGTTCATTGTTCACCTGCCGGTGGCGTCCACACCACCTGATCCACCCGCAGCGCCCCACTTGCCAGCATCACCAGCCGATCGAAGCCGAGCGCCACGCCGCTCGACGGCGGCATCGCCGCCACCGCCGCGAGAAATTCTTCATCGAGCGGATAGCGCTCGCCATAGAGGCGCTGCTTCTCGTCCATCGCTGCGTTGAAGCGGCGGCGCTGCTCGGCCGCGTCGGTCAACTCGCCAAAGCCATTGGCGAGTTCGACGCCGCAGGCATAGATCTCGAATCTTTCGGCGACGCGCGGATCGGACGCCTTGGTACGTGCCAGTGCGGCTTCCGGGGCCGGGTACTCGAACAGAACCGTCAAACGTCCCTGCCCGAGATTGGGTTCGATGTGCTCGACCAGCACCTTGCTGAAAATATCCGACCAGGTGTCGTCATCGGTGACGCGTACCCGCGCATTTGCCGCCTCGGCAAGCGCCGCGCGGTCCCCCTCGCCATCCCTGATCGTGGCCAGCAGATCGATCCCCGCGAAGCGATCGAATGCGGCAGCCAGCGTCAGACGTTCCGGCTCGGCGAACGGGTCGGCCGTTCGGCCGCGAAACGAGAACCGCCCGATCCCGGTCGCCTGCGCCGCATGCGCGATCACGACGACGCTGTCAGCCATCACGGCGTCGTAGCTTGCGTTCGCGCGATACCATTCCAGCATGGTGAACTCGGGCAGATGCAGGTCGCCGCGCTCGCGGTCACGGAACACGCGCGCAAACTCGAATATCCTTTCCTCGCCGGCGGCGAGCAGTTTCTTGGCGGCGAATTCCGGCGAGGTCCGCAAATAGCGCGTTGCGCGCGTGCCGTCACCGCGGATGATTTCGGTGCGCGGCGCGTGCAAATGCGTCTCGTTGCCCGGCGAGACCTGGAGGACGCCGGTCTCGACTTCCACAAAGCCCTGCTCGTCGAACCAGGCCCGCACCGTCCTCGTGATCGCATTCCGGGCCATCAGGAACGGCTTGCGATCGGCATGCCGCCCAGGCGACCACCATGGCGACGGCTGGTCGATTCCAGCCATCAGCAGCAAGCCAGCGCCAGCCGCCGCGTAGCGCCTGCCAGCGAGCCCATCAACGAGTTCAGAGAATCGACCAATATCATTGATATCATTCGGCTTTCTTTGCACCGATACCGCAAGCCGCCAGCAGCCGCAAGATTTCGCCGGGGGCGCGCCATTTCATGTCTAAAGCCGCCTGAATTGTCCATGCGAATACCGACGCACCTCCCTGTATCTCTTGATCTTCGCGAGTTGCTTGAAGTCTGACTTCAACGGCCTCGTTATTGGTGGCGAGGCCTCAGCTGCGCTGCCGGAAACCGACATAAGCCGCTGCACCATCGGGTGATTCATGCCCGCAGGCGATCCGCCCGAAAAGGCGGCAAAACGCTGGCATCGACGACCAAAATCAGTATGTTGCAGCCCGAAACCGCCTTATCGGCCTCATGGACGTAGATGTCCGGATTCGCCGAAGGCCAGAAATTCAGGAAAACAGCTTTGAAAGTTATCGCCAGTTCCATCCGCAAGGGCAACATCATCGAGCAGGACGGCAGGCTTTACGTCGTTCTGACCGCCGAAAACATCCATCCCGGCAAGGGAACCCCGGTCAGCCAGATCGAAATGCGCCGCATCGGCGATGGCGTGAAGATTTCGGAACGCTACAAGACCACCGACCAGGTCGAGAAAGCGACCGTCGAGGATCACAATTTCAATTACCTCTATGAGGATGCCGACGGATTTCACTTCATGAACGCCGAGACCTACGACCAGGTCCAGGTCTCCAAGGAGATCGTGGGTTCGTCCGCGCCCTATCTGCAGGAGAACATGATCGTGAAGCTTTCGCTTCACGACATGAATCCGGTGGCGATCCAGCTGCCCCAGCGCGCGACGCTGGAAGTAGTGGAAACCGAGCCGGTTACCAAAGGTCAGACTGCGTCTTCCTCCTACAAACCTGCTATCCTTTCCAACGGTGTGCGCACCGCGGTTCCGCCGCACATCGGAACCGGAACACGGATCGTGGTGATGACCGAAGACGGCTCCTACGTCGAGCGTGCCAAGGACTAAGCTGGCGCACTGGATTTGCGGGGAGGCCGCCGGGAGGCGATGCATTGAACAAGGCTGTCACCCTGCTCACGCGCTGGTTGACAGCCTTTTGTTTGCTTTCGGTCGCGGCGACCAGTGCTTTCGCGGAAGTGTTCAGAACGCCTTCGATCTCGGCTATCCGCGTGCAGTGGCGTGAGGCGCTCGACCAGCTTCGTTCCGAAATCAGCACAGTGCCGGCGATTGCTTCCCGATTCACGTTCGCTGGCCAGCGGCGGGTACCCGCGTGGGACCCGCGTTCGACGCCCGCACTGGTGCAATTGAACGCGATCACGTCGCCGATTTTTGCCGGCATCGGACGCAGTCCCATCCCGGTATTGCTGCCGTTCGATACTGCAGCCTATCTCGAAGCCGGCGGGGACGGCGCTTCAGACAACGATTTGTCGCGCTACCAGGCCGACTTCAACGCAGACCTGCTTCACGCCGGCCCTTCCGGTTACGATGCCGTGTTTTCGCTGGATCCTGACGCAGATGACGACCTGCCGCCGCGAAAGTTCGCGAGGCCCGTCGAAGTGCAGATCACCGGTTCGAACCTGGTCTACGATCTCGCCGACCCGCGCGGCGGCAAGGGTACTCCGGTCAAGGCGCTGGCAGCGCAGTATCCGGACATGCGCCGCTTCATCCGCGAAGGCTATGTGCGCTACGCCTTCACCCGCTTCGGCGTTCCCTATGTGGTTTCGATCCAGTGCCTGGACTCGGTGCCGCGTCCCCGTCGGCTGGCCTGCCGCGAGGCCTATCCGATCGCGGAGCGTTTCCTGAAGGCGCTGCGCGTCGCCGGCGGACAACCGGCGCGGCCGCGCTACAATATCTCATCCGGGATCGCCGAGCGGCCCAGGACAGCTTCGCCCGAGTTCACTTATCACCCGAGTGGCAACATCATTGCTCGTAGCGGCACGCGCAACCGCGGTGGTCACGCCGACCTTGCCGTCTATTCGCAAATCCGCTTCCCGCTGGAGAAAGCCCCGGCGATCGTCAGCTCGCAATCGTTCAAGCGCAAATCCGGCGAGCGCAGCGGCACATATTCGTGGCGCGACAATTTCTGCGAAGCCCGCAGCTTCCAGGTCGGGCAATGCCCCGCCGGATTCGGCCATCAGGGTCAGGATCTTCGTCCTGCTCCCTGCCTGCTGAACGGCGAGAGCGGAGCTCACTGCCATCCGAGGCGGCAGGCCGTCGTCGCCGTCCGCGATGGGGTCCTGATCCGTTCACCGAAGCAGGAGGCTGCCACGCTGCAGATCAACACCGGCAGCGAGCACATCCGCTTTCGCTACATGCACATGAACCCGTCGAGCATGGACGTGGACGGGATTCTCAACGGGCGGCGGGTCGCCGAGGGCGAGAAGATCGGCGTAGTTTCGAACTATCTCGATTTTCCCAACGGCACCAGCTACCACCTGCACTTCGACATCCAGGTGTTCACGCGCGACGGCTGGATATGGGTCAATCCCTACACCACGCTGATCTCGTCCTACGAACGCCTGATCCGCGGCCGTGGCCACGGGATCGGCACCGACCCTGCGCCCGCAGCCTCCGCCGTCGCGCGCGCGTTGCCGGAAAGCGTTCTTCGCCGCAGCGCGCAGCGAGGCCGCGAGAACTGATTGCCCGCACGCCTCATCGGTTATCTGGAACGCGCGTCGAGACCTTACGACGAGTATTTCACCGTGCAACCATAGGCGCGCGTCGCAGGATTGGACACGGGTTTGCCGGCCTTCAATTCGGCCAACGCCTCGTCGACATAGTTCTTCGCGCCCTTGATGTCGTCTGTCCGCGTCGTCGGCTTGTCGTCGATCCCGCCGGCATAGGCGAGCGTGCCGTCTGGCTTGATGATGTACATATGCGGCGTAACGGTCGCGCCATAGGCCTTGGCAACCTGTTGCTTGGGGTCCAGCAACACCGCAGTCGGCGTCGCCTTGCGATCCGTCGTCAATGAATTGGCGCGCGAGCCATCCGCAAATCCCTGTTCACCGGGCGGGGACGAAATCACGGACAGCCAGACGATGCCCTGGTCGGTCCATTTCTTCTGCAACGCCTGCATGTTTCCGCTGCCATAGTGCTTGCGAACGTATGGGCACCCATCATTGGTCCACTCGAGCACGACCGTCTTGCCGCGATAGTCGTTGAGATTGATCGTCTTGCCGTCACTGTTCACCACCGAGAACGCCGGCGCCTGTGTGCCGACTTTCATCCCTGCGTGAGACGGCCCGACGGCCACAAGCAAAATGGAGGCGGAGGTGGCGAGCATCGTCGCAAACGTGCGTCTATTCATATCTGTCTCCAGTTCGAGGGCATCGCGATTTCAGATTTTCTCGAGCGCTTCCAGCACGAGTGATTGCGTCAGGATCTGCGGCAACAACACGGGCTCGTTGTTACCATGATACAGCACATAAAGCGGCACGCCACTGCGGCCGAATTTCGCAAGGACGCGCGTGATTTCCGGATTCCGGTTGGTCCAGTCGCCCTTCAAATATGTGACGCGCTTGCTCGCAAAAGCCTCGCGCACAGCGCCTGTCGACAGGGCCGTCCGTTCGTTGACGAGGCAGGTAATGCACCATGCAGCGGTCATGTTGACGAAGACAGGCTCTCCCGAGGCAAGCAGCGCCCTGAGCTTCTGATCGCTAAAAGCCTCGGAGCCGGCACTGGAGGCGACCTCCGCGTTCGGTTCGATCGGGCTGCTCCGGCCGATAACAACGGCCAGGGCAATGACGCCGATCACCGCGCAGGCGGCAACCCCTTGAAAGGCGCGACTCGGGACAGCACTCAAACCTTGTGAAGCACTATAGGCCCATGCGCCGAAAGCGATCAGCACGAGCCCGGCCAATGCAGCAAGCAGGCCCGTGCTACCTACCTGGAAACTGAGAACCCAGATCAGCCAAGCCACCGTCGCGTAGAGCGGGAACGCGAGGAGTTGCTTGAGAGTTTCCATCCAGCGTCCAGGCCGCGGCAGCAGCCGCTGCAGTCCGGGCACGAAGGCGAGGATCAGAAACGGCAACGCCAGCCCAAGCCCGAGCGCGAGAAAAACGGCAAGCCCGACCGCGAACGGCTGCGTCAGCGCAAAGCCGATCGACGCGCCCATGAATGGCGCGGTGCAAGGCGTCGCCACCACGGTCGCCAGCGCGCCGGCGAAAAAGGACCCGGACAAGCCTCCCTGCTGCAGGAGGCGGCTGCCGCCGACACGCGTCAGCGACGCGCCGATGGTCAGAATGCCGGACAGGCTCAATCCCAGCGCAAACAAGATGAACGCCAGGCTCGCGACCACGAGCGGCGACTGCAATTGAAAGCCCCAGCCGACCTCTGCCCCGGCGGCGCGCAGCCCATGGAGGACACCTGCCAGTATGGTGAAGCAGGCAAGCACTCCCAACGCATAGGCCATGCCATGCAAGCGAACGCGACGTGGCGTCTCGCCCCTGTGTTCCGTCAGATGCAGGATCTTGATCGAAAGCACCGGAAAGACGCAGGGCATGAGGTTGAGGATGACGCCTGCGATCAACGCGGAGATCATGGCATAGAGCAGCGTCATGCCGCCCTCTCCCGTCGCGCGCCCGGCAGATGGCGTCGCCTCGATCACGAATGCATGCGAGGCGGTCGTTCCGCCGACATCCTCCGCCAAAACCAGAACGCCATCGATGCGCTGCGGGATCGATTTCGAAATCTGGCTACGCTCGATCGAGATTTGCGTGTTCTGCCCGTCCGTGCGCAGGACCTGTTGGGCGGCGTTGTCGATCAGCGAGTTGTCGTATGGAAAGAACTGCGCCGCGCGGATGGCATCGCCTTGCACGCCCTCGCGCAGCGACAACGTGATTGCCTTTTCTTCAGCACTGAACGTCGCTCGCCATGGCGACGGCTGTGGCAGCTTGCTGCGCGCCGCGTCGAATAACGGATTGGCAGGAACTGCGCTCTTCGCAGACACAGGAAGCGAAAGCGAGACCGACGCTTCACCGGGAATGCAGATCTTCTCACAGACGATATAGGCGATATCAGCAGCAAGATTGACTGTCGTTCCGGATCTCAGGTCGCTCGGAGGCGCGATGCGTGCAAGCAGTATTGCATCGCCCTCGTAGCCAAAACTCGCGACCGGACCTACCCGGATCAGCGACGGCGCCGGCCACTCCAGATCGCCGGCCACAAAGCCGCGTGGCAATTTCCATGTCACCTGCGTCGGCTCGCCGGAATCGCCGGGATTTCGCCAGTACGTGTGCCAGTGCTCCTTCATCGACAGCTTGATGCCGACGGTGAAGGGTTCGCCCGGCGCAATCGAGGCGGGCTCGCCAAGCAGTTCTGCCTTCACCAGCCCGGCCGCATCTTGCGCTTGCGCGGATGAGGGCGAGACGGCAGCCAAGCACCAGATCAGGGTCAAGGCGAGGTGAAGACAACGTGAGCGCATGGGCTTCAACGTAGCACCTGCCCAACGACGAACCGGGCGGTGCGGCAATCCTTCCCTTCACAAGCACGTGAGAAAAATTGGGACCATTCGTCGCTACGAGGCCGCTGCTCCGACAGCCGGCTTCCGCGCCGGCGGGGTCCAGCGAAAAGCGGCGCCGAACCTGTTCCAGACATTGATCGAGGCTATTGCGGACGTGAGATAGGCGAGTTCCTTCTCGGAGAATTCGCGGCTCGCCTGCGCATAGACTTCATCGCTGACGCCGTCGGCGATCAAGGTCAGCGCTTCCGTCCAGGCCAGCGCCGCCCGTTCGCGCGCTGAAAACTGCGGCGCCTCGCGCCAGACCACCACGAGGTTGAGCTTGTCGGCGGGCACGCCGAGCTTTTCGCCCTCCATGATGTGAAACTGCACGCAGAAGGCACAGCCGTTGATCTGCGAGGCGCGCAGCTTGATCAGTTCGAGCAGTTGCTTGTCCATGCCGGCCTTGGCCGCGACCTGACCGAGCGCCAGCACGGCGCCGTAGGCGTCCGGCGTCAGCGACATGAAATCCTTGTACTCGCTGCGGGCGTGCGTCATTTTTTTTCTTTCGCCTTCTGTTGTCAGTCCTCCAGATCATTATACGAGGCCCGTTCAACCCGTCCATGGCCGGGCGCGGCAAGTGAAATCCCGGCAAGATTGTCCGCAAAATTCCGGTTCCCGCGGCGTCATGGCTTTTGGCGCCGGCCGCCCGTGCCGCTAGAATGCCGGCATGAAACAGCCCGATTCCAGTATTGACCCGACCCGCCGCGCGCTGCTGCAGGCCAGCATCGGCGCCGGCGCCCTGCTCGCCGCCCCGCTTGCCGCGTTTGCCGCCCCTCCCGGCTTCGACCAGTGGCGCGACAATTTTCGCGCGCGCGCGCTCGCCAAGGGCATCTCGGATGCGACCTGGACCCGGGTCATGGGCCGGATCGAACCCGACATGAGCGTATTCCGGCAGATGCAGAAGCAGCCGGAATTCCACGAGCAGATCTGGCAGTACATCAACCGCCGCGCCTCGGACTGGCGCATCATCAACGGCCGCGAAGCCCTGAAAAAGAACGAGGCGCTGTTCGCGCGGATCGAGCGGGATTTCGGCGTCGAGCGTGGCACGCTGCTGGCGCTGTGGGGCGTTGAATCGGCCTATGGCGATCCGCTGGTGCAGCAGAACCATATGCGGCCCATTTTTCCGGCGCTCTCGGCACTGGCCTGGAACGAACCGCGCCGCCGCACCTATTGGGAAACCGAGCTGATCAACGCGCTGAAGATCGTCGACCGCGGCTGGGGAACGCCTGAGGAAATGCGGGGCTCCTGGGCCGGAGCGATGGGGCATACGCAGTGGATGCCCGAAGTCTGGCTCAACGTCGGCATGGATTACGATAAGGACGGCCGCGTCTCGCCGTTCGGGAGACCTGACGATGCGCTCGGCTCCAGCGCGCGCTATCTGCTCAATCGCGGCAAGTACCACCGCGGCGAACATTGGGGCTATGAGGTCAACGCGTCGGGCGCGGCCTCGGGCGGCAGCCGCACCTATGCGGCATGGACCAGCGCCGGCGTGACGCGCGCCGACGGCAAGCCGTTCCCGCAGCCGAACGCATCCGCGCAGATGTGGGTGCCAGTCGCCGGCGGTCCGGCGTTTCTGCTGGGCCCGAATTTCTATTCGGTGAAGAGCTACAATCCGTCGATGAACTACGCGCTGGCGATCTGCCATCTCGGCGATCGTATCCTCGGCGCGCCACCCTTCATCCGTCCCTTCCCCGGCTCCGAACGCACGCTGACGCTGGCCGAAGTGCAGGAAGTGCAGACGCGGCTGACCAAGGCCGGCTTCGACACCGGAGGCACCGACGGCCGCGTCGGCAACGACACGATGAAGGCTGTGCGGGATTACCAGACCAAGATGGGGCTGTTGCCGGCCGACGGTTACGGCGGGCTGAAGGTGCTGGCGCGGTTGAGGCAGGGCGGGTAGCTCGTCACGTCGTCCGGTCGCGTAGGATGGGTAGAGCGCAGCGAAACCCATCAAACACGATCGCCGCTGCATGATGGGTTTCGCTTCGCTCTACCCATCCTACGAACTGAGCAGATTGCTTATGCCGGCCGCACCACGCCACCCGCATTCATGCCACCGTCGATGACAAGCTCCGTCCCCGTCACATAACGCGACGCGTCGGACGCGAGATACAGCACGCCCTGCGCGATCTCCTCGGCATGCCCGGCGCGGCCGAGCGGCGTCGCCATCTTCGCCCGCTCCTCGGGATCAATCGGCGCGTTCTGTCCGGCACCTGTCGCTTCCGCCGGAATCTTGCCCCAGATCGGTGTATCGATGATGCCGGGATGCACCGAGTTGACGCGGATGCCGTCGCCGAACGTCGCGCATTCCATTGCGATCGCTTTCGCAAAAAGCCGCACGCCGCCCTTGGTCGCACAATAGCCGGACAGGCTCGCAGAGCCGCGCAGGCCCGCGAGCGACGACATCATGATCACGGAGCCGCCGCCGGTCTTGCGCATCGCCGGCAGGCCATGCTTCACCGACAGGAACACGCCGTCGAGGTTGATCGCGGTCTGCCGCCGCCAGTCCGCCAGCGACATCTGGGTGATCGAGGGCACGGCAATGCCGATGCCGGCGTTCGAGACCAGCACGTCCAGCCGGCCGTAGCGCTTCATGACCTCAGTCACGACCTCGATCCAGCGCGCCTCGCTGGTCACATCGTGATGCCAGAAGCTCGCCTCGCCGCCCGCCTTCTTGATCCGCGCGACGACCTCCGGTCCCTTCAAATCGTCGACATCGGTGACCGCGACCGACGCGCCTTCGCGCGCCAGCAACTCGCACACCGCCTCGCCAATGCCGGATGCACCGCCGGTCACCAACGCGACCTTGCCCTGAACCTGCCCTGTCATTTCTTCTCCCCGTTCGTTGTTCTTGCTTGTCGGATTATCTTATCACGGCCGGCCCCGGATCCGGTACTGCGACGTCGACCACGCGCAACTGCACGCGTTCCGATCCCTGGAAGCGATCGACCGCGAGTGAGCCCGCCACATGCAGCCGCTGGCCGCGGTTTTGCGCCAGCGCCTCGCCGAGTTTCTGCCCGATCGAGCGGAACGCAATCCCGTTGACGATGGCGCCGTCGCCGGATTTGAAGCGCACGCGCAAATGCGCCTGGCCGACTTCGTCGGCATAGACGAGTTGATGCGCCGGCAGCGCGATCACCGGCTCGGGGTTGGCGGCGCCGAACGGCCCGGCGCGGTTCAGCGTGTTGGCGAACTCCACCGTCACGCTGCGGGCACTGACGGCGCCGTCGATGAACAGCTCGTTCTCGTGGCGGGAATTGGCAACGTCCTCGGCGAGTGCGCTTTCCATGAAGGCGCGAAACTCCGCGAGCTTCTCCTTGCGCAGCGTGACGCCGGCCGCCATCGCGTGGCCGCCGCCCTTCATCAGGATCCGCTCCTTCACCGCCTGCCGTACTGCTTTGCCGAGATCGACGCCCGAGATCGAGCGGCCCGAGCCGGTGCCGATGCCGCCCGGCTCCAACGCGATCGCAAAGGCGGGGCGTGCAAATTTCTCCTTCAGCCGCGAGGCGACGAGACCGACGATGCCGGGATGCCAGCCTTCGGCAGCGGTCACGATCACCGCGCCCTTGTCTTCGAGCCCGAGCGAGGCCAGTGCCTCGGCTTCGGCCTGCGCCTCCGCCGCCTGCTCGATGACGCGGCGCTCGCTGTTGAGACGGTCGAGTTCGGCCGCGATCCGCGCCGCTTCCGAGACGTCGCCCTCGAGCAGCAGCCGTACACCCAAATCGGCGCGCCCGATCCGCCCGCCGGCGTTGATGCGCGGCCCCAGCATGAAGCCGAGATGCCAGGCTTCGGGCGGGCCGTTCAACCGCGCCACATCCATCAGCGCGGTATGCCCGACATGGTCGCGTCGGCGCATCGCGATCAGTCCCTTGGCGACGAAGGCGCGGTTGAGCCCGGTCAGGGGCGCGACATCGGCCACTGTACCGAGCGCCACATGGTGCAGCATGCCGAGCAAATCCGGCTCCGGCCGTTCGGCGGTCCAGAAGCCGCGGCCGCGCAACTCGCGATTTACCGCGACCAGCGTGATCAGCACGAGGCCGACGGCAGCGAGATGGCCGAGGCCGGAGAGATCGTCCGCGCGGTTAGGATTCACCAGAGCATCGACCTCGGGGAGTTCGTCGCCGGTCTGGTGATGGTCGATGACGACCACCGACATCCCGAGCTTGCGCGCCTCCGCCAGCGGCTCGAGGCTGGTGGTGCCGCAATCGACGGTGATGAGCAGCGTCGCGCCCTTGGCCGCGAGACCGCGCACCGCCTCGACATTGGGCCCGTAGCCTTCGAAGATGCGGTCGGGAATGTGGATCAGCGGATCGAGCCCGCAGTGGCGCAAATGCCAGGCGAGCAGCGCCGCCGAGGTCGCACCGTCGACGTCGTAATCGCCGAAGATCGCGACCTTCTCGCCGCGCGCCGCCGCATCCGCGATTCGCCGCGCCGCCGTCTCCATCTGCGTCACGGTGTGGGGATCCGGCATCAGCTTGCGAATGGTCGGATCGAGGAAATCCTGGACTTCGTCGATGCCGACATCGCGGCCGGCCAGCACCCGCGCCAGCATCTCCGGCAAGTGGTAACGCTGCGTGATCGCCAGCGCCCGCGCAGCGCCCCGCGCGTCGAGCCGGTCGCGCCACAGTTTGCCCGTCGCCGAACGCCTGACGCCGAGAAACGCCGGTGGCAGTTCAACGGGAAACGCGGATGCGGGAAGCGTCATGATGCCTTCGAGAAATAGGGAAGAAATCGCCGGTCGGCAAACCTGGCGCTTAGACCCTATGCCGACAAAAGCGCCTTGCACAAAGAAGATGCAACTTGTCCCCGCAATACTCCCCGCCGGACAGGGAAATTAAACCAATCGTTAGCCATGATCCGCGACAAAGGTAGCAACATGCTCTCGTTGAGTCCCGTCGATCCAGAGAAGATCGGCAACAGCACAAAGACTGGGAATTTCCACCAATGTCCGCCGCTCGAACTGCAACGATTGCAAAGCCGTCAGGAAATTCAGCAAGCAACGAGGACGAATCCGACGTCTCCACGCTGATCGCGAGGTTGACCGCCGAGGTCAACCAGGTCGCCTGCGAGAAGACCAAGTCGATCCAGAAGATCACCAACCAGATGAAGATGCTGGCGCTGAACGCGCTGATCGAAAGCTCGCGCGCCGGAGCCCAGGGCGCGGGTTTTGCCGTGGTGGCGCAGGAAGTGCGCAACGTCGGCCAGCAGGTCGAAACCATCGCCCGCGAGCTCGAAAGCCAGCTCACCAACCGGACCGGCCATCTGATGTCCTCGATCGCAGAGATGGCCGACCGTTCGCGCGGCGAACGCATGATGGACCTGTCGCTCAACGCCATCGAGCTGATCGACCGCAACCTCTATGAGCGGACCTGCGACGTGCGCTGGTGGGCGACCGACTCCGCCGTCGTCGATTGCGCGGCCACGCCCGATACCGCAGCAGTAGCCCATGTATCGGAACGGCTCGCGGTGATTCTCGGCGCCTATACGGTTTATCTCGATCTCTGGCTCTGCGATCTCAACGGCAACGTCGTGGCCAATGGCCGCGCGGACCGCTTCAACGTCGTCGGCCAGAACGTCGCCTCGACCAAATGGTTTCGCGCCGCTCGCGACCTGCGCTCCGGCGACGACTACACCGCCGCCGACGTCGAATGCCAGCCGTTGCTGGGCAATGCCCAGGTCGCGACCTATTGCGCCAGTGTCCGCGCGGGCGGCAAGGCGAGCGGCAAGGCAACCGGCGTGCTCGCGATCCATTTCGACTGGGAACCGCAGGCCCGCGCCATCGTGCAGGGCGTGCGGGTCGGCGCCGCCGACAAGGCGCGCGTGCTGCTGGTCGATTCCAATTTCCGGGTGATCGCGGCGTCCGACGGCCAGGGCCTCCTCACGGAACGTATCTCGCTCCAGCTCGAAGGCAAACGCTCCGGCTTCTATCAGGATCGCTCCGGCGGGCTCACCGCATTCCACGCCACGCCGGGCTACGAGACCTACAAGGGCCTCGGCTGGTACGGCGTGATCCAGGCCGGCGCGACATAAAAAGCAGCGATGCCGTAGGATGGATAGAGCGCAGCGAAGCCCATCATGCAGCGGCGATCGTGATTGATGGGTTTCGCTGCGCTCTACCCATCCTACAAATTTAGCACCCCAGCCTGTCAGCGATGCCGCCAAAATCCTTGGCGATGATGTCCCAATCGCCGTTGGCCTCTAAATCGTATTTCTGGTGCGGACCGTATTCGGTCGGCCGCGCGACAAAGGCGGTCTTCAGGCCGTTCTGCTGCGCGGCTTTCAGGTCGCCGTTGTGGGCGGCGACCATCATCACCTGCTCCGGCGGCAGGCAGAGCAGCTTCGCCGCGCCCAGATAAGTCTCCGGATCGGGCTTGTAGTGCTCGAACAATTCCGCCGACATGATGAGGTCCCACGGCAGGCCTGCAAACTTCGCCATGTTGGTCAGCAGCGCGACGTTGCCGTTGGAGAGCGGCGAGATGATGTATTTCTTCTTCAGCCGCGTCAGCCCGGGCACGCTATCCGGCCAGGGATGCAGGCGGTGCCAGCCCAGCGTGAGATGATGCAGGTCGGCCTCGCTCAGCCCCGGAATCGAAAAATCCGCGACCAGCTTTTCCAGCGAGCGCCGGTGCAGCGTATCCAGGATCTGGTAGCCGCGCTCGGGATGCTTGCGCACCTCGTCCATCGAGGCCGAATAGACCGCGCGCCAGCCATCGACAAGCGCGGTCCAGTCGGCCTTGACGCGGGAGGTCTCCGACCACTTGGTAAAATCGTTGATGAGGCTGGTGCGCCAGTCGACGACGGTGCCGAACACGTCGAACACCAGAGCTTTTACGGCCGATACGTCGGACATTTGGCGCTCTCCCTTGTTTTTGCTCTTTCTGCCGCCGTCGTTCCGGGATGGTGCGCAGCACCAGACCCGGAACCTCGAGATTCCGGGTTCGCTTCGCGCCCCGGAATGACGCCGCGTTAGTCCAGATGAAACTTTTCGAGCTGCCGGTGCTCGGCCTTGATGTAGCGCACCGTGCCGGTGACCGAGCGCATCACCACCGTTTCGGTCTCAATGACGTCCTTGCGGAACTTGACGCCCGTGAGCAGCGAGCCCGTCGTGACGCCGGTGGCGGCGAACAGGCAGTCGCCTCGCACCATGTCTTCGATGCCGTAGATCATCTTCGGGTCGGTCACGCCCATCTTGTGGGCGCGGGCGCGCTTTTCCTCGCTGTCGAGGATCAGGCGGCACTGCATCTGGCCGCCGATGCAGCGCAGCGCCGCTGCCGCGAGCACGCCCTCGGGCGCGCCGCCGGTGCCGATATACATGTCGACACCGGTGTTGTCGGGGTCCGCGCAATGGATCACGCCGGCGACGTCGCCGTCGGTGATCAGCCGCACCGCGGCGCCGGTCGAGCGGATGCTGGCGATGATGTCGGCGTGACGCGGGCGATCGAGCACCAGTACCGTGATCGCGGAAGCGTCGACGCCCTTGGCCTTCGCCAGCCGCTTGACGTTGTCGGCCGGCGACGCGTCGAGTTCGACCACGCCCTTCTTGTAGCCCGGGCCGACCGCAAGCTTCTCCATGTAGACGTCGGGCGCATGCAGCAGCGTGCCGCCATCGGCCATTGCCATGGTCGCGATCGCGCCCGGCATGTTCTTGGCGCACAGCGTGGTGCCTTCGAGCGGATCGACCGCGATATCGACCTGCGGGCCGGCGTTGAGCCCGACTTTCTCGCCGATGAACAGCATCGGCGCCTCGTCGCGCTCGCCCTCCCCGATCACGATGGTGCCTTCGATCGGCAGCTTGTTCAGTTCGCGGCGCATCGCATCGACGGCGGCCTGGTCGGCCGCCTTTTCCTGTCCATGGCCACGCAACCGCGCCGCGGACACGGCCGCACGTTCCGTGACCCGCACGATTTCCAGCGTGAGGATGCGCTCGAGCAACAACTGCGGCGGAACGGAAATATGGGTCGACATCGGCTCACTCCTTCAAAAACCTGCGCGGACCCTGGCCGGCCCGCCATCATTCGCCCGGTGCGCGATCCCCAAGGGTATCCCTGAGGGATATCCCGCGGATCCCGCGCTAGTTCTTTTCGATCCGTATCACCTGCGGCCGGCCGCTGATCACCTTGTCGCGCTGCACCGCCTCCAGGGCGCGATAGACCGCGTCTTCCGACGTTGCATAGGTAATCAGGATGACCGGAACCGGCGATCCCTTCTTCGTGGCGCCGTTGGCGTCGACACCCTCGGGGTGGCGCTGCACGATCGACTCCAGCGATATCTTCTGTTCGGCAAGGCGCGTGGCGATGGTCGCGGCGGTGCCGGCGAGGTCGCGTGCCATCAGGCGGATGTAATAGCCGCCCTCGTGACGCTCCATCGGCGCCTTGGTGGTCGATTGCAGGCGGTCGACGGGACGGCCGAACGGCTTCGCTCGAATGCCGCGCGCGACGTCGGCGATGTCGGCAACCACGGCGGACGCGGTCGCGCCCCCGCCGGCGCCGGGCCCAACCAGCGTGATCGGCGGAATGCCCTCGCCGTCGATGGTCACGGCGTTGGTCACGCCCATCACCTGCGCGATCGAGGATGATTTCGGCACCATGGTCGGATGCACGCGCTGCTCGATTCCCTTGGCGGTGCGCACCGCGACCCCGAGCAGCTTGACGCGGTAGCCGAGTTCTTCGGCGGCGCGCAGATCCTCCGGCGCGATCGAGGAGATGCCTTCGACATAGACCGCGCTCTGCGCCACCTTGGTGCCGAAGGCGAGGCTGGCAAGGATCGCAAGCTTCTGCGCGGTATCGTGGCCATCGACATCGAACGACGGATTGGCTTCGGCATAGCCGAGCCGCTGCGCATCCTTCAGGCATTCGGCAAACGACAGACCCTCCTGCTCCATCCGGGTCAGGATGTAATTGCAGGTGCCGTTGAGGATGCCGTAGACGCGATTGATATCAGTTCCAGCCAAACCCTCGCGAAGGGTCTTGATGACAGGAATGGCAGCGCCCACCGCCGCCTCGTAGTTCAGCGCGCCGCCATGGGCTTCGGCAGCCTTCGCCAGCCGCACGCCATGCTTGGCGATCAGCGCCTTGTTGGCGGTCACCACCGACTTGCCGGCCTTAAGCGCAGCCTCGATCGCCGATAGCGCCGGCTCGCCGGCGCCGCCCATCAGTTCGACGAAGCAATCGACGCGCGGATCGGCGGCCAGCGCCAGCGGGCTCTTGACCCAGTCGATGCCGCGCAGATCGACGGAGCGCTTCTTCGCCTTCGAACGCGCGGTGACGGCCACGACGCGCACGCCACGCCCGCAGCGCGCGGACAGCGTCCGCGCCTGCGCCTCGATGAGACGAACGACTTCGGCGCCAACGGTGCCGAGGCCCGCGATGCCCACTCCCAGGGGTGCGACCATGACTAAAAGAACCTGCTAGAGACGCTATGCAAAGGCATGATCCGACAAGAAAACCACAAGTCCATTTCCGGGATCATGCCTAGCGCCGGTTGGCGAGAGGAACCACGTTGTGCAATGTTTCGATGCCGCTTTCAAGGAAGCGGCGCACGCCGCGCGCGGCCTGGCGGATACGTTGCTCGTTCTCCACCAAAGCGATGCGGACATAACCCTCGCCGTGCTCGCCGAAGGCGACGCCGGGCGAGACCACCACGCCTGATTTCTCCACCAACAGGGTTGCGAACTGCATGCTGCCGACGCCCTCGAAGGCTTTCGGCAACGGCGCCCAGGCGAACATCGAGGCCTGCGGCGGGGGAATGTCCCAACCGGCGCGGCCGAAGGATTCCACCAGCGCGTCGCGGCGCTTGCGATAGGTGTCGCGCATTTCCCTGATGCAATCATCCGGTCCGTTCAGCGCGGCGGTGGCCGCAACCTGCACCGGCGTGAACGCGCCGTAGTCGAGATAGGATTTCACCCGCGCCAGCGCGGCGATGATCCGCTCGTTGCCGACGGCGAATCCCATGCGCCAGCCGGCCATCGAGAACGTCTTCGACATCGAGGTGAACTCGACAGTGACGTCGATTGCGCCCGGGACCTGCAGCACCGAGGGCGGCGGGTTCTTTTCGTCGAAATAGACCTCGGCATAGGCCAGGTCCGACAGGATGAAGATCTCGTGCTTCTTCGCGAACGCCACCAGATCCTTGTAGAAATCGAGCTCGGCGACGTAGGCGGTCGGGTTGGAGGGATAGCAGACCACGAGCGCCAAGGGCTTCGGGATCGAATGGATGATCGCGCGTTCCACCGCCTCGAAAAACTGCGGCGTCGGCTCCGACGGCACCGAGCGGATCACGCCGCCCGCCATCAGGAAGCCGAAAGCGTGAATCGGGTAGCTCGGGTTGGGGCAGAGCACGACGTCGCCCGGCGCGGTGATCGCCTGCGCCACGTTGGCAAAGCCTTCCTTCGACCCGAGCGTGGCGACGACCTGGGTGTCCGGATTGAGCTTCACGCCGAACCGCCGCCCATAGTAGGCCGCTTGCGCCTTGCGCAGGCCATTGATGCCGCGCGAGGCCGAATAGCGATCGGTGCGCGGCTTGCCCAGCGTCTCCTTCAGCTTCTCGATCACATGGGGCGGCGTCGGCAGGTCCGGATTGCCCATGCCCATATCGATGATGTCGGCCCCGGCATTGCGCGCAGCCGCCTTGGCCTGGTTGACCTTCTCGAACACGTAAGGCGGCAGACGGCGGATGCGGTAAAAATCTTCCATGGAACCCTGCTCCGGACAACCGGCGGGACAGAATCGCAAGACCTTTACGCTGTGAAACCGACTTCTCGCATTTCGGTCAAAAGTCGCGCCCAATCAATGATTTAGGGCGAATTCAGGCGCAAGATCCCGGATTCCGGGCCCGCAATGTGGTTGAGTTCGATTTCTTGTACCACGGGAGCCCGGCAGCGCCAGCTTCTATAGTGTTTTCAAGTTAAAGGCTTGTCAGGGCACAAGCCGGGGCGAACGAGGACCTCAAGCTCACCTCTTGGCCGGTTTCGCCGGAGCAGCCGGATTTGAGGCAGTAGCCTGCCGATCCCGGGCTGCGGCCAATTCTGCCTGGATTTTGGACAGCTCCGAAGGCTTGATCGCCTCCTCGACGCGTTCCGGCGGCAGATCGTGGACCGGCAGATAGGATCCGGCTTCCTTCGGACGTTCGGGGGCGCCCGCCGGCACGCCGACACCAGGCATGTCTGCAATCTGGGTCGAGCAGCCGCCGAGCGCCAATGCCGCTGCGAACAGCGCGGCAACCGACCGCAGCCTCATTGTTCGATCTGCCGGCATCCGTCCGGGAATCCCCTGCCACTCACGTACACTACACACTTTACAGGTATTCTCGATCGCGTGGAGGCCCTGGTACAAGCCTTGCAAAGCTAAATCGTCCCGCTGTGTTGATCTCGCTATTTCGCTTCTTGCCGTTCAAACCATTGTCGCCCGAAACGATTAGAGCCCGAGAACCAAATCCGCCCGGTGCGGCTGCAATGTGTCGAAACACGGAAACGTTATCGCAGTGCAACAGGGTTAACCGCAAAAGCCGCCATGACAATCGGCGCGGTGACGAACCCCAAACGAACCTGTAGTGTCTCTGTAATGAGCGACGTTAATACCGAAACCTCCAACACTCAGGGCTCCAGTACCCAGGGCTCGAAGAGCTTCAACGCCGAAGCCTTCGCCATGAACATCGCCAAGGCGATGGAGACCAGCGGCCAGGCGCTCGCGGCCTACCTCAAGCCGCGCGAGGCCGGCGAGGTGATGGACAAGCCGCCCAGCGAAATCGGTGAAATCGTCAAGACGTTCTCGCAGGTCGCCGAATACTGGCTCTCCGACAGCCAGCGCGCGGCCGATCTGCAGACCAGACTGGGCAAGGCCTATCTCGATCTCTGGGGTTCGGCGGCGCGCCGCATGACCGGCGAGCAGGCGGGGCCTGCAATCGAGCCGTCGCCGCGCGACAAGCGCTTCAGGGATCCCGAGTGGAAAACCAACCAGTTCTTCGACTTCGTGCTGCAGCTCTATCTGCTCACCACGCAATGGGCTGAAACGCTGGTGAAAGACGCCGACGGCCTCGATCCGCACACGCGCAAGAAGGCCGAGTTCTACGTCCAGCAGATCGCCAACGCGATCGCGCCGTCGAATTTCGTCTTCACCAACCCGGAAGTGCTGCGGGAGACACTGGCGTCGAATGGCGGCAACCTCGTGCGCGGCATGAAGATGCTGGCCGAAGACATCGAGGCCGGCCATGGCACGCTGCGCATCCGCCAATCCGACCCGGCCAACCTCGTCGTCGGCGTCAACATGGCGACGACGCCCGGCAAGGTGATCTACCAGAACGAGTTGATGCAACTGATCCAGTACACGCCGACCACGGAGACCGTGCTGCGCACGCCGCTCCTGATCGTGCCGCCGTGGATCAACAAGTTCTACATCCTCGATCTCAAGCCGGAAAAATCCTACATCAAGTGGTGCGTCGACCAGGGCATCACCGTGTTCGTGATCTCCTGGGTCAATCCGGACAAGGAACTCGGCAAGAAGACGTTCGACGACTACATGAAGCAAGGCCCGCTCACCGCGATGGACATCATCGAGAAGGTGACGGGCGAGATGAAGGTGCATACCGCGGGCTATTGCGTCGGCGGCACCCTGCTCGCCTCGACGCTGGCGTGGCTTGCCGAGAAACGGCGGCAGCGCGTGACATCAGCGACGTTCTTTGCGGCGCAGGTCGACTTCACCCATGCCGGAGATCTGCTGGTGTTCGTCGACGAGGACCAGATCTCGGCGCTCGAGCGCGACATGAAGGCTTCCGGCGTGCTCGAAGGCAGCAGGATGGCGATGGCTTTCAACATGCTGCGCTCCAACGACCTGATCTGGTCCTATGTCGTCAGCAACTACCTGAAGGGACAACCGCCCTCCTCGTTCGACCTCCTGCACTGGAATTCCGACGCCACGCGGATGCCGGCGGCGAACCATTCCTACTACTTGCGCAACTGCTACCTGGAGAACCGGCTGACCGGCGGCAGCATGGTGCTGGACAACACCCTGCTCGACCTGTCGAAGGTCAAGGTGCCCGTCTACAATCTGGCGACGCGCGAGGATCACATCGCACCGGCGGACTCAGTGCTGTACGGCTCGCAGTTCTTCGGCGGCCCGGTGAAATACGTCCTCTCGGGTTCCGGTCACATCGCCGGCGTGGTCAACCCGCCGGCGGCGGGCAAGTACCAGTACTGGACCAACGACAACATCCGGGACGTCAAGCTCGCCGACTGGCTGAAGAACGCCACCGAGCACAAGGGTTCCTGGTGGCCCGACTGGCTGCAATGGCTGGAAAAACTCGATCCCGAGCGCGTGCCCGCGCGCCCCGTCGGCACCGCGGAACTGCCGCCGATCGAGGATGCGCCCGGCAGCTACGTCAAGGTCCGCGCGTAGAGCGTTTTCGAGCGAAGTGGATACCGGTTCGCGTATAGAAAATGCGTCAAAACAAAATACCAGAGCCCGGTTCTCAGAACTAGGCTCTGGCGACAGGGCGCGCGTCCGCGCATGGCGCCGACTCGCGTTGTCCGATATAATCAGACGTCCCGTGCCGGGAATCGAGATCGTTTGAGGGGAAACCGATGACACGCGAATTGTTCTGGCTGACGCTGACCGTGATTTTGACCGGGCTGCTCTGGGTCCCCTACATCGTCAATCGCTGTCAGGTGCGCGGCCTCTCCGGCGCCATGGCCAATCCCTCGCGCCACGACAAGCCGCAAGCCGAGTGGGCCAACCGGCTGATGTTCGCCCATGACAACGCGATCGAGAATTTGATCATCTTCGCGCCGCTGGTGCTGATCCTCAACGACCTCGACTATTCCACCAAATGGACCGTGATGGCCTGCGCCGTGTATTTCTGGTCCCGCGTCGCCCATCTGATCGTCTACACGCTGGGCCTGCCGGTGTTCCGCACGCTGGCCTTCACCGTCGGCTTCCTGGCGCAAGCCGTGCTCGCGCTGGCGATCTTTCAGGTGCTGTGAGGCTCCACTCCCTCCCCGGCTCAACCCGCAGCGATCGGCCGGTTCGTCGGACGGTGGCGGCTGAGCCAGTACAGCATCACGAGCGCCGCGCTCGCGCATAGCGCGCCGAAACCAAGCAAGGCGTGGCTGCCGAAATTCGACAGCAGGCCGACCAGGATGGGCGGCGACGCCGCGGCGATGAGGTTGAGCGGCATGGCGATGCGCGACGTCGCCCTGGCGAATTCGACGCTGTCGTAGAACACCAGCGGGATGGTTGCGCGCGCCACCGCGAGCGCCCCGCTGCCAAGCCCATACAGCAGGATGAAGGCCGCGATCATCCAGTGCGAGCCGCCGCCGATCATCAGAAGGAGGATCGCCGCGACCAGCGTCGTGGTGGCGATCAGCGCGGTCGTGATCCCGTCCCAGCGTCCTCCGCCGAGAAAATCGAGCCCGCGGGCGCTGACCTGAATCACGCCCAGCATCGATCCGAAGGTGACGGCCTGCGTCGGCGACAGCCCCTCGGCTTTCAAAAGCTCGATCATGATGGCGCCGAATCCGAAGGTAACGAAAGCGCACAGCACGGTCGCCGCAGCGATCAGATAGAACGTGGATTTCCGGACGATCTTGGTTTCGCGGGGAAACTGCGACGAACCGGTTTCTTCCTCGCGTTGAACGAAGCGCGGCAAACCGAACACGTAGAGCGGCAGACAGATCAGAGCCATCAGGGCGGCATAGACCAGGCAGGTGCCGCGCCAGCCCATCACGCCCGACAGAAGCGAGGTGGTCGGCCAGAACACGCTGCTGGCCAGCCCCGTCACCAGCATCAGGGCGCCGATCGCACGCTTGGCGGCACGACCCACGATCTCATTGAGAAGGATGTAGGTGGCAGTGGCCAATTTCGCGCTGCCGGCGATGCCGAGGATGATCCATGCTGCGAAGAACGACACAGGGCCGGTCGAAATCGACAGCAGAACAAAGCCGGGCGTGGCGATGACGCTACCGGCGATCATCACGCGTCGAGCGCCGAACCGGATAAATGCCTTGGCGAGAAGTGGAGCCGACAGGCCCGTCGCCACATAGAAGATCGAATTGCCGGCGAACACCGCCGTGATGTCCATGCCGAGATCGGCGGCGACTTCGCGGCCCACGACCGCCAGTAGGCCGACCGTGCCCCATCCGATCACCTGCCCGATCGCCACGACAACAAGGATGCCGATGATCTTCCTGCCGGACTCGAACGCCCCCATCTCTCTCCGCCAGCTGCCCTCCCCGGTCGGCGTCGCCGGTCTTGATTCTCCGGCGATCTCCCGCTTTCCAGAACTTTTATAATCGGTTCGCAACCGGCCCGGCGGCGGATAATTGTCATACCTGTCACGCGTGACGCGACAGCCGGCGTCGCCCGCATTTCGAACGCCACAGCAAAAACCCCGGGGCTCAGCCCCGGGGTTTTTCGTTCGCGTCGCTCGAACCGCGCTCAGTACTTCGCCACCACCGGCGTGTTGAAGTGGTAGTTGATCCCGGTGCGGAAGATGTGTTCGGTGACCGACCGCGTCGACGTCGCCGGAATGGCACCGCCGAAGATGAAGCTGTCGGACGTCGAGCCGAGATCGACATAGAGATACTCGGTCTTGGTCGTCCAGTTCGGACCGAGCAATCCGAGCAGGGTGAAGGGCGTTTCGATGCCGGCGCCCATGGTCCAGCCGGCATTGGTCTGCGAGAGCGATTGCGTCACCGGGACGCCGGCGAAGACCTTGGTGGTGATCTTGGTCTTGATGCCGCCGTAAGCGAGACCGCCGGTGGCATAGAGCAGCGTCGATCCCACCGAATAGCCAAGCCGACCGCGCACCGTGCCGAACCACGGCAGCGTGGCATCATATGCTGCGAAAGCATCCGGCGTGCAGGTCACGACGCAGGTCTTGTTGTCCTTCTGCGTGCTGCCCTGAAGATCGGCCTCGAGACCGAACACCCAATTGGCAGTCTGCCAGTTGTAGCCTGCCTGCACGCCGCCGTTGATACCGTCAGGCGCGAGGTTGAAATTCTCGATAAGCGCCGCTGCCGGTATGTCGATCGAGCTGCGGTCCCGGCCGGTGCCGGAACCCCAATTGCCGCCGAGATAGAAACCGGTCCAGTTGGCGGCCACCACCGGCGCATAGGCCGCGCCGCCGATCCGGTAGTTCAGCCCGACGCGAAAGATGTTCTCGCGAATTTCTGTCTTGATCGGCGCTGCGGCAAACAGCGCGTTAGCATGGGTGTTGTTGCCGAGATCGAGGTAGAGATACTCGATCTTGCCGGTCCAGTTGCCGCCCAGCGCCGCTTCGACGCCGCTGCCGACGACCCAGCCGCTCTGCATGCGGTCGCTCGAGAAAGCAGCGGTGCCGCCGAACACCGCCTCGTTGACGTTGGTCTTGACGTTGCCGACTGCGTAGCCCGCGGTCACATAGCTCAGCACTGGACCCTTGGAGATGCCGATCCGCCCGCGGGCGGTCCCGAACCAGTCGAGCCTCTCGCTGTAGCGTGTGGTAGTCGCGCCGCCGAACGCCGAAAAAACGGTCCGGTCATCGTCCATGCCCGCGCCCTGGATATCCGCTTCGAGACCGAAAACGATCGGGCCGAATATCGAACCGGTCTGCCAGTTGTAGCCGATCTGGCCGCCGCCGAAGCCGCCCTGCGGCGACACAAAGAACGAATAGGGCGATCCCGCGCCACGAAAGTCATGCTGAAAGCGGTCGCGGCCGATGCCGACGCCGGCGTTGACGCCGATGTAGAAGCCGGTCCAGTCGTAGACGGCGGCAAGCGCTGGCGCTTTGTTGTAAGGGCGGGCGGCGATGTCTGCGGCGAGTGTCGGGGCGGATCCCAGGCCAGCGAGCGCGGTGGCCAACAAATACTTCTTCAATTGCATTAACGGCATTCCCAGTCCGGCATTCCAATCCATTTCCCGACGCGAACACGCACCGAGATGTCGAAGGTATTCTTGTCCGGATTCGGGGAACAATGCTGTAGCCCGTCAGCCACATCCGCTCACAAGTTTCTCGTCGCGCCGCGCTGGCTATTTTTTGATCAGATTCAGGAAGTTGAAGGCTGAACTTCAACTCGCTTTCCGCGCGACGACGAACAGCATCTCGGCCATCTTGTCGTCGAACCCCTTGACCTCGCCGCGCTCCAACGACAGCGCATTCCAGCTGCCGGCCTCGGCATAGGTCGCGCGAAGCCAGTCCTGCGAGGGATAGTTGTAGTAGCGATCGAGCGCGTCGCGACCGCCGGCCTCGCCTTCCTTGTAACTGGCAAAGAACGCGCCGCCCGGTTTCAGCGCGCGCCAGATCAGCGAAAGCACGTGCGCGAGCTGATCGCGGGGCACATGCAACAGGCAGGCATTGGCCCACACGCCGTCATAGACCTCGACCGCGTCGAGTTCGTGGAACAGCAGCGTCTCGACCGGGCGGCCGAGCCGCTTCGAGGCGACTGCGGCCATTTCCGGCGATCCGTCGGTGGCGCGCACGTCAAAACCTTGCGCCAGCATCTCCGCGGTGTCGCCGCCAGCGCCGCATCCGAGTTCGAGGATGCGCGCACCGTTGGGCAGCAGCGCCAGGAACGCCGCCAGCCGCGCCTTTCGCGAGGTGATCTCGCGCCCGGCATAGGCCTCCGCATGGCCGCGGTAGAATTGCAACGTCGCTTCGTCCACCCTGCTCCCTCCGCGGCAACGCGATTAGTTACTTGTCGGCCAAACCCAGCATCAGCCGCATGTTCTGCACCGCCGCGCCGGACGCCCCCTTGCCGAGATTGTCGAGCCGCGCGACCAGCACCGCCTGACGATGCTTGTCGCTGGCAAAGACGTAGAGCTCGAGCATGTTGGTCTCGTTGAGCGCCTCGGGCTCGATCCGCCCACCCTTGCTGGCCGCGTTCTCGAGCGGCATCACCGTGACGTATTTGCTGCCCGCATAGCGCTTCTCAAGCGCAGCATGCAGGTCGGCGCCGCTGGGCTTGCCCGTCAGCGTGTCGAGATGGAGCGGCACCGAGACCAGCATGCCCTGCCGATAATTGCCGACCGACGGCACGAAGATCGGCCGCCGCGTCAGTTTCGAGTAGAGCTGCGTCTCCGGCAGATGCTTGTGCTCGAAGCCGAGGCCGTACAATTCGAAGGACGGCGCGCTGCCATCCTCGAAGTTCGCGATCATAGACTTGCCGCCGCCCGAATAGCCGCTCACCGCGTTGATGGTGACGGGATAGTCCGACGGCAGCAGCCCGGCATCGACCAGCGGCCGAAGCAGCGCAATGCCGCCGGTCGGATAGCACCCGGGATTGGAGACTTTTTTCGCGGCCCGGATCTTGTCGGCCTGGTCGGGCGCCAGTTCCGGAAAGCCGTAGGCCCAGTCGGGAGCGACCCGGAACGCCGTCGATGCGTCGAGCACCTTCGGCCCCGAAGTGCCCATGCTGTCGATCAGGGCTACGGTCTCCTTCGCGGCATCGTCGGGCAGGCAGAGGATGACGAGGTCGACCTCGCTCAAGAGCGCCCGCTTCGCGGCGGGATCCTTGCGCTTGTCGTCGGCAATGCTCTTCACGACGACGTCGTTCTGCAGCCGCAGGCGCTCCTGAATGCCGAGCCCCGTCGTTCCGGAAGCGCCGTCGACGAACACGGCGGGCTTGGTCGAGGCACCGGCGGTCTTGTCGACGCTCTTGGGCTGGCTGTCGGTGAGGGTCATGGCACGCTCCCTTCGAGCTGGTTGGTTTCGTTGGCGAAGGCTTGCGGCCGCGCCTCTCTCATCAAATTCGCAATATGCTTCGCGCCGGCATCGACCTGCGAAGCGAGCGATGCTGCAATCGCGACATAGTCGGGTTCGGATTTGTGCTGATTCAGCTTGAAGCTGCCTTCGACCTCTTCAACCGTCATCTCAAGACCCACGATCGCCTTCTTCATCGCTTCCAGCCGTCCGGCCGTCATCTTCGACGACAGCCACGGCTTCTTCGGCAACAGCCTGTCCTCGAACTTGGCGCTGAGCGCTTCGATCTGCTCGGCGAGTTCGTTCTCGGACATCACCCGCACCGGGCCGGTCAGGTGCACCGCCTGGTAGAGCCAGGTCGGCACCTGGTCCGGCGAAACGTACCAGTCCGGGGAAACATAGGCATCCGCGCCGTTGACGGCCAGCAGCCAGGATGCTGTTCCGTCCGCGAGCTTTACCAGCGGATTGTGACGCGCGACATGAAACGCCGCGCGCGGCGTTCCGTCATTGGCCGAGGTCAGGTAGAATGGCAACGACGAGGCGACCGGCTTCTTGCCGTCCCACGCGCAGGCCAGGCCAAAGCCGCGCGCTTCCGCGAACGCCAGGCTCGCGGTGCGGTCGGACTTGAACGGTGGCGGCGTATACATCTCCAACTCCTGCTTGACGTAGGAGCCGCCAGTTCAGACCGCGTTTCTTTGCAAGGGAAGAAGCCGCGGGACCCGATCCGGCGGCAGGGGCGACAATCTCAGACGCAGACGTCCGCCCATACCGCGACGATGCGGCGGCGGCGAGCGATGAACATGGTCGAGGCGTTAGTCATGGGCGCGGCTATAAGGCCGCGCCTGCTTTTCGTCAAGTTCTAGCTATCATTCCGGGGCGCGCGCGAAGCGGGCGAACCCGGAATCTCGAGATTCTCAGGGGCGCCAGGGCGCCCCATAGTTCGATGCTTGCGCATCGCCCCGGAATGACGCGCGCGAGTAACCTAAATCACCGGATTCCAGTGCGCGGGGATCAGCCGGTAGCCGTTGCCGTCCTTCTCGACGAAGCCCTGGGCCGGGAACGGATAGTGGAAGCCCTGGACGCGCATCTTGTCGGCAACCAGCATGTCGTAGACCCGTCGGCGGGTCTTTTCCGCCAGCACCGGATCCTGGTCGAACATCAGGTGCCAACCGGGATTGGTGACGAACAGCGCCGGATGGTTGGTAACGTCGGACTGGATGAAGACCTTGTCTGAACCCGACGAGAGAACGTAGGAGGTGTGGCCCGGCGTGTGGCCGATGGTCTCTACCGCCAGCAATCCCGGCGCGACTTCCTTGCCCCATTCATAGGGCGTCGCCTTCTTGTTCAGCCCCGCCTCGAAGACGCGACGGGCGTTCTTGAACACGGTCTGCATCCGGCCCTCGGGCGCACGGCTCATCTCGCCGTCGTCCATGAAGTACTTCCACTCTGCCGCAGGCACGAGCACCTCGGCGTTGGGGAATGCGAGCGTGTTCTCGGCGGTCAAGAGGCCGTTGATGTGATCGCCATGGAAGTGCGAGATCACCACCATGTCCACCGCCTTCGGATCGAGGCCCGCGGCAACCATGTTGGCGGCGAACTGGCCGACATTGCCCTTGCTGGAGGCGAACGCGGCGGCGCCGTTGCCGGTGTCGACCACGACCAGCTTGCCGCCGGTGTTGATCACCAGCGGCGCGAACTGGATCGACATCTTGTCCTTCGGCATGAAGGCCTTTTCCAGCGCCGCGTTGACTTCATCCTTTTTCGCGTTGAGGACGAAAGTTTCTGGAAGCGCGAAGTTGTTGACGCCATCGGAGATGGCCGTCACCTGGGCGTCACCGACCTTGTAGCGATAGAAACTCGGCGCCTGCTTTTCCGACACCGGGGCGGCAGCCTTGGCCGGCGCATTGGTCAGGATGGGCGAAGCGGCCAGCGCAGCGGCGCCGGCGAGTGCGTGACGTCGTGACAATTCCATAAGATGATCTCCGAGTGAGACGATGGGTTCGGCGGCAGGGATCTCCCGCCCCCTTGGTGAGCCGTTGGCCAGGCGAGGGCTGATTCCACCCTCGTTCTACGGTCGTGCGACGACGGTAGCGCGACGCCAGGACGAGAGCGTTTGGTCGTTGATCGTATCCACCGAGCTAACACCCTCGCCACCGGCTTATTCCGACCTGCCCTACACCGACCGCCACAGCCATTCGGCGATCTTCGCCATCACGTCGCCGGACAACAGCAGGACGCCCGACCAGACCAGTGCCGAGACAAAGTTTGCGATCTGGAATGGCCAGTACGACATCTCGAAAATGCCGGCGGCGAGCGGCACCGACGCCCGCAGCGGACCGAAGAAGCGGCCGATGAATATCGAGGGCACGCCCCATTTCTGCACGAAAGCTTCGCCGCGCGGCAGGATCTCCGGATAGCGCGACAGCGGCCACATCTCGGCGACGTGTTCCTTGAATTTGTAGCCGAACCAGTACGAGACCCAATCGCCCAGCGCCGCGCCGAAGCCGCCGGCCAGCCAGACCGGCCAGAAATTGATTCCGCTGACACCGACCAGCGCACCGATGGCGACCAGCGCGCCCCAGGCCGGAACCAGAAGCGAGATGAAGGCGAGCGATTCGCAGAACGCCAGCACGAACACGATCGGAGCGGCCCAGACCTGATTGTCGCGCACGAAATCAGCCAGGGCGCGCACGTAGTCTTCCATGTCCTGAAACGCCTCCGCCCCGTTTCCGTCGACGAACCCTTTAAGGGTTCCGTGCCCCACGAAGAGGTACGCCAGCCAATTGAGTGACTTCAAGTCACAATGCCCGGCACCAGGTGTGATCACCGTTGATTCCCACCGCTATGAGGGTTACTGCCGCCCGCCACAGGTCCCGGAGGTCACTTTCTGAACCCATCCGTGGCATAGTCAGAGCAACCGATTCGCTGCCGCGCTTTGGCACGCAACACCTGAAGAGCCATGTCCAAATCATTGAAATCAGCTGCAAAAGCCAAATCGCCCAGTGACCTGTTCGGGTCGGAACCGAAGGGACGCGCGCCCGCCAAGGCTGCCCCCCGCGCCGGCAACGCCGAAGCCGGCTACACCGCCGCCGATATCGAGGTGCTCGAAGGGCTCGAACCGGTCCGCCGCCGCCCCGGCATGTATATCGGCGGCACCGACGAGAAGGCGCTGCATCATTTGTTCGCCGAAGTCATCGACAACGCCATGGACGAGGCGCTGGCGGGACACGCCACGTTCATCGAGGTGGAACTGACCGCCGACGGCTTCCTCACCGTTACCGACAACGGCCGCGGCATCCCGGTCGATCCGCATCCGAAATTTCCGAAGAAGTCCGCGCTCGAAGTCATCATGTGCACGCTGCACTCCGGCGGCAAATTCGACTCCAAGGTCTACGAGACCTCGGGCGGTCTGCACGGCGTCGGCGTGTCCGTGGTCAACGCGCTGTCCTCACGGCTCGAGGTGGAAGTCGCGCGCAGCCAACAACTCTACCGGATGAGTTTCGAGCGCGGCCATCCCAAGGGCAAGCTCGAGGACCTCGGCAAGATCAACAACCGCCGCGGCACCCGGATCCGCTTCAAGCCGGACACCGACATCTTCGGCGCGAAGGCAGCTTTCAAGCCGCAGCGCCTGTTCAAGATGACGCGCTCGAAGGCTTACCTGTTCGGCGGCGTGGAAATCCGCTGGCGCTGCGATCCCGAATTGCTGAAAGGCGTCGAGGACGTCCCCGCCGAGGACAGCTTCCATTTCCCGGGCGGCCTGAAGGACTATCTCGCCGCCGCGATTCACGCCGACACGCTGGTGCATCCGGATATCTTCTCCGGCAAGTCCGGCCGCAACGGCGCCCACGGCGCCTGCGAATGGGCGGTCGCATGGACGGCGGATGCCGACGGCTTCCTCTCCTCCTACTGCAACACCGTGCCGACGCCCGACGGCGGCACCCATGAATCCGGCCTGCGCAGCGCGATGCTGCGCGGCCTGAAGGACCATGCCGAGCGCATCGGCCAGGGCAAGCGTGCCGCGCCCGTGACGTCGGAAGACGTCATGGTCGGCGCTGCCATCATGCTTTCGGTATTCGTGCGCGAGCCGGAATTCCAGGGCCAGACCAAGGACCGGCTGGCTACCGCGGAAGCCCAGAAGATCGTCGAACAGGCGATCAAGGATCCGTTCGACCACTGGCTGTCGGGCAATCCGCTACAGGCCAACAAGCTTCTGGATTTCGTCATCGAGCGCGCCGACGACCGGCTGCGCCGCCGCGCCGAGAAGGAAACTTCACGCAAGACCGCGGTGAAGAAGCTCCGCCTCCCCGGCAAGCTTGCGGACTGCACCAATACCGCGACCGAAGGCTCCGAGCTCTTCATCGTCGAGGGCGACTCGGCCGGCGGAAGTGCCAAGCAGGCGCGCGACCGCAAGACCCAGGCCGTGCTGCCGTTGCGCGGCAAGATCCTCAACGTCGCGTCCGCCGGCAGGGACAAGCTGACCGCCAACGCGCAGCTCTCCGACCTGATGCAGGCGATCGGCTGCGGAACGCTGGCGCATTACCGCGAGGAAGACCTGCGCTATTCCCGCATCATCATCATGACCGACGCCGACGTCGACGGCGCGCACATCGCCTCGCTGCTGATCACGTTCTTCTACCGCCAGACGCCGCGGCTGATCGACGAGGGCCACCTCTATCTGGCCGTGCCGCCGCTCTACAAGCTAACCCACGGCAGCAAATCGGTGTATGCCCGCGACGACGCGCACAAGGAAGCGCTGATGAAGAGCGAGTTCAACGCCAACGCCAAGGTCGAGGTCAACCGATTCAAAGGCCTGGGCGAAATGATGCCGGCCCAGCTCAAGGAAACCACGATGGACCCGGCCAAGCGCACCATGCTGCGCGTGGTGCTGCTGGCCGACGACCGCGAGGGCACCGCCGATTCGGTCGAGCGGCTGATGGGAACCAAGGCCGAGGCCCGGTTCGCCTTCATCTCCGACAAGGCGGAATTCGCCAGCGACGACCTGCTGGACGTCTGATTCCGTCGATACCGGCAGCATTCCGGCTATTTGTGGCGTTTCATCCCTGACAACGCCGGATTCTGCCCATTTTTCAGACCTTTCCCGGACTTTCGTTTTCGGGAGGGTGTGCTCCTCCCGCAACAGCATTTTGGACCGAACCGCGTATAGTCCTGACACTGGGTTTTGGGAATCGGTGCTCGCGCATTCGGTTAGAGCGATCAGATAGACGCTTTGAAGTAAGGGAATTGGGACATGAAGAAGTTAGTGATCGCTCTGACCGCGCTGGCGGCATTCACCGGATCAGCAGCGGCAGCCGATCTGGGGGCCCGGCCCTATGCCAAGGCTCCGGCACCAGTGGTGATGGCTCCGAGCTGGACTGGCTTCTACATTTTCGGTGGCGCTGGCGGCGGCACCTGGGATGCCAACGGTGGCGTGGATGTTACCGGAACGAACGTTTGCATCGTCTGCACCAACACCCGGACGGGTGGCGACGGATGGTTCGGCACGGTGGGTGCCGGTTATGACTGGCAGACCGGTCCGGCCTGGGTTTTCGGTATCTTCGGCGACGGCACCTTCGGCAGCCTGAAGGGCAACATCGGCGATGCGGGCGTATTCGCTGGCGGCGCGTCCACCGGCATCGTTGGCACCGTGAAGATGGAAACGGCCTGGGCAGCCGGTGCGCGCGTCGGTTATCTCATCACTCCGAATGTTCTTTCCTACGTCAACGGCGGTTACACCGGAACCTACTGGTCGGGCAGCACCCTGCTGGGCTCCAACACTGGCACCCCGTCCGGCCTGCACACCGACAGCTTCAACACCCAGGGCTGGTTCGTCGGCGGCGGCGTCGAGAACAGCCTGAACTTCTTCGGCATCAATTCGCCCGGCTGGTTCATGAAGACCGAGTATCGCGCGTCCTATCTCGACAGCAAGCGCCTGAACGAGAAGGTCGACGGCACCAACGTCCTGTTCGGCCGCGACATCACCTTCAAGCCCTTCGTGCAGACCATCAGCACCTCGCTGGTCTACCGCTTCAACTGGGGTGGCGCTCCGATCGCCGCAAAGTACTGATCTCTGCTAATTCAGCAGATCTCAAAAGCCCCGGCATCGTCCGGGGCTTTTTTGTGCCTGGGGATAGCCGCGCCTGCGGATGTCCGCCTGGTGCGCGCGAGTGTCGCCAAATGCGCGTTCCGCCGCCGGTTTCAGCCACCCGGATTAACCCTGCGATGACTTCCGGTCTTGCGAAGCTGGCCGGCATTGTATTCGATCCGCAATTGCGGGCGTCGCCGTTACCGGTTTTCGGAAAGGCAGCCCGTCAAGCCGCGCGGCATCCAAGAACCGAAGCGGCAACGGAGGGAATCCATGGCCAGGTCGCTCTCGATCATCGGCTTTTTGGCGCTCGCGATCGGCCTGCTCTGGATCGGACAGGGCACCGGCGCGATTCGCTGGCCGCAAACGAGCTTCATGATCAACCAGTTGCAGTGGGCGGGATATGGCGCGGTGCTCGGCGCTGTCGGACTGATCCTGATCTGGCAGGGCAATCGCTGACCCGACTCGCCCATTGGGGCGGGGCTTGTCCCGGCCATCCATGTCCTGGATCATGCGCGACAGGGAAAACGTGGATGCCCGGGACGAGCCCGGGCATGACGAAGAAGGGACAACATCGATGAAAACAGAACTGTTCGATCTCAGCGGCAAGGTCGCCGTCGTCACCGGCGGCAACGGCGGCATCGGGCTCGGCATGGCCCGCGGATTGGCGAAAGCCGGCGCTGCGGTTGCGATCGTCGGCCGCAACGAGCAGAAGTCGGCCGCGGCCGTTGCTGAACTGAAGCAGGCCGGTGCCAAAGCGATTTCGGTGGCCGCCGACGTCACCGACAAGGCCGCGGTCGATGCCATGGCCGAGCGTGTCGCCCGCGATCTCGGCCGAATCGATATCCTCGTCAACAATGCCGGCATCAGCATCCGCAAGCCGCCGCACGTGCTCGATATCGCCGAGTGGAACAGCGTGATTACGACCAACCTCACCAGCGCCTTCCTCTGCTCGCAGGCGGCCTATCCGGCCATGAAGGCTGCCGGTGGCGGCAAGGTCATCAACATTGGCTCGATGATGTCGATCTTCGGCGCCAGCTTTGCGTCGGCCTATGCCGCGAGCAAGGGCGGCATCGTCCAGTTCACGCGCGCCTGTGCAGTCGCCTGGGCCGCCGACAACATCCAGGTCAACGCGGTGCTGCCGGGCTGGATCGACACAGACCTCACAAAGAACGCGCGCAAGGAGGTGGAGGGCCTGCACGACCGGGTGCTGGCGCGGACGCCTGCAGCGCGCTGGGGTGGCATCGACGATTTTGCCGGCATCGCGGTATTCCTCGCCTCGCCCGCGTCCGATTTCGTGACCGGCACGGCGATTCCCGTCGATGGCGGGTATTCCGTCATGGCGTAGCCAGTGGGGTCAAATTCCTCCGCCCAACAAAAAAGCCCCGGCCTTGGCCGGGGCTTTCTGCTGATAGAGTGGATCTCAGTAGCGCGCGACCACCGGAGCGCTCGGCCATGGGTTGAACTTGAAGCTCATCCGCGCCATCACGGAGTCGACATCCGCATCGACGGTCCGGAAGCTCCCAGCAACGCAGCCGACCACCGCCAGATTACAGTTGTGCTGCTTGCTGTCGAACTCATAGTGCTTGTAGTCGATACCGAGGATCAGATAGTCCAGAACCGCGTATTCGGCACCAACGCCGGCGTACCAGCCGCCATGAGAAGAGCCCGCCAGCGAAAACGGCCCAATCGCGTCGACACCTCGGGTGTCGATATCAGCCTGTGCGTAGCCGCCCTGGCCATACACCATGAAGCGGTTCCAAGCATAACCGACCCGGCCGCCGATATACCAGATGTCATTGAGTCGGCTTTCGCAGCGCGTGCCAAGGGCAAAGCCGCAGGATGAACCCGCGAGGCCAGTGCCAGCGGTGCTGTTGAAGCCATTGTCGAGACCGTTATAACCGCCCTCGATACCGAGAACCCAATTGCCCCACTGCTTCTGGATCCCCGCGAAACCGCCGTAGATCAGCGTGCTGCTGCTGCCCGTGCCCCACAGAAAGCCCGGCGCATTGTAGAAGACCCCGCCGGTATCCGACCAAGCGCCGCCGACCGCGCCGCCGACATACATGCCGGACCAGTCATAAGTAAGGATCGGGGGCGCCACGGGTGCCTTCGCGATGCGCGCCGGCATGTCGGCTGCAAACGCGCTCACCGCGCTGGCGGCAAGAATGGAAGCTGCAAGTACCAGTTTCTTCATTGCATTTCCCTTTGTAAGCGAGATCAAATCGTCAGAAGCGAAATCATGACTAAAAATACGCCGATTCCAGCCGTTTGGCTGTCACCCGGTTGCTACAGTCGCGGGCAATGTTACTAGCGGTTGCAGCCACAATTTTGCCCACAGCTCTGGAGTTGTGCGCTGCACCATGGCTCATGGCCCGGCGTTGTCTTCGGACTGCACGTGCTCCGGCCGCACGCCCACGCCTACAAAACGGGCCGTAACGCCCTGCAGCCAGGGCACGGCGGTCACCAATCGCATGACGAGCGGGACCTTTAGCGGCTGGTTGCCGGGCTTCAGTGCGGCGCTGACGATGGTGTTTTGGGCAACGACCTGCATCCGCTGCGTCATCCGCACCGGGAATTCGCGACGGCGACGCACGGCGTCGAGTTCGTCTTCCGGCGGACAGCCGCCTGCCAGTTTCGACGCCAGCAGGTTGGCGGTCGCGACCGCGTCCTGAACCGCGAGGTTCACGCCGACGCCGCCGATCGGCGACATCGCATGCGCGGCGTCGCCGATGCACAGCAGCCCCGGCCGCGTCCAGCGCTTCAGCCGGTTGATCGCAACCGTCAGCAGCTTGACGTCGTCCCAGTTCTTCACATCAGTAAGACCCGGTTTGAGGATCGGCGCCATTTGCGCGATGTCGTCGAGCAGGGCCGTCAGTCCCCTCGCCTTCACGGCGTCGTACTGCCCCTTGGCGATGACATAGGCGCATTGCCAGTAGTCGCCACGATCGAATGTCACCATCATCCTGCCGGGCTCGACGCGCGCAAACAGGCTCTCGTTCTCGTTCGTCCGCTTGCCGGCGCGAAACCACAGCACGTCCATCGGCGCGCCGATTTCCTCGACCTCCAGCCCGGCACGTTCGCGCACCTGCGAATGGCGGCCGTCGCAGGCGATGGTGAGATCGGCATCGATATCGATGATGCCATCCGGCGTCCTCGCCCTGACACCCGCAATGCGATCGCCGTCATGGATCAGGTCCATCGCTTCGGTCGACATCATCACCTTGAGCGAAGCGAGCCGCTTGCCGCTCTCGCGGAGGAAGTCGAGAAAGTCCCACTGCGGCATGAAGGCGATGAACGGATAATTCACATCCAGCCGGCTCAGATCGGCGATCCGCACAGCCTCGCCGCCGAACATCCCGTCCATCTTCTGCAGGCGCTGATGCGGCAGCTTGAGGAAGCCGTCGATCAGCCCAAGCTCGTCCATCACCTGCAAGGTCGAGGGATGCACGGTGTCGCCACGAAAATCGCGAAAGAAGTCCGCGTGCTTTTCCAGCACCACGACATCGATACCTGCGCGTCCGAGCAGATAACCGAGCATCATTCCGGCCGGCCCGCCGCCGACGATACAACAGCGTACTTTCATCGTCCGTCCTGACTGTTGCCCCGACAAAGTCTCGCCAAGGGAACTGATCCGAACCTCCACTCCGCTCGTTTACGATGGTAAGTTCCGTTGAGCGGCGCAATGACCCGTAGTTCCCAAGCGACCAGAATGCTATCAAGAACGCGGCGCTCGATGGCGCGTTTCCGGTCGAGCCGGCTGCGGGGATTCGGCAACGAAAGGCCCAGGGTTACGGTGGAGTGGGCGACACTGATCGGACGCGTCGCTGAAGGCGACCGCGAGGCGTTCCGACGCCTGTTCGAGCATTTTGCCCCGCGCGTGAAGGGGCTGATGCTGAGGGCCGGCGCCAGCAGGGATGACGCTGAGGAGATCGCGCAGGAAACCCTGCTGGCGGTGTGGCGAAAGGCTGCGCAGTTCGATCCCGTCTCCGCAGGCGCCCCGGCCTGGATCTACACCATCGCGCGGAACCTGAAGATCGACAGGGTGCGGCGGGCTGCCCGCGCAGGCGAGGTCGACCATGATGCCGAGTTCGACTACCTCGTCGATCCCGCCGAACCCGTGGATGACGTCATGGCCCGAAACGACGAGGCCGACCGCATCGCCAGGGCCCTGTCGAACCTCTCGGAGGAGCAATCCATGGCGATCAGGCTGTCATTCATCGAGGAACGTCCGCATCCCGAAATCGCGGAGTCTCTCGGGATACCGCTGGGAACAGTGAAGTCCAGGATCAGATTGGCGATGAACCGGCTGAGAGTGCTATTGGACGCAGCGAAATGAGCGTGACCCACCATCCCCCTTCGGAATTGCTGGCAAGTTTTGCAGCCGGAAGCCTCGACGCGGGCGAGCATCTCGTTGTCGCCGTTCATGTGTCGGGTTGTTCGACGTGCCGGCGGTTCGTGCGTGCGATCGAACGCATCGGCGGATCGACGCTCGAGGCGGTCGAGCCCGTCCCCATGAAGGCCGGTGCGTTCGAGGCGGTCATGGCGAAACTCGATCGCCCGTCCCCTCGACCCGCTGCGCCCACGGTTAGCCCAGCCGAAGATGACTTGCCGGAGATCCTGCGGCACTACCGCATCGGACGGCGGCGGCGCGTAGCCCCAGGCGTCAGCCTGCGGCCGATCGAACTGGCGGGATCGTCAAGGTCACGTGCGTTCCTGCTCCAATCGGGTCCGGGCACGCGCATGCTCGAGCATACCCATACCGGGATCGAACTGACATGCGTCTTGCGTGGCAGCTTCAGTCACGAGGGGGGCCGGTTTGGCCCGGGCGATTTCGACTTCGGCGACGAGACGCTGGATCACCAACCGATCGTCGGCAGCGACGAGCCCTGTCTTTGTCTGGTGGCGATGACCGGAGATCTGCGCATGAACGGCTTCTTCGGCCGGCTGATCGGTCCTTTCGTGCGTCTCTGATCTCCATCGCGGACCGCTGTGGCAAATCGTCCGTTTGCCTCGCTCCGGTGATCCACCCGCGCGGCGCTATCGTTCCACCCGAGAGCAACGCCTCAACTCGGGTACATCAGATGAAAATCGCGACGGCATCAAGCGCCGAGAACCGGAATCGTCTTTCCTTGCTGATTGCACTCGCAGCCGAAGGCGAAGACGGCGCATTCTCCGAGCTCTATGCGCTGACGAACCGGAAGATGCGCAAGACCGCCAGCGCGGTATGCGCGCGCGGATCCGAAGTCGAGGATATTCTTCAGGATGCGTATCTCAAGATCTGGCGGAACTCGCCGAACTTCGATCCAGATCGTTCCTCTCCGATCAGCTGGATGTCAGTGATCGTCCGCAACACCGCAATCGACGCGGCCCGCATCAAGACGCTTCCGACCACCGATCTCGACTTCGCTCTGTCCATACCGCAACCAGTGCCGGATGGCACCGACGGCTTCGACTACGACCGCGCCCGCCCAATCGCCGCGACCGCGATCCGCCAGCTCCCGGACGATCGCCAGGCGCTGCTGTCGCTCGCCTACATCGATGGTGAAAGCCGGCAGTCGCTGTCGGAGCGTTTCGGCGTACCTGTCGGCACCATCAAGACCTGGCTGCGGCGGACACTGGAGACGGTACGCACCGATTGCGCAACCTTCGTCGAGGCTCAGGCGGCGCAAGCCGGCTGACGAGGTTGCCCAACAGGCAAAACGAAATTTCCTGCTTCGACCAGGTAATTTGCTGCACAAGATCCGCTGCGCCAGGCACGGACGGGATGGCGTCGCCAGAAAGCTGCTGACAATCCTCAACGCCATGATGCGGGATAGAAAGCCCTACCTACACACCAAGCCAACATAACAGTTGCCGGGTCAAGCCCGGGACGACGGCTGAGAGGCCCGTCCTACGAGTGGCGCCTCTCGGCCCACCACTACCGTCGGAAACTCTTGATCTCCGAGACGCTGCCGTCGCGATACGTCAGCTCCACCGAGACCGACCTCGTCTGCGGCGCGAGTTTCAAATACGGCGTCGCTTCGTGCGGGATCGCGCTGGGGTCGCGCGGATTGCAGGGCGGCATTTTCAGAACCTTGTCGGGCACCGTACTGTCGATGCCGACGCGCACTTCGCGGATCGCGCAGCGATAGGACATAAGATGGGTGTAATAGACCAGCAACCCGTTGAACTCGCGGAACGACAGCCAACTCGTCGCGGTCATGTCGAGGATCTTGCGCTGGTCGCGGATCAGGGCGGCTTCCGGATCGAACCTGATCGGGAACGGGCCCTGGATGTCGCCATTGGTGTCGACATAACGCACCTGGATGGTGGCGGCGGGCGCATCCGCCGGAAGCTCGATCGAAGGATTGGGCATCCGCTTGCGGGTGCGCGGGTCGAGCGTGTCCATGAAGCCGGTCTCGCGGAAATCGCCCGCCTCTCCCATCCGCCAGGAGATACCTAGCGTCGGGTCGGCAATCGAGAACACCACGGTCCACCCGCCGTTGTGGCGCGAGAACATCGCGATCGGCGCGTTCACGGAATCATTCTGCGGCTTGAGCTGCTGCACCGGCGGCAAGGCCGCCAGCTTCTGCGGCGCCTCCGCGGGTTTCGCCACCGCCTCGGCCGGCCCCTTCGCCATGCCGTTGAGAAAGACGTCGTCGACCATCTGGTCGAAGTAGACCGGGATCTGCTTGTGGCGGACCGTCTCCGCCAACTCGCTGACGAGGCGCCGTGTGCGCTGCGCGACCTGGACGAGGTTGGCACCGGGCTGCGTCAGTTCTTTCGCAAAGGTCCGCGTGAAGACCGAATTGGGATTGGTATCGTCGTTGGAGAGCCGGTCGAGCGCAGTCTGCCGGGGACCTGCGGAGAATACCGAGAACACGCCTTCGGGCAATTGCGTCATAGGCGCGAGACCGCCCCCGCCGGCAACCGCACGGGTGCCGGTGCGCTCGAACGGATTGTTGCGGCAGGCATCGAACACCAGGATCGCGGTGCGCACCTTCCTGTTCTGCAGCCGTTCGATGATTCGGTCGGCGAGGATGGAGGCGTCCCGAACCAGCTCTTCCTGGCCTTCGGTCGCCGCCGGCACGTCGGTCGGCAGCAGGAAATTCTGTCCGGCGATTTCAAAGCCGTGTCCGGCATAAAAGAAGAAAGCGGTATCGCCGGCCTCGACCGCCTTGTCGAACGCCAGCAGCGTCTGGCTGAACGCCTGCCGGCTCTGGTTTTCCGCCACCATCACCGTGAAGCCGAGTTGCTTGAGCGTGTCGCCCATGGTGCGGGCGTCGTTGACCGCCTTCAACAGCTTCGGCACGTTCCTGTAGTCGTTGTTGCCGACCACCAGCGCGACCCGCTTTGCGGCCTGCGCAGGCGACACAAGGGCCGCAAGCGCAGCCGCGATGCTGGCCGCGGCCAAGCACGCCGCCAACAATCTCGAAAGCCAACCGGTCATCGACAATCCCTGCCTGCACGACTCATCCACGGCCCGTGCGAGCCACCCTATGCCGTAGTCGGCACATCGGCGCCGTTGGTTCAACCCTGTCCCGAAAGGCGGGAGGCCGCCACCAGCACCCAAAAATGGTCAGTTCAGGTTGTTTCGGCCCACCCTACAATTGCGTGCCGGATCAATGATGATCCCGTCGGAATTTGTTCTTACCATGTCTCTCTGCCCCGAAATCAAGGATGCCGTCGTGCTGCGCAGGATCGGCACCGCCAGCCTGATCGAGCTGCGCGCGCCGCCCCGCGCGAACGAGCGCAGTTCAGGCCACATCGCAAGTGCGGCCGGCGACAGCCTTTGCATCTATCAGCAGCTCGGCTCCGGCAGCCGCTTCAGCGGCAATCCGGAATTCTGCATTCACCATGGAATGTTCGCCACGAGCTATTCGGCCCTGCCCTATGAGACCGCAGCGCTGGCCGCCGACGGCTTTCACCTGCGTATCCTCAAGGTCCCGGCGGCCGACCTGCGGCCATCGCAAGCGAACCTCGTGAAGGCGGGTCTCGGCGATCTCGTGCCGAAACCGCTCTGCGAAAACGGCGCGCTGGTCCCGCTTCTGGCTTCGTGTTTCCGCGACCTGAAGGACACAGACGACGCGCGCGAACCCGAGCGTGCACGGTCGCTGGTGCAGACGCTGGCGCAACTCGCCCTGATCGAGCGCGGTCTCATCCGGCCGGGCAGCCGGGCGGCGCTGCACGCTCTTCGCGTCGGCCGCTTGTCGCTGGCGCGGCGGTTGATTGCGCGCAACATCTCGCGGACGACGCTTTCGCCGGCGCTGGTGGCGGGGCTGCTCGGGATTTCCGTTCGTCACCTGCACATCCTGTTCGAAACCACCGACATCAGCTTTGTCCAGACCGTGACCGCAGAGCGCCTCGCCGAAAGCCGCCGGCTGCTGATGCAGTCCCCGGCACAGTCGGTTTCGGAGATCGCGCTGGCCTGCGGCTTCAACAGCATCGCAACGTTCTATCGCGCGTTCCAGGCGGCCCACGGCATGTCGCCCGGCAATTTCCGAACCACGCAAGGGGCGGACGGTGAGGACGGATTGCAGCTGCAGCGCTAGAACGGTCGAGGTGAACAAAATCAGCGGCTTGTCAGCAGCGGTCAAGCCGCCAAATGCCGCTCACCCGGACCTCGCGATTCCGGGAGTTCCGGGGCAATTTGTGCAAAAACATTAAGCTTTTTCGGACCTTCCGGCACCGGCTCCATTGACTTTGGCCAATTCAGCCCTATGTTCCGGCTCAACGCGGCCTTGGATCGAAACGCGATTCCCTGGTTTGCCGCTCGTCTGCGTAAGTCAGAGCCCCCAGCTTCTCAAAGCGCGCCGTTTCGGGGCAAAACGCGACAGCCTTTTTACCCTCGATTCCGAACGGCGGTGTCGACTAGAGGCTCAATGTCTTTTTCCCATCTCGGCCTTTCCGACAAGGTCCTCGCCGCAGTTGCGGCCTCGGGTTACACGACCCCTACTCCCATCCAGGAACAGGCGATCCCCCACGTTCTGGCCCGCCGTGACGTTCTCGGCATCGCCCAGACCGGCACCGGCAAGACCGCTGCTTTCGTCCTGCCCATGCTGACCATGCTGGAAAAGGGCCGCGCCCGGGCACGAATGCCCCGCACCCTGATCCTCGAACCGACCCGCGAACTCGCCGCTCAGGTCAAAGAGAATTTCGACAAATACGGCGCCGGCCAGAAGCTCAACGTCGCACTCCTGATCGGCGGCGTCTCTTTCGGCGACCAGGACTCCAAATTGACCCGCGGCGTCGACGTTTTGATCGCAACGCCCGGACGACTGCTCGACCACACCGAACGCGGCGGACTGCTGCTCACCGGCGTCGAACTGCTGGTCATCGACGAAGCCGACCGCATGCTGGACATGGGCTTCATTCCCGACATCGAACGCATCTGCAAGCTGGTGCCGTTCACGCGCCAGACGCTGTTCTTCACCGCGACGATGCCGCCGGAAATCAGCCGCATCAGCGAAACTTTCCTGCACAATCCCGAGCGTATCGAAGTCTCCAGGCCCGCCACGACGGCAACAGGCGTGTCGCAATTCCAGGTTGGCTGCGGCCGCGAGCCGCATGAGAAGCGAGAGATCCTCCGCCGCCTCCTGCGCGACGCCAAGGACCTCAACAACGCGATCATCTTCTGCAACCGCAAGCGCGAAGTCGCCGTCGTCTACAAGTCGCTGCAGAAGCACGGGTTCAGCGTCGGCGCCCTGCACGGCGATATGGATCAGTCGGCGCGCACAGCAGCGCTCGATCAGTTCCGCAAGGGAGAAATTCCGTTGCTGGTCGCCTCCGACGTCGCCGCCCGAGGCCTCGACATTCCCGCCGTCAGCCACGTCTTCAATTTCGACGTGCCCCATCATGCCGACGACTACGTGCACCGCATCGGTCGTACCGGCCGCGCCGGCCGCGCCGGCACCGCGATTTCTATCGTCACCTCGCTCGACAGCAAATCGCTCGGTGCGATCGAACGGCTGATAGGCAAAAGCATTCCTCCTG
>JAESGW010000192.1_pt1 | contig 112306 bp, 102 predicted proteins | sample 9269791 | NCBI WGS metagenome assembly JAESGW01 (sample SAMN16773120, study PRJNA677053) | algae metagenome | isolation source: Aphanocapsa lilacina HA4352-LM1 and co-occurring heterotrophs from near cave... | place: USA: Maniniholo cave, near Haena, Kauai, HI | collected 2009-07-28 | reverse complement strand
CCCGTCCGACAGGCGGCGCCTGCTGATCCGGGGAGCCCTCACCGCGACCAAGCGGTTGGCGAGCGGGTCGGCAAGGCTGCGTTCAGTACTCATGGTCGAGGCCTTTGCAAATGGAGGGTCGCGCGCCAGGGCGCGCGACCGATGCTCGCCGGAAGGGCGGGCAGGTCAGATGTCGAAGGGATTGCCGATCTGCATTTCCATGTCGGCTTGGGCCGAGCGCAATGCGGTTTCGAGATCGCCCTCGCCGCTGACGAACTTCCGCAACCATTAGTTGGCGATGTCGAGACCCTTGGAGGCCTGCGGATCGTTCTGCATGACCCGCACATACTCGTAGCTTTCCAGTTCCTTGACCGCCGCGTCGGGCCCGAAGTAATTGCCAGGCAGCAGGGCGAAATCGGCATCCGACATGGCATCGGGGCGGACCGGGGATTTTCTGAGCTCGAGGAACTCGTCCTTGGCGCTCTTGATCATCGGGGTGCTGCCAAAGCCCCGGAACGCCGTCATCGCGCCTTCGCGCTCGAGGAACACTTGGCGCAGGTAGTCGGCCGCCGCCTGGGCATCGGCGGACCGTTTGAGCACGACGAAGACCGAGCCGCCCGCCTCGCTACCATAGCGCTGATCGGCCAGCGGCGACAACTGCGGCCATAATCCAACTTTCCACTTGCCCGACTGTGCGGGAGCGAAGGTGGGCAGGAAGTGTTTCAGCCAGCTGGCGTTCAGGAAGCTGGCGATCTTGCCATCGGCGACGGCCGGCTGCCAGTCCGAGGACCAATCGTCGACCTTGAGAGTCAGGCCGGAATCGTAGAGCGATTTGGTGTAGCCGAAGGCTGCCTTGAATGCCTCGCTGTCAGCAAGCCCGTAGCTGCCATCCTGGTTGGCAAAGAAGCGCGCGCCTTCATGCTCCGAGACCGAACGCTGGACCGCCGGAGGGTAGAGTTTCCCGGCCTTGGTCACGTCGGCAGGCTGGTAATGCCGCCGTGATTGGTCAACGAGATCGGCACCTTGTGCCCGATCGCCCCGTGCGGGCGATCCTCGTTGTAGTATCTGCGCCAAGCCTCCATCTTTTCGGCCGCGTCCGCAAGTGTCAGGAACCAGTGGGCGTTCAGGCACTCGGCCCGGAAGCGGCCGTTGAACGCCTCGATATAGGCGTTGTCGGTCGGCTTGCCTGGCCGGCTGAAGTCGAGCGTGACCTCGTTGGCATAGGCCCACAGGTCGAGGCCGCGGGAGACGAACTCGGACCCATTGTCCACCCTGATGGTCCTGGGATAGCCGATGCGGGAGCAGACCCGCTCCAGTGCGGTGACGACGTGCTCGCCGCGATAGCTGAACCGCGGATCGAGCACCGGCACATAGCGTGAGAAGGTGTCCACCACCGTGGGACTGTCCTGATTTTCGTGTGTGGGCGGGCATAGTGGACGATAAGGAGTCCTACTATGTCGCGACGCAAAGAGCCGGTGATCCCGGCTGAGTTACTGGATCAGCTTCTGGCTGGAGAGGATGCGGCGTCAGCGCTGGATCAAGGCGGCCTGCTGGATGCGCTGAAGAAGGCGCTGGCGGAACGCGCTCTCAATGCAGAGATGGATCATCATCTGGGCGGCGAAGCAGAGGCCGACAACAGCCGCAACGGCTATGGCCGCAAGACGGTGGTGACGGACACCGGCAAGATCGAGATCGAGGTTCCGCGCGACCGGCAGGGGAGCTTTGATCCGCAGCTGATTGCCAAGTATCAGCGCCGGTTCCCCGGGTTCGACGACAAGATCATTTCGATGTACGCGCGCGGCATGAGCACGCGGGAGATCACCGGGCATCTGCGGGAGTTATACGGTATCGAGGTGTCTCCCGCCCTGATCTCGACGGTGACCGATGCCGTGCTCGATGAGGTCGCCGCCTGGCAGGCGCGGCCGCTCGATCCTGCCTATCCCCTGGTGTTCTTCGATGCCATCCGGGTGAAGATCCGCGACGAAGGCATGGTCCGCTCCAAAGCGATCCACATCGCGCTGGGCGTGCGAGCCGACGGCGGCAAGGAGGTGCTCGGCATGTGGGTCGAGCAGAACGAAGGCGCCAAGTTCTGGCTCAGGGTCATGAACGAGCTCCGCAATCGCGGCGCCGAGGATATCATGCAGGCAGTGGTCGATGGTCTCAAGGGCTTCCCCGACGCCATCACAGCCGTATTCCCCCAGGCCGTGGTCCAGACCTGCATCGTCCACCTGCTGCGCAACTCGATGGACTTCGTATCGTGGAAGGATCGCAAGCCGCTGGTGAGCGCGCTGAAGAGCATCTACCGAGCTGTCGATGCCAAGGCCGCCGAGGAGGCGTTGGGCGCCTTCGAAGCCAGCCAATGGGGCAAGCGCTACCCCGCGATCGGCCAGAGCTGGCGGCGGGTATGGAGCGAGGTCATCCCCTTCTTCGCCTTCCCCGATGCGGTGCGACGGATCATCTATACGACCAACGCCATCGAGGCGCTGAACTCCAAGCTCAGGCGAGCTGTCAGAGCCAGGGGCCACTTCCCCAGCGACGATGCCGCAACAAAGCTACTCTATCTCATCTTGAACCGCTCCGAGAAGGAGTGGAAAGTGCCGCCACGTGAGTGGTCAATGGCTAAGCCTCAGTTCGCCGTAATCTTCGGCGAACGCTTCATCAAAGCCATGGCGGCCTAATGTGCAACCGCCCGCCCACACACGAACATCAGGACAGTCCCACCACCGTCAGCACTCGCAGCTTGGTGCCGGTCGCCAACTGGTCATGCACGAAGTCCATGGCCCACACGTCGTTCGGCCCGATCGCGTCCTGACGGTCCTCCCGGAGCTTGGCCTTCACTCGACGCTTCGGCGTCTTGTTCCGCAGCTGCAGGCCCAGCTCGCTTTAAATCCTGCCTCCCAGCCCTCCCGTCGCAGCAGCACATGCACGCGCCGGTAGCCATAGCGCACCCGCGTCGCGCAGATATCCCTCATGCGAGCCTCGATGCCGGCCTGGTCGGGGCGACGCGCCCGGTAGTGGTAGGTCGAGGTGTCGAACTCGAGGACCCGACAGGCCCGGCGGATCGACACGTCCCACTCCCGGCACAACTGCGCCACCAGCTCGCGTTTGCGACCAGGCCTCACAGTTTTCGGCGAATGACGTCCTGCAGCATCTCCTTGTCGAGACTCAGGTCCGCCACCAGCTTGCGCAGCCGGCCGTTCTCGTCATCGAGCTGCTTCAGCCGCCGCATCTCGGTCGGCAGCAGCCCGTCGAACTTCTTCTTCCAGTTGAAATACGTCGCCTGGCTAATCCCGGCCTTCCGGCAGATCTCCGCCACCGGCACTCCGTCGGCGCCCTGCTTCAGGATGAACGCCTTCTGGGGGTCCGAAAACTGCGATGCCTTCATCGCTCTCCGCTCCTTGCCAGCCCCATCTGCCAGCCGCGGAAACTCTAACCCGGAACGATCCAGTTTTGTGGGCTCAGATCAAACCTTTGATAATGTGACTGGCTGCGTGAGTGTACTTTTGCAATAGTCTCCGCCTACTTTCGCGATGCCCGACTCGCCGTCGTGCGACTGTGAGAGGCGATGAAACTAGCACTAGACCGATACCAAACGGCGCACGTCACGAGCGGCACGAAACGGAGTAGGTACGCTTCGGCACCTAACCGGCAACTAAGCAAATATGGCGGTTTCGGCGCTCTTGTATTGGGGCGGCTACACGACGGCGCCTCCGCTTCGCGTCTTGCGCGCTCTGCGGGACGCCTATTGGTGCGACCCGCGGTCGCAATACGGTTCCATGCCCAGTGTCCGTCGAGTATTAGTGTGTCCTGCGAGTATTAGTCTTCTCTATTTACGCTCAAAACTTTGGTTCCGTCAAGATTCGCCGGGGTTTATCAGATGACATTTGTAAAGCGACTATTCGTTATGCTATGCGGTTTCGAAATCATCCCAAAATCCGTGTCTACGTGCAACGTTGGCGAGCGTTTCATCATTTCAGTGCCCATCAGCGCCTATCTCATCGATACTGACCAGGGCTGGGTGCTGTTCGATACCGGTATTGATGAGCGAAACCTGCGCGACCGCGCTCTGCTCGAAACGCACTTCCTATTGAACAACTGGGACCCTCCCCCGGTGGTGAAACCTCACCACGAACTAGAGCGCCAGCTGAGGGAAATTGGTATCGGCTATTCCGAGATCGGGACCGTCGTACTCTCGCACCTCCACGCGGATCATACCGGCCATGTCAAGGACATGCAGCACGCCCGGTTAGTGGTTGCCAAGCGCGAGCGCGAGTACGTACTTTCGGGCGAGACACCGTCGTACTTCTTCGCCTCTGACTACGACTTGCCTAACCTCGACTGGCAGCTGATCGAGGGCGACTACGACCTGATGCCCGGACTCTCGATCATCGCCACGCCCGGCCACTCGCCCGGCCACCAATCTCTGATGGTAGATCTACCCAATACCGGGCTGTGCGTGCTCGCGGCCGATGTCGGCGACATGCTCGTCAATTTCACCAACGAGATACTGCCCGGCAACATGACCGACCAGGCTGAGGCCTTGGCCTCGATCCGTCGTATCAACGCCGTTGTCGATGAACGCGACGCCAAGCTTTTCCTCACTCATGACCCAGAATTAGTGCAGCAGATCAAGCTTGCCCCCGAATACTACGACTGAGTCAAATGGCACGCCACGACTATGCCGCTATCGGTGCACTGCACTAGTTTGTTAGGAGGAGGACCCACCGCAACCTCTTGCCATGTTCGTCCTCGGGCCAGCAGCATTTATATCTGCTGGATGCCGAGTAAGGCCGCGTGCTATTGGTATCTTTCAAAGGCTTGATAGCGCGCTAAACTTTCAATCTAGGCGACTATGGCGGCATGCCGCAGAGACACCAAATGACGCTGTTCGTTGTAGCGTATATAGACTGGATAGTCCGTTGCGGACCTCACGTTTTGGTGCTCGCTTCAATGCATGGCAGCATGGTCTTCCATCCGAATGCGATAGGCCGTCGGAGGCACGCCGAAATGACGCCGAAATCTTGTTGAGAAGTAGTAGGCGTTCGGGAAACCGACCTCGTCGGCTATCTGCGCAACGGGCCACGAAGAAGACAGGAGCAGATGGGCCGCTCGGGTCAGCCTAGCTACTTCGATATAGGACTGCGGTGACAGATTGACCTGCTCGGCAAACAGTACCGAGAACCGGGACCGCGACAGCCCCACCGACTTGCCGAGTTCCTCGACGCGCAGTGGCTCAGCGAGTCGTTCGCCCACAATCTCCATGGCTTTCTTTATCCGACTGTCGAGAAGCGAAGATCGATGCGCCGGATTGATGTCGTCGCAAAAGATGAGGACCCGCTCAAGGGCGTTCATCGCGGCCTCAAGCCGAAGCCGCAGGGGGCCGCCCGCTACGTCGATCATACGTCGCAATTCTGGCTCGATCTCACGAAGTCGCTCGTCGGTCGCCAGCATCATGACTCCTCGCGACAGTGGAGGCCAGCTTAACCAGGTCAGCCATTGGGGGCGCGGTCGGAAGTGGACCCAGATATTCACCCACCCGCTGTCATCGTGCAGGTGACCGTATTCCTGGGCAGTGTCGGGAGCGATGAGCAGCACATCGCCGACTTGCAAAAGGGTTTCGCTTTCGCCGGCACGAACGTAGCCCGCCCCAGCCAGGGTTGTGATCATCAGCCAGTCCTTGGTGCCGGCCGGGCGAAAACCACGGCTGGTTCCCTCGCCCTGCTTTTGAAGTCCGCAGATGATCGGAGAGGACTGCGGCGCAGGGGTCACTTCAAGATGATGCATGAGCCCTCTGCTCCAATGCTATTCGGCGGCGTGTCTGTCCAGACCGCGCACACGGCCCGGCGTACGCGTAGTGATCGGCTCGAGTATTTCGCGCTGTGCCGGCGTCACGCGCGTCAACAGCTCCGGGGAGTACCGGTAGCCATAGCGCGTGCTTCCCCACATCGGACCATAGCGGTAAATGACCACGCGGCGATCGCCCGGATTTGTGCGCTTGGTGGCGCCGTGGCCGAGCGCATCGACAAACATCAGGGCGTCGCCGGCCTTCAAGTGCACTTCGATCGAGCCTTCGACTACCTCGTCTTCGGCCTTCACGCGCTCGGCGAACGGTTGATTGAACACCGGGTGGGCGATGTGGCTTTTGTGGCTGCCCGGCAGGATGCGCGTCCCTCCGTCGCCCGGACCGATGTTAGTGAGTGCCAGCAGAATGTTAACCTGCCCGCAGCGGAACTTGCCATTACTGAAGCCGTACTGGTTGCGGATCACGCCATCCTGGCCACCCGAATGCATGGGAAAATAACCACCGCTGCGACGAATGGAAGCAAAGCACTCGTCAATGAAGAGGCCCTGCACCCACGTACCGTCCTCGCCGCAGTATCGCTGCAGGCGGTCGATCCAGGACGGGTGATCGATTAGTGTCTCGAACGGCTTTCCGGCTTCGACTACGTTCTGCAGTTCCAGCCCGGCATGTCCATTATTGTCTAGCCTCTGCGCGTTGCCATACCACTCCCCAAACTGCAGGTCGGGGAACCTATCGAACTCGGCGTTTAGGTCCGTCAGCAACGCTTTGTCGACAGCATTCTCAAGGATCAGGTAGCCGCGTAGGTCGAACAGAAAATCGTTGAGATCAAAATCGCTCACTTGGTCACTCCCTCGTTTATGGCCCGCACGTTAGCGTCAGCCGAGCGGCGCTGCCCATCGCGCCATGTTCCAATTTCCTTCGTTTATGTTCTACAGCAAGCGATCCGCTCGGCGCTGGACGAGAAAGCCAATCTGCCAAGTAACGCTATCGGGCGCACGCAAACTCGATGGACGCAAGCCAGTCGTCGCGCCCAAACCGCCGACTGCGCTCCAGAACAAGAACTAAGGCTTTTGCGACACCGGTTCATTTGCGGCGCCGTGCCTGGACCATAGACTGCCCTCTGGCCATGATGCCGAGGCAAAAAGCGCGGCGTTTGGTAGACGCAGGCCGATCACGGTCCTACAGCGCACAACGCGCAAGAGGGAGAGACAATGCACAAGCCAATCCGCGCGCTTTGTGGCGCGAGCCTTTTGCTGGGTGTTTCCGTAATCAGCGCCTCGGCGCAGATGGTCGGGCACACGACCCCACCGCCGCCGCCACAGTTCCCTGCCCAAGCGACGCCGAGCTATTTCGGCGTTTCGGACATACTGGAATACAAGGCTCTTCCAAACTACCACGAGCCGCAATGGGTGACTACTAATTTCGTCGACGCGGGCAAGTTACCGCCCGTGGCAGAGCGCCTGCCGAAAGAGCCGCTGGTCTACAAGGCAGCGAACATGCCGGACGGGGTAGGCGTTTACGGCGGCGTTTTGCGGCACGTTATCGGAGGGCGTCCCGAGGGTTGGAACTACACTGCTGGTCAATCGCAAGGTTGGGGCGGCATAGATATCGGGCTCTACGAGTGCCTAACCCGCACCGGCCCCCTATTCCAGATCAAGGCAGAGGAGCTTGAGCCACTGCCCAATCTGGCTAGGAGCTGGGAGTGGTCGAATGACGGCCACCAACTCACGATGCATCTCGTCGAGGGCGTCAAATGGTCCGACGGGGACCCCTTCGACACCGACGATGTCATGTTCTACTGGGAAGACCATGTCGTCGACCCCAACGTCACCCCCTCCAACGGGGCGAGCCCAGAGACATTCGGCGCCGGAACCACCCTCGAGGCACTGGATCCCTACACTATCAGGTGGACCTTCAAGGAGGTGCGCCCGGAACAGTTCCTCTATCAGATGGGATACGGCACCTTCTGTCCCGGTCCCAGCCATGTGCTCAAACCGCAGCATCCCCGCTACAACACGGACAACAGCTACGACGACTACAAGAATGCATTCCCACCAGAGCACATGGGGATGCCTGTGCTCGGCGCCTGGGTGCCGGTTACCTACCGGCCCGACGACATCATCGTACTACGGCGTAACCCCTATTTCTGGAAGGTCGACGAGGCCGGAAACCAGTTGCCCTATCTGGACGAGGTCCACTACCGGCTGTCGACCTGGGCCAATCGCGACATCATGGCGGCGGCAGGCACCGGCGACTACTCGAACCTCGAGCAGCCTGAAAGCTATATTGAAGCCTTAAAGCGTGCGGCCGAGCCGAGTTCACCTGTCCGGCTGGAGTTCGGCCCGCGGACCATTGGCTATTCGCTGCTGTTCAACCTGTCCGGCAATGGGTGGGGAGAACCGGACGAGCGGGGGCAGGCCGTTCGGGAGCTCAACCGCAACCTAGATTTCCGCAAGGCCGTCACGTACGCGATCGACCGGGAGCGGCTGCGCGATTCCCTGGTCCGCGGGCCGTTCACGGCAATCTACCCGGGCGGCCTCCACACGTCGTCCGTCTTCTACGACGCTGCGTCCACGGTTTACTATCCGCACTCGCTGGAAACGGCAAAGGCGCACCTGGAGAAGGTGGGCCTGACCGATACCGACGGCAACGGATGGGTCAACTATCCGGCTGACGTTCTGGGGGGCGTCGACGTCGAGATCACGCTGCTGGCCGACACCGACATCGTCACGAACAGAAATATCGGCGAGGCCGTTATCACGGCATTGCAGCCGCTTGGCCTGCGAGTGATCGGAAACATGATGTCCGCCAACCAGACCAGCGCGAACGCGCAGTCGGGCAATTTCGACTGGATGATCAGCCGCAACTCGTCGGAGCTGGTGACGGTGGTGCAGAATACGAGTGCACTGGCCCCAGTGGGTCCGCGCACCAGCGTCTTCCATCGCGCCGGCATCGATGGAACCCTCGACCTCTTGCCGTTCGAGGAGGAGCTTGTGAATACAGTGCGGGCTTTCGTCGAAAGCCGCGATCCGGTCGAGCGTATTGCGTTGATGAAGAACTACCAGCGCATCTACACGGAGAACGTCTATGCAGCCGGTCTCACCCACTATGCTGCAGCATTGGTTATCAACAAGCGCTTTGCCAACGTTCCGCCCGGTGCGCCGAACTTCATGTACAACTGGGGCGAGGACTCGATCATGCGTGAGCGTATCTTCGTTCCGCTCGACAAGCAGCAGGACTACGAACTCTTTCCACGAACCCTCCCCGGGGTACCAGGCGCCCAGGGCCCAGCCAGCTGACGCGTGTCCGACACAGCGATCGGGGCCTACGTCAATTGCGGCGCAGTGGTCGAAATCACCCGCGCGGTCGCCGCTCGTATGGATCGCGGCGGCACCATCGTCCTGTTTTCATCGCTGGTTGGCTGGCAGGGCGTTCCGATGAGCGCGACGTACGCGGCGACCAAGGCCTTCATTCAAGACCTCGGTGAAGCCTAGTCGGTCGAACTTGCCGCGCTGGGGATTAAGCTGCTGACCTGCGCCCCCGGGCCAGTCCATTCGGGCCTCTTGCGGCGCGGGCGCGAATGACGCTCGGTGGCGCGGACCGGGCCGACGAAGTCGCTCGCGGCATCGTGCAGAGCCTGCATCGCTCCGGCACGATCGTCCCGGTCGGCAAACTGTTGACATTCGCGCTGAGCTGGCTTCCGCGTCTTGTCCGGGTACGGATCATGGGCCGCATCATATCGGGGATGTCGGGGCGGGTTGAGCGCAAAGCGGGGGCGCTAGGGATGGCGCGCTGGAGATCGCCAAGGCAATCATCCAAGAGATGGGATTGGATGGTCTGAGCCTTCGCGAGGTGGCGAGCCGCTTGGGCGTGTCCCACTATGCGCCATACAAGCATCTTCCAAGTCGCGACCACCTGGTGGCCGAGCTTATCCGCCAGGCCTTCGTGGAATTTGCGCATGCACTCGCGCAAGGAGCGAGCGCATTCGACGGCCACGACGCCCTTGCTGGAATGGGTCGGGCCTATGTGAGCTACGCCCTTCGCCGGTCCTCGAATACCGGTTGATGTTCGGAACGAGCCTCCCCGACACGCCTCACACCCGGAGATGATGCATAGCGCTGACAGGGCCTTTTCCCTGCTCGAGGATGCCCTTCGCAACCGGCCGGGTACCCACAGGATGTGCGCGACGAGCCCTGTTCGTCTGGTCGTCGCTGCACGGGCTGGTGACGATCCTGGCCTCCGACGTGGCGCGGGCCACGGACATCCGACATACGCCGGAGATCGCATCGGCGCTCGTGCTTCAGCAGCCGAGGCGTCGGTGCGAGCGGCCGGGAGGCCGTCCAGCACCAGCAAGCCGGCAACCGGCCCATCGAGCTCTGCCACCGCTGCGGCGTGACCGACAAGGTTGGCAATGGTTGGCGCGAACGACTCCAGTGCCGTGTGGAGCGAAACCAGCGTTACGCGCATGTCCTGGCCCTGCAGCCGTCCCTGGACCATTGCCGACTGGATAGCCGCTTCGAGCGGAACCGACCAGGCGACCGCAGCCGGCCGGCAGCCATCAAGGCAGCCTCGGCTGCCTTGATGGCGGCGATGTCCCGCTCCGATGTGCCCTGGTCGGCGAAGGGCACGTAGCGGCCGGCGACCCGGCGCGCATCCGCACGGGCTTCGCAGACCAGCATCAACGCGAGCAAGCCAAGTGCCTCGGCGTTCTCAGGCGCGACCGCGACGAGCGCCCTTGCCAGCCAGATAGCCTCCTGGCTGAGGCCACGGTGACTGGCGTCATCGCTTGCGATACCGTCCCATCCCTGCCCGAAGCAGCGTAGATTGCCTCCAGCACCCCTGCAATGCGCGGGGGCAGTTCGTCTGATTCGGGAACTTCAAAGCCGATGCCGATTTCGCGGATACGGGTTTTCGCACGACCGAGCCGCCGCCCTATGGCGTGGGGCGAGAAGAGGAAGACGAGGCGATACGTTCGGCGCTGAGACCCAGAACTGTCTGCAGCACCTGCGGCGTGTGCATTGCCGGATTAATTGCTGGATGGGCACAGACGAACATCAGTTCGAGGCGCTTGTCCGGAAGCATCTGCGCTTTCTCCTCAATATTGGGGATAGTGACGAGCAGCGATGCCACTGCGTCGTGCCGAGCCTTGGCCGAACGGGCCCCATCGAGCAGGCGATCGCGTGCCGCAACAAGTAGCCAAGCCTCTGGGTTCGCTGGGACCCCGGTGTCCGGCCAGCGCTCGAGCGCCTGCGCGAACGCATCGCCGAGCGTATCTTTCAATGCGGCTAGGTCGCGCCGGCCACGTCCAAGTTAGGCAACGAGCCACCCGTAAGACTGGCGGGCCGCCAACTCGGCAACCCGCTCCATAGTCCCTTCTTCCGGCACGTCCCTAGTTCTGAGGCGGCGGAGGGAGGATCGGCCTGACTTCGGTGGCCCCGGCAGCGGCACTAGGACTGCGTGCCGCCCAGGCGAGCGCAGCATCGAGGTCGGGCACCTCGACAACGAAGTAACCGCCCAACTGCTACTTGGTCGCCGCGACCGGACCATCCTGGACGAGGCGCTGTCCGTCCCGAATGCGGATCGTGGTGGCCGCATCGGGCGGGAGCAGGCCGCCGCCTTTCACTACGACGCCCGCCTGATTCAGCGCGCCGATATAGGCGTTCCACGCACCCCAATAGGCCGGCGCCGCGGCTGGGTCGTTGCGCTTGGCGAACTCGGCGCCGGTCTCGTAGAACATCAAGATGCACTGCATGGCCTTTTGCTCCTTCTGCCGAGGCTACATGTTCGTGCCGGGAACGGTATAGCGGGAACGCACCTCGATCACGCCACTGACCGCGGGCATCTTGCTGGCCGATGCCACAGCGTCGGCGTCGCTGGCGACGTCGATCTGGAAGTAGCCGCCCAGGAGCAGTTCGGATTCGGCGTAGGGGCTGGCAAGCGCCTGCTGGGCGACGGCGGTCAAAGCCGAACCGCCGCGCAGCACGCCTGCGGCGAAGTCGGCTGCGCCGATCGCCAGCGAGTACCCGTTCCCAAAAGATATCTCCGAACCCTTCGCGATCGCGAAAAGGCAATTCTCTAGAATCTGGGCAAGATCATTGCTTTATCCGCGCACCCGAAGCAGAGCGCTCAGCTCATGCGGCATCCCGGCGCAAAATAGATTGTCGAGATCGCTTGCCATGATCCCGACCATGCCGCTGGTGTGATTGTAGGAGACCGCAAGGATCGGCGAGCGCTGGCTCAGGCCATCAGCACCGTGCAGCCGGATGTGCTTATTGATTTCGTGTGCCTCCTCCCCGAGGAGGCAGCGGCCCTTGCGGAAGCTGCGAAGGGACGGGCTCGACACCTGATCTTTGTCTCCTCAGTCGACGCCACCGGATTTCCGCAGCCGCTACCAATCCTCGAGGGTGCAACCCGTCTGCCAGGTGTGGGCGCATATGCGCTCGCCAAGCAGGCCTGTGAGGACCTGCTGCTCGCCCAACACGACCTCGCGGTCACCGTGGTGCGGCCGACCTACTCGATGAGCGACAAGTTCGTGATCTCGATCTTCAATCACCAGTCGGTGGCGCTGATGCGGCGCCTGCTGCGCGGAGAGCCGGTGGTCCTGCCGGATGGTGGCACATCGCTGATCCACCCCTCGGACTCACGGGACACCGGGCGAATGATCGGCGCCATCGCCGGAGAGGAACGCACCTACGGTAAGACCTACACAGTGGGCAGCGAGGGCGTGGCGATGCCGCAGCGGGACTATATCTCGCTGATCGCGCGGGTCGATTGGAGCGCCGGCGCCCAATGCCGTCTCGATCCCGCTGGCCGAAATCGACCGCATGGGCATTCCCGAGGTGGAGAACACGGTGTTCTCGAACGTCACGCGCTTCGGTCTCGACTTCGCCTGCGATCGATCCTCGGCCGATTTCCCGAGTTTCCGCTGGCAGCCGGACCTCGCCGCGCCCATCGCCGCGTACCATGCGCGGATCGCGCGGGAGGGGCGGCTGGATGGCCCACCCTGCGCGATCTCGAAGCCATCGTGCTGAAGCGGTGTCAGGCGCGCTGAGCGCGCCTACACCGCCTCCATCAGCAGGACCCAGTCATACATGTGCGGCAGGGTCGGGCCGGTCCATTCACCGTTGGCGTCGCCGGTCACGACACCGATCTCGTGGCGCTTGAGGTTGTCGGTCTCTAGATAGGCCGCCTTGTACTTCACGCCCGGCTCGAGATCGCGCACCAGTGGGCCATCCCAATGGTACCAGCGGACCGGCATGTAGATGACACGCACCTTGCCCGGGATGCCGGCCGCGTAGGCACGCGGCGCCAGCGGATAAGCTTCGTGTCCGCCGCGAAGCTTTATGCTGGCCCATTCGGGATGCACTTCGAACAGATGATGATTGAGCGAGACCAGCAGTTCGTGCGCGGACGCGACCTGGCGCGCGCCGTCGAAGTGGATAGCGTCGTCCCAGAACACATGGTCGAAGGCGCCACCATCCGGGCGGTTGCCGGTCGGGCGGTCACGGTCGTTTGCCTGGAACACGCCGGCTGCTCCATAGGTGAAGCCGGAGGCGCCAGACAGCATGCTGGACCAGAAAGAATAGCGCTGCACGTCGGCCCAATTGGTGCCGGAATGCCCCTCGTAGGGCGGCTCGGAGTTGATGATGACCTTGTCGGAATAGCGGTCCCGGCCAACGGCCAGAAGCTCGATCGACTTCTTGATCGCATTGGGCAGGTGGCCCGCCTGCGTCATATGGAAATCGAGGATTTCCGGATTGGTCGTGTCGTCCCAGGACGTCTGGCGACAGTGCAACGTCACGGGTCGCCGCCAGGGATCAGCGGCCTGTACGGCTCGGGTAACGTCCGGCCAGGATTCCTGCAGTCGGCGAATGTCGCCCTGCAGATCCTTGGACAGGTAGTAGCCCATCGCACCTTCGCCGGCGAGGCACCACACCACCGGGAAGGCGCCATAGCGGGCCACGAGGTAGCGCCAGTGCGAGATCATGCGCTCCTTGCCCATGAACAGCATGTGGTAACCCCAGCCGCCCAGGATACAGGGCAGGATGCCGGCCTCGACCATGTGCTCGATGCGCAGGTCCGCACGCTGGAAGAAGCCGGGGTTGATACTGGAATAACCCTCGTGCCACGGGCTGCCGCCGGCATTGGCATCGCGCCCGTCGAACGGCGTGGTATCGGGCTGGAATCCGACCACCACCTGCCCAACGGTAAAGCCCTGCTCGCGGCGGAACCCGACCAAATGCTTGAACCCATCGGGCCAGGACACCCGCTCGCTCATCAGCATCCACCAGGTGTCGGCCAGCCAGTGGAAGGGCGTGCCATCCGCGTGCTCGAGGTGCCGGCCGACCGGGTTGATCGGGCCGTGCCGATAGAGCGGATTGCTCTCGCTGGCTGGAACGGCGCTGACCGAAAGCACGGCGGACTGGCCATGGAGGCCGGCGTCCGACGCATCGCTGCTCTCGGTGACGAGCTGGTAGGTGCCCGGAACGGGCGATGACAGGCGGAAGCGCCAGGTCTGGCCACCGTCCCAGTAAGCCGGCACAGTCCGGACATGGTCATCGGGGCCGGTCATTCTGGCGACGAGAGTGATCTCGCCCCACGGATCGTTGCGGGTCTTCGAGCTCGTCAGGGTCCACACGGTCGGACGGTGGGCAGGCGATGTAAGCTGTTCAGTCACTTGTCGTTTCCCTCGTTACGCCCTGAGGACCAATACGAAGTCCAGAGGCCGCTTGTTCTCGTCCTTGCCGGATGGTGCTGTGTATTTGCCACTGGCGCCGCTGGCCGGTTGATACTGGCCTGTACGAGGGTCGAACCACTGTGCCGATCCCGCATCGAAATCGATATGGGCACCACCGCCCGCCGGGTAGTAGACCACTGCTACGTCGCCGGCCTTGTCGCGCAGCGCCAGCGGCTTGTAGCCGAACGTGAAGCTGCCCTGCACGAGCCCGGGCGCCGGCTCGAGTGTATGGAACGGCACATCATTGAGAAGGAAGTTCTTCAGGACTACGAGGTCGGCCGTTCCCGGTAGATCCTCCTCGAGCAGCATCCAAGGGCCCCAGCTGTTCTCCTGCCCGTTGATGATCCCCATGGCCTGCGTCACGCCGCGCCAGGCCGAGCGTCGCGTGTGGTTGCGGTCGCAGAATTCGTGGTGTGGCAGCTTGTTCTCAAATGTGGGATTCCGCTCGTAGCCCCATTCCGCAAAAATGCGGCTGCCGTTCCAGCCGGAAAAGGCCTTGCCAATGACGTCCTCGATGCCCGCCGCCAGCCAGCCATTGTCTTTTTCGCGCGTACCCCATTCCTGGTACATGATCGACTCGACGATGGCTGGATCGGCGCGGAAGCGTTGCGCGAAGGGCGGAATACGCGGACCGTTGTGGCAGGCGATGATGTGGCCGTGCGCGCTCGTGTCTTTGATGTAGTGGCCGATACGCATCTGCCAGCGATCCGCCACCGGCTTCCAGTGCCAGTCGCCGTTCGGGTAGTACTCGTACTCGTTGAGCGGGGTCCAGAAGTAGGTCGAGTTGTAGGCGTCGTAGCGCGCGATGAGGTAGCGCATCCACAGCGCTTCCCATTCGGGTGTAAAAACCATGCGGTGGTTGAACGGGAACTCGAACCCCCACGCCTCCATGATCATTTCGATGCCGATGCCGGATTTGTCGATGAGCGCCACTGTCTTGTCGACGCTTTTGAACCAGTCGAGGTTGAACACGTCGAACCGTGGCGCCTGCCGGCTGCCGCCCCACGGCCACATCTCGCGCGTCTGCCACTCGAAGTTGCCGCGCGGCGGGTGGAAGTAGCTGTTCTGCAGGCGGATGCGAAGCAGGTTGAAGCCCTGCTTGGCGCGCCGCTTGACGAAGCCGGCGACGTCGCCGCCGCAATAGGCCATGCCAAACAGATCGTAGGTGGTGTCGCCGAACGGAAAGAAAGGCTCGCCGTTCTCGAACTCGTAACCCCACGCGCTACCCGGCGTCGCCCGCAGCGAGCCACGATGATCGTTCGCCGTCGCCTCGAAACTACCGCTGACATTCAGCTCGGGATTGTGCGGTCGCGATGTCGTTCTGAACGTCCATTTGCCGACTTCCCGCGGGTTGAAGCGCAACTTCCACGTGCCCTTGCCGTCATAGAAAGCGGGCATCACCAGCACCTCACCGGAGGGTGACGTGAAATGGCCATCCACCGTCACGTCCGCGAACGGGCTCTCATACTGCCGTTTGGTCTTGAACTCCCACTCGCCAACCGAGCGGATCGCGAGCGACTGCGGTCCGGACACGTCCGTTCCCTCCAATGTTTAGTATGGCCTGCTCAGCCCTTCACGGCGCCGGCGGTGAGGCCGGTGACGAAGTAGCGCTGCAGCAGGAGGAAGATGACCAGCACGGGGATGATCGAGAGCGCGACGCCCGCCATCAGCACCGTGTAGTCCGACGAATGCTCGCCCTGGAATTGCATCAGGCCGATCGGCACGGTGCGCGAAGTCTTCTCGCTTATCAACACCAGCGCGAGGAGGAACTCGTTCCATGTCGCCAGGGTGTCGATGATCGCCAGCGCTGCAAGAGCCGGCACAGAAAGCGGGGCCATTATGCGGAAGAAGATTGAGACTTCGCTCGCGCCATCGACCCGCGCCGCCTCGACCAGCTCGGTCGGGATCTGGCGGAAGAAGCCGCGCAGCACCAGCACCTGCAGCGGGATGCCGAAGGCGATGTATGGCGGCATTAGCGCGAACAGGGTGTTCGATAGTCCCAGGTCGCGCATCATAATGACAAGCGGCTGCAGCGCCACCTGGATCGGCACGGCGAGGCCGATGAGGAAGAACAGGAACATCGGCTGGCTGAGCTTGAAGCTGATCTTGGCCAGCGGATAGGCGGCGAGCGCCGAGATCAAGATGCCGAGCGGCACCTTTACCAGGATCACGAACAGGCTGTTCTTGAAGTAAACCGAGAAGTCGCCGGCATCCCACGCCTTGACGAAGTTTTCCCACTTGAAGGTCTTGGGCCAGCCGAAGATGCCGTTGGCGAACAGGTCGCCCTGGCTGCGCAGTGCAGTGAGCAGCACCGAGACGATCGGCAGGAGCCAGATCAGCGAGAGAAGGATCATCCCGGTCAGGATGATCATGTTACCGGTGCGGGTTGTCGCCTTTACGCTGCTCATGGCCGGTCAGTTCTTCGACATGTGTCGGATGTAGGGGATGGCGACCACGAGGATGATCGCGGCGATGATCCAGGCCAGCGCCGCGCCATATCCGGCGTGGTAGTACTGGAAGCTCTGGAAATACATCCAGGTGCCTAGCACCTGCGTGGCGCGGCCGGGGCCGCCATAGGTCATGGTGTAGATCAGGTCGAAGACCTTAAACCCGCCGATCACCGACAGCGACAGCACGATCACGTGGCTCTCGCGCAGGCCGGGGATGGTGACGTTCCAGAACTGCTGCCAGACATTGGCACCATCGATGCGCGCTGCCTCGTAATATTCCTTCGGGATGCCCTGCAGGCCCGCGAGGTAGAGGATCATCGGGAAGCCGATCGAGCCCCAGGTGTAGGTGATGAAAGCCGAGGGCAGCGCGGTGTCGTAGCCCGACAGCCATGCTCCGCCCTGTAGGCCAACGGCCTTGAGGATGACGTTGATGGCGCCGAAGTTCGGGTTGTACATCCAGCTCCAGATGATGCCCACGGCAACAAGCGGCAGCACCGAGGGTGCGTAGTAGATCGTGCGCAACACTAGCGTACCGGGCAGTCCCTTGTTGAGGCCGAGCGCCAGCATCAGGCCGATGATGGTAGGAATGGTCAGCGCGCCTAGTGTCCACCAGATGTTGTTGACCAAAGCGACGCGCGTCACCTCGTCGACGAACAGCGCCTCGAAATAGTTGCGCCACCCGACGAACTCGGTGAGCGGCGACAACCCGTCCCAGTTGAAGAAGCTGGTGTAGAGCGACACCAGCATCGGATAGACGAGAAATCCAACGTAGAAGACCAGCGCTGGCAGCATGAACAGGTACGGTGTGAGCGCACCCTTTTTCCAGCGCACGCGGCTGCGCGTCAGCAGCGTGTCGGTCGATGCTGTTACGATCTCGGCCATCGGATACCTACAGGGACTAGACAGGGGTGCGCCCCGCCCGCCGGGAGCGGACGGAGCGCCGTCGGGAACCTCAAGTTCAAGAGGCCTGCTTGGCCTTCCAGGCATCGGCGCGCTGCTGGAACAGTTTGGCGCCATCCGCCGGGGTAAGCTTGCCGGCAACGATGCCGTCCTGGACTTCAAAGAAGCTGTCCATCAGCTCCTTTTCAAACGCCTGATCGGTCGGCGGATAGGCCGGACGATCAGACTGAACGATCTCGGTGATCTGGCAGCTCAGGGGAAACTTGGCACAGTCCGGCTGCATGCCGACGGTCGCCGAAGCGCCAAACGCCTCAGGGTACTTCTGCTGCGTAGCCAGATTGGTGATGTAGTCGATGAACACCGCCGCTTCCGCCTTGTGCTTGGAACCGGACGAGATCATCCACTGCTCGGGAAATGCCGAGTAGCGCGACGGCTCGTGGTTGGTGGGTGGCACAAAGAAGCCGTAAGTGGTGACGTCCTGCTCGTTCTGAACCAGCGCCGGCTCGAACCACGGTCCCTCGAGAACCATGGCGGCGTTGCCTTGGTAGACCGGGATACGCGAGTCATCGGGCGCCACGTTCAAGAAGTCCGGCACTAACCAGCCTTTGTCGATCCAGGCGCGCAGCTTGCTGTAGGCATCGACCACGCAGGGCTGGACCCAGCTGGCGGCCAGAGCATTGAGCTGGTCATGAACCTCAGGACCGCAAGCGGTTTCGATGAAATAGTCGACGAGGCGCATGACGTGCCAGCCGAACTTGCCGCCGGTAGAGGCGCAGAAGATTCCAGCATCCTTAAGCTTGCCGCAAACGCCCTCGAGTTCCTCGTAGGTCGTCGGGACGGTCGCGCCGACCTTCTCGAACAGGTCCTTGCGATAGAAAAATCCCATGCCTTGGCCGTGGAAGGGCACCCCGTACTGGACGCCGTCCTGCTTCAGCCGATCGACAGTCCAGGCGGGGAAACGATCGGTCCAGCCCTTCTCGGAAAACACAACATCTAGTGGCTCGACCTGGCCTGCGCTGATGAACGGTTTGGCAATCGACCCGCCCCAAAGGAAAAATACGTCCGGCGGATCACCACTGGCCATCGAAGTCCGCAGCACGTCGGGATAGACAGCGGCCCCCGAGCCGGCCACGCTCTCGGCCTTGACTTCAATGTTGGGGTTGGCCGCCATGAAGTCCGCCAGGACCGGCTCCCACCTCTCCGATGCAGGTCCGTCGAAGACGTTCGCGAACCGCAGCGTTACTTTGTCTTGAGCTACGACAGCCGAACTCGCCAGCGCGATAACGGCCACGGCTCCGCAGAGCAGTGATTTCATTTGTTTGAGTCTCCTCCTGCCCCGCGCCCGTTGTCATCGGAGCAATGATATAGTCGTTATACCAGTTAACGAGTAACAGCAAGGGTGAACTTGCCCGCGGAGTGCACCAGGCGGGTCAGACTTTTGGTCAGCGGTAGCGCGTGATCAGGCGCTCGATGGTGGCCGCGTCGAGTTGGCGGACGGGCTTGCCTTCGAGGAGGAATGCGACCTTGGCCGCCTCCTCCAGTTCCTCGGCCGCGTAGACAGCCGCATCGAGGCTGGTGCCGCTGACGACGGGGCCGTGATTGGCGAGCAGGACGCTCGCGTGATCCGGCGCAAAACTTAGGATTTCCGGGCGTGCGTCGGCAGTTCCCGGGTCTGTATAAGGCAGCAGCGGAACCTTGCCGGCGCGCATCAGCACATAGGGTGTGAGCGGCGGCAGGCAGTTGGCTGGGTCAATATCGGACCGGCAGGACAGTGCCGTGGCATAGGTGGAATGGAGATGCACCACGGCCCGCGCCTCGGGTCGCGCTTCGTAGAAGGCGAGGTGAAGCGGCACTTCCTTGCTCGGTTTATCCCCCGAAACATGGGTACCGGCGGCGTCCAGCACGGACATGCCCTCGGGATCGAGACGACCGAGACAGGAGTTGGTTGGAGTGATGACGAAACCAGTTTCGGTGCGCACCGAGATGTTCCCGGAGGATCCACTGGTGAGGCCACGCCCAAAAAGCGAGCGGCCCCAATCGCAGATGGCTGCACTTAAGTCGTGAACTTCCGTCATTTGCCGCCCAGCGTCGCCAACGCCTTCTCGAAGAACGCCTCGTCGCCGAAATTGCCTGATTTGAGCGCCATAGCGATAGGGGTGTTATCCTCCGAAACGAGAGCGGGAACGCCGGGGGCAATCTCGGACCCGAGCGCAAACTGCCTGATGCCGAGTGCGGTGACGACGGCGCCAGAAGTTTCGCCTCCGGCGACCACGATCCGCCGGAACCCTTCTACGCGCAGCCGGACGGCGAGGTCGCCGAACAGATGCTCAAGCCGCGTAGCGAGGACTTCGCGTCCGAACTGCTGCTGCAACGACGCAACCTCTGCGGCATCCGCCGATGAGAAGATCAGGGGTTCCGATTTTGCCTCAGCAACGGCGAAAGCAACAAGGCGATCGATCGTCTGCGTGCCGGCCATCAACCGGGGCACGTCGACGACGATGCTGGGGTGCGAGCCGCTACAGCGCGCCACCTGCTTCTGCGTCATCAGCGAACAGCTGCCCGAAAGGATCACCCCCGGACCGACAATTGGAGGCGGCGGACTGGCGGTCTGCTGCAGCAGTCCCAGCTCCCGCAGGTTCGAGGGCAAGGCCATAGCCACACCCGAACCACCCGTGATCAGCGGCGCGTACCGCGTAGCCCGCCCGATCGCCATCAGGTCGGCATCGGAGGTGGCATCGACGACAACGAGCGTTTCGCTTGCAGCTGACAGGGCCGCGTCGATCGCGTCGGGCCCGCGCTGCACCGTTGCGTAGTCGATGAGCCCGACGTCGCCGGTCACCTGCTGCCGAAGCCAACGGCGAAGGTCGGGATCGGTCATGGGGTTGAGCGGGTGCTTTTCGAGCCCGGACTCGTTGAGAAGCCGTCCCTTCACGAACAGGTGCCCCATGAAGACGACGCGACCGTTCTCTGGAAGCGCAGGGCAGGCGACGACCCCGCGCACGCCGAGACGCGCCGCCAGGGCTTCGGCCACTGGCCCGATATTGCCTGCAGGGGTGGAATCGAAGGTCGAGCAGTATTTGAATAGGAACTGACGCGCACCGCCGGAATGCAGCCAGTCGAGGGCGGCAAGGGACTGCGCCACTGCATCGTCAGCCGCAATCGAGCGCGACTTGAGTGCCACGACGACCGCATCAGCATCGCTGCCGCTGCTGCCTACCGGCACCCCGATAACAAGGCTGGTGCGCATGCCGCCGCGGGCAAGCATTGCGGCGACATCGCTGGCGCCGGTGAAATCGTCGGCAATCACCCCAAGGATCATGGCCACACCCTCACTACGGCATACGGACCAAGGATAATCCGTGCGGCGGCTGGCTGGGTGGGGACATCCATGAAAGTATCGTCGAGGCTGGCGCGCTCAAAACTGTCGGCATCGAGGGTCGCTGTACGGGCGGGACTGCCCAGATCGATATCGAGGGACTCGGCCGAGAGGTTGGCGATCCAAATCGTCCCGGCAAAGGAGAGGCCGACGCTCTGCGCGGGGAGCCCGCCGACAGCCCGGACCTCGCCCCCCTGTGCCAGGGCCATTGCCCGGACGACATGGTATACCGGCCGCAACGTTTGGCCATCCACAAGCCCGAGGTCGCCGAGGACGAAGCCGGGACTGAATATCTCAGAGCCGAACGGCACGACGGCCGCGAGGTAACCGAGCGTCCACGCTGCAGCGAACAGGCCGCGCTGGCGTGGGTCGTTGCGCACCATGGTCGCGCGTCCGCTATCAGTGAAGCGCGGCGGACCATCCGGGTCGAGCGCCATGCCGATCGAGGATGGCCCAACACGGTATGACTTGCCGCCTGAGAGCGCCGTCGCGCTGCGGAACACATAGGGCAAGGTATCGAGGCTCTCGACCACTGAACGGTCGTCGGCGGCATGCACGATCGCGGTCGTCGCGTGGCCGACATAGTCAACGGCATCGGCCGGCGGCCGGTTGCGGTTGAACTCGGTGAAGCCGGTCAAGACGCCGCCACCGACCCTCGCCTTCGGGAAGGCCGCGCGGACGGAACCCGCGATGGCTGCGAGCGATGCATCGCCCAGCTCTACCCCGGCTGGACGCAACGGGTAGATGCGGTAGGGCGTAACCAGCACCGCATCGGCGCCCTGCCCTACTGCGGCCCATGACTTGAGTTCAGCGGCCGGATTTGCGGCTGGGATGGCGAACTGCAGTTCGAGCGTCGCGCCCATGAGCCGGGCCACCGCGACGAGCCTCTCGGCTTCCGACGGAACCGCTGGCCGGCCGATCAGGTAAGACAACCAGCCGAACCAGGCCGCCGCTTCCGTGGCAGCCTGAACGTCCGCACCTTCGAGCGCAAGCCCGATCGCTGGGATCGTGCCGATAGGTTCGCCGACCGAGACTGCTGCGGCAGAATCGGAGGCCGACTCTGCAGCGGTGCGGCCGGAAACGGTCACAGCGATGGATTGCTCGAAACGCTCACCGGCGGGGATGGTGTAGGGCTTGGGCCGGCTGAGCGGGCGGATGTAGGTCTTGAACGACGCGTCGGTCCAGTTGCGCTGGTCCTCCATGTCGAAGTCATCGCCGACCATTTCCACACGGACTTTTAGGTCTCCGGCCCGGTGGGTGATGGCACTGAGTTCGCGCGCCGGTTCGTGTGGCGAGATCAGCTCGGGCAGGCGTGCGACCTCGCTGCCGCGCCCGGAATGCTCGAGTTCCACCTCGGCGCCTGCGACGCCTCCGAGGGGGTGCAGCACGACGAAGCCAAGGCGATTTGTGGTAAAATCGGCCAGCGGAGTGCCCCAGGCGCGAAAGCTAAGCCGGCCGCTCGCCTCACCGACGATTTCCACCTCGTAGCGCAGGTCGCCTTCACCCGGCGCGCACTGGCCGCGATACCTGATCTCGAAGCAGTCGGCCTGTTCGTTGACTTCCAAGCTGTCGATCTCTGCGCCAAACGTCCCCCAGTAGCGGTCCCGTGCGAGGAACGAGATGGCCCGCAGCACTTCGACGACGCCGAAGCGCACGTAGCGCAACTGGCCATTCTCGAAATCGACACTGAGCGGACCGGCCTGGACTGTCCGCCACGTCGCCGGGGGCTCATTGGTGCCGTAGAGCTTTTCGCCGATGCTCGACATCAGCCGGTCACGAACACCGCCTTGTGCAGTGCTCCCGGGTTGTCGGCCAGCTTCGCAAAGACCTGTGGCGCCTCGCGCAAGGCGAACTCGGTGCCGATGTCGGGATAGCGGATCTTGCCTGACGAGATCAGTTCTAGGCTTTCAGGGAAGCAGGCGGTCGACGCGCGCGAGCCGACGATTGTCATCTCCTTGCGGGTGAAATCGAGGCCGGGGAAAGTCACGCCGGTGCCCTTCTTGACCAGCCCAACGATGACGATGCGACCACCGGCGGCAACGTAGTCCACGGTCTTTTCCATTACGCCGGAATCACCGGTGGCCTCGATGACGACGGGCATGCCTTCGCCATTGGTGATCCGCATCACCTCGTCCAGCAGCCCATCACGGGGTGCGATCGGGGTGGCGCCCAGCGATGCCGCCGTTTCGAGCCGTTCCGGCAGCACATCGGTGATGTAGGTTTTGGCCCCGCGGGCGTTTGCCACTTCAACCAGCGCGAGGCCGATGGGACCAGCCCCGAGGATCAGCACCGTATCATCCGCGCTCACCTGTCCGCGCCGGCACGACTGGACGCCGATGGCGACGGGTTCGGTGAAGCTCGCCTTGTAGGCGCTCATGCCGTGCGGAACGGGAAACAGCTTTTCGACCGGTGCGATGACATAGTCGGCAAAGCCGCCATCCTGGTGCGCGCCGATAATGCGAAGGTTGGCGCAGCAATTCGGTTTGCCGATCCGGCAGGGATAGCACTTGCCGCACCCGAGAAACGGTTCGACCACGACGCGCGTGCCGGAGGCCGGCCCGACGGTGTCCGGCCCCAGCGCTTCGACATGCCCGGCGATCTCGTGGCCGCCGACGCGCGGGTAGCTCACATATGGGTTCTTGCCCAGGTAGATATAGAGGTCACCGGCGCAGAGGCCTGCCGCGTCGACGCGCACGAGCGCTTCGCCCGGCCCGGGACGCGGTCGTTCGCGCTCCGTCATGCCCAGTTCGAACGGCGCAGAAAAGACCGCGGCCTCCATCTCATCACTCCCTAGTTGAAACGCGCCCGGCCGAAGGTCTCGCGCCAGGCAAGTCCGGCATCGGTATCGCCGCGCGGACGGTACTCGCAGCCGACCCAGCCGCTGTAGCCTGTCGCCTCGATTGCTTCGAAAATGGCCGGATAGTTGAGTTCGCCTTCATCGGGCTCGGCTCGCGACGGCACCGCCGCAACCTGGATATGCCCGATGAGCGGCAGGTGCTTTTCGAGCCGGCGGATCACGTCGCCCTGGGCGACGCCGACGTGGTAAGCGTCGTACATCAGCTTGACGTTGGGCGCGCCGACATCGGCGATGATCTCGGCGGCCCGCTCGACCCGGTGGTAGAAGTAGCCGGCCTTGTCGCGCGGATTGATGGCCTCGAGCAGAATCGTGATGCCCTGCTGGGCGGCCTGCCGGCTCGCCAACTTGAGGTTGGCGACGAGGGTGGTTGCGGACTCGGGCGTATCAGGAACGACGCCAGCCATGGCATGGATCATGGTGGCGCCGGTGATCCAGCAATAGTCGAGCGATTGGGCGAAAGTGGCGGCAAAATCGGCTTCGCGTCCGGGCAGCGCACCAAGGCCAAAGTCACCGGCGGCAGCATCGCCTATGCGCGTATTGAGGCCGAGCAAGGTCACCCCGGCAGCCCGACGGGCGGTAGCGATATCGGCTGCTGGCACGTCATAGGGCCAGTGCAGCTCAATCGCCTTGAACCCTGCCCGACCGGCGGCGGCGATCCGCTCCAGCAGCGGGCGATCGGGCCACATGAAGCCGAGGTTAGCGGACAGGCGGATCATCGCGCACCCACGCGCTGTGCCTCGGCACCGTGATCGAGCAGGTCGAAGACGTTGGCGACGATCCCCTCCGCCGACAGTCCGAGGGACTGGCGCAGTTCGCGGGTTGGCCCGATAGGCGGGAACTGGTCGGCGATGCCAATGCGGCGCACCCGCGGCGCCGCCACCTCGGCGAGGCATTCGAGGACGGCGCTACCGAGCCCGCCGACCACCGAATGCTCCTCGATGACCACCACCGCCTCGACACCCTTGGCTGCGGCCCGCACGGCATCGGCATCGATCGGCTTGACGGTATGGACGTTGAGCACCTTCGCCTCGATGCCGTGCCGCTTCAGCGCGTCAGCTGCAACGAGGGCCTCGGCGACCATCGACCCGTTGGCGATCAGTGCAACATCGCCGCCTTCGCGTAGCGGCACGGCCTTGCCGATCTCGAAACGCGTGCCGGGGCGGCCATGGACGTGTTCCGGGCCGCGGCCGAGGCGGATGTAGATTGGCGAGTTGCCCTTGTGTTCGATGGCGGCCCTGAGGCAGGCATCGACCTCGGGCGCATCGGAGGGAACCAGCACCACCATGTTCGGAATGGCGCGCATGATCGCTACGTCCTCGAAGGTCTGGTGCGTCGGTCCGCCGACACCATAGGAGAGGCCGGCGCTCTGGGCGGTCAGGATGACCTTGAGGTCGTTGTAGGCCGCATCGACCTTGGCCTGCTCGACCGCCCTGAGGGTGGTGAACGCCGCATAGCCGCAGACGACCGGCAGCTTGCCGCAGAGGGCAAGTCCAGCGGCGACGCCGGTCATGTTCTGCTCGGCGATGCCGAGGTTGATCAGGCGATCCGGGAACTTCGCTCCGAACCGCTCCATGCCCGTGGCGTACATCAGGTCGGCAGTGAGGACGAGGAACTCGCGATACTCCGATGCGAGCGCCACCATCGACTCGCCGTACTGCACCCGGATCGCCTTCTCGGCATAGCCGCGCCGCAGCGCGTCGATCTCGCGGATGGTGTCTGGATCGAGCCGCATCAGAGGGTCACCTCGAGCTCGGCCTTCACCCGCGCATACTGATCGGCGGTGATGACATCGGCGTGCCAGCCGCGCACATTCTCCATGAAGCTGATACCCCTGCCCTTTACAGTATCGGCGATGATCATCCGCGGCGGCCGCTTGGCCCCGTCGCGGCGCGGTTCCATCGCCTCCAACAGCGCCGGCAGGTCGTGCCCATCGAGGCGAACGACGTCCCAGCCGAAGGCACGCCACTTGTCGAGCATCGGCTCCATCGGCATGACCTGGCTCAGCGGGCCATCGACCGACAGCCGGTTGCAATCTACAATGGCGGTGAGGTTGCCGAGCTCGAACTTGGCGGCGGCAGCAGCCGCCTCCCATACCGAGCCCTCGTTGGTTTCACCGTCGCCCATAAGCACGTAGACATTGTAGTCGCGCGCATCGCGCTGGCCGGCGATCGCCATGCCAACGCCGATCGACAGGCCGTGCCCGAGCGAACCCTGCGAGGCATCGATGCCCGGCTGGTAACGCCGCGAGGGATGCGTCATTAGCTTCACGCCGACCGCCGTCTCGTACTCGTCCATCCACGCCTCGGGCATAAAGCCGCGGCGGATCAGCGCCGAGTAGACGGTGGGCGCGGCGTGACCCTTGCCCATGATGAAGCGGTCGCGGTCGGGCCACTCCGGCCGCTGCGCATCTACCCGCATTAGGGCGAAATACAGCGCCGTGACGATCTCGGTGCAGGAGTAGCAACTGCCGAAATGTCCATTGCCGGCGGCCACGAACATGCGTGCCGTGTCGAGCCGGTTGATGCGGGACATTTCCTTGAGCCCGTCAACGTCAAGTGGAAGTTTTATGTTGCCTAGAGCCACGCTTTCACCTGCTCGGTCAGTCGTGTGGTGGATATCCCATACCGGTCGTGCAGGGTCGGCAGTGCGCCGGCGTCAAGGAACCGGTCGGGCAACCCGATTTGACGCATACGGGCAGTGAGGCCGTTTCGCATTGCGAGTGCAAGCACTGCTTCGCCTAGCCCACCGATGACGGTGTGGTTTTCGGCGACGACCACCAGCCGGCCGGGCTTGCCGATCTCGGCCAGGAGCGTCGCCTCGTCGAGCGGCTTGATGGTGGGGACATGCAGCACCGCGGCATCCACCCGATCGGCCCGCAGCGCCGCTGCCGCTTCGAGAGCGCGCATGGTCATGAGACCCGATGAGACGAACAGCACATCCGCACCGTCGCGGACAAGCTTGGCCTTACCGAGCTCGAACTTGCAGCCGTACTCGTCGAGGACGAGTGGAACCTTGCCGCGGAGCAGCCGCATGTAGACAGGGCCGACATACTCTGCGATGGCGTGCGTTGCCTGCGCGATCTCCAGCGCATCGCAGGGATCGACGATGGTGAGGTTTGGCACGCCGCGGAAGATCGCGAGATCCTCGGTCGCTTGGTGGCTGGGGCCGTAGCCGGTGGTGAGGCCGGGCAACGCGCAAACGAGCTTTACGTTCAGCTTGTCCTCGGCGATGGCCATGTAGAGGAAATCGTAGGCCCGGCGCGATGCGAACACGGCATAGGTGGTCGCGAACGGCATAAGCCCCTCGCGCGCCATACCGGCGGCGGCGGCCAGGAGGAGCTGTTCGGCCATGCCCATCTGGTAGAAGCGGTCTGGATAGGCCGCGGCGAAGATGTGCAGGTCGGTGTACTTGGCGAGATCGGCGCTGAGGCCGACTATATCGGGGCGCGTGGCGGCGAGCTCGACGAGCGCGTTGCCGAACGGCGCCGGCTTGGTGCGCTGACCCTCGGCGGCGATCGATGCGATCATCGCGCTGGTCTTGAGACGGGGCGCTGTCATGCCGACTCTCCCTCGCGCAGCACGCGGATGACTTCGGCCCATTCGGCCTCTTCGACGCGGATGAAGTGCGTCTTCTCACGCACTTCGAGGAACGGGACGCCCCGCCCCATCAGCGTGTCGCAGATGATAATGCGTGGCTGGGCACCCTCGAACGATTTGGCGCGCTCGAACGCACCGAGCACCGCATCGATGTCGTTGCCATCCACCCGCTCGACACACCAGCCGAAGGCGCGCCACTTGTCGGCCAGCGGCTCGAAGGACAGCACGTCGCTGCTCGGGCCGTCGGCTTGCTGGTTGTTCACGTCGACGATGGCGATGAGGTTGTCGAGCTTCCAATGAGCGGCCGACATTGCCGCTTCCCAGGTCGATCCCTCGTTCAACTCGCCATCCGACAGCAGGTTGTAGACAAAGCTCTGCGACCGCTTCCGTTTTAGCCCCAGGCACATGCCGATGGCGATGGGCAGGCCGTGGCCGAGCGAACCGCCCGTGATCTCCATACCCGGCGTGTAGTGCGCCATGCCAGACATGGGAAGGCGGCTATCGTCCGAGCCGTAGGTCTCCAGTTCCGCGAGCGGAATCACGCCCGCTTCGATGAGCGCTGCGTAAAGCGCTATGGCGTAGTGGCCGATTGACAGAAGGAAGCGGTCGCGCGCCTCCCATTCGGGGTCCTTCGCCCGGTAGCGCAGGGATGCGAAGTAGGCGACGGCGAGAACATCGGCGATGCCCAGCGCCTGACCGACATATCCCTGCCCCTGTACGGCACCCATACGCAACGCATGTTCGCGAATGTTGGTGGCACGCCTCGTGAGTTCGGCAATCAGTGGTTGCCGATTGGAGGCGGTGTCGTCGGACATAGGTTGGCGCCGTTCGTAATCATGTCGCCGATCCCTGGCTGGCATCGAGGCGTGATTATCTGATACAGTCATTATACCAACCTGTCAAACGAGCGCGATCTGTTCGGGCGTACGCACATGTGGGCAAGGATGGCCGCCGCTTGCTATTGGAGCCACCCCGCCCCAATAGACTCATGGTGGCGCTGGGCGCCGAGGGATGATGATGGCCGAGATTTCACCGATTGTCCGACGCAAGCTCTCCCACGATGTGCTGGACAGGCTGATCGAGCGCATGAACGCGGGCGAGTTTCCGCGTGGGGGGCTGCTACCATCTGAGCGGCAGCTGATGGAGACGTTCCAAGTCGGACGCCCTGCCATTCGCGAGGCGCTTCAGGACCTGCAGCGCATGGGTCTGGTGGTCATCACTCATGGCGAAGGCGCGCGTCTGGTTGAGCCCACCGCGCAGACGGTGCTCGACCAGATCGCCGTCACAGTCCACCACGTGCTGGCCAGCTCACAGAATCTCGCGCACCTCAAGGACGCCCGCAACTTCTTTGAAGTCGGCATGGCCCGCATGGCTGCGGCTCGTGCAACGCCAGAGGATGTCGTGGCGCTGAACGAAATCATCGCCCGCATGGAAGCGTCGACCGACGAGTTCCAGACCTTCATGAAATTCGACATAGCTTTCCACCGCCGCATCGCTGAGATCACGCAGAACCCAGTGTTCGTAGCGGTCAGCGAGGCGCTGTTGCAATGGCTTAGCAAGTACCACATCGGAGAGCTGCGAAAACTCGGCCGCGAGGCGCGCACGCTCGATGAACACCGGCACATAGTCGACAGGATCGCCGCTCATGATGTTGAAGGCGCAGCCGCAGCGATGCTGCAGCATCAGACGCGCGCCGCCGACTCGTATAGGCCGCGTGAGCTTTGACGCCTAGGCTAGGACCTTGAGCATCTGCCCGCTGGCTGCCGCATCGTAAGCGAGCAGCCCGAGCTGCAGCGTCTTCCGGTTGTCGCGACCCGAGGTTGCCGGCTCGCTCCCCTTCTTTAGGCTCTCGAGCCAGTGCCGCTGTATGTTGACGACGCTAGTTTGCACGTCGTGCCACGGCTTTTTCATCCACGCCGCCGGTCGGGGCTCGGCGCTGGTCATGGACACCACCGACTTCTCGGTCAGCTGCAGCCGATAGCCTTCGAGCACGCGGGCCGCTCCTGTGCTGCCGTCAATCTCCACCACCGTCTCCGGGAATGGCGTGGGGTGCATGTGCGTAAAGAACGAGGCATCGACGACCGACGTTGCGCCGCTCGTGTGCCTCAACAGGATGGTTGCCACGTCTTCGCCCTTTACACGAGGATTGGCGCGCTGCGTGGTGCAGGCCAAACTTGCCACCTCGCCAAAGTAGAAGCGGGCCAGATCGAGCAGGTGGATACCCACGTCGAGGATGGCAAAGCGCTCAACCTCGGCGAGATAGGGCTGCGGCCCGTAGATGTCGAAGTCGTGCCGGCACGAAATACGGCCGAAGAATGGGTTGCCTATGCGGCCTTCCGAAATCGCTCGACCGACCGCAAGCATGGGTGTCCGCCAGCGGAAATTCTCGTGGACCATCAGTGGAATGCCCGCGTGCTCACAGGCCGCAATCATCGCATCGGCGTCTTCCAGGTTGGTTGCGAACGGCTTCTGGCAGACGGCCGGAACGCGGTGCTTCGCTGCCAGCTCTACAAGCGGGCGGTGCGAGCTCACGGTCGTGACGATATCGACGAAGTCGGGCCGTTCGCGGGCGAGCATCTCATCCCCGTCGCTGTAAAAGCGTGCGATGCCATGGCGCGAGGCGGTCACAGCGGCCTTAGCCGGATCGATGTCGCAAACAGCTACGATCTCGGCGCCGAGGTCTCGCCATGCACTCAAATGGTTTTCGGCAAAGAACCCACAACCGATTAGACACCCACGCAATTTCGCCCCCGAAGGCATACTGATTATACCTCTGACTATGATGTAATCGGGCGGGGTGCAAGTACTCTGCCCCAGTGGATGCCGCATAAGTTGCACTGCGTTGGCGAAAGTTGGCCGCAACCTCGCGAGATGGCGGCGTCAGAGCTGCTTGATCACCACGGGGCGCTCGGCGTCCCAGGCTACCGCGTTCTGCAGCGGCAGGCCGAACTGGCTTTCCGCGATCTCGAACACGTCGCCCGGCTCGGTCTTGATGCCGTCGGCAAAGCTAAGTGTCGCCGTGCCGAACATGTGGACGTGGATGTCGCCGGGCTGGCGGAACAGATCGTACTTGAAGTGGTGGTGCTCGAGGTTGGCGATGGTGTGGCTCATGTTGTCCTCACCGGAGAGGAACGGCTTTTCCCAGATCACCTTGCCGTCGCGGAGGATGCGCGACATGCCCGACACGTTCCGCGGCAGCTCGCCGACGCGCAGTTCCGGCCCGAACGAGCACCAGCGGAGCTTGGAATGGGCGAGGAACAGGTAGTTCACGCGCTCGGTGACGTGGTCCGAGAATTCGTTGCCCAGGGCGAAGCCGAGGCGGAATGGCGTGCCGTCCTTGCCGATATAGTAGATGCCGGCGATCTCGGGCTCCTCGCCCGCGTCCTTGGCGAAGGCTGGGGAAGGGATCGGCTGGCCGGGGGCGGCGACGATGTTGCCGTTACCCTTGTAGAACCACTCCGGCTGCACACCGACCTGGCCCGGTGCCGGCTTGCCGCCTTCGAGGCCCATGCGGAACATCTTCATCGAGTCCGTCAGCGGTGCCTCGGCGGCCTGCTGGTTCGATTTGTGCATGGCGTCGCGGGTCGAAGCCGAGCCCAGATGCGTGAGGCCCGTGCCGGTGACGTAGAGATGGGCGGTGTCGGGATGATCGACCGGGGCGAGCAGGCGGCCCTCGGCGGCGATGCTGTGCTTGTCGACCGCGGCGCCGAGGCCCTTCTCGATCACCACTTCGCGCAGGTTGAGACCGCGCTCGGCTGCTTCGGCCGCGAGGGCATAGACGCTGGCAGCGCCATTCACGGTGCTGGTCGTGTCGCCCTCGGTATCGCCCACGGCGCGGTTGCCCTTGTCGTCGATGAACTGGATCAGGTGCATCTAGCCGGCGAACCTTGCACCAAGGCCGCCGTCGACGCGCCAGTTTGCGCCGGTCACGAAGCTGGCCTCGTCGGACAGCAGAAAGGCGACGCAGTTGGCAATCTCCGCCGGACTGGCGATGCGTCCCATCGGATGTACGTCCAACACCTTCTGACGCATCTCGGGCGGGTTGCGCGCAAAATACTCGGCAACGAGGAATGTCTCGGTCCATCCGGGCGATAGGGCGTTGACGCGTATCTGGTGCTGTCCGACCTCGAGGGCAAGCGACCGCGTCAAGCCGACGAGACCGGACTTCGCCGCTGCATAGGGGAAGTAGCCCGGGAAAGTGTGGTCGGCATGGACGGAGGCGATATTGACGATCGCTCCCTTTCTCGCCGCGATCATTGCGGGCAGCACCACGCGGGAGCACAGCCATGCCGACTTGAGGTCAACGGACATGAACTCGTCCCATTGCACCTCGGTCATCGTGACCGGATCGGCATTCGAGTTGCGACCGGCATTGTTGACAAGCCCGGTAACCGGCCCAAGCTTGTCGACCGCGCGGCGGTGAAAGTCCTCGATATCGTCCGCAAAACGAATGTCGCCGCGGGAAAAATACACCCGGTCGGGCGCGTTCAGCGATGCGATGAAGGCTCTGCCGGCTTCCTCCTCGACATCGATGATCGAGACGCGGGAGCCCTCTGCGAGTGTCTTTTCGACAATGGCGGCGCCGATGCCGCGGCTTCCGCCGGTGACAACGATATGGTGACCTTCAAGGCGCCTAGTCATGCGTGTTACTCTCGTTTGCTTGTTCGCGGGGACCGACACTCATGGTGGCCATCCACGAGCGGCTTTCGTCCACCGCCAGTGTCGCAGGATCGGGAAGGTCCAGCGCTTTGCCGAGATGATCGACCGGAGCGGTTGTCGGCTCAAGCGCTATATGGTGGGTGTTGCCGGGCTGCGGCCAGCCGCCATAGTTGAGCCAGATGCCAAGGTTTTGGATCGCCCTGTCCCATGCGATCGTCAACCAATTCTCACCATGACCGACGGCAACGTGCCTTCCGACTAGGCCGGCGGCGTAAAGCTTGGCGGCAAACCGGGATTGAGGCGGCTGCACGCGATCGAGGGGTTCCGGGCAATCAGCACTTGGACCAGGCCAGGGCAGCGACGCCTTGATACCGGAAACTCCTTCACGGGCGAGGTGCGTGACCGAAACAGTATGGACGCCATCAAGCACAATGCGATCCCTGTCGCTTACGGCCAGGAGGGCATGCAGCGCCCAGAGATAGGGCAGCGGGGTTCTGCCGAGATTGTCGAGGCGGTAGTCAGCCCGCAGGTGCGGGCCATTGACCCGCAACCGGCGCTCGAACCGAAACTGCGGATCGTCGTAGCGAAGGGTGAGTTCTATCTCGGTGCTGCGGACCACGGCCCACTGGCGGCCCCAGAGATCGCCGTGGTCGCGCAGGCGCCGGCCCCAGCTGGTGCCGCTCGCGTCCCAAGGGGACACGGTCGGAAAGCATTCGTCCCAGCCGACGCACTCTTCGGCTCGATACTGTGCATCCTCGCCGGTGTTCGGGCTGTATCCGCCCTGGGCTATCCACTCCCGGCCGACTGACTTGTCGAGCAGGCTTACTACGCGGGCGCCATAGCTTGGCGATACGATCACGCGCAGATGCTCGTTTTCGATCTTGATCGGGTCCATCTCACCAATCCACCACAGTTCCGTCGGCAAGCACGGCGCCGCGGGCATGTAGGATGTCCGGAGCAAAGGGATGCGCATCGATGACGGGTTCGTCGATCTCGATTCCGAGGCCCGGCAGGCTCGGTTTGTCCCATCGGCCGGCGTGCCGATCGATCGGCCAGCGCACGACATCGCCATACCAAGGCACGGCTCCCGACATTTCCTCCTGGATGATCACGTTTGGAGTGGAGATGCCGAAATGCAGAGCCGCGACGCCCGCGATCGGACCGAGTGGGTTGTGAGGGGCGAGACCGATACCGGCGGTCTCGGCCATGGCAGCGATCTTCTTGGCCTCCCACAGCCCGCCGGTGTGACAGATGTCGGGCTGAGCAATGTCGAACGCTCGGAGTCTGAGGGCCGGCTCGAACTCGCGTCGGCCGACGAGGCGCTCGCCGGATGCGATCGGTACCGGCGAGCCGCCGGTGATCTCGGCAAGGCCCGCCAGATTCTCGGGCGGCACCGGTTCCTCGGCAAACATGATCCGGTGATCCGCAATCGCGCCGATATAGTCCATGGCGGCATTCACCGATGCCGGCCGGCCGTGGAAATCCACCATGATGTCGACGTCCTCGCCGACCGCAGCGCGAAGGTCGCCGATCATGCGATCGACCCGGTCGACGTCGGACGCCTTCGTTACGTAGTGGCTATAGGGGATGCAGACGATCTTGACGGCGTCGTAGCCAGCCTCGGTCACCTGCTTGCCGAGCTCGACGATGGCGTTCGAGGTCGTCGACTCGTAGACGGCGCGCATGTCGCCGAGGCCCAGGTGCGTGTAGGTGCGCAGATGGTCGCGCACGCTGCCGCCAAGCAGTTGCCAAACGGGAACTCCCAGGTGCTTGCCGAGAATGTCCCACAGGGCCATTTCGATGCCGCTGATGGCCGACATGCCGATGACGCCCATCCGCCAGAAGCTATGGCGCGTTAGGATCTGGAAGCAATGCTCGATACTGCGCGGGTCCTGACCCACGAGCATCGGTTCAAGGTCGGCGATGGCACCAACGATCGCCCTCGTCTTGAACTCGAGCGTGGCTTCTCCCCATCCGATCAGCCCGGCCTCGTCAGTTTGCACCCGGACGAATACCCAGTTGCGCATCTCTGCGTTGCAGACCCGTGCGGTGATTGAGGTGATCTTCATGGCAGCCCTAGGTATTGACCATCGCAAGGAGTGGCTCGATTTTCGACCAGACATTCGCCGCACCGTCACCGGCCCGCAGCGAATGAGCGACAACCTCACCGGCACGGGCCTGGAAGTCGATGTAGCCGCGATGCCGCGGTCGCATCCAGGCTGTCTCCACCGAGCGTCGAGCGCCTGAGAAAAAGCCGTTGAAGCGCCGGTCGATCTTGGCGTCGTACCACGCGACCGCCAGACCCGGCTGGCCATGCCTGTCGGTCATGAGGCGCTGCCCCTCCTCGCTCGATGCGAAGGCGACGAATGACAGGGCAGCAGCCTTGTTCCCGGATGCGCGCGAGATTGCGAGGCCAGTGCCGCCTAGCACCGACCCGGCGTAGTAAGGCGCAGTCAACCCGGCGAAGTCGCCAAACGAGAGCGGGTGGCGCTGGTCGGCTTCGCCGTAGGTGCCGTATCCGTAGACGCAAGGGCAATAGGCGAAGGCGTCAGTCTGCACCATCGCTTCGTGGAGATCGATGGCATTCCAGGCCAGAGCGCCCTCAGGGCAGAAGGCGAGCAAGGCGCGCATCTGTCCATAGGCCTCCTCGAAGCCGGGCCCGTCGACGCTGAAGATACCATCCGGAGATGTCTCCCACGGGCTGCCGAGATTGGCCATCAGCGCGGCGATGGTGAGGATCGCATGCGGCGTCTTCACCGCGAGGCCGAGCGACAGGCCTTTCCCACGCAAGCGCTGGCCGAGTGCGATTGCGTCGTGCCAGCTCACCGGTACCGCTTCTTCGTGGTTGGCGAGCAGATCTGCACGATAGACGGAATGCTGCGTGGCAGCATCGATTGGGAGCCCCCAGACGGTGCCACCGAACCGATAGCTCAGGAGCGACTGGCCAAGGTAGCGATGGCTGTCTGCGAGGGCGACCTGAAGTTCGGGATGGCTGGACAACGGCTCGAACGCCCCTGTCTCCACTATTGATCCGCTGAACGGATGATCGTAGATAATCAAATCATATACACTTGCCAGGCCCGGCAGACCCTGGTGCTCAAAGTCGGAAAGCGGGCGCACGATCCACTCAACTTCGATGTCCGGGTAGCGCTGCTGGAAGGCGGCGGTCAGCGGGATAAGAGGACCGGTCGCACGCCGGTGCCCCCAGGTCAGGCCGCGGAGGACAGTCTTTGTCATTGACGGAATCCAAAGAGTTGAAGGCTGGTGGACGCACCTTGCTGCGCAAGGCAAACCTCGCTTCCCTGGCGCACGACGAAATCAAACGCCGGATCACTGTTGGGCGTCTCAAGGACGGCGAAAAGGTTGTGCTCGGTGCCTTGGCGAAGGAGTTCGGCACCAGCATCATTCCGATACGTGAAGCGCTTGCTCGGCTGTCGGCAGAGCGGCTGGTCATCTACGAGCCGAACAAGGGCTTTCGGGTAGCGCCAGCGCCGGACGCCGAGGAAATCGCCCATCTTTTCGAAGCGCGTGTTGTGCTGGAACTTGGGGCACTCGAGGTCGGCATGGCCAATGTCACGCCGGAACTGGTGGCGGAACTGACTGCCCTCAACGACGACATCCGCAGCCGTTCGTACGGGGCCAACTTCGAGGCCTTCGAAAGCTTCATCGATCTGAACGCGCGCTTCCACGAACTGCTGATTGGCCTGACTCGCAATCCACTGGTTATCGATGCATATCAGCGGCTCAGCTACCACGAGCGCATCCCGAGGCTGCTCCACGGCAGTGGCGTCAACGACATCAAGCGGATCGTCGTCGAGCACGATGCCATTATCGCGGCCCTCGAGGCCCGCTCGCTCGAGCATGCGAGGAGCGCCCTGCGCGCCCACATTGTCGACGCTTATGATCGCCTGCCGCAGAACTGGCCGGGTCATTCCTTGCGGCCCTTGAACGCGTCGATCCCGGCCCGCTGATTGTTCATGGCGAAAGCCATGATCATCAGATCGTTCTCATGTCTCGCTGCGGGGTCCAGCCCGCCCGTCATCGAGGCCCTGATGCCATCTTTGACGGTGATCACAGCAACCGCGGTGTGGCGGGCGATGCGCTGGGCGATTTCGCGGGCCGCCGCCAGTTCTTCGCCAGGCCCGACGAGCTTCTGGACCAGACCGATGCGATAGGCTTCTTCGGCGTCGATCGGATCGCCGGTCATGGTCAGCAGGCTTGCATGACCATAGCCGACGAGATGCGTAAGCATCAGGGTCTGCCCTCCGCCGCCCAGCCAGCCGTGCTTTACCTCCGGGGCGCCGAGCTTGGCTCCCGCAGCACTGACGCGGATGTCGCAGTTCGTCGCGATCTCGAGCCCGCCGCCGACGCACCACCCCTTGATTGCAGCGATCGTCGGTTTCTTGATGCGGCGGAATTCGGTAGAGTAGCAGATCCGATTGCGCCAGGCCCAAGCATCCTTGTAGGTGTCGAGGATGTTGAGGTCGGTGCCGGCGCAGAACGCCCGGTCACCCGCACCCGAAACCACCACGGCACGGACGCCGTCATCCTCGTTGATCGCCCGCCGCGCATCCCGGATCGCCACCATCATCTCGCGATTTATGGCGTTGTGCTTGTTGGGACGGTTCAAGACGATCTCGGCGATACCGTCATCGCCCTTGGTGAAGACCAGGTCCTCGGTCATGCGACTACTCCTTCAGATTTGAGCCCTTCGATGGCGGTCGCACTCAGACCGAACTCGGCAAGGACCTCGCTGGTATGCTCACCAAGTGCGGGGGCTCCGCGCAGCATCGGTGTGGGCTGTGTCGAGAAGCGGATCGCCGGCGACAGGGTCTTGAGGCGCCCTGCCCGCGGGTGCTGGTACTCGGCAAACAGTCCTTCGCTTTGCGGGTGGGCGATCAGATCATCGTAGGTCATGACCGGGCCGCACCACACGCCTGCGCTGTGCAGGGCCGCGACCGTGCTTTCGGTCGGCAGCGGTCGCAGCGCGTCCTGCACCACCGGGTAGACGGCGTCGCGCCATCGCTGCAGCGCCTCGTCGTCGCCCGGATCGGGGCGGCTCGTGGCCAGCTTGGCCAACTCGTCGCTTCCCAACACCTCGGCAATGGCGGACAAGCTGGACTGGGCGATGGCAATGTAGCCATCAGCCGTGCTGAAGATACCGTATGGCGGTTCCATCCAGGCCGATGCGTAGGGGGCCGACCCCCGCTGGCCCGTCCGGCCCGTGCTCATATGCGTAGTGATTTCCTGGATCTGGATCTCCAGCACCGCAGCCAGCAGCGACACCTTGGCCTCGACCGGCACACCGCGGCGATCGCGTTGGATGATGCCTGCCAATACGGCCTCGCAGGCATTGTGGGAGGCGGCAACATCGACGATGTAGATCGGCGAGGGGTGCGGCATGCCGTCGGTCGTGCCGGCGTTGAAGGTGGTGCCGGAGAAGCTCTGCACCAACAAATCCTGTCCCGGCCGCGGCAGCATCGGCCCGGTGTCGCCATAGCCGGAAATCGAGACGTAGACGATCTTGGGGTTCGCGGCCTTCAGCGCATCGAAGGTGACGCCCAGCCGCTCGGCGACGCCGGGCCGCATATTCTGGATGACCACGTCGACGTCCTTCACCATGCGGAAGAACAGCGCCTGCCCCTTGGGCGTCTTGAGGTCGATGGCGACCGACCGCTTGTTGCGGTTGATCGACAGGAATGTCGTTGTCTCGCCGCCGAGCACGACGTCGCGCATCTTGGCGGTACGGGTGAAGTCGCTGCGGTTGGGTCCCTCGATCTTGATGATCTCGGCGCCCATATCTCCGAGGCGCTGCGTGCAGAGCGGGCCGGCCAGCGCCAGGGTGAGATCAAGCACGCGGATCCCCGCCAAGGGACCCGTCGGGTCGGTTGCGATGGTGGTCATGGTCTGGTTCCTTGCTAGCCCGCGAACTGCGTCGGGCGAACTCCGCTGACGCCAGGCCGGACGGCAAATAGGCCGCCGGCCTGTGGTTGGTTTGAGAGATCCTCGGCCGTCAGATGCAGGCGAGAGGACGTGATGTAGAGAGTGCCGAGGTCCGGCCCGCCAAAGGCACAGCAGGTCACTCTGGACGCGGGGACATCGATCCTTCTGTCGATGCTGCCGTCGGGAGCGAAGCGAAGAACGCAGCTGCCTTCCCAGCGCGCATTCCACAAGTAACCGTCCGCATCCACCGTGCAGCCGTCCGGATAGCCGTAGCCCTCGGGCGCCGCGAATACGCGCCGGTTGGAAATCGCACCAAGCTCCAGATCAAAATCGTAGGCGTAGATGGCGCCTACGAGCGTGTCGGCGCAGTACATGGTCTTCGCATCGGGCGACCAGCACGTGGCGTTGGAAATCCCAATCCCGCCTTCCATAGGCACAGGAACAAGATCAGCGCCGACCTTGTAGAGCGTCCCCACGCTCTCCGGTACGTCGAGGTAGGTGTTGTCAGCTGCAATGTTGTTGCGCATGGTCCCGAACCAGAACCGACCCGCAGCGTCCGTACTACCGTCGTTGCAGCGGTTGAGCGGCTTGTCCGCCTCGGGCGCCGCGACGCGCTTCAGGCTGCCATCCCTGGGATCGAACACGTTCAGACCGTGATGGGACGCCACGACCAGACGCCCGTCCCTGCGCTTGCTCAGCGACATGACCATCTCAGTCATCGTCCACTGGTCGTGCTGGCCCGTATGGGGGTTCAGGCGGTGGATGGCTGACGGAATGGGCACGTCGACCCACCAGAGCACCTGCTCGACGGGGTCCCATATGATACCCTCGCCGAGCTTGTCCCGGCAGTCGAACATGCAACGGACCTCGTCGGATACCATCGTAACCCCTTCGCTTACCATCGCGTTCATGCCGGCCGCCTCGTCCTGAATTCCATGATCATCACCGCGCCAAGCAGCAACACACCCTTGGCCAGCAGCTGGTAGAAATTGGGCACCATCATCAGCAGCATGCCGTTGTTGAGCGTCCCGATGATCAGCACGCCCAGGATGGTGCCAACGATCGTGCCGCGACCGCCCGCCATGGCGCATCCGCCCAGGAATGCCGCCGTGATCGCTTCGAGCTCGAGACCGGCTGAGCCCGAAGATGGCTGCCCGCTGGTCGAGCGCGCCGTGAGCAGCACCGCCGCCACGCCGCAGATGAGGCCGGTCAAGGTGTAGACCCCGATGCGGTAGCGCTCCAGGCGGATGCCAGCGAGACGGGCGGCGTTGGGATTGCCGCCGATCGCGTAGATGTTGCGACCCATGTCGGTGGCGCGCATGAAGTAAACCATGAGCACCGCGATGACGCTGAAGACGATGACGGTCATTGGCACGCCGGCGATGCGGCCTGCACCGATCCAGTTGAAATCCGTGTTGAGGACGCCGATCGCCTTGCCGTTGGAGACGATGTAGGCGACCCCCTGGAATATGGCGAGAGTCGCCAGCGTCGTGATGATCGGGTTGACTCGACCCTTGGTGACTAGCAGCCCATTGACCAGCCCACCCAAGCCTCCGACCAGGATCGCGGCCAGAATTCCTATAGCAGCCGAGTCGATGCTGCTCATCGCCAGAGCGGCTACGACCGATGCCATGCCCACGATCGAGCCCACCGACACATCGATGCCGCCCGAGATGATGACCACCGTCTGCGCCATCGCCACGATGCCCAGAATTGTGATGGCGTTCAGGATCGCGGTGGCGTTGCGAGGCGAAAAGAATGCATCGGGCCGGAGCGAGCCGAAGATGGCGACGAGAACCAGCAGCGCCACCAGCAGGCTGAGGTTCTGCGGGCCGATGGCGGCGAGTACTCGCTGCACGGGATGGCTCCTAGGCTCGGTCGGCGCAGCAGCGGCGGGAGCTTGCGAGGTGGTGTTTTCCATAAGTTCCCTCCTAGAGATGACGCGGCATGATTTCGCGGAGCACTGCTTCTTCGCTGGCGCCGTTGGCGTTCAGCGTCGCGGAGATCCGGCCAGCCTGAAGACAAATGATGCGGTCCGACAGGCCGAGGATTTCGGGAAGCTCCGACGAGACCAGAAGGATTGCGGCGCCCGCTGCTGCGAGTTCGTCGATCAAGGCGTAAACGTCGGCCTTGGCGCCGACATCGATCCCACGAGTGGGTTCGTCGAGGATCAGGATGCGGGGGTTGGTCGCGAGCCAACGCGCGAGGATCAGCTTCTGCTGATTGCCACCCGAGAGCTTGCCGATCCACTGGTCGAGCGATGGCGTCTTGACCCGCATCCGCCGCGCATACTCGGTCACGATACGGCGCTCCTCCTTCTTGCGGATGATCCGCAAAGGGCTGATGCGCCTGAGTATGGCGATGGATGCGTTCTCCATCACGCTGCGTTCGAGAAACAAGCCGTCGGCCTTGCGCTCCTCCGGGACGTAGACGAGCCCGACATCCACCGCATCGCGCGGTGAACGGATGGCCACATCATCACCCGCGATGCGGATGCGACCGGAGCGATGTGGGAGCGCACCGAAGAGCGTCTTGGACAGTTCCGTTCGTCCCGCCCCGATCAGGCCGGCCAGGCCGACGACCTCACCTGCCCGCAGCGTGAACGAGATGTCGGTGACATCGTCCGATGTCAGCCCTTCGACTTGGAGAATGGTGTCGCCGTCGGTCTGGCGCTGCTTGCGCATGCCGCTTTCAAGTGTGCGACCGACCATCATCGAAATCAGCTGCCGTTGATCGAGTTCGGCAGCCTGCCGCACACCGACCAGCGCCCCATCGCGCAGCACCGCTACGCGATCTGACAGGCCCAGGATCTCGTTCATGCGATGCGAAACGTAGAGAATGCCGACGCCGTCGGCGCGCAACCGACGCACCAGGTCGAACAGGTCGTGCGCTTCGGCCTCTGAAAGCGACGAGGTTGGCTCGTCGAGCGCCAGCACCTTAAGCCCTTGGCGCAGCGAGCGCAGGATTTCTACCATCTGCCGCTTGGCGGGAGTGAGGTCCGAGGCGATGGTTTCCGGATCGATCTCCTGGCCGAAACGGAAGGTGGACAGCAGTTGAGCGGCGTCCTCGTTGAGGCGCTTCCAGTCGACCAACCGTCCGGCCCGGCGTGGCAATTCGCCGATGAAGATGTTCTCCGCCACCGTGGTGCCGGGAACGATGTCCGGCTCCTGATAAACGACGCGGACGCCGGCGTTCCTCGCATGAAGTGGCGTCGGAAAGTGCTGCGGCACGCCATCGATGGTGATCGTGCCCTGGTCGGCGTGATAGGCGCCCGCCATGATTTTGAGCAGTGTGGATTTGCCCGCGCCGTTCTCGCCCATGAGTGCCAGCACTTCGCCGGCCCGCACGTCGAGCGAGACGTCACGCAGCGCCTTGACTACGCCAAAGGATTTGCAGATTCCGGTAAAGCCAAGCCGCGGCGGCTGGCTGCCGGTTTTTGGGTGCAACATTTCAAAGTCCATCGAAGATAATGGATGTCCCGGCTCGATTGCCGAGCCGGGACCCTGAACTCAGGACGTCACTGGCACTCGGCCACGCCCTTGTTGTCCGCCTTGGTGATCACGGTTCCGTCGATGATGGTCCGCTCGGGAATGGGCGTTCCTTCCGCGACCAACGCATGCATCAACTTGACTGCGGTCGCACCGTGCACGCGGCTGTCGACATAGACGGATGCCCGCAGCCCGGTATCCTCGGCCTTCTTGAATTCCTCGCAGGCCATCTGGCCGTTGATGCCGACGCCGATGATGTCGGCGGTCGCCACGCCTGCCTGTTCGAGCGCACGGACCGCGCCGAGGACGCCATCGTCGTTGCAGGCGTCAATCAGGAACCGCTTCGCCTGCGGGATGCCGACGATCGTTTGCGAAGTTGCAGACAAGGCCTTGTCCAGCGACCCTGGATCGTAAGGAATGTGGATGATCTGTGCATCGGTGATGCCCAGCGAGGACTTCAGCACTTCGTTGGCGGCATTGTTGCGGTCCATACACACCGACAGACCCTGCACTTCGATCGAGAGCACGAAGGTGTCGCTTGCGGCGGCATCGCCCCAACCAAGCGACTTGTGGAAACCGACAATTGTGTCGCCCACTTGCTTGCCGATCGCTTTGGCTTCAAAGCCAACGAAGGGCGCCGCGGCACCGGTCTCGTCGAGAATCCCGTCATCGACGGCGATCACAGGGATGCCGGCTTCCTTGGTTCGCTTGATCACGGCCGGTCCAATGGCCTGATCCGGTACCACGATGATGACGCCCTTTACGCCCGCGGCAATCGCCGTTTCGAGCGCGTTCATGGCCTTGTTGCTGTCTGACTGCACGCCTTGATGCGTCAGTGTCACGCCCAGTTTGGCCGCCTCGTCTTGGGCGCCCGCCACCTCGTTCACGAACCAGGCGTTGTCGTCGAGCTTGTTGATGTAGGCAAAGCTGGTGTCCTGGGCGACGGCGCCCGTCCCAAGCATTGCGACGAGGGCCAACCCGGCCACTCCGCTGAATCTCATGATGTCCTCCCTTTTGCACTTGGCCACAGGGCAGCAAGCCAACCTGAGCAAAGTGTATTTCATATATACTTTGTGCGACGCGCGCGTCAATCGCCTGTTTCGACATGACGCTGCGACGTCACGGAAAGCGTTTCGAGCGATGGTAACGACCGTTCGCTGGTTGCCTCGGTCGCGCTCAAACGGTCGGTGGCGGCACGCTGTCCGTCTGACTAAGCGATTGATAAATATTGCTTTTGCGCGAGATACTTCACAGCGCTTTCGCGCTGGTCTCAGTTGTGCTTCAGAACAGGGAGACGAAGATGACCGAAACGATAATCGTGGGTGTTGCGGCGGTTGTGTTGGCCTTAGGCGTCTGGGCGGTTACGCTACCGGCGACACGAAGCGGAAGCGCGACCATCGATATCGCTGCGTCGCCATCCTCTATCGTCGCCATCATTGAGAACGTTGAACTGCAGACCGAGTGGCGGGCCGATATCGTATCGGTAGACCGTGATGAGGGCTCATGGACCGAAATGACGAAGAGCGGCGAGACGACGCGGTTCCAGTGGCTGGAGCGATCCGAGGATAGACTTTCACTCCAGTTCTCCTCCAATGCGGGATATTCAGGGGAGTGGCACGCGGTCATTGCGCCGACAGCTGCAGGAGCAACAGTTCACGTCAACGAACAGGCGACCATCCGAGATCGCTTGCGCCGGGTAATGGCGCACATGTTCTTCGACCCGAGCAAGTTCTCATAGCAATACCTTTCCGCGCTCAAGGCGCGGGCCGAGGCGAAAACGTGAAAAAGCCCACCGACTGGCGCAAACGGTTCGGAGCGGCGAAGGCCCCTCACGTGGTTACCCTTGCAACTGATTTTGCGGGGGTTAAGGCCGGCAGCACTATGTTGATCTCCTCCCCCGCCGACATTGCGGCCTATGTCGCTGCGATCCCGTTTGGGCAGCGACGCACCGTCGCGCGGTTGCGCTCCGACTTGGCTCGGCGCGCCAAGGTTGATGCCATGTGCCCGGTAACCACGGCGATCTATTTGCGGGTTGTTGCGGAAGTCGCTCTAGACGACCTCGAGCACGGCAGAGACATGGCGGAGGTCGTTCCCTTCTGGCGCGTGCTCTTGCCCGGCGACAAGATCGCAAGCCGGATCAGTTGCGGTCGAGACGGGCTCGCTCACTTGCAGGCGCTTGAGACATCCTCGATTGATGATCAATCCTAGTCAGCCGAAACGTACTGAACTCTCGGTGAAGGACAGATCATGCGAGCAATGGCTATCCTTGACCAGTCGAGGTCAGACGACTGGTCCATCCAGCACCCTGCGAACCCCATCCAGTACCAGTGCCAACCCGGCAATGAGTGTGAAAGGGCCGAGCAGCTTGGCGATCATCCAGTCTATTCCGCGCCTGACGGTCGATAATGCCCATCAGACCATCACCAAGGAAATCAAGGAGATCAGCCAGCGCGAGGGCGATTTGCAGCGAGATGCGGGTCAATACCACTTTTCCTGTAATTCAGCTTACTGCAGTCACGACATTTACAGATAGAATCGTTGGCCATGAGGCTGGAGCGGGCGACTACTTCACAAAACTATTCGACCCCGAGAGCTGCTTGCGCGTATGCGTGCCGTCCTTCAGCGGGCCAAATCTAGCAAAGGCACTAGATCGCGGCGGCATAATTTTAACGGCTGCTTGATTCACCTCATCGCCGTACACTGTTCGATCCAAGTGAAACTTTGATTGAGCTGACCGCAAGCGAGTTCGATCTTTTGGCAATCTTCGTGCGCGAGCCACAGACCGCTTTATACCGAGATCGGATCGTGGACCTTACCTTCGGCAGATCATCCAGCTCTCGCTGGCAGAAGCGTCGATGTATTGATCAGCCTACTGAGCTGCAAACTCGCGATCCGTTGAGCGCGGTTTTTGCCGCCGAGTAGGACGGTCCCATGCCGTTGCCTGTAGTGAGCGCTAACACCGGGTCGCCGTGGGGGACGGCTCGAAACGTTGACGATCCGGCCGGCGGCGCTGCGCCGGAGGATCGGCAGGAGCGTCTTAGTTGCTGCCCAGGCGCGGAAAAAGATGCGTCGAACACGTGACGTGAGACGGCAAGGTTAGCAGCTTCAACCGTCTCGTCGTAGTTGGCGCTCGCGGCGGCATTGTTGATCAGTACGTTGAGCGCACCGAAGCCCGTCTTCGATAAGGTCCCTGGCAGTAATCGACGCTGGTTGGGTCTGTGATATCAAAACAGGCAGCCATGCCTCGGTCGGTACCAGCAAGCTCCGCCGCGAGTTCATTACGCAGTGGCCTGCGACCTCGCGGTCAGGCAAACTGCGAAGCCTTTCATGGCGAGCTGCCGGCAGACTTCGAAGTCAATGCCGGTCTTCTTTCCGGCGCCGGTGACCGGCGCCACCGATTTTGATTTGCTGTGCGCTCATAGACCGACAATAGGAAGCGAGAAAACACGGCGCCAGTACTTACCTTTTGGGAAGCGCGATGAGTGGGCCAGGCAGCAGCTGCTCGATGGAAGTGATTGTCGATGTGCTCGGCGGGAAGTGCAAGCCGGGCATATTGTTCAACCTGCTGGTGCGCCCTTTCCGGTTCGCCGAACTCCGCCGACAGCTTGACCGGATCAGCGAAAAGATGCTGACGCAGCAATTGCGCGACCTCGAACGCGAAGGCGTCGTCCCTCGGAGCGACTTCAAGGAACAGACGCTACACGTCGAGTGCGGGCTCACGGAGTATGGTCGGTCGCTGGCGCCGATCCTGCAACTCATGGGCCAGTGGGGCGAGCAGCACGCCCAGCGGCGCTCTGAGGTCCGGCCCCCGTAGTCGATATCCTAATTGGGGTCGCTGACCCGGTGGAAGGCGGTGATAACCATGTGGTCGATGATACCAACATCGACAATGGCCTAGCCGATCATCGGTTGACGGAAATGGCGACCGGGAGGCCGAAGAGGCGGGCCCAGGCGGTGGTGGCAGCCACCTGAATTGGGAGGATACTTGTCCCGGTGGTCCACCAAGCGTTGGCCGGAGCAACTAGAATGTCGGGCGAGCCCAGCGCCGATTGCAGGATCGGCCAGACCAGCAGCTGCTCATAGCAGATCAGGGTCGCAACCCGGCTGCCGCGGACCGTGACGAGCGGATTGGCGAAGAAGTCGGCCCGGGCGCCGGCGGGCACTTCGACCAACCCGAGCCAAGGCTGCCACATCGACACCGGGACAGGCATCCGCTCGCGATAGCGGACGGCGGCGCCCTGCCCCGTGATCTCAAGCATGACATTGTCGTAGCCGGTCTCATCGACGATGACGGCACCTCCAAAGACAGTGACGCCCAGGGCCTCGAATGCCCGCGTCCAAACCCGCTCGATGGTCGCCGTCCAGACCCCCAGGGCGCTCTCAGGTAGAACGACCACGGAGGCTCCGCTTCTGGCCTCCTTCTGGACCCGACCGATAGTATCGAGGTGTTGCTGGTAATCGGCATACGAGCCGTTGCTGCCGCCGAATTTCGTGTCGACGGCGACCCAGCCTTCCGGCAAATTGGGATCGGCCCACGTTGCGGCGCCCCAGATCCAGAGACCTCCAAGTGTCACGATGGCGATCGGCCGGAACGTCGTCGTCATGACTAAGAGGCAGATCGCCGCTGCCACAAGCCCGGACCAGCCCCATGCCGGAAACAGGATGCCGGAGGCGGTGATCGGATGCGCCCAGCCGACGATCCCGATCGGGGGCACGCTGAGCAGCGCGGCAATGGTCGCGTAGCGGATGACGCGGCCCATTCCCGGCCGCCCGGTCCAAAGCAGCGCGTGAGTGCCGACGAAGAGAGACGAGGCCGCGACCCAGAGCGCGATTCCGGCGTCGAAGCCGGCACCATAGAAGTTGCTGACACCCTGCGGCAGACCGCGCGAGGCGGCGAGGAAATAGCCCGCCGCGACGAAGGCGGACGCGAGCCGGCTCGGCGCGAATGCCCAGAGCATGGGAAAGAGCATCGCCGCCGGCAGCAGAAGCGGTTCCCCGCTCCAGCCGATGAGGCCGATGGCAATCGCGGCCATCACCAATCCTAGCGAACACAGCACCTTATCGATCGATGACAGCGATTGGGCGAGCAAGGCCAAGGATGCCGCCGGCGGGAACGGGCCCAAAGTAGCGCGAGTCATAGGAACCTGCGAATTCAGAAGTGAGGAAGAGCTGTCCGGCGGGCACGACGCCGCCGGTGGCGGGAGCGAGCGCCCTGCCCGCGCCATCGACAGGGCGAAGCCGCGAGTGCGCGAGGGGTATGCCGTCGACGGTGATAGAGGCGCCGATGTCGACGCGCTGCCCCGCCACGGCTGCCACCGTCTTGATCAACGGGCTCAACCAGCCCGGGCAAAGGCCATGGCGGAGGTAGCCGCGCTGGAGCGCCACCTCGAATGCCGGCGTGTGCGGCGGGCAGACGAAGACTAGATCGCCGACAACGACATCGCGGGTGAGCGGCGCGATATGCCATAGTCCCAAGGGGTAACTCCGGGTGAGGTTGATCCGCAGACCGCCGGCGTAGCCGGCGACGCCGATAGTGACGGCGAGGAGCGTGCCGGCGCACAGCAAATGCACCACCCGACGTCGACGCCGGAGGTCTCTGCGCCCAGACCGGCGCTCGGAGGGGTAGCTCACCCGGTCCGCATCGACGCTCACATCGAGTCCTTCCTGCCCGGGCACCACGGCTCGCGGCGCCCGTTCCAGTCGCGCGCCTGCCTTTCGTGGACGAGGATTTCGCCGATATCGGCACCGCCGACGGTCAGCGTGGCGAGCGTGCGGCCGTGGACGTCCTGGCCGTGTCGGGCGATTCTAACGTCCCGGTTGGCCAACAGCTCGGCGAGACGGTGCTTGGATCGCTGCGCGAGCGCGATCTCGAAGGGACAGCGTCCCTCGATTTCCGGGGCATCGATATGTTCGAGCCGGACGAGCTCGGAGTCCTGGCCGAAGCCGATGCGGAAGGTGTCACCGTCCCAGACGCGCAGCACTGCGCTCTCGCAATGGGTGTCGCAGAGGACCACCTCGATGACGACATGATCCTGAGCTCGCGCCAACGATGTCAGTGGCAAGGCCACGGTAAAAAGCCCGAACCAGGTAATGAACCCGGCCCGGGCCAGTTGTCGGGAAACCAGGGGAGGATGGTTATGCACGTCCCGCTCCGTCACCGCCAGCGCCGCATGCAACGGCCGCGATACGGATCAGGCATCCCGATCTTCCCCCATCACAGGAGCGTCGGCGACCCGGCAGAAGTGACGGGGTAAGGCGCTGCGCGTGGAGCCCCATCCCGTCATAAGGGTCATTTGAGGACCTGCCCCTGGCGTTGCGTCTGCCGCAGCGCCTCAGTTCCCTTGAGCGCCGTGACGGTGCGCTCATGGGCGGCGAGCTGCTGACCGGTGCGCATCGTCGGCCAGGCGGAAGCCAGCTTCTGCTGCTCGGCCGGCGCGAGACCCGTCGAGGCCGCCTTGAAGGCCGGTCCACCGGTATCCATGGCGCCGTTGCCGAGCAGCGCCCGTTCACCGAACCGTTGCCTGACCGCGGTGTTGAGAGCGTCGATCTCGGCCTTCACCATGCGGTCGGCGAGCGCGAAGCGTAGTGCGGCAGGCAGGTCGTTACGATCGATGGCGTCCCGCACTTTTGCCAGCACCGTCTCGGCCGCCGGCGAGAGAGCCGGAATGTCGATCGAGGCCCGCTGGCGGGTTGCGGTCTCCTCTGCGACGAGCCGCTTCGTCGCCTGTTGGCGCATCGCTAGGTAACGGTCGAGGTCGCGGCACAGCGCCGGCACGTTGGTCTCGGCCACCTGGCGTTCCTGCCTGTCCGCCCGACCCGCAAACACTCCCTCGCGGCCGCGCAGGGGACCGAAGTTGGCGGGTGCCTGCTCGATCTGGCGCAGCCGTTCCGATGCGACGGCCGGATTGGTGAAGGTTGCTTCGATGCGCATGGTGCGGAAGGCGGAATCCGGCTCGGCATAGACCAAGCGGATGCGCTCGGAGACCAGGTCCCATTGCTTGGTGATCGCCTTGTCGGACTGCAATTTGGCTTCGGCGGCATCGCCGACCGTCAGCGCAAAACTGGTGACGCCCTTGACCATGGGTTCGACCTTTCGGGTTGACTGAACTGAGGTGGAAACGGGGCGATCGAAGAGGCCCAGACGCGCGCCGATCGTCCTGAGCCTATCGCCGAGATCGACGAAGCGCGCCTGCTGGCGCAGGGTCCAGTCGAGCCGGTCGCGAACCAGCGTGCGGGCCACCCGGACGAGATGCAGTCCGCGGCTGTTGGCGAAGCTCAGCGCCTGCGCGTAGAAGCGGCCGCCGCTGTAATCGAGGGTGGTTTCCTTGGCATCACGCCGCTCGAGGACTTTCGACAGACCACCGGCCATGGCAAAGGACCGCGTGCCACAATAGAGCGCGACATCCTCGCGATGCCGGGTCATCGCCACATAGGTCAGGTGGCGGTTGAGCGAGAGCGAGGCGAGCACCTGGACGCGATCAACGGTCGCGCCCTGCGACTTGTGAATCGTGGTCGCATAGCCGTGATCGAGGTTGCGGTAGCTGCGCTGTTCGATCATGACCTGGCGCCGCGCCTCGCCCTCGCCGATCGCGGCAACGATGTGCCCGGGCGCCGCCTCGATCACCTTGGCCAGCATGCCGTTCTTGACGCCCAGCGTGCTGTCGTTCTTGAGGAACACGATCTGGTCGCCGGCGGCAAATTTCCGCATGCCGTCCTCAGTGCGGAACTCGTGACCCTCGCTGACGACACCGCGCGCCACGAGTTTGTCGCGGGCCATGACGTTGAGCGCGCGGACGTCGCGCCGCAGATGCGCAAGGATCAAGGTCGACTTCGCCGCATCGTAGCTTTTGTCCCAATCGGCGATCAGCTTGTGCACGACCTGGGCCTTGAGGTTCTTGCCGACGACCTTGCCCTTCGCTGCATAGGTCTTGAGCGCCGCGTCGATCCGGCCGCGCGCCAGGTCGAGCGAGGCAGCCCGCATCCAGGCCTCTTTCTGGCGATAGATCGTCTCGAGCTCGGCATAGCCCATGCGTTCGACAATGGCGCGGAAGGCAGCACCCGCTTCGATCGGTTGCAGCTGCTCAGGATCGCCGACGAGCACCAGCTTGGCGCCGGCTTTCGAGGCAGCCGTGACGAAGTGGGCCATCTGCCTGGAGGCCACCATGCCGGCCTCGTCGAGGACGAAGACCGTCCTGTCGTCGAGCAGGTCCCTGCCCTCTTTCCAGCGCAGCTCCCATGACGCCAGCGTGTGAGAGCGGATGCCCGCTTCCTTCTCGAGGCCCTCGGCTGCCTTGCCGGCAAGCGCACCGCCGATGACGCGATAACCCGCCGCTTCCCACGCCTCGCGTGCCGCCTTCATCATCGTGGTCTTGCCGGCGCCGGCGCGGCCCACCACGGCGGCGATCCGCGCGCTGCCGGCGACATGCTCGATCGCGGTCTTCTGCTCATCCGAGAGCCGGTGATGGCGCGTTAACACCGCCGCCAGCACCTGCTCCCGGACGCCATGCGAGCTCGCCCGCGCGAGATGGCGGGCGCGATTGACCATCTCGGATTCGACGCGGACCATCTCGCGCGTCGTGAGCTTATGCGGCACCCTGGCGCCGGACGTCAGGTCCACACGCTCGGTATCGAGCCGCAGGCATTCCGGACTTGCGAGCACACGGGTCAGCAGCCGCTGCAACATGCCGGCATCGTCGATGTAGCGGTGAATGACCTTGGCGACGTCCCGCTCGTCGAAGACGCTCTTCTCGCTCGTCACCATGTCGAGGACGGTTTCAGGACGCGCCTCGATGCGCCTCGCGTTGACGACGCGCTTCGCCTCATGCTGGGCCAGCCGCTCAAGGTCGATAGCGCGACCCGCCTCGGCGTCCTTGCGCTGCATCGCCTTGGCGGCAACGCCGATATGCGTGGTGGGTGCGATGTCGAGACCGCGTTCGGCATAGGAGCGGCCATCGACACGGATTTCGAGCCCGGCCAGCGCCAGGTGCTGGTTTTGCAGATCGAGCCAGGCATTGCGTTGCTGAAGGAACTCCGCCTTCTCGCCGGCCCACAGCCGATACTGGATCTTGCCATTGACGGTGCGGACTGGCTGTCCATCCGCGCCGATGACGGCGACCTTCTTCGGACCGAACCCGCTTTCGGTGAGCGGGCGCAGGCTGGTCATCAAGTGGACATGCGGATTGCCCGGCTCGTCGTGATAGACCCAGTCCGCAACTTGCCCGCGCGCGAGCACCTGCTCGAAAACGAACTGCCGGAAAAGGGCAATGTTCTGCACCTGGCTGAGCTCGACCGGCAGCGCGACAATGAACTCCTTGGCGAGCTGCGCATCGGCACGCTTCTCGAAGGCCTCGACCTTGTTCCAGAAGGCTTCGACGGCGCCGGCGACCGAGCGGTCGGCAATCAGCGCTCGGGCCCAGCCCGGCGCGCCCGGTGGCAGCAGGAACTCCTCGTGAGCGAGATTACGCTTGGCCGAATAGTCGACGGTGCGCGCCTCGGCCTCGTGCTCCATGCGCGCGCAATGCCGATAGGCGGCCGACAGCACGGCGCTGCGGCCATCGCCGCGGGAGATGAGCTGGGGCGTGAAGTGCGTGATGGCCAAGGCGAGTAACGATCCCAACGACGGCACCAGGTCGTCCGGAGGCGATGCTTCCCGCTCGGGTGGATCGGGCGCAGCACGTCGCGTCAGCGACGTATTACTGCGCCCTTGGACGCATTCCTTCGGAACGCTGGGATGATCCACCAAAGTGTCGGCTTCGCCGACCCGTCGTTTCTGCCGGGATGCGCTACGCGCCCTCCCGGCCGATGCTCGTCATCGGAAAGTCTAGAGCGACGAGAAGGAAGCGACCGGAATGAAGAAGCCGTCATCCAAGATCAGGGAAGAGATCGGACGTCTGCAGGAGCAGCTTCGCCAGGCTGAGACGCGCGAGGCCGAACGCATCGGCAGGCTCGCGCTGAAGGCAGGACTCGGCGACATCGAGATCGAGGATGGCGACCTGGTCGCGGCATTCGAGGAGGTCGCGGGGAAATTTCGGAAGGGGAGCGGACGGCCCAGCCGGCAGACGGGCGGCACGGTCCCGGCTGGCGCGCCTCAGGGGTCGAGTGGCGAGGCTTGAGCGGATGCGACAGGCAAGCCAGACCGAAGCGCGCCGCAAGGACACGCGCGAGAAAATCCAGCTCGGCGGGCTGATCGCCAAGGCGGGGCTGCGCTACGAGAAGCGGGCGCTGCTGCTCGGCATGTTGATCGATGCCGCCGATCGCATGCGGAGCGACGAAGCGGAGCGCGCGCGGCTGATGGCGCTCGGCGAGCGGGCGTTCATCCATGACGCCGACTAGGATTATAATGCTGCTTGCTCCCAGCCTGCTGATGCTTGGGACGCTTCTCGGTCTCGGCGGAATCGAGCAGTGGACGGCCGCCTTCGGCACCACGCCAGACGCGCGCGTGATGCTTGGGCGGATCGGCCTCGTCCTCCCCTACATTGTCGCGGCCGCGATCGGGATCGTCTTCCTCTTTGCTGCGAGGGGCGCGGTTGCGATCCGCACCATGGCGGTCGGCGTCCTCATCGGCAGCGCCGCGGTCGTCGCTGCTGCGGTTGCGCGCGAATGCATCCGGCTGTCGGGCTTCGCCGACAGCGTGCCGGCGGGCGCCAGCCTCATGAACTATGTCGACCCGGCGACCACGATCGGCGCGACGCTAGCCGGCATCGCCGGCCTGTTCGCGCTGCGCGTGGCGATGCGCGGCGACGCCGCATTCGCTTCTGCCGCACCGCGCCGCATCCACGGCAAGCGCTCGATCCACGGCGATGCCGAATGGATGGCGCTTAAAGATGCCAGGCGCCTGTTCCCCGATGCGGGCGGCATCGTCGTCGGCGAAGCCTACCGGGTCGACAAGGACACGGTGGCCGAGCGCGGATTTCGCGCCGACGACCGAGTGAGCTGGGGCACGGGCGGCAGGTCGCCACTGCTGTGTTTCGACACGTCGTTCGGTTCGACACATGGCCTCGTCTTCGCCGGCTCCGGCGGGTTCAAGACGACATCCGTCACGGTGCCCACCGCACTTAAATGGGGCGGCAGTCTCGTCGCGCTCGACCCGTCCAACGAGGTCGCGCCGATGGTCGTGGAGCATCGCCGCAAGGCCGGGCGCGACGTGTTCATCCTCGACCCGCGCGATCCGTCGACAGGCTTCAATGTGCTGGACTGGATCGGCCGATTCGGCGGTACCAGGGAAGAAGACCTGGTCGCGGTCGCCAACTGGGTGGTGACGGATACCGGCCGGCAGGCCTCGATCCGCGACGACTTCTTCCGCGCCTCGGCGCTGCAGCTCATCACCGCGCTCATCGCCGATGTCTGCCTGTCGGGGCATACGGAAAAGGAACACCAGCACCTGCGGCAGATGCGCGCGAACCTCTCGGAACCGGAGCCGAAACTGCGCGAACACCTGCAGCTCATCTACGACAATTCCGCTTCGGAGTTCGTCAAGGAAAACGTCGCCCCATTCATCGCCATGACCCCGGAAACTTTTTCGGGCGTCTACGCCAATGCGGTCAAGGAGACCCATTGGCTGAGCTATCCGAACTATGCCGCCCTGGTCTCGGGTTCGAGCTTTGCAACCGACGACATCACCAACGGCAAGACCGACATCTTCGTCAATCTGGACCTGAAGACCCTCGAGGCGCATCCAGGCCTCGCGCGCACCATCATTGGGGCATTGCTGAACGCCATCTACAATCGGGATGGAAAGGTCACGGGACGCACCTTGTTCCTGCTCGACGAGGTGGCGCGCCTCGGCTATTTGCGCATCCTCGAGACGGCGCGCGACGCCGGCCGCAAGTATGGCATCAGCCTGGTGCTGCTGTTTCAGTCGATCGGGCAGATGCGCGAAGCCTATGGCGGACGCGACGCGACCAGCAAATGGTTCGAAAGCGCCTCTTGGGTCTCGTTCGCCGCGATCAATGATCCAGACACGGCCGAGTACATCTCACGACGCTGCGGTAACACCACGGTCGAGGTGGACCAGTTGAGCCGCTCGACGCAAATGTCGGGATCCTCGCGGACACGATCGAAGCACCTGACCGCGCGCCCGCTGATCCTGCCCGAGGAAGTGCTGCGGATGCGCGGCGACGAGCAGATCATCTTCACGGCAGGCAACGCCCCGCTGCGCTGTGGCCGCGCCATCTGGTTCAGGCGCCCCGATATGACGTCGGTAGTTAGCGAGAACCGCTTTCATCGAGCGAGCTGATGTACGGTCGGCATCGGCGTGCTTGGCTGCTATAACAACACGGGACCATCACCAACCACAGAAGGGAAAGCCGAATGACGACAACAACCGAAATCGCCGACAAGATCGCAGCTGAGCACAGCCTCACCAAGTCGCAAGCCAAGGCGATCGTCGAGAGCGTTTTCACGCAGATTTCGGACGCGGCGCGTTCGGGCGCCGAGACCAGCATTCCGGGGTTCGGGAAGTTCAAGGTAAAGGATACGCCGGCGCGCGAGGGCCGGAACCCCTCGACCGGTGCGGCGATCAAGATCGCGGCTTCCAAAAAGCTGTCCTTCACGCCCGCGAAGGCCGTCAAGGACGCGCTGAACGGCTGATCGCCGCCGACCCATCACCGCAATGAATCGATCCGCGTCCAATGATTCAAACCAATCATTGGACGGGGGAGTCGGCTCGCGCGATTCTGCTCGCCATGATCGCGCAGCAATACCAACTTTACATCGAGCGCCGAGACCCGCGCCGCAACATGGCGCGGTTCTATGCGCTGTCGATCGAAGAGACGCTGTTCGGTGAGACGCGGCTCGTGCGACGCTGGGGGCGCATCGGCACAACAGGCCGAACGGTGCAGCATTCGTTCGACAACGAGGGTGAAGCCGTCAGCCTTTTTCTCGAACTGCTGCGGGCTAAGCGGATGCGGGGTTATCAGCCACGGCGGATCCCTTTGACCGAGCCCACACGTCTGGTCGCCATGCTTCGATGAGGCCCTCGATCTCGCCGCGATATTCGTCCGGATAGACGGCGTTCGACCTGTGCGCGATCCAGGCAAAAACTGTCGCCATGTCGGCAGCGATGGCGGTGTCCTGGGCGAAGAGGTCGGCGATATCGAAGCCGCCGAGGCTTTCGGCATTCCACCATGCCAGAATGAAGTTCGCGGCGCGGCGAGCCTGGCCGGTATCGCTCCTCGCAAGGTCGAGGAGGCGCTCGAAGGCGGCGCGTGTGGTGTCGTCCATTTTGAATACTCTCCTCGGCAGGCCGGGTGCATATTGCACCAGCTTCAGGGGGCGGTCGATCCTCTGTGGCCAGCCCGACCGGCGAGCGGTCGCAAGGATGTCGATGACCTCGCGACTGGGGGCGGCACGAGTCTCCAGCAGATCGTGCAATCTTGCCTCGGCGTCTCGGCGTTCGGGGGCGGTTAGGTGACTGTGCCGAAGTTCAGCACGCAGCTCTTCGATTTCGTCGACAGTGGTCATCGCGACCTCCTGCGCTTCGGTTGAAATAAACGAGGCCCCGCCTGTTGGACGGGGCCTCGCTGCGATCAGTCGCGGTTGCCGTTAGGGCGGGACCAGATGAGCTGCAGGCCGTCCTGTCCTTCGACCTCGACCAGAGTGGCGTAGATCGGGTTGGGGAAGCTCGGATCGTCCAACTTGACCGAGAGGTAGTCGCGCTCGCTGGACTGAGCCGTCTTTTGCCAGGCCGCCCCGAGCTCGACCGCGCCCGAGAAGATGCGGAACTGCGGGCCCTTGTCGGAGGGGTTCTCGACCCGCTCGATGCGAGCCTTGACGTTGAGGTTGAGGGTCTTGATCGTGCCGGTGAAGCCGTTGCCGTTGGAGGTGAAGGTGCCGATGGTAGCCATTTTGTCGTCTCCGTGAGTTTGTCGGGTCGCGCCCATCGCGACCTCGATGGCCGTCGGCAGACCGGGGGCGATCGACCCGCACCTCGAAGAGGCCGGAACAACGTGGAGGGCGGCGAGGAGCGGCTTTCTTGTTTCGCGAGGAATGAGCGCGTAGCGCTCAGGGGAAGAAAGTTGCGGATCGCCGTTGCGGGGATAAGAGCGAGGCGGCGCGCAGCGGCGTCGTCCTTCGGTCAGACATGCCAAATCGAGGACGTGATGAGCGTGATCTTGAAGACCCGTCCGGAGATGACACTGGCTGTTGTCGGAGCGACCTTACCGATGGCATTGCCTTGCGCCCGATCAATTCGCCCCATGCTAGCCGGCGCTCGACTTGTGCGGAAACACATCTCAATGCAGGGCATGCTGCACCTTCACGACGTGGTGCGGACGGGGGGCCTGAGCTGACGGCAAGGACTCCGGCCGGCCGCCTTCTCAGGAGTGAGAGGTCGTGGATTTCCCCTGCCCTTTGCGCGTCTTACCGGTTGAGCGGAGGGCGGAATGATGAGCAACCTGGTCTGGTCACAACACCGGTACCGCTATCGCCGGCCAAGGCGACGCCCGTGGAGATTGCCGATTGGGAGCCATAACTGGCGGGACAGCGCAGACCTCTTGCGCGGCCATCAGGTCCTGTGCGGTGCATTGTACGTCCACTGCGAGCGAATGGGCGCGGAGGCGGACAAGGGAAGGTCCGCGACCTTCCCTTGTCGAGACGGGTGCGTGGAACATCAAGCCGCCTTGCGCTCTGAAGCGTTGGAGGTATCGGGCTGGAGCCCGTGCAGGAACGCGACGGCCCGCTGCGCATGTGCGGCGGCGGAGAAGATCGCGCGCTTGTCGTCGGCCAGCACCTTGAGCCAGGACGCAAGATAGCTGGCATGGTCCGGCCGGGGCTCGAGTTCGGGGGCGATGCCGAGATCGGCGCAGAGGAAGCAGCTCCCGAGTTCCGCGACGAGCTCCTCGCGCGCGCGTTCGCTGCGGTCCTTGCTGTAGCGGCTGAGGTCGCGGTTCACCCGATGCGACGCCGACGTCCAGTGCGTCGCCTCATGGCTGAGGGTCGCAACATAGGATGCCGCGTCGAGGAAAGTCTCGAAGGGCGGCATCTGGATGTGATCGGTCGCCGGCGAGAAATAGGCGCGGTCACCGCCATGCCGGATCACTGCGCCGGTATTGGCGAAGAAGCGATCGGCGTGCTCGATGCGCGCGATGGGATCGCGGACGAGTTCCGGCTTCTGCCCATAGTAGTGGTCGGGCAGGCCGTCGATCTGCGCGATGTTGAAGACCGAATAGGCCTTGAGGAACGGAATCTCGCGATCGAACTCGTCGCCCGCGGCATCCGTCTCGGTCTTGGTGAAGCGGCTGGCGAAGACCACCATCGAGCCGGTCTCGCCCTTGCGGACGGCGCCGCCGAGCTCGAGCGCCTGCTTGAAGGTCATCCACATCGGGTTGGCGTAGCCCCGAACGATTGCCTCGGACCACAGCAGCAGGACGTTCATGCCGCTATAGGGCAGTCCGTTGTGGCGCAGTGGCCGGGTCACGCGACCAATGGCATGGCTTGAACGCCATGGCTGCATCCACGGACGGACCCCCTTTTCGAGATCGGCAACGATGCGATCGGTGATGCGCGCATGGATATCGATGCGCGGTGCTTGTCCTGCTTTCCTGCTCATTTTCATGAACCTCCATTCGGGAGGCCGCGCCGATCGCGGCCCCGTCACGGGGTCCGCCTAGGCGGAGCGGGATGGCGGGCCGCGCACCCGGAAGGGCCGCAGCGAAGCGGAAGACGGCAACGCCGTTGCGCGGACTGCCTGGCTCCGCCAGGACCGCGAGGTGGACGGGGCTGCGATCGGCTTCCCGAAAGACGAAGGCGGCGCAGAGCGCCGCCGTATGCGGTCGAGAAGAGAGGCGTTCAGGCAGCTGATCGGCCTCTGCTACGGGATCGGGCGAGAGAGAGCTTTGCGGGAGTTCCCGTTCCGTGTACGTTCTTGGTCCAGAAACCGGACGGTACGCGGCCCATGACAACGAGCTTCACCTGGGACGACGTCGCTGCAATCTATCTCAGCCAGCCATGGTGGGTTTGGCTGGTAGGCGCTGCTGCTGCGTGGTTCGGGACGAAGTTTCTGATCGGCACGATGCGAGCGTATCGCGAGCGAGCGGTCCCGTCCGGAAACGCATTCAAGCAATGCGGGGTGGAAGTCGATTTCCGCACCGGCACGATCACGTTGCCTCGTGGAGACCGCTTTCCTGTTGAGCGAGTGCGGGGGCTGCGCTGGGAAGACTACGCGAGGTCGGGCACCTATCACGCCATCATCGAAGTCGATGACATGGTGAGGCCGATTCACCCCGTCTCATTCTCGACAGCGGAAGGACCGGAGGCATTCCTTTCGCGCCTGCGGACTGCCATCGAAAAGGCTGGCGGACCGCAGTTCGCCCTGGCCGCGAAATTGTGGAGCGGGACCTGAGCGATCCCGTCATGGCCGCGGTCGCGACACGAGTGAGGTCGCTGGGCCGGCGTGTCTCGTACGCAAAGGCAGACTGACCGCAAGGCGGCTCGACGGTTTGCGGGCGTCAACACCGTTCCTCAACCGTTGCCGAAAACGCTGGGGCGGCCCCACCGGCGTCAAAAGGCGGCACCGGGATGCCGCCCGCTTCAGGCGGAGAAGAGCCGGTTCAGTGAACGGAACGGCCGCCGCTGTAGGGATCGTATTCGAAGAGGATTTCGACGTCGGCGTCGTCGAGCTCGTCGGCGGGCAGGATGCCAAATTCATCGTCGACCTGGAACAGAACGACGGGGGCCATGAGAGTGCGGGCGAGGTGCCAGGCGGCCTTCTGGGCGAGGGTGAGATCGTGGGACATCTGAGGGCTCCATCTTGGAGCGGGCCAATTCCCGCTCGATGGCTGCGTCAGTGTGCGAGGGCGGGCGCGATCACCGCGCAGGCGAAGACAAGCGGCCGCAGCTTGCTAGCGGACCCCTTGCGGGTTGATCGTGGAAGATCCGCCCCCGCACCAGGAAAGCCATCACGAGAGAGCGGGATTGGACCGTGGTAGGCGGACCCTGGCTTCGATCGTCTCGCCCACCTGGCGCCGCGATAGTCCGGCGATCTAGCGACTGGAAGGAAGAGGGCGACAGAGACAGGTGATGAGCGGCTATAGGAGGGGACCGCTTCGCGCCAGAAGGGGACGACGGGATGGGAAGCCCGAACCGACGACCGGCAAAATCGAGTGAAAGACACATGCGAAATACTTTGATCGTGGCACGCTGGGTGCCGTTCGCCGTCATCAGCATCGCGAGCTTATGGGCTTCGGCGCAAACCACCCAGGGCTATCGTGACCCGATCTTCGACTGGGACATCAGTTGGCCCGCTATCGCCAATGCGCTGAGCAAGATGCCGCACGTCGGCTCGATGCTCATGATCTTCCTCTTCGCTGCGTTGGCGGTCGGGCTCGGCCGACTCTGGCTGGCAGCACTGCTGACGTTGGCGGTGGGGATCGGATGGGAAGTGGTCCAGATGCCGACGATCGGCAACAATCCCAGGCTCGCCGATCTCGCTCCCGACCTGGTTGGCATTGGCATTGGCTGGGTGATCGTGGCGCTTGGGGCGGTGTTCTGGCGGCGCTCCCGACCGGCCGACTGAAGCATCGTAGGTTGGGTGGCCCGCCATGGGCGAACGGGAGACACGATGGAGCGCCCCTGCGGGCGACCCAAGCAAAGAGGCGGAGCCGAAGCCCCGCCCCCTGGGGCGTCTCACCCGAGCGCCGCCATTTGCAGTTCGGCCGCCTTGCGGTCGACGGTCTGGCCGGGATTCTCGACCGGTCGCTCGAAAGGCTTCCAGGGCTCACCGACGACCTGCTCGTAGGCAGCAACGGCGCCCTCGGCAGCCATGCGGAGCGCGTGCGCCTGGAGTGCCATGTCGGCAGCGAATTCACGCTTGCGCTGTGCGGCGCTATCGAACCCGACCGGACCACCGACATCTTCGTCGCGATCGTCGCAGGCCGACTTCGCGGTCGCGTCGCGAGCTTCCGAGACCGCGCGGCTGTAGAACTGCCCTGCGCCGTAGGCTGAGCCGACATAGGCCCCGACAATGCGCTGCAGGTGGATCTGCATGGCTCGTTCTCCCAGGCCTTCGTCGAGCGCCGCGGCGGTGTCGACGATGAGCTTTTCGTGCAGGTCACGGATGCCGTCGCTGTCGAGGACCGGCAGGCCGAAGCTCTCGGAGATGAGGGAGCATTGTCCGGAGTCGGGGCAGGCGAGCCGAACCATTTGTAGCGTGGTGCCCTTGCGGAGCGGCACGACCCGGGCGCCGGAGCGGGAGTTGGCAGCTTTCTTGGTCATGGCATGTCCTTTCTTTGGTTCCCGAAGCTCGAACCGGCTCCGTGCCGGCCCTCCCTCGGGCGCGGACCGACAAGAACCGGCGGAATGACGGGCGCCTCAGGGTCCGGGCGAACCGAGGCGAGCAGGGCAGGTTTGCGGCCAAGCAGGGCTTTCTTCAGCCCTCGCGCGGGACGCGGACCTGCCGTGCCGAGACCGGTTCGTTCCGGCCGCCACGCGGCGCGGCACGCGACCTTGAAGCGAACGGCCGTCGGTTCAGGACCGCCTGAAGCGCGAGGGAGGACCGGCACGGCCTCGATCTCGACATGTGAACGGAAGGTCAGGTGAGGATGACCATCTGCCAATTCATCGAACGGAACGCTGACCCGCCCCCACTATGACCACCACGATGGTCGCTCGGCTGCCCGCGGCAGATTGCATCATGAGCGATGCGGCCATCCCGGCCGACCGGCGGCATTGCTAGACCCGTACGCTTCTCTCGGCGCTGACGTGGCGCTCGACGAAGCTGGCAATCGCCTGCTCCTGCCGGGCCAGCGTGCGCGACAGGGCGTCGATCTCGGGCTGCCGCTCCGCCGTCAGGGCGGCAAGCTGGGCGCGATAGCTCGCGAGGAACGCGCTCGCGTCGGGCCCCCTGCCGCGACGATAGTGGCTGCGCCGGGGGAGGAGGCCGGGGATCAGTGCGGTCATGCGCCGCGTGATCTGCCGGTCGACAAGATCCAGTTGCCGCTGGGTTTGCCGGTACGCCTCCTCCATGCGGGAGAGCTCGCGCCGCAGCTCGGGTGCAAGGGTCATGGCGACCCCCTGCCCTGCCAGCCGACGAAGCTGGACGGGCCAGCATAGACGGCATGCCGATCGGGGTCGACGACGAAGCCGAACCGGCCGACGTCGTATTCGGCGGACGGGACGAGGAACCGGCGCTCCTCTGTGCCCGGACCGCGCTTGCCGCCGAGCGTCGCGACACACTCGACGAAGCCCTGCTGCTGCTCCGAGGTGATCGCTGAAACGACGATCCAGTCGCTGGCATGCGCCGCGTCGAAGGCCCGCTTGTCCTTGGTACGGGATTCCCCTGGACCAAGGATAGTGCCGAAGATTGCTTCCCACGCATCCGGCCAGGAGTCCTTGACGGTCCGCTCGGCGTGGCGACGCTCGAGCGCGGTGAAGAGGTGCGGAAACGCAATGGCGACGATCGCCCAGCACTCGTCCTCTTCATACCATCCGCCCGTCGCGCGCAGCATGGAGTGGATCTTGCGGTTCCGATCGGCCGAAAGCTTGAAGCCGCCGTGGCCGGCGGTCGAATGCGCGGTGACGCCCTCGGCATAGACAGTGCCGCCCTGCGAAGGCCCCCAGGGGGTGTCTGCGCCACCGGGAATGTCGCGGCGGCCGAGCCGGCGTCGCTCTTCAAAGTGCTGCGCCTGCTCCAGCACTTTTGACCGAAAGGCGGTCTCGTCGGCGAGGTCACCACCATGACCGTAGAAGTCGGAGCGGGTCCATTCCGTCATCGGCCGGCCGATGCGCCAGCCGGTGGCGAGAAAGTGGGTACCGTGCCATCCGGGCACCATGGCATAGGCGTGCTCGGCGACAAGCGCGACGAGGAGGCCGTCGGCACTCCGGCCGAACGAAGCCGCGGACAGGTCCGGGGCTTGTGACGGGGTCAAAGTCTGGGCCGGGCTCATGCGGCGGCCCTCCCCTCGACTGCGTCGGCAGCGGCCTCATCGGCCGAAACCTCCTCGAGCACAGCGTGGGGATAGCCATGCTCGGAGAGCCATTGCTTCGCCGCAGCGCGGTGTGGCGCTAGATGCACGAGCTCGGCATCAGCGTCGGCGTGACTGAAGACGCGCACCGAACCAACGGCGGGCCCCTCGACGATGGTGAAGCGCAGGGTCGAGTCCAGCGAGAACGTCCGGAAGACGCGGATCGCGATGATCCCGCCGGCGCCATGATCGGCCTCGTGCAGGGTGAAGGTCGCATCAGGGTCTCGCGCGGCGGCACGGAGACCCTGTTTGCGGATGAGACGGCCCTGGCTATTGTTGGTCTTCCAGGCATCGAGCTTGCGACGATGCCGCTCGGGCGGACGTGGCGTGGCGTCTGACCAGGCGACGATGGCGCCGACGGACGCGTGCTCGAAGATCATATGTGCGGACATGCTGTCCTCCGTTTGGTGAAGCTGAAAGCGAAGTCGCCGCCGGGTGAACCCGGCGGCGACGGAGCGATCGAAAGAAGGGAGGGCGCGACGCTACTCGGCGGCGTCGCGGTAGCCCTCCTCGAACTCGTCGGCGGGATCGCCTTCGACGACCTGATCTTCGCCACTGAGGTCCTCGCCGTCAGGCGCCTCATCCTCGTCGACTTCGGTGACAGCGCACTTCGCCAGCCATTCGGTCAGGCTGGTCGCATCGGGAGCGAACAGCGCCGCCGGGTGGACGAAGTGACCCTCCTTGAAGTGCTCGACGAGCGCGGCGCGCGTGTCCTTCACCCGCGCCCGCGGCAGCACCGGCGTGTCTGCGCAGGAGCCTTCGAGTGCCGGACGCGACAGGCAGGAGAGGAAGTCCTCGGTGCCCATATTGGCGAGGAAGCCGTCCCCGCCGATCGCGGAGCCGGCGACGAGAGCCACCACGCCCGAATTGCTCATCCCCTCGCGGCAGGAGAGTGCGTCGATGAGCACACCCCGGGCGGCAATGCGCAGGGTCTCCGGGTCGAAGGCGAACTTGCTCTCGGCATCGAAGAGGGCGGCGGCGTGCCGCGGCATGCGGCGGCCGAACCCATGATCGCCACCGGCACCGGAATCCACCCGCACGTTCTGGCCGGCGAAGGCGAGAACGAGCAACGCTAGCAGGGTGTCGTCCTCGATCGGCGCCCGCGAGAGAGCTTCATGCAAGGCATCGGTGCGGATGTCGCCGATCATCTCAATGCCCTTGCGGGTCACATCGGGACGCGACTTCGGCATGACGATCGCCTCGTCGTCGACCTGCGTCGCCTTCCCCTTCTTCTTGGCCTCCGGCATGCGGAAGTGGACCGTCTTCACCTTACCCTCGCGATCGAGATACATCGCGGTGTGATCCGATTTCTTGGGCGTGCCATAGACGCGCTCGGCCTTGGGCGGCAGCTTCACCTCGCCATAGGTGGTCGACTCGGTGATGACGCCCTTCTTGGGCAGGTTCTGCGTCATCCACTCCTGCTGCGCGCCGAGAAACGCCTCGACATTGGTGGTGTACCGGCTGTCCTGGTCGGCCGGTGCGAAGAGATCCTCGACCCAGGCGATACCGTAGGCCTGAGCCAGCTCGTCGCCGAAGTTAGCGTCGCGCGCATACATGCGCCGCTTGGTCAGGCCGTTGGCAACGCTCCACCACGAGACCTGCGGATCGCCCTTCGATGGCTTGTTCGCCTTCCAGACTTCCTTCTGCTCCTCGAGCGAGGCGGCCGCGATCGTGCGGAGCTGCTGCTCGTTCGGCATATCGCCCTTGGCCATGGCGTCGAGCATCGCCGGCAGCACATTGGCGAGGAGGCGCAGCTTCTTGATCTGGCGCACCGACTGCGCGAGGGCGATGGCAATGGACTCTTCGGTCCAGTTCAGTGCGACGAGACGCTCGATCGCGCGCCACAGGTCGACCGGATTAAGCTGCTCGTGCGTGATCGAGGTCGCCAGCGAGCGCATGGCGCCGCCATCCTCGGCGCGGGGCACGACCAGAACGGCGATCTCTTCGAGGCCGGCAATGATAGCCTGCTTGGCGCGGCGATGACCCTGATCGATGACTAAGCCGTTGCCGCCATCGGTCTGGGCGAAGACGATCAGCGGTTCGACAACGCCGATGGCCTTGATCGTCGCCAGCAGCAGGGCGTCGGCCTGCGGGCTGGACTTGGAGCGGCGCGCCTTGTCGGGATTGTCCTTGAGCGAGCGCGGATCGACAAACTTCAGTTCCATGGGAATACTCCTTGGAGGGGTTATGGACGCGGCCCATCGCCGGTCCTTTCTCGTCTTCTTTCCGAAGACCCCCTCCGGCCCGCGGAGCGGGCGGGCCGGTGCAATTGCGGCCGAGCATCCCTGCCCGGCTGGACGAGCGGGGCTCCTTCAGCCCCGCGCAGGATGACGGGCCGGGATCGCGACGGGCGCGATTGAGCGTCAGCGTCGGCGGAGCGACCGATCTGCGAGCAGGTCCTCTCTCACTTCTCCCTCCTCAGAATTCAGCAAAAGGCAGAAAGCGACCCCATACAAGACGTTCAGGATTTCACTGACTGGACCCCAAAGCTGCCATCTAAGAAGCAGCAGCATCGAATCTCTCGGCCATCACCGCCTGTAACCGCGTGAAGCCGATGCCCGTGCCATGTTCTCGGATGTCGCCATCGGCCGCGCTGCCAAAGACGGCTTGTTCGGTAAACGTCATTCGCGTTTTGGTCGCAACGCCCTCGAATTCGACAGTAACGAGCGAGGACGAGATGGGCACACCGTCGGTGCGCATCGTGTAGGCATAAACTATGCGCTGCCGCGGATGGATCTCCAGGAAGTGCGCCAGCATAGCCTGCTCCGTGCCATCTGGCATGCTCCAGATCATCCTCTCTTGCCCATCACGCCGGAAATCGAATTGATCATCGATGACCTGCCAGTCGGGGTGACAGGCGTTCCAGCGACGCTTGAGCTGATGATCCGACCAGAAGCGGAAGGCATGGGCGGGGCTGCCGGGCAGGTCCCGCTGGATGACAAAGCTTCTGTGATCGACCGAAATGCCCATCAGTGATCCTTCTCTTCCGGTATTTCGGCCATCAGATCAGCCAGTCGATCGAAGGCCGCATGCAATTCCTGCTGCCTCAGGTCGATCCAGTTGGATAACTCCACAAAGGCATCCTGCCGCATGCGAAATGTTCTTGTGCGCCCGGCCTTCTTGCTGACGACAATGCCGCCCTCCTCCAATATTTTGAGATGCTTGAGCACGGCTGGCAATTGCACATCGGCAGGCGCGGCCAATTCCGTCATCGTAGCAGGGCCGCGGCATAGGCGTTCGACAAAGCTCCGCCGGTAGGGATCAGCCATGACCTGAAACAGGCGGTCGAGATTGCTTGTCGGCATCATGCGGCGGGTTCCAGGTAGTGCGTCGGCATGGCATCACGATAGGGAAAGAATTTGAAATAGGGCTGCGCTTCACGCAACACGCGCTGCACCGATGGACGGGCAAGCAGGCGCTCCAGATAGGCGCCAAGCTGCGGATGATTGTCGCCCGGGCGGTGCACGATCGTTGCGAAAAAGAGTGCTGGCAGCGCCGAACAATCGGCCATTGTAAAGTTCTGCCCGGTGATCCACGGCCCATTGTGAAGTTGGCCTTCGATCATGTCGTAGGCTGTTTTGAGCGTCTCGTGGGCTTCGGCAACGCCATGTGCATCCTCTGACCCCTCTGGCCGGATCCGGTCGCCGACGATCTTCTGCATCGGCACGCTGACATAAAGATCAAAGAAGCGGTCCCAGAGCCGCGTGTTCAATTGTAGGTCCGGGTCTTCCGGAATGAGACGCAACGGGCCGGGATAGTGCTGCTGCAGATATTCGATGATGATGCTCGTCTCGGCTACGACCCGATTGCCATTGCTGTCGTGCAGGACCGGAATTTTGCCCACCGGCCAGCGTTCGATATGAGCCGCTGCCGAGCCCGGATTGGAGAAGTCGACAAGGCTGGGCTCGAACGGAATATCGTTCTCATACAGCGCAATGAGGACCTTGTGGCAGAACGAGGCGAGCGGATGCAGGTGAAGCGTGAGTGTCATGATGATCCAAAGTTTCCAACTAAGGAAACCTTATCGCGATCATTGTTCGACGACAAGACACTTTCCACAACTGGAAGCCTTTAATTGTCGAGGCAGAGTCTGCTTGGTCATGATGGCGCTCCAAACCTGCCCGTCTGCAAACCACCCCAAATGCGACATTGATGACGTCCCCTGCGGCCCGGGCGGATAGGGCATCGCTTACTGCATGCCCTCGATATCTCCGGCGAGCGACCTATCGATTTCAGCCAACTGCCGGCGCTTGTCGCTGAGCTCGTCCGAGAAGGCGAAACCGCCGCCCTCGCGCGAGCGATAGGCAGCAAGCCGGCGCTCGGCTTCGGCCAGTCTGTGACGCGCGCGCTCCAGCTCTTCGTCGAGACTGGCCAGGAGGTGCTCGAGCTTGGCGATCGCGCCAAGCGGCGTTGTGGTGACCGGCAGTTCGATCTCGGTCTTGGCCCCGGTGCGCACCAGCACGGTGCTATAACGATAGTGGTCCTGGCCGAAGCGTTCGCCGGAATATGCGAGGTCGAACCCGCCGATGCCGGCGATGACGACGTCGCCGGTCTGCTGCAGCTGCACCAGGGTCAGGATCTCGGTCATCAGGGCCCGGCCTGCGAGCTTGCGCTCGGTGAAGGCCTTGTCTTCCACACGCACGCGGAACGCCGCGCCCGTCGTCGGAACGAGGCGCGCAAGATCCTGGCCGATCTCGCTGATCCGGCGCGTCGAATATTCGATATCGCGCTCGGCGTCGCGGATCTGTCGGCGGATGGCGAACTGGTCGTCCTGATGCGCCGACCGAAGCCGTTCGAGCCGCGCAATGTCGGCTTCGAGTCCGGCTTTCTGCATCAGGCGTGGATCGCCCGAAGCGATCGCCTTGGCCATGGCGAACTGATTAGCCTGCCCTTCACCCAGGTCCTCGAGCCGGCGCACCGATGTGTCGCCCGAGAGCGCCGCGGCGATGAAGCGGGCCTTGCGTTCGTTGTTCTGCCACATCTGGGCATCCATCGAGCCCTCGGTAGCATAAGCGAAGATGTCGATGACATCGTGCTGGTTGCCCTGGCGCAGAATACGGCCTTCGCGCTGCTCGATTTGCGACGGGAGCCACGGCACGTCGAGATGATGGAGAGCTTTCAGCCGGAGCTGGGCATTGACGCCGGTGCCCATCGTGTCTGACGAGCCGATGAGGAAGCGGACTTTTCCCGCGCGCACATCGCCGAACAGCCGCTGCTTGGCCTCCGACTTTTTGAAATTCTGCATGAAGGCGATTTCGGAGGGCGGCACGCCGAGACGTACCAGCTCGTCTCGTATCCATTGATAGGCCGAGAAGCCCCGCGTCTTCTCGACAGTGATCGTGCCGAGATCGGAGAAAATCATCTGCGCGGCGCCGGTCAGCTCAAACGGCTTTCCGTCGGCGCGGACATAGGCGCTGTCGCCCGTCTCTTGCCAGATACGATATGCATTGCCAACGAGGTCGTTGAGCTTATTGTCCGGCTCATTGTCATTGTCCGGATCGACGAGGCGCAAATCGATCGCCGCGTGCCTTCCATCGGTGATGACCGAGAGCAGGATGTCGTCTCCCGGCTCGGGCGGTCCCTCGCGCTGCTCAATGGCCTTGATGCGCTGATCGAGCAGGGCCTGATAGCGCTTGAAGGCAGGCGAGGGCTTTGACGTCCTGATCTGGCGCGTGCCGGTCGAGAGTTCCGGCACCTTCACATAGGCGCGCAACTCCTCGGGCATGACCACGTCCGCGAAGGAGCGGAACATGGCAATGAGCTCGGGAACGTTGACGAAGGTGGCGAAGCGGGTGACCGGCTTGTACTTGCCGTTGGGCTGCAATTCGAGCTCCGTGGTGACGTCGCCAAAGGTCGAGGCCCAGGCGTCGAACTCGTGCAGGCCGCGCTCGGACAGAGCGGCGTAGCCGAGATAGCGCTGCACCGAGAACATCTCGCCCAGCGTGTTGGTGATCGGCGTGCCGGAGGCGAGGACGAGCGCCCGGCCGGGATTCTTCGTCTCGATGAAGCGCGACTTCACATAGAGGTCCCAGGCGCGCTGCGAGCCGTTCGGATCGATGCCCTTGAGCGTCGACATGTTGGTGGCGAAGCTCAGCTTCCTGAACTCCTGCGCCTCGTCGACGATGATCTGGTCGATGCCGATCTCCGAGATCGTCAGCAGGTCGTCTTTGCGCGTGGCCAGAGCTTCCAGGCGTTCCTTGAGTCCCTCCTTCAGGCGCTCAAGCCGCTTGCGGGAAACGCGGTCCCCGCTCTCGACCTTGGTCAGCATCACCTCGTAGAGCTCGAGCTCGTCCTCAATCATCTGCTGCTCGAAGGCCGAGGGCACGCCTATGAAGCGGAACGCCGAGTGGGTGATGATGATGGCGTCCCAGGTCGCCGTTGCCGCCCGACTGAGGAAGCGGTGCCGCTTGTCCTTGGTGAAGTTGGTCTCGTCGGCGACGAGAATGCGGGCGGTCGGATAGAGCGCCAGGAACTCGCGCGCCGCCTGCGCCAGGCAATGGCCGGGCACGACCAGCATGGCCTTGGCGATGAGGCCCAGCCGGTGCTGTTCCATGATGGCTGCGGCCATGGTCATGGTCTTGCCGGCGCCGACCGCGTGGGCGAGGTAGGTCGAGCCGGCCGCGATGATGCGCCAGATGCCGCGCTTCTGGTGCCCATAAAGAGAAAAGGCACCAGTGGCGCCCGGCAGCTGCAGATGGTCCCCGTTGAACCTTCGGGGAGCGATGTTGTTGAACCGGTCATTGTAAACCCGCGCCAGCCGGTCGGTGCGATCGGGATCGGACCAGATCCAGGTCTGGAATGCCGTTTTGATCTTTGTGAGCTTTTCCTTGGCCGCCTCGGTGTCGACGACGTTGAGCACACGCCGCTCGCTGTCGCCGTCCTTGATGATGTCGAAGATCTGCGGCACCCGGCTGTTGAGCGCGTCGGCAATCAGTTCGCCGGCGTGCCGGCGCTCGGTGCCCCATTCGGACGTACCAGCCGCCATGTAGCCGAGCTGCCGAGCGTCCACCGTCCATGACGCCAGTTCCGGCATGTGATGGATGCGGATGTCGGCGCCCATCGTCTCCTTGACGAAGGCGACGACGTCGGCGGCCGGGATCCACGGCGCGCCGAGGCGCGCGGTGATATCGGAGGGGCCGAGATCGGCAGGCTGGACGGCGACTAGGGCGCGCACATTGCGCTCGAAGGCCGGATCGAGCGCGGCGGCGGATTCCGCGGCCTTGAGCTTGTCGCGGACCTGGCCGGAGAGGTAGGCGTCATCGGTCTGCCACGAACCGGTCTCCGGATCGCAGAAGATGGCATCGCCTAAATCTGCGATGACCATCTCGGCGTCGACATGCAGCAACTCGGCGATGTGGTCGACATCGACATGGCCGCGCTCGTTGAGCACCACGGCGAGAGCATCGGCGGCCGAGGTGATGATCGGCGCCGAGGGCGGCGCGATCACCCGCTCGGTGAAGATCGGACCGGGCCGGGCCATATCGGATTCGAGATCGTAGTCCTCGATCGAGGCGACCAGCCAGCAGTCGGGATCGTCGAGGAACGGCGCGAGGTTCGGGCGGCGGTGCGTCTCGCGCACCTCGCCGGTTTCCGGGTCCTCGCTGGTCGAGACGATTGTGGTGTTGATCGGCCCGAAGGCGCGGACAAAGTTCGACCAGGCGATGCGCAGCTTGACCTGCGCCGGTTTCCACGGGCGGTCGAGCTCCTGGGCCCTCAGCACCTCGCGCACCGCATCGCGAATCGGGATCAGCTTGCGGACGATGTGGGCATGCTTTTCCGGAACGCCGTCAGAGCCGCGCCCCTTGCGCACGGTGATGGTGACGGGCGCGCCGTCGACCATCTGCATCAGCGCGGTGTTCTTGCCGATGAAGAAGCTGCCCTCACGGATCGCCACGCCGTCGGGGCGATCGTCATGGATCGTATCGATGGCATCGTCGTCGATGTTGATGGCTTCGGGCTCGCCGTCATAGAGGGCTTCCGGAAGAAGGCAGATGGCATGGGAGAGCGCATGCTCGAGATCGATGCCCGGACGCGGCAGGCAGGTATAGGTCTCGCCGAAAGGCCCGGAGGTCGTCGCATGCGTGCCGAGCACGAAATCGGGATGACGGGCGAACCAGCGATTGACGTCGATCGCGCCATCCTCGTCAGCGGCGTGCCGGACCTCATCGAGGTCGAGCCAAGTGAGATCGCCCACTGCCTCTCCAGGATTGCGCCTGCGGAAGAACAGGATGTCGACCACGACGTCGGTGCCGGCATCGGCGCGGAAGCTGCCCTCCGGCAGGCGGATGGCGGCGATCAGATCGGCCGACTTGGCGATATGCTCGCGAGCACTGCTGTCGGCCTTGTCCATCGTCCCCGAGCTGGTGACGAAGGCGGCGAGCCCGCCCGGCTTCAAGAGAGCGATCGAACGCGCAATGAAGTAGTCATGGAGCCTGAGCCCCATCGACCGGTAGGCGCGGTCCGACCGGATGGTGCGATCGGAGAAGGGCGGATTGCCGATGGCAAGATCGAAGCTCGCCGGCAGGTCGGCGCGCGCGAAGTCGGCGTTGAGGATGCGGGCCCGCGGCTGCAGCAGGCGCGCGATGCGCGCGGTCACCGGGTCGATCTCGACGCCGGTGACATGCACCTGGTCGCGCAGCTCCGGCGGGATCAGCGCCGGGAACAGGCCGGTGCCGATGCCGGGTTCGAGCACCCTGCCCCCGCGCCAACCGAGACGCATGAGGCCAGACCAGATGGCGCGCACCATGAACTCGGGCGTGAAGTGGGCGTATTGAGTGCAGCGCGCCAGCGACGCGTAGTCCTGACCGGAAACCGCGTCCTCGAGCGCGGTGCCGATCTCGTCCCAGCCGGGGCGGAAATCGCCTTCACCCGGGCGGCGGAACACGGCATTGGCGAGGTCCGACGCACCGAAGCCGGTGAAGCGGATGAGTCGCGCCTGTTCCTCGGGCGTCGCCGGTCGGTCCTCGGTCTTGATCTCGGCGGCGAGCCGGATGGCAGCAAGATTGTCGAGGGCGCGCTGCTTCCAGCCTTTGGCCAACCCGCGATCGCCTGCGAGAAGGAAGTTCTCGCCATGCGCGATTGCAGCAGTTGGCCCGCTGGGTCGAGGTAGAGGCTGAGGCACGCCGGTCGATCGCTGCGCATCCGTCGCGGCGGGCAGCTGCTCGCTTCCGTCGTCGCCGAAGTCGCTGCGGAAGGCGGTGACGCCGAGACCGAGGCCGGAGGACAGGGTCGTGGTGTTGAACAGGTCGAGCGTGAAGGAATCGTCGTTGGACATTGGAGAATCTCCTTGAGGGGAAGGCGCGTGCGATCACCCGGGCGGTCGGACCGCCGGGTGATCAGCGTCGCGGTGTTGGAAAGGTCAGCGGGTGATCAGCGAGAGCGCGATTTCGGTCTCGGTGAGCTCGATGTTGAGGTGCGTGGCACCCACGTCGCGGTCGAAGAGCGGGATCAGCCGCTCCGCCTCGATGAACTCGATTCCATCATCGGCGCCGAAATGGCGGCGCTTGTAGTCCCACCAGTCGAAATCGCCTTTGGGGTGGCACTGCTCGGCATAGACGACGAGCGCCTTCTGGCCTTCGGCCAGCTTGCCGTTGGAGAGGATGTAGACGCCCTCGTCGCCGACGAGCCACAGGCCGGGCTTCTCGCCCTCGCCGGGCCGGGTGCCGTAATAGGGATTGCGGAAACCGCCATTGGCCGCGGCATCCTCGATGCCGCGCTCGACGACCTTACGGACCGCCACCATCGGGAAGGTGAACATCGTCGCCTCCCTCAAGCCGCGGCTTTGACGGGCAGGTGCCGCAGATGCACCGGCAGCTTGGCGGCGATCTCATCGTCGGTCAGCTCGTCAAGCAGCTTGAGCTCGGTGGTGCCGAGGCCATAGACGAGGATAGTGCGCTTGCCGCGGAGCTCGGGGAGAAGGCGCTCGCCGGCATAGCCGCGGTACTCGTCGTGGGTGGCGCTCCAGACATGCTCGAGGCGTTCGGCCCGCGTCATCGCCTTCACCGGCCAGGATTCGCGCTCGACGATGGCGTCGCGCATGTCGACCGGCGAACGGGACTGAGCCAGATCGCAATAGGCGTGGAAGTAGCGCGGCCGGCCGTCGATGCGCAGCGTGTAGAACACGCTGGTGACGCTCTCGGTGAGGAATTCGCGCATCGCGAACATCTCGCCGCGCATCCAGAGCGGCGGTAAGAGGTCGAGCATGTAATCGTGCTCCGCGCGGGCGATCTCGAACCACTCGCCGACGAACAGTGCGCTGTCGTCATTCTCCCAGCGATTGGGCCGCTGGGCGTGGCGGTCGAAGAGGCGGAACATCTGCCGGCGATCGGCGAGGCCGAAATAGATCTTGCGAATGGTAGACTGGGTCATGGGGAGGCTCCTGGCCACTGGCGGGCCGGAGCGCGGTTCATCCTCTATGGATCACCATCTTCTTCGGCCCTTCCGGACCCCTCCCCCGCGGCCGCCTCTCCGTCCGGCCGGGTCAAGGGCCGGCGTCAGCCGGGCGAAGCTTCACCCTTGAGGCGGACGGCGGGCATGCGGCACTCGGCCTATTCTCTCCTTGAATTCTGCTTCTTTCTTCGCCTTCAGATCGGCGTTCCAGTCGTCCGCCAGCGGACGCAGCCGCGCGGCCCCGCATCCGGCCTGATCGGCAATGGCCAGCAACCGGGAGGCATAGGTCTCGCCTTGCGCGTTGTTGTCGGTGGCGGCGACCAGAAGGCGGCCATGCTGGTCAGCGAGCTCGCGGATCGCTGCGGCCGTTGCCGGCGACCAGCCGCCGCCGGTGCTGAGATAGAGCGTGTCGGCACGCAGCTCCTCGAGCGCGGCAAGGCTCATGGCGTCGATCGCCGCCTCGGTGACACAGAGGCGCGACGCATCAGGACGGCCAAACCGGAACAGCAGCTTGGCACCGCCGGTGGCGAAGCCGCGCCAGTCGGGTCCGCGCTCCTCCCAGCCGGTAACCGTGCCGGTCGCGTCGGCGTGCGCCGCCCAAATGCTGCCATGCGGACCCTCGCGTAACAGATCGGCAGCAATCGCGGCACAGATTGTGCCTTCGGGCAGATGGCGAACATCGCGCAGATAGCGCCAGGTCGCCGATGCGCGCCATGGCACGCGACGAGCCTGCCAGCGCTCGGGAACCGACAGGTCCGGATCCCGGTCGCGAGCGGCGCGCTGCCAGACCGGCTCGGAGGGAACAAAGCCGACGAGATCGGTCACCTCGTCCATGGCTTCGACGAACGAGCCGCCCTTCAAATGCTCTACCAGCCGGAAGACATCGCCCTTGCCGTCCGACAGCGGGTCGAACCAGCCCTTGCCGTCATGGATCACGATGATGATCGCCGCGTCGCGGCGATACTTCATCGCCTTTCGCGTGCTCTCCCTGGCATCGAGGGCAAAACCCTCGCGCTCCAGCACGGCGGCGCAGGGCACCTTGTCCTTCAGCTCTTGCAGTTCTGCTTTTTCCATTCTTTCCCGCGCACTCCGTCGCGCTCCCCTTCCTCCTGCCCCGCACACGCATGGGCAGGACCCGAAGGCCGCGAAGAGCAAGGCGGGCAAGGGCGCGGTCTGCAACCCGGCGTTAGTGACGGGTTGCGCCGCGGCGAGAGCTTCCCTTGCCGGGCGCAGCGCGCAAGCGGCACAGCACACCACCGTCATGGTCGGTGGCGCTCTTCCTCCGCAACCACGGCACGCACGACGTCGATGTCCATCCCGGCAAGCGGCGCGATCCGGGCGACCTCGGCGGCCACCTTGGCCCAGTGGTAGAACGCCGCTCTATCATTGCGAACCCGCGCCCGTGCGGCTCGCCTTTGGGCTTCGTAGTAAGCGTTGAGCATGTCGGCGTCGGCGAGGGCACGGGCGTCAGCTTGCCAGCGGCGGCGGATCGACCGCCTTCGCTCCACCCATGTGCCGATCGCCGCAAGCATGATGTTCCCCCTTGCTCGCCGGTTGCTCCACCTTCTGCGTCAGGGATGGACGCCCGTCAGGGCGAAGACCCGCTAGGGGCTTCGGCTTTGCCGACAGCCGGCTCCGCCAGGAGGACGCCCACCTCGGTAAATACCTCAAGCCGGGACGAGCAGCTATCGTTTGACTCTCGGCTTCCGGGTGGTATGCGGCCCAGGGTGACGGCAGCTTTTGAGGTCCATGTTCGCGTGGCAAAGACAGATCAAACCATCCTCGATCTGCGGATCGTCATCGAGCACCCGGTCATTGGCGTGCTGCATAGTCTTCAGGCAGGGGATGACACGCCGCTCGATCCGAAACGTTCGCGCGAAGGCGAGGCGCTCGTCTTCGTTTTTCCCATCCGGGTCGGCCCCGGCCCGAAGTTTTTTGGCGATCAGGTGCGCCGCGAAGGTCCCGTGCGGAGGTTTGTCTATATTCGTATCGGCCAATTGGCAGGTGATCCCTCCTCGCCCTGGTCCCGCCGGATGAAGATCGACATCCACGACATTGCACCTGAACTGCTCGATCGCGCGGCCAATGAGGGAGCCGTCATCGAAACAACCATCATCGGCACCGACAAGGACGGCACGCCCGCCTGCGCTACAGTGCGGCCGACGGGACGGCGCATCGTCGAGCGCTGAGCGCGACTGACTGCGAATCCAAACCAAACCACAAGCCTTGGGACCGAGGCTTTGACTTTCCGGATGATCTCGTCTCTGTTTTCCGACGTGCCGGGAGGCAGAGCGTACCAGTCGATGTCGACAATGAACGAGGAAAGCCCGATGCCCGAGGCTGACAAGCCTGATCTCACCACGCTGACCGTGCAGTTGCTGAGCGCTTACGTCTCGAACAATGCGGTGCCGAGCGATGCGCTCGCCGAGCTGATCCGGACGACCAAGGCGGCCCTGGCTGAGACCGACAAGATTGAAGCGTCGGCGCCGGCGCCGGTTCTGGCGGTGTCGGCCAAGGCGAGCCTCGCCTCCAGGGATCACATCATCAGTCTGATCGATGGCAAGCCGTACAAGACGCTGAAGCGGCACCTGTTCGGGCATGGCCTCACCCCCGAAGAGTACCGGGCGCGCTACAACCTCCCGTCCGACTATCCTATGGTCGCGCCCGGCTATTCGGAGCAGCGCAGTCGGGTGGCCAAGGAACTTGGGTTGGGCCGAAAGAAGGGGGACGGTGGGAACGTTCCGGCCCGGCGTGCGGCCGCCACGGCGAAGAGCTCGACGGCGCCGAAGCGCGCCGCATCGCGAAAGGCCCCGGTGGCATAGCCGGCGAGGCAGTCCTCAGGACGATGGTGAGCGCGCTTCGAGGCCGGGCGCCGGTGGGCGGTCGAGCCTGGCAACTTGAAGAGGGAGTGCGCCGCTCGAATTGATCGGCCTTTCGTGGCACGATGCTGGGCATGTGCAATGCCTATGAACAACATGTCCGCTGGGTCGAATACACCCAGATGATGCAGGATCTCGAGCTCGGTATCCCGACCCAGCAGACTGACCTCGACCTCCCGCCATCGGACATGGTGCGGATCAACGACATGGCGCCGGTGATGCGGCCTGCCGGCAACGGTGTCGAGCTCGTTCCGATGAACTTCAGCTTCGCTCCGAGCGGACCGAAGGGTGGCCCGGTGTTCAATTTTCGGTCGGAAGGCCGGGATTTCTCGAAGAGCGGAAGGTGCCTGATCCCGGCGTCCGGATTCTTTGAGTTCACGGGCACGAAATATCCGAAAACCAAACATCGCTTCACATTGGCGGGATCGCCGTTCCTTGCCATTGCCGGGCTCTGGCGCGAGGCCGAGGGCAATCACCCGATGAGCTTCACCATGCTGACGACGTCTCCGGGTCCAGACATCGAGCCCTATCACAACCGGCAGGTGGTCGTGCTGCGGCCACAGGATTGGGCGGCGTGGCTTTATCTCAGCAAGCCGCAGACAGAGCTGCTGCGACCATTGCCGGCCGGATCGCTGACGGCTGAAACGGTGCGGCCCGGCTCGGACTAAAGCGGCGACGACCAACTCGCGCAGCCGGTGAGCCTCAGGAATTCGGCGGCGGGGAAGACATGCACCTGGCGGATCAGCTCGGGTGGGAGCGGCCGCTTAATGTTGTCCTCGACATGCAACGCATTGGTGCTGCGCGTTCCGCGCGCGACGACGAAACGCTGACCAATATTCATGGCCAGGCGCAGGCCCCGATCGCCGCCACACCATGCGAGGGGAACTTCCGCTTCTACGATGGCCGGGCGGCCGATGCCGGCAATGACTTTACCCATCTCGGGATGCCTGTCGTGCGAGTTGTAGACGGCCTCGCCGCCCCAGTAGCGGAGGAGGTCACCGATTCCGCCTTCGCCCGCGATCGCCGGCGGAAAGAAGCAGAACCAAAGCATGCCGGCGCGATAGCGCTCAGCGGCTTGGTTGACTGCTTTGAGACGTTCGCCGTGTTGTGCCGAGATGAGGCGGTGATGGACCGCGGCATCAACGCGCCGGAAGACGAGATCCGCATCGAGAAGAGCCATGCCGCGACTCTTGATATCCTCGATTTCGTGTCCGGCCAGTCGCGTGCAATGCCAGCCGACGATGCTGTAGGGCTCCAACGCGTCGACGATGGCGTAGATCGCGGCATCGAAGCGATCGCTGAGCGGTCCAACCTCGCGCGAGCGCAGCGCATCGAGGCGGGTCTCGAGCACGTCAACGAGATCGGCCGGCCAGTCCTCGGGACGATCGAGGTCGATAGGATGCGCTGCGAACCGGTCATCGCCGCTCGCCGCTCGCCGCGCCGGCCGCTGCCTCCTTGACCTTGTCGGGCTGATGCCTCGCCATCAACACGCCGAGGATCGTCATCGAGGTCAGGCGCGAAACGCTGAAGAAGGCATCGCAGACCTCGTAGTAGACGCTCTCGTCCTGCTTGGGATCGGTGCCACTGATCGCCATGGTCGCCATCTGCGTTGCGGCGTCGGTTTCAGTGATGGCCGTAAAGAGGTGGCGGAAGCTGAGATGGACGAAGTCCGAGGTCTGCTCGTAAAGCGGCTCGATCCAGGGGTGCTCCTCGGCGAGCTTCTTCTTCAGAAAGGCGTCGGTGAGACGCTCAGGCTTGCCGCCGCCGGCGGCGGGACTGGACATCAGCCGATCGAAGGTACGCTCGCCCTTGAAGATGCGCTGCACATCCGTTTCGAGATTGGCCATCATCCTCAGGCCATTGATGCGCATCGCGGTGTCGATCTGGGTGCGCAGGAGGACCGTCGCCGACGGGAAGTTCCGTGCTGCGATGAGGGTGCGGAAGGCAGTCGACTGGGAGAGCGTGCGCTGTGTGGCGCCCAGGATGAAGAAGTCGACGATGTTGATGGCGCCCTTGGGCAGGACGGCGTGGGCCTTCCCTACTAACTCCGCCTCGAGCTTCTCGATGGCGCCGAGCCGATGCTGCAACGATGGCGGCTGATCAGTCTGATCCTCTGGCATGGGCCACTGCTCTCCCGCTCTAGCTCGCCGAACGACGGTCTTCGCCGAAAGCAGCCTCGGCCTCAGCCAGACAGCGATCCCAGAACGCGACCGCTTCGTGAATCTGCGGCAGGATGAGACGGCCATCCGCGTCTCGGAGGTCTGCCGCTTCCAGGGTCGTCACGATTGACGTCATACCAGGCATCGACGGGTCGGCGACGATTGCCGGCGAGCTGAAGCCGCTGTCGCGGAGCTCAAGACCGCCCTTGAACTCCTTGAGCAGGTCGTTGCGTCTGGGCTCGATGAAGCTCCGAAAGATCGGCGCACGTTTCCATTCTGCCCATTTTCTATTGCCCCACACCTCGCGCTCGGAAGTGTCGCAGTCGACCTTTTCGAAGACATGGCCGACCGACCTGAGCAGCGCCATGATGGCGATGTACTGCGATTGGAACACGATGAGCGGTTGCATAACGTTGTCCGGCCGCTGGAACCGGGCGACGAGACTGTTGATGAAGTCGAGTTGTGCGCGCGCGGCCAGCATCGTCACAACGCCCTGAATGCGGACTCGATGTCGGCGACGGGCGTGCTGTTGTCGAAACTGTGCAGCACGGCGCCGGTCTGCGTGCGGTCCCTGACCTCGATCTTCTCGCTATCGTGGTTGTAGGCAAACACATAGGTATTGGCGCCGATCCTGGCCCACAGCATATTGGCCGGGCTGCCGGCGAAGCTGCGGATCCTTATGGAATCGGGTTCGCCGCGCCAGATGATGCCGCCAAGGATGGCGAGCGCGATGCCTTTTACCTGGCCGGCATGGTGCTCGGCCCGGCCCATGACGCCCTCGGCGTAGGCATGTAGTTCCTCAACGTCCTTGGCTGTGATGGCCACGCTAACCTCCAGCAATACTGTGGCGGCACTGCCGCCGACTCTTCGCGAGCGCCTGTCTATTTCATCTGAAGTCGCGCGTCTTTACTCTGATCGGTTCGACCTTCAACGTGGGATCGACCATGTCGCGCGGACGGAACCCTTTCGGCAGGCTGCGCGGATCGATCCCAGGACCGCCGTGATGGGCCTCGTCCCCTCGGCCGTGCCGCAATGGAAAGGCGGCATCGCGATTCCCGACGCTGGCGAGCTCGGACGAGAGATCGGTGACGGCGTTGGCAACGAGGTGGACGACGTCGCCCTCCCGCTGGATGCGCCCACGCACCGCGAGCATCGAAGCCGACAGCATTGTGCGCCGGAATTTCTCGAACACCTTCACCCAGACCACAATGTTGGCCGCGCCGGTTTCGTCTTCCATGGTGACGAACATCACGCCCTTGGCCGAGCCGGGCCGCTGCCGGACGAGGACGAGGCCCGCAGCCTCGAGCCAACGGCCGTCACGCGCGGCCATGGCCTCTGCGCACGTGACGATACGGCGGCGAGCGAGACTGGCGCGCAGGAATGCCACCGGATGCTCGCGCAGGGTCAGGCCGACATGGCCATAGTCCTCGACTACCTCGCGGCCGACCATCATGGGCCGCAACGAGACGGGGGGCTCGACCCGCTCCACGATGGTGCGCCGCTCACGCTCAGAGGCGGCGGCGAACAGCGGCAGCGGGTCGTCATGAAGGCCCTTGAGCGCCCAGAGCGCTTCGCGCCGCGCCAGCCCCAGGGACGGACGGAAAGCGTCGGCATCGGCGAGCTGCACCAGCGAGGCGGCCGGCACGCCAGCGCGATGCCAGAGATCGTCGGCTGATGCGAACGGCTCGCCGCCGCGCGCCGCGATGATGGTGGCGGCATCGTCATTGGCGAGGCCCTTCACCAGGCGCATGCCGAGGCGCACCGCGAAATGACCGTCCTCGCCGACGGGCTCGAGCGTGCAGTCCCAGCGGCTCATGTTGATGCAGACCGGGCGGATTTCGACGCCGTGGCCGATCGCGTCGCGCACGATTTGGGCCGGCAGATAAAAGCCCATGGGCTGCGAATTAAGAAGCGCCGCGCAGAATACGTCGGGATGGTGGCATTTCATCCAGGAGGACGCATAGGCGATGAGCGCAAAGCTGGCCGCGTGGCTTTCGGGGAAGCCATAGCTGCCAAAACCCTCGAGCTGCTTGAAGGTGTTGGCCGCGAAATCCGGCGTGTAGCCGTTGGCGATCATGCCGCCGATCAGCTTGTCGCGGAACTTCGAAACGCCCCCTGTGTGCTTGAACGTCGCCATGGCGCGGCGCAGCTGGTCGGCCTCGCCGGCGGAAAAGCCGGCGCAGACCATGGCGACCTGCATGGCCTGCTCCTGGAACAGCGGGACACCGAGCGTCTTTCCGAGAACGCGCTCAAGCTCGGGGGTGGGGAACTCGACCGGCTCCTTGCCTTCCCGGCGGCGCAGATAGGGATGGACCATGTCGCCCTGGATCGGCCCGGGCCGGACGATTGCGACCTCGACCACCAGATCGTAGAAGGTGCGCGGCTTGATGCGCGGCAGCATCGACATCTGCGCCCGGCTTTCGATCTGGAAGACGCCGATCGTATCGGCCTTGCGGATCATGGCGTAGGTTGCCGGATCCTCGGCCGGGATCGTCGCGAGATCGAAGGTGATGCCCTTGTGCTCGGCCAGCAGATCGAAGCTGCGCTTCATGCAGGTGAGCATGCCCAGCGCCAGGACGTCAACCTTCATGAATTTGAGAATGTCGATATCGTCCTTGTCCCATTCGATGACCTGGCGGTCGACCATGCGCGCAGGCTCGATCGGCACCAGCTCGTCGAGCCGATCATGGGTCAGGACGAATCCGCCCGGATGCTGCGACAGGTGCCGCGGCGTGCCTTCGAGTTGCCGCGCCAGCTCGAGGGTGAGTGTCAGGCGTCGATCGGCAAGATTGAGATTGAGCTCGCGGGCGCGGCTCTCGTCGATGCCTTCGCCGTGACCCCAGACCTGCGAGGAGAGCAGCTTGGTGACGTCTTCGGGCAGGCCGAGCGCCTTGCCGATGTCCCTGACGGCGCCCTTGGTGTGATAGCGCACCACGGTCGAACAGAGCGCGCTATGATCGCGGCCATAGGTCTCGTAGACCCACTGCATGACGATCTCGCGCCTCTCGTGCTCGAAATCGACGTCGATGTCGGGCGGCTCCTTGCGCTCCTGGCTGACGAAGCGCTCGAACAGCAGATTGTTGCGGTCGGGATCGATGCTGGTGATGCCGAGTACATAGCAGACCGCCGAGTTGGCTGCTGATCCCCGGCCCTGGCACAGGATGTCCTTCGACCGCGCGAAGGCCACGATGGCGTTCACCGTCAGGAAATAGGGCGCGTAGCGCAGCGTCTCGATCAGGCCGAGCTCGTGCTTGAGGAGGCCCACCACCTTGTCCGGCACGCCTTCCGGATACCGGCGTTCCGCCCCTTCCCAGGTGAGCTTCTCGAGCGCCTGCTGGGCGGCGAGGCCTGGCATCGTCTTTTCTTCCGGGTATTGGTAGGCGAGCTCGTCGAGCGAGAAGCGGCATTGCTCGGCGATCGCCACCGACCGCGCCAAAGCCTCTGGATAGCGCCCAAACAGTCGGTGCATCTCCTCGGGTGGTTTCAGATGCCGGTCGGCATGGCGCTCGCGGCGAAAGCCGGCATCGTCGATGGTGATGTTGTGCCGGATGCAGGTGACGACGTCCTGCAGCACTCGACGCTCGGGATGATGAAATAGAACATCGTTCGTCACCACCGTCGCGACGCCCATCTGCGTCGCTAGATTGGCGAGTTCGTGGATTCGCAGCTGGTCGTTGGGGCGCCGGCGCAGCGTGAGGGCGACGTAGGCGTTCGTCCCAAAGACCTCGCGCAAGCGGCGCAACTGCATGGCGCAGGTGTCGTCTGCGGCGTCGGGAAGGAGGACCGCGATCAGCCCTTCGCCATAGGCGACGACATCTGCCCACTCGAGATGACAGAAACCCTTGCCGCCGCGCGACTTGCCCAATGACAAAAGGCGACACAGGCGGCCATAGGCCGCTCGGTCCTTGGGATAGACGAGCAGCGACATGCTGTCGGCTAAGTCGAGGCGGCAGCCGACGACGAGCCGGACGCCGGTCGTCTTCGCCGCCTCGTGGGCGCGCACGACGCCGGCGAGACTGTTGCGGTCGACCACGGCGAGCGCCTCGATGCCGAGCAGCGCAGCTTGCGCGAACAGTTCGTCGCAGGAGCTTGCGCCCCGCAGGAACGAGAAGTGCGAGGTGACCTGCAGTTCGGCGTAGCGCGGCCGGCTCATGCGAAGATCCCGTGCAGGAACCATTTGTGCGAGCCAGTCACCGGATCCTCGCCATCGCCGGCGCGATAGATCCAGAATCGCTCGCCGCCCTCGTCCTCGACCCGGAAATAGTCGCGCACCGATGTCGTCTCGGCCTGATACAGCCACCATTCGCCGAAGATGCGTTCGGGGCCGTCGGCCCGGGCGACGCGGCGGCGCACCCCGCGCCAGGTGAACCACACCGGCGGATTGTCGGGGAGCAGCGCCATGGTGTCGATCGGCTCGGGTGGCGACAGCAGGCGCGACGGCCGCGGCCAGTCGCCTGGCCAGCTCGTGCCGTCGTCGGGCGCGTTCGCGGCCACGCGCCGGACCGAGCGCTCTGGAACGTCGCTTTCCACCGGGGCAAAACGATAGAGCCGGCTCGCCCCGAGACGGTTGGCGATGACGTCGATGAGGTCGGAAATGTCCGGCTCCTCCGGCTCGACCAGAGACGAAATGGTCTGGCGGTCGCGGAGCGGTTCCGCCAGCGTCGCGGTCAGCGTCATGAGCTCGATGCCGAAGCCGGGATCCACGGTCTCGATGCGATCGGTGAGGAGCCGGGTCAGTCGGCGTGCGTCGCGCACCGGCGCCGCCGTGCCGACGCGGATCGCCTCGATGCGACTGTCGACGCGATGAAACAGCAGATCGAGGCGGCGCGCGCCGAGCCCCTGCTGCTCGAGGGCCGCGCAAAGCTGGTCGACCAGCTTGCCCGTGTAGCGCGCCATCGTTTCGGCGGCACCGATCGGCTCGCCGAAACCGCGGCGGACCCCGATCAACTCCGGCGACCGCACGGGCTCGAAGGGCTCGGCGGCGCGGCCCATGGCCTGGTCGAGGCGGCGCATGAGCTCCGGCCCGAAGCGATGCGTCAGCGGTGCCTTGGGCGTGTTCTCGACGTCGCCGATCCGCTCGAAGCCGAGAACGTGCAGCCCCTCGACGATCGGGGCGGGCAAGCGCAGCGCCTGGATCTGCAGATCCCGCATCGCCCGCACCGCCTGCCCGGTCGGAATGATGGCGATCGGCCGCGCCAAGAATCTTGCTGCGGCATGGGCGGTGCCCCAGGCGTCGGCGACCGCGGCACGTGCGGCGAGGCCGGAGGATTCCATGCGCGAGACAAGGCTCGTCAGCATGGCCGCCTCGCCGCCATGCAGATGATCGGCCCCGCTGGTGTCGATGATGAGCCCATCCGGCGGATCGGGCGCGACGATCGGCGCGTAGCGCAGGGCCCAAAGCGCCAGACGGTCGAGCGCCGCAGCGTCTTCGGCCGGCTCGAGCTCGAGGTTGACGAGACCGGGAACAAGGACCTGCGCCTTGCTCGCCGGCATGCCGATCCTGAGGCCGGCGTTTCGCGCGGCGGCATCGAGGGCGAGGACCTCGCGGCGGCGACCCTGCCGGCCGAACAGGACGATCGGCGTGTCAGCCGACGGCGCCGATGCTCCGAGTTTGCGGCGCAGACGATCGGTCGGCCAGGTCGGAAGATAGAGCGAGACGACCCTTGGCATCGCAGGATTCCACTTCAAAGTCGGCGCTCTCTCCTGCCCTGACGCGCAGCAGCTCAAGCCGCCAGCGAGGTCGGCCAACGCCAGGCACCGGCAGGGGTCGGGATGAAAGAGCGGAAACGCGCCAGCGGCTGACCGCGGCGGTCGGTTGTCCAAAATCGGTGGCTTCGGTCTGGCGCCGCCACCGGCGAATGGCGATGCCGAGCGTGCCGGAGGCCTCGGCGGCAAGCTGCAGTCGACGCGAGCTGGTCATTGGTAGGCGCGCCAATTCGGCAACGACCGCGCCCAGCCCGCCATGACGAAGCCCTTCCTCGAAGCAGGCGAGGACAGCCGCCTCGTCCCCGGCCTCGACATAGATCACCCGGCCCGGGGACAGCCCGGCCTGGGCGAGCGAGGGCGCGAAAAGATCCGGACGCGTGACGCACCACAGAACTCGGCCGCGCGTCCGGGCAGCAACGCCGGCAGCCCATAGGGCGGCCGCCGCGCCGTCGACCGCGCCATTGGCGCCGCCGGCAACCTCATGCAGCGCGCCGAGCGCCAGCCCTCCTCCCGGCAGCACCCTGTCGATCTCGGGGACGCCGAATGGCAGCACCTCACGCCGACGCGTTGCCACGCCTTCCAGACGCGCAACGCGCTCCCGGAGTTCGGACAATACGAAGTGGGTCGAGGACGCGGCCATGTCCGTCGCAGCAGGCTCCAATTTTGGTATGTTCTATTTTTGTTCTCATCGGCAGAAGAGTCAATCCAACTCGTGACGCTCCCGTTTGTCCGAAACTTGTAACATTTTTCGGACTTCAGATCTTGCCACTGTCAGAAACTTGTCGCATATTTCGGACATGACGACAGTCGCACCCGATACCGATATTCGCTCGCGCGTGCTTGCACGGATCGAGTCAAAGCCCGAGGAGGTCTGGACCCCTGGCGACTTTGCGGACCTCGGCGGGCGTGCGGCGGTGGACAAAACTCTTCAGCGCTTGGCCGCCACCCAAGAACTGCGTCGGCTCGACCGTGGCCTCTATGACCGGCCTCGGACCAATAGCCTCACTGGCCGCGCCACTGTGCCAGACTATCGGGCAGTGATCCGCGCCGTAACCCGCCGCGACAACGCGCGCGTCGTCATCGACGGCATGACGGCGGCCAACGACCTTGGGCTCACGACGGCGGTGCCGGCGCGGATCGAGGTCCTGGTCGATGCGCGGCTGAAGCCGATCAAGCTCGGCAGCCAGGAAATCCACTTCAAGTACGCTGCCCCGAGCCGCCTCTATTGGGCCGATCGGCCGGCGATGCGGGTCGTACAAGCCCTGCATTGGATGCAGGACATGCTGAGCCAAGATAGCGAACGGAAGCGCGTACAAACGACGTTGCGCCGCCTGCTTTCCGACCCCAAGCACGGCGAGGCCATCCGCGAGGATCTGCGTGCCGGTCTCTCCGCCGTGCCGATCTGGATGCAGGAATTCCTGCGCCAACTCCTCAGCCAGAGTGCTGGACTCGGGGGCGAGCCATGAGCACCGAAGCCTATCGCCAAATCATTGGAGCACCGCCACGCGACCGGCTTGATCTCTTCCTCGCCACGGCCAACCGCATCGGTGCTCCGGTGGGCAATGTCGAAAAGGACTTCTGGGTCTGCTGGACGCTCAACTCGCTCTATCACGAGCGGCCTGCGGGAGAGCCGCGGCTATTGTTCAAGGGCGGCACGTCGCTGTCGAAAGGCTATGACCTCATTAAGCGATTTTCCGAGGACATCGACGTCACCGTATTCCGCGATGACCTCGAAGAGCCAGCCTCGGTCGAGGAGCTCGAAGCGCTGTCGAATAAGAAGCGCCGCGCCAAACTCGCCGCAATCCGGGATGCGTGCCGGGCCTACATTACAGGCCCGCTGCGAGAATTCCTCGCGGCTCAACTAGCGGACGCGACAAACGGGACAGGCCGCGTCGAAATCGATGAAACCGATCACGACGGGCAAACTCTGCTGCTCTGGTACCCGGAGGTGGAACCACGTGACGGAGCCTATGTTCGACCGGCGATACGTCTCGAATCCGGCGCGAAATCGGCCCTCGATCCGCACGGGCCACTGACGATTACACCCTATGTGGCCGAGGAAGCACCGGGCATCGACCTCGCCGTGCCGGACGTGACCACAATCGAGGCGACACGAACCTTCTGGGACAAGGTGGTGATCGCCCATGGATTGCGCCGCTGGTATGAGCGGCGCGGCGAACTGCGGCAAGAAGGTCAACGCGTGTCACGGCACTACTACGACCTGCATTGTCTCATGCAGTCGGAAACCGGCAAGGCGGCGCTCGCCGACCTCGAGCTCGGGGTCGACTGCGTGCGTCACGCGCGCATGTTTTTCGACCGCCCCGACTATGACTTGGCTTCGGCAGTGACAGGGAGCTTCGCGATAGAGCCGGCGCCCAAGATGGTCGATGCGCTCGCGCGCGACTACGCCAATACGACCGCCATGATCTTCGGCGCGCCCCCGAGCTTCGACCACATTCTCGCATCGGCACGACAGATTGAGCGGGAACTCAACAACCGCGCCTAGTGCTCGCGCGAGGGCCGGTGTCCACACAGTTCATGACGTTTCTATTGCCATTCCGGCGGGTCCGCTGCCCGCAGGGTAGTCTGGCGGCAGGGCACCAAGCCAAGGCTTGCCCTGGGGCACACCTTGCTCGTTCATGTCGAGGGCCTTGATCACGCTGGACCGGATCGTCTGGCAGTATCGCAGGACGCTCTCGTCAGAGATGTCGCTCCGCTCTCGGACCACGACGTAGCGTGCTCGGACGTAGTCGTTGTTGGCTGAGAGTTTGCGGGATTGGGCCCAGATCTGAGGCGGCAAATTGAGCCCCAAACCTTTGGCACGAACGACCATCTTCTCGAGGTCATGTCCAAAGGCTCGCAGGGTCTCGACCGTTTCTCCCGCCGAGCGCATGTAGGTTTTCAGGAAGAGCTCAGCGGCATGATAGCTCATCAGCCGCACCGGCCCCGAGCCGACTTTCGGATCCCCAGAGGCGAGCACAGCGGCAGACAGGTAGTTATCCGCCAGAAGGAAAATGCCGTACGGAGTGGCTCCGGCCGATTCGGGGGTCATCGTGAAGTTCTATCTGCATCGGAAACCATCACGTCCACCATTGGTCGGTCATCATTGTCGTCGGGTTGTATTATTGCGTTTCACGCGTTCTACAGTAGTCTGCAACTGACTGATTTTCATGGGGCTGCGCTGGAATTCCAGGACGGTCGTGAGCGCGAGGCGGCAGTCGTGGGGGATAATGCATGCCGACCAACAACTGGATCCGGTTTCTTCGAAACTACGGCCCCATCCCTACCAACGACAATATGTACGATGAGACCATCCAGCGAGCCTTGGCTCGCTTGAAGATGCAGCCCATAGAGCTGCCCGCCCAGCATCTCGCATGGCTCGTCGATAACTTCAGGTCGGACGAATGCCAATCCATCATCCTGACGGGCACGGCCGGCGACGGAAAGACCTATCACTGCCGCCGCGCCTGGCTTGAGCTCAGGGGCACGATCGAAGACTGGAACACCGGAGAGAAGATCCAACGGCTCGCCTTGGGCTCTCGGCAACTCATCGTCGTCAAAGATCTGAGCGAACTTCGGTCCGACGAGAGCAAGCCGCTGATCGAGCAGATGGCATGGGACGTCGCCGACCCCAACTCCCCAAGGGTCTATTTGATGGCGGCCAATCATGGCCAGCTTCTCGAAAAGCTGAAGAGCGCAGGCAGTGACAAGACCACGAGCGCGCTCGTCGAAGTGGTGGAAAATCTGTTGGTCGTCGGCCGCAGCGGAAATTCGTCCATCAAGCTCGATTTGAGGGACCTCAGCCGTTCTGCCGCCGCGGTCATGATCGATCAGGTCATTGATGCGGTCGCCCTGCACCCCGGCTGGGACGGCTGCTCTGATTGTCCGGCGCTGAGCAACGGATGCTGCCCGATCCGCGAGAACCGCGATCGGTTGGTCGGCAACAACGACAATGGCCTCTTCCGGCGGCGCCTCGGCAACCTAGTCGAAGCCAGCGAACAGAATGGCGGCCACTTTACCATCCGGCAGGTCCTGTCGCTCGTCACGAACATCATTCTTGGCCACCCCGACGCAAGGGACGGGCTAATGGCGTGCACCGATGTGGCGGATTTGGCGGCTGCGGGCACGGCGGAGCGGGCTAGTCCCTACCGTAACGTCTTCGGGGGTAACCTGCGGCCAAGTCGAGCGGAAAGAACCGAGCCTTTTCGCAAGCTCAATCTGTTCGGGATTGGCTCGGAGACGAGCAACAAAGTCGACAACATGCTGGTCTACGGCGCCGACGATCCGGCGCTGGTGGAAACTTACCGTACGCTGGTGCAATCGGATCAGGTCTACGGCGAGACGCCGGCCTACAAGCGGGCACAGCAGTCCTACCTCGAAGGGGACGATCCGAGCGCGGTCGTGCGTTTTCTCGGGCTACTGCGCGGACAGCGTCAGCGACTGTTCTTCACCATCTCGGACGAGCTGGCGGATACGCTAGACCTGTGGGACCTGACGGTCTTCCGGTATGCCGGGCTTTATCTCGAGACCAGTCGCGCGTTGGCCGAAAAGCGAGCGTTGCCCCGGCAGGTAATGCCCATGCTCCTGCGCGGGCTGAACCGCGTTTTCACCGGTATGCTGATCCAGAATCAAGACGAACTGGTTCTTGCAAGTTCGGGAAGCCAATCGCAATCGAGAACCAGTCCGCTTCTCGAGGAGTTCGTGTCGGTCGCTCGCCGGGGCGGCGAGGAGGTCGCGCTGCTCGGGGACGGAGCCGGCGGCATGAAGCTCGTGGTTCGGCTGGCGCGCGATGATCCGCCGGCCGTCACGCTACAGCTCTCGACGACTAGGTTTGAATTCTTGGGAAGGGTGGCTGAGGGTGCCCTGCCGACGAGTTTTTCACTCGAATGCCACGAGGACCTTCTGGCGTTCAAGGCGCGGCTTCTGAGTGCCGTCGAGCGGCGGCGCGTCCTCGATGGTGACGATCGCGGCGATGGGATCGTCCTCAAGTTCATCGACCTCAATTCCGACGGCCGCGCATCATCGCGCAGCGTTGCGGTGAGGCTCTAGCGATGGAGATTCTGAAGCGCCCCATCTCCCACGAGGATCGTACCGGACCAGCGTTCTGGGTCGACGAAGCGATCTGGGGGCATCGCCTGCACGACGAACAGACGCCCTGGCTGATCCTCCTGGAATTTCTTGGGGTACTCCGGTCGGAGCAGCTCGCCGGCCGCGCCCTGGCGGAAGCGGAATTCAACGCTCTTTCCTATCGTCCGCAGACACAATTGCGGCTGCGCAATCTCATCTTCAACAATCCCTACCTTTTGACCATTGGCGCCGAGAGGCTTTCCGACGACGCAGCCTGGGCCAAATGGCTGGAGCTGATGGAACAGAATGCCGGCGGCCTCGAAAGTCGGGACTTTAGTTACCTCCGTGGCCGCTTCGACACCTTCGACGACTTTGCCTCCGTGGTGGGGTTCTTACAGTCGTCCGCCATTGAGGGCGCCAGTAACAAGCGTTGGAGTTCGAAGTTCGTTTTCCCGTTCGGGCCCAGCGCGCTTTACGAGGATGCGGCGGTGACGTCATCCGGCGTCTCGACCGACAGGCGCTTCTTTGCTCGCACGGGCGAGGTTCTCTACTTGATGCTTTGCCGGTCCAAACGAGCCGCAGAGCTCAAGGAACGGCTGGTCGGAAAGCTGTTCGAACAGCCAACCGTGTACGATCGATTGGTGGCCGCACTGCAAGGCGAGCCTCAACTTGCGGAGCGTGACCGGCCGGGCGCTTACCTGCCCTGCTCGACCCATCCGATTTTCGATCAGCTCGCCGAGGATTGGATCGCCATTCTGGACAGCCCGATTTCGGTGTTCGACGCGCTGCCGCACATCGTGACCATTACCGGGCTTAATCTTGTTCGATACCAGCTCGACCGGGCGCGTGAACTTCTCGACTCCGTACCCATCACGATGATCTGCGAGATCGTATCGCCACGAAAAACTGTGATCCGCGACCTCGCCGCGGATTCGTTCCAGTCGAACAATGCCCTGCCCGGCCTGGCCATAGAGCACTACGTCCGCAGTGCCGAGACATCTCATGAGTGGCAGGTCGCCGTCGCGTCCGATGATGCCCTCCTCAGCGCAGCGGAGGTATTGGGGCGCCAATTCGATTGGCCGGACCCCGATGACCTGCCGACCGGGATGAGTAATCCCGCAGACCTGATCAACGAGCTTGTCGCCAGGGCAAAGACCAGGCACGGGCAGCATGTGGGTAAGGTACACTCGACCTGGGCGCGCCAGATCGGGTTGAGCTCGCGCCGGTCAAGCCGGCGGGTGCGCTATGCACCGACCGACCGGCTGCTCAAGACGCTCGTTGTGTGCTGCGTCAGGGAGCGGATGGAGTTCAAGGACTTCCTCGCCGCGCTCTACGACCGCTATGGGCTTGTGATTGGAGATCAGCAGGCGGCGAGCATCATCGGCGCCGGCAGAGCCGATCAGGAAGACTTCTCGGACAATGCGCGGCGATTGGAGGAACGGCTGATTAGCCTCGGCCTGCTCAACCGGTTGTCAGACTCGGCGGCCTACGTGGAAAACCCGTTTCGGCGCGAGGTGCGCGCATGAACGCCCTCGATCTGATTGGCACGGCTGGAGCGGCGGCACTCGAAGAGCGCCTGCAGGGCCTCGGGGCCGACAGCGGTACGGCCCGCTTCATGCTCGATCGGCTCACCGGCCCGCAGGTCGCCGCGATCGTCAGGCAGTTGGTCTCGGACGCCTCGATCCAGTCTCAGGTCAAGATAGCAGTCCCCCGTGCCCTCGTTGATGGTCAGGGTCTCCCGGAAACAGTGATCACCGATGAGAGGACTGTCGCGTGGCGCCATGCGGAGTGCGACCGTCCCGCGCTGCTCATTGCGAACACTGACGACGATCAGGGCGCCTCACTGCACGATGTGGCGCTGATCGGCGCCAAGGAGCTCAAAGAGGGCCCGGCATATTGGGTTCTTCCTGCATCCGATGGTCTGGGGCTGCCCCAAGAACATATCGATGCTTGGCAGATTGCTCTGAGGGCCTTGTCAGCCGTCGATGATTGGCCCCTGGCGCAGCTCAGCAACTACGTTGCTCTGACGCGAGATGCGATCGAGACTATGTCGCTCCCTGTCGCGGACGCACTTGGCTGGGCGTTGCCGGCACTCCAACTGCCGCGTGACACCGGATATTTCCGGTCGCAACGGCCGAAGGATCTGCAGCAGCAAGGCCGCTGGCGTCGCCTTTACGACAAACTGATCAGCGACCGCAGACCGCTGCTTTCCAAACAGCGGCCCAATCGCCAGCCGATCGAATCCGAGGAGCTGCGGGATCAGTTTGAGACCGTTCGGGACGAGATCGCCGCCGCCCTGTACCCCACAATCGAGGCGTTCGTAGACGCACCCGCCGGGTGGCGCGAGGAGACCGAAAAGCTTGCCGAGCTCGAGTGGGAACAGGACAACATCCTGCTCGTGTTTTCCGGACTGAAGCTCAAGAAGCTCAAGCTCCCGGAAGAGACGATCCAGTTTTTCGACTACGAGCGTCCCGATCGTCTGAACGAGGCAGACAAGTCCTACCTCGGCGATCTCAAGGGCAGATCCCTCAAAGAGTCGAGAGAGGACGACCGGGAGTTCTTCGAAGCCCATCGAGAGGATCTCGCAGCCAATCGACAGCTACGCGCCAAATGGGAGAAGTTCGTCTACGGCCGGCCGATCGAATGCACAGACTTCCTCGACGGCCTGGTGCGCAGTATCGAGCGGCTCTTTGCCCAGCTCGGCACGCTCAAGATGCCCCGCCGGATCGAGATCCGCTCTGCGCGCCGGACAAAGACGCAGTGGCTCGACATGAATGTCGACGTCGCGCGCGCCTTCAGCCTGAAGTACAAAGCTCTGAGGCACGTTCTCCCTGGGGCGGTGAGTTGGGATGCGCCGCATATCTTCGAGTTCGAGGCGCTGCTCGAAGCCGCAAGGAAGAGCCGAAAATTCCGCGAGAACGTTTCCACGTCGCGAGCGAACATTCAGATCAAGTTCGATCTCACCCTGACGGTGGGAAGCGGCCCTGGGGCGGAGAAGAACGTCGTTCAGTTGATCTGGCGTGGAGAGCCGAACGCCATCGGTTTGGCGTTGCCTGACGACTTGACCCGGCTTGAGAAGAACCCGTTCGGCATAGCCGAAGTGTCGCGCATGCTGGTGAGCAAGAAGGGCGCGATGCAATCCGTGTCGCTCGGCGATGTCGGGACTTTGCAGCCGTCCTTTCGCCAGGATGCGGGTTCGCTGGTCCCCCGATCGACCAATGTCGAAGACTTGGGCAAGGTGTTGCCGCGCGCTTTCAAGGCGGCGGTCGCAGGCGGTCGGGTGAGACCACCTGCCGGTGTCGACCTTGGAGAGGCATGGAGCGCCTTCGCCGCAGCTTACTCGGCCGCTATCGACGACTGGCGGTCCAATGGCATGGGCGGAACGCCGCAGCTCGGACAAGCCGACCTCTATGGAAGGCTTCTCGAGCAACTGCGTGTTTCGGCGCCCGGCGACTTGAATCGGCGGGATTTGTGGGAGCCGATCCTCAGGATCGGCACGGTGCAGATTGCCGGCTCGGCACCGGCGGCGATCGTGGCCCCCTGGCACCCGATGCGGATGGCCGCGACAGCGGTCAAGATGCGCGCCCTTGGCGGACTGGTGAATCACCTGCTTACGGCCGAGGAAGTCAACTTCGGCGATCAGCGGCTCTTTTTTGCCGATCTCAGGTCCGAGCTCGCGCACCCCTACTACCCTGAGGCAGTGCCGGGGTTCACGGGAGGCGAAGCGGTTCTCCTCACGGAAACAAGCACACTCAACGACTACAGCTTGATGGAACGACCGGTGCGCGATCCCTCGGAAGCGTCCACCGACGTCGATCCGGCGGAGGCCGCACGTGAGATTCGTGGACTGATCGGCCGCTATCTCGACCTGCAGCCGCACGAGCGGGCCAATCTCAGCATCATGCTGTACAACTGCGACGCAGCAGGCCTGCCGCTGGCGACGGTCAACGCGTTGGGCTCGGTGCACGAAGACGAGGTCCACTGCAACGTCCTCGTCCGCCATCGAGATCGCTCGAAGCTCAATAGGGTCTACACAGACCTCCTCGATCAATCAGGCAACGATCCGGACGCCATCGTCGTCAGTGAAACGTCGCTCAACTTCATGTCCAAGCTTAGAATTGGCGTGATGCTTGAGGGCAGCACCGGGCGGCGGGCGCCTGATGAGCGCAGTGTTGATGTTGCGTTCCTGCATGATGTCGTGTCGCGACAGGCGCGCGAGTCATGGTTCCCCGTTCCTCGCAACGACGAAACGGACCCTTCGATCACTGACCACGTTCCTCCCCGCTGGTCGTATCGAAGGGTGGTGAGCGAGGAACAGCTCACCGCAACAAGCTATCTGGTTTCGCCGCGTCAACCTCGGGTCGGCTGGTCCTATCTCGACGCCCTGGCGGCGGTAATCCGCAAACAGTCGCATCGCGACAACGAGCACTACCTTCCCGCCCGGCAGATCTCGCTGCAGGACCACGGCCTCGAGGCCATGTTCAAGGACGTCCACGGGCTTGCAGAGTGGGTCGCCACGTATGACGACCTTCTCGATAAGAGGCAGCTGGCGGCGCAAGGCATAAAGGTCATTCGATATCGGCGCGAGCGGACGCACGGCCGAAACATGGTCGTGTCCTCGACCTCCGACCTCCGCGTCCTGCCGGTGCTCGTCCGTCGCCGTCTCGATCAGTTGAGCCTGGGGCTGAGCGACGACCGTCTCGCCGCGCTCGCCGACCGAATGATCGCGGATGCGACAGCGATCTCCGGGGATGTGATATTGCGTGCGGCCAAGCGTGGCGTATCGGCCGGCGAGTTGATTGGCCTGGTTCTTAGTCGCGCCCTTGTCGCCGAGGAGTTTCAGAAGCGCCCCGCATCGTGGTTCCTCCTCGATGACTATGCCCAATGGCTGGGTCAGCGAGAGGAAGGGATCGCAGACATTCTCGCGCTGAGCGTCGATCCGGGCCCTGATGGACAACCCAGGCTCCGCGCCGTTGTGACGGAAGCGAAGTATGTCGAAGTCAGTGGCCTTGCCGAAGCGAAACGCCATTCTAGCCAACAGTTGCGACAGACGACGCGTCGGATCGAGGATGCTCTGTTTGGCGATCCGGGACGGCTCGACCGTGACCTCTGGCTTTCTCGTCTTGCGGACATCCTTCTAGATGAGCCGTCGGCGCTGACCTCCAGTTTTTCGCTCGAGGAGGTGAGGAACGGCATCCGCAACGGCACGGTAGAGATTGACCTCAAAGGCTATTCCCACGTCTTTGTATCTGGTCCCGCCGATGCAGGAGGCTCCTCCGGCGATCAGGACGAAGTGACCGAGGTTCGGGGCCTGCAGGAGATCTACACGCGAGAGGGCCTGCGGCAGCTGATCAAGGCCTATGAGGCGGGCGATCCATTGATGCCGATCAGGAGCGCGTTGGGGGATCGCAGGCCGTGGGAGAAATCTGAGTTTCGGGTGCCGGCACCCCGCGTTCGCTGGACCGCGAAGAACGGTCTGGCGACTGATCCCGGCACGGAGCCGGACGGCAGCCCGCCGAGCCCTCCACCAACAACGCCGTCTCCGTCTTCCGTAGCGCCGCAAGGCGGAGCCGACACAGCATCCGTTGCAGACACGGACGTCGGCGACGCTGCCCCACGTCAGGCGGGCGAACACAGCGCGCTCGACCAGGAGGAGCAGCAAGCGTCGGGACCTGTGTCAGAGAACGGCGAGAGTTTTCTCGGCATGGTGTCCAGACGGGCGGGACAGGTGCAATCGGCCGGCGAGGACGATCAATGGCTCGAGGCAACGGCCGGCCGGCTGCGTACTGCGCTCATGGGCTACAATCTGCAGGCCAAGATCGCGGGCATGCGGTTGACGCCAAACGCCGCCTTGGTGCGATTTGTCGGCAGCGACCGCCTGCGCGTCGAAGACATCGAGGCAAAGCAGTCGGCCCTCTTGACAACGCATGGCCTGAGGGTGATCTCGATCTCGCCGCTGCCCGGCGAGATCGTGGTAGGCGTGGCGAGAGCAAAGCGGCAGATCGTTTCGATGTGGGACCTTTGGGCCCGCCGGGCGCTAAACCGCAACGCAGCCGGTCTCAACACGAGTTTCCTGCTCGGTCTGCGCGAGCTCGACGGTGAGATTCTCTATCTCAATCTGGGCGGGTCCTTTGCCGGGGAGTCGCAGCATGATCCGCACACGCTGATTGCCGGCGCTACCGGTAGCGGCAAATCGGTGCTCATTCAGGCGCTGATCCTCGACATTGCCGCCACCAATCCCAGCACCTTGGTCCACATTCACTTGATCGATCCGAAGATGGGTGTCGATTACTCCGCCATCGAGCGGCTGCCGCATGTGAAGGGTGGGATCATCATTGATCAGGCGGCCGCGATCGAGATGATGGAGGGGCTCGTCGTCGAGATGGACCGGCGGTACGAGCTCTTCAGGGAGAACGGAGCTCGCGACATCCGATCGTTCAACATCAAGGCCGCGCCAGGCGCTCGGCTGCCGATGAAGTTCCTCGTCCATGACGAGTTCGCCGAATGGATGCTGACCGAGGATTACAAGGGTGCCGTCACCTCGATTGTCTCGAGACTCGGGGTAAAGGCGCGAGCCGCAGGTATCCACTTGGTGTTTGCGGCCCAACGACCGGATGCCGGGGTTATGCCTGTTCAACTGCGTGACAACCTCGGGAATCGACTGATCCTCAAGGTCGCGAGCGTTGGGACCTCAGAGATCGCCCTGGGGACGAAGGGCGCCGAAAACCTGCTCGGACTCGGACACTTGGCCGCACGGCTGAGCGGCGAGGCTTCGACCGTCTTCGCGCAGGCACCCTTCCTGTCTGACGAGGACATCGAAGACGTCGTGTCGGCGATCGCTGCTCAAGACGGTTGAGCTGGCAAAGCCGGCGGCACCGGAGGACTGAACAGGAGGACAAGTGCATAGATGACGCCGGCGCACGACATCGCGGCCGCGACCCACAACAGGAACTGGATGATCTTCACCGTTGAGGGGGGCCATTTCTGGTCCTTGTTCTTGAGCGAGACGGCATAGTCGCCGTCGAGCTTGTTCAAATTGGTGATGTAGAGGCTGAAGGCCGTGCTGAAGCGACCCATGATGAAAACGCTGGCCACACTCACGATGGCCGCGAATAGGAATATCCCGACGGCGATAAGGCGGTCGGCCTTAAGCTGGGATGCCGCGAAGAACCACAAGCCGCCGATCGCCACTGAAAACAGCGGCGGAATCTTGTAGAGGATGTCGTTCATCGCCCGGAAGTGAGCGTATTGCTCTTTATAGATTTCGTTGACGCTGACGTCTTTGCCGTCGGGCATGGTATGCGCATCTCCTATTCGGCCGGTACTATATCAGTAAATCGCCAGTGCCTCGACCGTGGGGCCGAGTTCGAATTTCCGCCGTTCCGGATTAGGTTGAGCTTGATCCGACCACAGAGTCACATGCCCTATGCCGATTTATCTCGATGGCCACTCGACAACACCGCTGGCGCCAGAAGCCATGGAAGCGATGGCGCCGTGGTGGCATGCTCAGGTCGGCAATCCCCACTCGCCTCATCTGAGTGGCATGTTGGCCTCGCAGGCCGTCGAGAATGCGCGCTCGGAACTCGCTTCTCTCATCGGCTCTGATCCACAGGAACTCGTCTTCACGTCCGGGGCGACCGAGGCGAACAATATCGCGATAAGGGGTGCCGCCCTCGCCGCGCTCGAGGGTCGCATTGGCCGGCGTGACATCGTCGTATCGGCGATTGAGCACAAGAGCGTGCTGTCCTCCGCGAGTTCGCTGCGGAGTGCCGGCTTCCGCGTCATTCAGGCGCCCGTCGACGTGAACGGCGTCGTCGATGTTCAGGAACTCGAGCGGTTGGTCGGCGCCGAAACGCTCTTGGTTTCGGTGATGGCGGTCAACAACGAAGTGGGCTCAATCCAACCACTCGGCGACGTCGTTCGTATTGCTCGCGCAGCGGGGGCGCTCGTCCATGTCGACGCCGCACAGGGGCTCGGGAAGCTTCCCTTGCACTGCGCGGATTTCGATCTTGTCAGCCTGTCCTCGCACAAGATGTACGGCCCGATGGGCATCGGCGCGCTGTTCATATCATCTGCAGCTCAGCTTAGGCCGTTGCCGGTATTGTTCGGCGGCGGTCAGGAGGGCGGGATCCGTCCTGGAACCGTGCCCACGCCGCTCGTGGTCGGGTTTGGCGCCGCGGCCAAGGTCTCCAGGAAGCAGCTCGCTGCTGATGCCGCCCATGCTGACGCCCTGTCGGCACTGTTCCTCGAGGAGTTGCGCAGTCGGCAAGTTCAATTTCTCGAAAATGTACCGGGGCCACAGCGGGTGCCGGGCAGCTTAAGCCTGAGATTCCCGGGCAATGATGCCATGTCGATAATTGCAAGAGCCGGGGACCGGATTGCGATTTCTGAAGGATCAGCTTGCACGAGTGGCCAGATTACTGCCTCTCATGTGCTTCTCGCGATGGGATTCACTCACCCAGAGGCTGCAGAAACTGTCCGTTTGTATTTCTCGCGCTATAATACCGACACGGACGCGACCGACGCGGCTGCCGTGCTATCGCAAATAGTCGGCCGCTAGGCATTGCCGCTGGCGGACGTCTCCAGTAGCATCCGTTCCCATGTTGAATGACCTTTACGATCCGGCCACCGCGATTCGCGTTTCGGGCCATGAGACCTTTTCGCTTCGGCTTCTATGGCTGAAGAAGGCGTTCGACCATGCATCCGGCCCGGACGGGGTCGATCGTAGAACATTTCAGGAACAGAGCGCAATCGCCACGTTCGGCGTCGGCAAGAACATGGCGCTCTCGATGCGTCATTGGGCTTTGGCGACCAGGGTCCTCGAGGACGGCCCTACCCATCTGCGGGCCACCGGTCTGGGTCGGCTGATCTTCACGGACGGCACCGGGCTCGATCCATACCTCGAGCATCCGTCTACCCTATGGTTGATGCATGCTCATCTCGTGAGTGAGCCCCACGCGGCAACGACGTTCTACTACGCCTTCAACCTGCTCAATCAGATTGCCTTTACCAGGGATGATCTGGTGAAAGCCATGGCGGCCATCGTTGAAGCGCGCGCAACCGCGAGGGCAACGGCGGAGACTTTGAAGCGCGACGTCGAAGTGTTCGTGCGCAGCTATGCGCCGCGTCACTCCGATGCAGGGGAAGACGCGGCAGAGCCGCTCCTCGTCGAGCTCGGCCTCCTGCGCGAGCACCGGTCCACCGGTCAGCTCGAATTCGTGCGTGGGCAGAAGCCCTCGCTTGAAGACAGCATATTTGCGCTCGTGTTGAAGCAGTTTTGGGAGCGTCATCACGCGCTGTCGCCCACCATTTCGGTCGAGCAGGCACAGTACGACCCGGGCTCTCCCGGGCGCGTCTTCAAACTGGACGAGGATAGCTTGGTCGCGCGCTTGATGGGCATCGGGGACGCAACCGGCGGCAAAATGGTCTGGACCGACACCGCCGGCCTTCGTCAGGTTGCCCTCAATGGCCGTCTGGAGGAGATCGACGAGTTCGGCTTGGTCAAGGCGGGTTACCGCGCGCGGAGGGCCGCATGACCAAGCTCGCCGACATCGTCAAGGTCGAACGCCGGTTCGCGCTGTCCGCGAGGATCGACACCGACCTCAACGGCACGCCGCCGCTCACGGGATACGTGTTGCAGGCGAGCGTGCGCAAGTCGCTCGTCGCCATGCTGGCCGGGATCGCAGAGGGCTCGCAATTTGCCTTCACCTGGACCGGCCCTTACGGCGGCGGCAAGTCCTGTGCCGCACTGCTTGTTGCCAATCTTGTAGCCGGCAACAAGAAGCAGCGCGCGCTCGCCGAGGGAATAGTCGGACCGGAGTTGGCGGAGCAGTTTTCGTCGGCTTTCCCCGGGCGCGGCCGCGCGTGGGACGTGCTTGCCCTGACCGGTCGACGCACAAGTTTGGCGGGCGCGTTGGCGAACGCGGCCGCAGAACAATTTCAGTGGCCTCAAGCGAAACTGGATGCGACCGGCGATGAACGGACGCTTATCGACGAACTGGAAACGCGTGCCCGTCAAAAGGGGGGGCTGCTCATTGTTATCGACGAGCTCGGCAAGTTCCTCGAGCACGCGACGAGTTCTGCCGGTGACGTACACATTTTGCAGGATCTCGCTGAGCGGGCCGCACGCTCCGACGGCCGGCTGGTCATTGTCGGCATCCTGCATCAGTCTTTTGAGCAATATGCCAATCGCCTGAGCCGCACGGGTCGGAATGAATGGGCGAAGGTTCAGGGCCGCTATCAGAACGTGCCCTTCGTTGCGCAAGCCGACGAGGTTGCGGCGCTCATCGCTCGCGCTATTGGCAGCGATCACGCGCCGGCAAGCGCGAAAGCGATCGCTGGGCTGGCGGCAGAAGCGATCTCGCACCGTCGGCCGGTCGATGTCGCAGGACTCACAGAGACTCTTACTCAGACGTGGCCACTGCATCCGGTCTCGGCGCTCTTGCTGGGGCCGGTCTCCCGCCAACGGTTCGCGCAAAACGAGCGGAGCGTTTTCGGATTTCTATCATCCTCTGAACCGAACGGATTTCAGGCGCATCTGGCGCGGACCGAGGTCAGCGGAAACGCCTGGTATGGGCCGGATCAACTTTGGGACTATCTGGTCGCCAATTTCGGCAGCGCCCTATCGGTTGGTCCGGAAAGCAATCGGATGACGCTTGCCATGGAGGCGGTGGAGAAAGCAGCGCTCTACGGCCCGCTGGCTGCCAAGCTCGCTAAAGCCGCCGCGGTCGTCGAGCTGTTCAGGAACGGCTCCGGACTCGCGGTTGCCGACGACATCCTCTCCCTTTGCGCACCTGAAGCAAAAAAGGCCGAAGTCACCGCCGCTATAAACGAACTCGTCAACCGGGCGATCCTCATTCGGCAGCCGCGGCTTGGTGGATATGCTCTCTTCGCCGGCAGCGATTTTGACCTAGATGAGGCGATCTCCAAGGCGGCGCTGAAGCTCGACGCGGATGCGCTCGCCGACTTGCCGTCGCGGCTGGGCGTCGGGCCGATCGCCGCCAAGAGCCACTACTTCGCGACCGGCGCGTTGCGCACCTTCGACGTCGTCATTCAGTTCGCCGACGAGAGCCCGCAAAGCCCGGCCGCATGGGCGAAGCGAACCGCGGCCTCGCTGGCCAAGACGAAACGCCGGGCAGCAGGTCTACTCATCATGTTGCTCCCAGATGCGCGGAGCTTCGAGGCGCCGGTAAAGGTCGCGGCAAGGCAGCTCAGCATCGAATTGGAGAATCTTGGAATCCTGGCCGGCGTGGCAGCGAGCGAGCAGGTCTATCTGCTGAGGGATCACGCGACGGACCTCTATGCCCTAGATCGCATCGAAGAGACGCATCCGCAGCTCGAGGGCGATCGTATCGCCCGCCGAGAGCTGTCGGCGCGCAAAGCGTTGATCGCCGAGATCGTGCGAAGCGACTTGCTGAAAGCCTTCTCGTCGGCACGCTGGTGGGCATTCGGTGACAGCGCCAAAGATGCGGACGGCAAGAAACTCGATGGCAGGGAATTGACCGTCCTGGCGTCAGCACTGTCGACGGCCGCTTTCAGCGACGCGCCTGTCATCCAATCGGAGTTGCTCTACAGGGACAAGCCCTCGACCGCGGCTATGGCCGGGCTGCGAACGTTGATGCATGCGATGGTTTCGAAGGCGGACGTCGCAGATCTTGGAATCGAGAACTACCCGGTCGAGCGCGGACTATATCTCACGATCGTTCGGCCGTTGGGCCTTCATAGACAGGACGACAAAGGGGTATGGCGCTTCGCCGATCCTGCAGACGACAAGGCAGGCAGGAAGCTGAAGCCTGCTTGGACTGTCCTCGGCGAGAAGCGGGTGAACCTGGCCGAACTCTTCGACACATGGGCCGCTCGGCCGTACGGCATCAAGCGAGGCGTGATGCCGGTGTTGGTGTTGTCCTATCTGCTAGCGCACCGCAACGCAGTGGCGGTCTATGTCGACGGCGTTTTCCAACCCGTCATCGACGATATCGTGGTCGACCGAATTCTCCAGGACCCCGCCGCTATCGAGTTCCGCCGCATCTCGCGCTCCAAGCGCGACGAAGCCTTCGTCCAACAGCTCGCCGCCCTTCTTTCAACCAACACAAACCTCGTTGAAGCCAAGGCACTCCCGGTCGCATCGGCACTGTATCAGCGCTTTCACGCTCTTCCGCTGTGGGCGCAACGCACCCAGACGCTGCCCGAGAAGGTTCGCAAGGTCAGGGACATCGTTCTGAAGGCCAGCGATCCGGAGGCGCTGCTGTTTTCGGATCTTGCCTCCGCGCTCGAGGGCGAGCCCGATCCCGGCGTGAGCGTCGTCGCTGCTCTCAACAAGGCCGAGTACGCGTATCCGAAAATGCTGGAGGGCCTCCGCAAGAGCCTCGCTGAGCATCTGGGGGTCGACGCAAAGACATTTGAGGGCATCGGACCGCGCTCCTCCACGGCGTCAGGCGTGTCGGCGGAGCTGCGGGTGGATGCGTTTATCATGCGTGCCGGCGCGTTCGAAGGAAGTGACGGCGACATCGAGGGATTGGCGAGCCTGCTGGTCCATAAGCCGCCGCGCAACTGGTCCGACCGCGAGCAAGAACAGGCCATGTTCGAACTTGCCAAACTCTGTTTGCGCTTTCGCGAGGCAGAGACATTTGCTGCGGTTCGGGGCCGGTCTCCCACCTCACAGGCCATATCCGTGATGGTTGGATTGGACCCCAAGGAGAAACCGCTCTTCCACGCCTTCCAGGTGTCGAAGCAGGAGCTGGCGGCAGCGGACAAAGCGGCCGACGACTTGATGGCGCAGCTTCGGGGAAAGGGGATGAGGCCGGCGGTCGAGCTCGCGGCTCTCGCCCGCATTGTAGAACGCCTTTCTGAGGGTGAAGGGATGGGGCCAGCATGATGGCGGTGCGTGAGCGTCATATCCTTGGAATTTCGGGCGGCCGAGATAGCGCCGCTCTTGCCGTCCATATGCGGCAGACGCGACCGGAGCTCGATCTCGAATATTTCTTTACCGACACCGGCAAGGAGTTGGCCGAGGTTTATTCGTTCCTCGACAAGCTCGAGGGGTTCTTGGGCAAGCCCATCACCAGGCTCAATCCGGACCGCGATTTTGACTTCTGGCTCAAGGAATATAACCACTTCCTGCCCTCGCCAAAGACGCGCTGGTGCACCCGGCAGCTGAAGCTCCGCCCACTCGAACACTGGCTGCGCGACGACCTCGACGCTGGGGTGATCGTGCATTCCTACGTGGCCATCCGGGCCGACGAACCCAGCCGGGAGGGCTATCAGGCGACGCATGGCAACATGCAGGTCCACTTCCCTTTGCGCGAGGATGGCATCAATCGGGCTGGCGTAATCGAGACGCTCGAGAGCGCCGGCTTGGGCGAGCCCGAATACTATCGTTGGCGGACTCGGTCCGGCTGCACCTTCTGTTTCTTCCAGCAGAAGATCGAGTGGGTGCGCCTGATGCGAGAGCACCCCGAAGCGTTCGAAGAGGCGAAGGGCTACGAAAAGACTGCCCGCGACCATGGCTCGCCGTTTACGTGGAGCCAGGGCGAAGGGTTGGACGAGCTCAGCGCCCCGGCACGCGTTGACGAGATCGAGCGCGAGTTCGAGCAACGCCGTGCCAGGCTTTTGGCTCGGCGCCGCGTGAACCCGCTCGCGGGCAATCTGGTGCCTACGATCGATGACGTCTACGGGATCGACGAGTCTGCCGCAGGATGTGTGGTCTGCCACAAGTGACAGCAGAAGGGCCGGTGTCGCTTGTGGAAGCTGCTGGCGCCAACCAAACGGTGAAAGGTGAAGGGGGCCGCCGATCCATAAGCCATGACTGACCCGAAGAGAGTTCATCAGTCAATGGCAAATGCAGAGCGCCTAGGCGAGACCGCTCTATTCGTGCCTGCCCGTGGCGGGCTTATGAGCTCGGTGGCAGGGACTACGAAGATGCAATAACCCACAGGCTGCGGCAGGCAGTGACGGCCTGCGAGGAAGCATGGAAGGTCTCAGAGAGCTGGCTACACTTGTCGTAAAGTCGCCGACAAGGGTCCAGTAGCAACGCTCTCAGATTGCGCATTGGCCAAGAAATGGCGGAGTTCACCGGTGAATACATCGTCATCGAGTTCTCTGGCAGTTTCCAACCACACGTGGTCGCTGCTGCCAGAGCGCGACTAGAGGCCTTCGGGGTCGCCCTGCCACAGAACGATGAAGGCGCAGGGCGGGCGTTGGCGGCGACGGATCAACCTATGCCCAACTTTCTGCCTACGTGGCCGATGAGAGCATGCCTCCTTGGATCGCTCAATACGATGAAGTGGATTCTGCCCTCACCCGGTGCGTAGTCGGCATGGTCGCTGAAAACACGCTCAATCAGATTTGCATCGTTGAAGCGGGCTAAGTTCTGGCGCGTGCGGCTCTCAGGGCGGACGTTGAATGGGAAGATGGGATAGCCCGTATTTGCGCCGAGCCACATGCCCACAGCGGTGTTGATTCCCGATAGCCTCTCGACGATGGCCGGCAATTGCGGATCCCCGTTTAGCAAATTCTCAATTTGCGCGCGGGTACGGGGTATGAACTCAAGATTAGGGAACAACTCCTCACGGCGGCTCCACAGCACGACCCCCGACTCCACGTCGGGCCCCGCTACTAACCATTGTGCATGATGATCTACATGGTGAGGTTCGCTGGCATTTCGAGCGATGACTGCGTCTGTGACTAGGTCGCCCTCAGCTGTTAACTTGATCCGGTGCAGGCCAACCTCAAGTGCGCTCCACGCCGCGTGCGAAGGCAAGCTCACCGCAAGTCCGTTAAGCTGATGAGCGAGTCCGAGCGCCACGGCAACAGTTCCAGGGGATGCCTCTGCGTTGGCTGGCATCTGGTACTCGACGTCGTCCGCACCTCCTAGTTCACCGATGACTGCAGAAAACGGAGCGCGGTCCATCACCGTTTTGAGGTAGATGCTCTCTTCGACGCAACCATGCAGATTCCGCAAGATGGGGAGAGGCCAATCGAGACCAAAGGACATCTGGGCGAGTGGAATCTCCATGTTCAGTATCATTCGCCTGTCTAGCGACGAGGCACGGCGCATCACTGCGCAGAAGTTCTTCAGCCTGGCCACAGCCTCATTCGCAGAGCATTGTTCCAACGGCGTCGAGAGTTCGTTCATGAACAGCTGAAGCACGGGGAACCTCAGGACAAAAGTAGATCCAGGCTCCGCTCCCATTGGTCGAAGAACCCGTTAGGCCAATAGGATAGGCGTCCGTCTGATGCGATCGTAGGGGTTTCGTATTTCCCAGGTTCTCCGGGTTGCTTCGAGAAAAAGTGTAACGCCGTTCGCGACGGCTCCAGCTGACCTTGCTTGACGGTGAGTCGGATACCATTGAGCACGTGATCGCTGTGTGTCTCCATAATGACTTGCACGCCGATGGCGGCAGTGAGTGCGAGAAGCCGGCCCATCGCTGCCTGCCCCAGCGGGTGCAACTGCGCCTCGGGATTCTCCACAACCACTAGAGTACCCGGCTCTGCTGCAAGGCAACCAACAAGGATTGGCAGGGCATGTGTGAGGCCAAAGCCCACGTTAGTGGGACGGAGGGGATCGCCGTACGCCGCTTTCTCGCCACGAAAGGAGTACGCAAGTCGAACTAAATCAGTCATTGGCACGCCGACGGGCTCCACGCGCACACCCGGACTGAAGTGCTGCATCCATGCGTTGACTTGTGCGAGAAGGCTCGCGCCTGAATCGCCGGAGGAGATCCGGAGGGAAGGCGCGACAATCCGGTCGGCCCCAAATTTGAGGAGGAAGTGGGCGGTGTATTCCCCCCGCGGTCCAAGAGACCGATCGTGCACGACGCTATGTTGCGACATCGGAAACGTGACACTTGGCGTGATCCGATCCGCTCGGAGAAACTGAAACCCCCTACCAAACAGGTTGTGGCGATCGAGGAGTGGTTTTTGCGCGAAATGGTGGCACAAAAGAACGTCCGCATCCGCCTCTGCTCTCGCCTTCCACTCCAGACTCTCGACGGCGCTTGAAGTAGAAAATTCGCACCAGATGCCTATCTCGGGATCGGCGAACGATTGATGTAACGCGTCTCGTCCCGTCCCTATTGAGACAAGATGTCCGTTGAGGTCCAACTCCCCTCTTGTAAGGTCCTCCGAATCATAGGATTGGCGGAGAAGACCGAGCGACTGCAAGACCGAGCTCTTGCCGCTACCGTTAAGACCTGACAACAACGTCAACGAGCCAATTGGTAGTTCCAGCTCCGCAAACGCTTTGAAATTCTTGAGGCCCAAATTTCTAAGCATGAGCGTCCAACTCGCCCCGGAGAAGTTGAGCCACGCGAGCGAACCGGAATTGTACTTTGCTTGGGTCGCCGGTGCCTTGAGATATGGCCGATTCGAACGCTCTGTCAGCGCAGAGCGTCATGAATGCTACCTTGAGCTTGTCGCGCCGGTCGACGAGTCGCTGGATGCTCTTCGCGTCCAAGATCGCAAGATTAACTGAAAGCGCTTCGAACAAGGCCTTGTTGATGGGAAACCGTCCGTCATCGGGGGAAACCCGCTTTCGGAAGGCGTCGTTCTCGAACAGTGCGTACGCGCCCTGCATAGCCCGTTGAAATGCGTCCCTCGCCTGCGCCAAGTCCTCTGCGGTCGACGCGTTCACTGCCTTCATCGCCTTGATAAGGAACAGATCCATCTCCGACTGTCGGTATGCCGATACCCCCAATACGAAAAAGGCGAGAAACCGGAGAACGAGTTCACGATCGTCCATCCTAATTGGATTGATGCTGCTGTCAGTGGCGATCAAGAAGTCGGGGGACCGGGCCCAGTCTTCCAAGATCCGACGAGCCGGACCGGGCGTAATGGCATGCCTCAATTCCTGGGGTGAAAGAGGGACGCCCCCGGTGTTGATGCGCGCGAACACATTGAACTTCACCTCAGGCGGCGTTCCCTTGCGGATCAGGTGGATGACGAGTTCGGTTTCCCTAAGGCGCATCTTGAGGCGATCACTAAGGTCCCCAAACGCCATACCCTCGTATGCATCCAGATACTCAAGTCCCGACAACAGCAGTGGCGGACGGGCGATGATATCAGGCTGGATGAATTGGGCGATCGTAGAAAGCCGCTGAATGCCGTCCACGATCTCCCAGGACTCGTCATCGTCCTCTGCGGCGTAGAGCACAGGCAACGGAATGCGCAAGAGCAAGGATTCGATCAACCTGCTCTTTCGACGGTCATCCCAGATGCCCCACCGCCTCTGAAAATCCGGCTGGAGGTCTATCATCTTGCTTCGTGATCGCGACAGCAGAAGATCCACTGTCATGTTTTTCGTCACGACGTCGATCGTCTCGGGGTCGAACGGCTCGGCAATGATGCCGCTATCTAGCGCGGAGGCGTCGTCCTTCTCGACACCCACACCCTTGTGGAAGAAGTCAAGTTGCTCGACAGCAGCTACCTCTGGCGATGGGTCGACCGGCCATTTGGCCGGTTGTAGCGCGGCCGCCGGATCTGCGAGCTGTCTGGAGAACGACCTAGACGTAGTATCATCCATCGCCAACATACTGATCATGTCGTCGCGTAGAACCTGCCGGAGCGCGGCGGATTTCCAGCTTTCAGTCAAGAACTCATTGATGGCTAGCCGGTCGAATTTCGGAAATAGGGCGGCCCTCGATCCAGGCTTGCCCTCGGTTCCAAAATCCTCTCGCGTTACGGCCCTCGTGCCGGAAAAGAACGTCCACAGGCCGTCGTTGCTCAGGTGCCATAAAGGTCGCCAACCTTCATCCGCCCGTTCCGGATAGCTCAGACCGACATAGTCCCTAAACTTCAACGCGATCGCGTGCGCATCGAGATCCGCGGGGTTTAATCTTCCCTCATTCGCAAGGTCGATCGCAGCGATTAGGCACACCGGCTTGAAAAACCTTGCGCCAGGGGAGCGCCTCCGCCGTATGGACGAGACCAGAGATTTCCAAGGATTGTCCGCGATGGTGCTCATTAGTAGGTTCACCTAGTCTCTTCGCATCGGCAACAGGTCGGCAATTTTCAAGACGTGTAGCAGTCTCGCAGTCTGTCAGGAACGGCAAGGGAGGAGCATTGCTGGCGACTCCCTTTTCCTTTTAGGCGGCATTGTACTGCCGATTGACGAACAGGAAGGGCCGGATTTCGGTCGCGCCTGTCCCCTGGACTCTCCTGTGTCTGGAGAGTCCATGGGCTTGTTAAGGCCCTAGCTCTGGCCCAGGGACACCAAGAACTCGGTAAGTTCGGCGTATTGGTTCGCACTGCTGATGGGCACGATTTGGACCTTCAAGTCCTTAAACCATCGGTCCTGTTCGACTGTGGTCAAATGCTCCTTGGCCATCACCGCATAGTGGCTGGGCCCCGAATCCTGAGGGTAGGCGTCCGCGATGTAGTTCAGGAGCAATCTCGTCTCTGGGTCGTTCATTGACGCCCCCACGAACACCATGGAAAACATCGTGAACATTCCCGTCAGCAAATGCTGGTACGCCCTTTTTCTGTAGAGGACTTCTCTGTAGTCGCGCTCAGTCAATATGATCCCGTTGCCCGCCCGCTGAGCGTCGCCATGGGCTTTGAGGATGAAGAATTCTTGCGAGAAAAGTCGGCGCTGAAGCTCACCTTCGTCCTGGTAGGTCAACACCGAGACGTCATCGTCCACTTCAGCGCGATAGGCGCGCTCAATTATGGTGTCGTAATTCGTGGTGATGATGAACGGCAGCTTGTCTAGCCTTACCAATGCTTCGTGCAGCGGCGTTGGCTTGGGCTTCGGAGCCTTGAACGTATCCTCCACGACCTTGGCAAAATAGCTGCCAAGATCTTCCTTCAAACCGGACGCTATCATGAGGTATTTGCTTGGGTCCGAGACGAGCGAACGGTATTCGCGAGCCTTATCAGTCGCCACAACGTTCTGCTTCTCTGCCACCGCCACCATGGCCTCGAGGAACTGCGGCCAAGTTGGAAGCCCTGCCCCAACGGACGCACCGGCGCCGACTAAGATTGCCGCTTTCTTCCCGCGATAAGTCGCCCGAAGATTGTCGGGGATGCTATTTGCGTCGAATGCCATCACGACCTCGCGTCGATGTCAGGGCAGAACGCTCGAAGAGCCTCATTGCGGATCCGCAGGCTCTCCTTGGTCCCGGCTTGAGTTCGAAACGCTTCGATATAGTTGTACAGGTGCCGGTCGAGCGTCGGTTGCGCACTATCGCGTCGCAAAAGGACATCCGGCTGAGCATTGTGCATACGGCGCCTCGCCTCGAACGACTCGTATGCCTGAGCCAACTTTACGGGATCCACTGCAGCTCCTGCCCGGTGACGTTGCGATACCAGCAAGGACAGATCCACGAATATCCACTTCTGAGTTATCCGATAGCCGAATTGCTGGTTCACCTCATCCAGCACGTTGAGCACGGCACCTGCGCGGGATGCCAACTCGAGGATCGAGTCGGTGTTGGTCACCTCCATCACCATGCGTTTCAAGTCGGGAGCCTTGAGATCTCGATCGGTCCCATACTGCAGCACCGCAAACAGATGAGTGATGTAGTCCAGATGCTTCGACCTAGCTGAAGAAATGCGGCAATGGCCAAAAAACTCGTGAGACTCTGCGATCGATGCCATGATGCGATTAAGGGGGTGCAGCATTGCATTTCGCAGCTCGGCAGGATTTAGCGGAACGCCCATTTGTAGCCGTGCGAACAATGCAGCGATGTCATCGTTCGTGCCTGTTGCTATTTCCGCGACGCTGACTTCGAAGGTGTCGAAACGGTCTTTCAGATCTTGATGGAGCTGACCGTATCTCAGCCCGGCTATCGAGTGACCGTTCACTGGAGCGAGCGGTTCGCTGTATTCGAGCGGAAGATTTCCAGAACGAAATTCCCACAGCGCGCGCAGTCGCTGTTGACCATCCACCGCGTCGTGAGAAAACACCGCGTCACCGTCGCGAACGCGCAGGTAGACCTTTGGTATGTCCATGCCCCTTAAGATGGAATCAATCAAAAGGACTTGGCGAGGAGGTTTCCAAGCTGGACCTCGTTGCCATTGCGGATTGAGGTTGATGTTCTCACGCTCGCTGAACAGTCGATCGACGGTCCAGGTGCCCTGGTTGATTTGCAAATCTGACGCCCCCCATACGCGCTTTGTCAAAATTCTAAGTCTGCCGCGTTCCAAGCGGCAAAGCTGCGCTTGTTAACTTCTAATCGTCATTAGGTCGACCGTGTAAGTATGCACACTTCCAAAGATGCTAACCACTGGTTGCCTTGAACCACTCTGCGTTACTAATTTTTCCCGCGGCGTAAAGATAATTGGCCTCTAACCGGCGGCGTGCCTCTTCTTCCGAGGGCGCCGAAACTGCGTCGACACGGACCTTGCGTGCCATTTCGGTTTGCGGCATCGCTCGGACTGTGAAGCCCTCATCGCCCCTCAGTTGTGGTGTTAGAACGACAATCTCATAGTCCTCAAAGCGCGGAAAATCGGGATCGTGCGGACAGGGCCGATCGACTGAACCGCCCCAGCGTCGGAAACCGCAATCGAAAACTTCGACGACGTCCCAGTGCTTCTGCTCATCGTCCACGGGGGCATCTGCGCGGGTGGACAGAGCTGCACCGCAATAGGGACACCGGTACTCTTCTAGCTCAGCTTCGAGGCTTTCAATCTCTGCCTGTAGTTCGACAATCGCAGTACCACTCGCCCGCCGCTCCAGCTCGGCTCGAGGATGAGCGGCATAAAGATCTGGGCGGACCGTCCGTAGGATGCGTATCGCCGCCTCCATGGCGTCGACCTGGCTGGTGTCAACCGCAAGCTTGTCGGCCAAAGAGGGGCTGAAGTCGGACACCTGCTTCTTGGTGACGCCGTGCCACACGGGGATGATACGGACATCCTGATCGACCTCGCGACTGACGAGGCTCCGAAGCTCATGTTGCGTCCAGTTTCTGGAAAGGAAAGCCGGGCTGACGGCAACGATGCCAAACTTCGAATTGGCGATCCCCCGATCGATCTTTTGGGAGATGCTGTCGCCAAGCTCCAAAGAAAACTCGTCGTACCATACGGCTACGCCCAACGCCCGCAGCGCCTCGGCAAGAGGGCGAACGAAGCCGTCTTTGTCCGGCGAGGCATGACTGATGAATACGTCGAACGTGTCACTCATGGCGTTTCCCCTAGCTACAAGACTCCCCACGCTCGATAGCGGCCACGCCCGGTCAGTTCGCGCACACCGAGTTCACCGATGAGATTGAGAGCGCCGCGCGGGGTGACCTTGGCGGCCTTGGCGATCATCGGCGCCGAGACGATCGGCCGCGACAAAACGAGGTCGATGGCGGTCGGCAGGTTGCTGGATGAGCGCCGGCCGTTCAGACGGCGTGTCATCAGCTCGCGTGCCTGCGTCAGTCGAGCCACCTCCTTCATGCCACTCTCGCCTGAGGCCGACAACGCGTCGAGGAACGCCAGAATACGGGTCAGACGGTTTCCAGATCGCCGGCGTTCCCTCGGCACGGCCTTCAGCCCGACATTGAAGCCGAAGAGATGCGACGCCACCTTGCCCCGGCTCCGCAGGTAGGCGCTAACGAACTGGCCGCCGAGCCAGTGCTGCCGCTGCATGGGTTCTAGAGATTCCCAGGCATCCCAGATCAGCGCCGCCGCCAGCGTTGGAGGCAGGTCCGCCACGTCAGCTAGAACGCGCTTCCATTGCGTGACGCGGTCCGCCTCGTCCCAGTCGGAATCGCGAACTACAAGGTCACCGACCACGAGCGCCGAACGACCCGCCCCTTTCGGGTCGGCAACACGATCGATGAGGCGTTGCGACTGTTCGAGGAGCGCATCGACATTGGCGAGTTCCTGAGCCAGCGGGTCGTCCACACCGATGAGGTCGAGATCGGCCGCCTCCTCGACCGACGCCGTCCCCGTCTCTTCCGCGGCCTCGTGCTCCTGTTCCTCGTGTCCCGTCAGCGCGCCGATCCCGGCATCGCTCACGGCCCAGCCGGGCTTCGCGCCGGCGATGCGGCGCCGAGCTCGCAGGATCCGGTGGGCGATCGTCAACTCATGGGTCGGCGCCCGGGCGTCCATGCGCTCATCGTGAAGAACGAGATCCTCGACATGGACAAGCTCGCCCCCCACCCACATGCTGGCGGCCGCATCGAAGAAGTGACCGCGCTCGACAAAGCCCCCGCCGACCGGACTGCGGCGGACCTGCTCATCCAGCCGGGCAAGCTGGTCCTCTGCTTTCCCAATTGCCGGAAGCAGGGTCTGCAGAGGCAGGCTTTCGATTGCGTAAGCCATTGTTCTCGTTTGGCATTGCTTCTCAAACAGAAGCTATCATGCTTTTCACTTCCGTCATAGCGACGGATTTATCCGCGCGCGTGCTATATAGACACGCTAGGCCTTCGGGACTGAACAGCGGGACGCCGATCGACGCTTAGGTCGACGAGAACGCCCGTTTCCCGTAGGTTCTCGGGTTCCTATAAGCGGAAAAGTCGCTCAAGAGACGTTTACAAACGATCGGTTATCCTTATCCTCTGAGTTTGGAAAACCGCTTCCAAACCGCACTCTCAGGCGCTCCGGATGGCCGCTGACACGCAAAATCGCGCTTCCCGTCGACCACAGGGCCGGCAAATCGGTTACGCGCGCGTCTCCACGGACGAGCAGGCGACCGAAGCGCAGGAAATGGAGCTGCGCGTAGCTGGCTGCGACGCGATCGTCGAGGAGCACGGTTCGGGTGCTTCGCGCGCCCGCCCAGCCCTATCCAAGCTCCTGCGCGAGATCGGCGCCGGCGACACGCTGGTCGTGGTGCGCCTCGATCGCCTGGCGCGCTCGGTCAGCCATCTGCTCGAGGTAATCGAAGACCTGACCGTCAAGGGCGCACATTTCCGGTCGCTGCGCGATCCGATCGACACCAGGACGCCGCAAGGCATGTTCTCGCTGCAGGTGCTGGGGGCCGTGGCGCAGCTCGAGCGCGCGCTGATCTCCGAACGGACCAAGGCCGGAATCCGGGCGGCAAAGTCCAAGGGCAAGCTGCCCGGCAATCCCGGCATCCGCGAGCGCCGGCCGGAGGCGCTGGCGAAGGTCACGGCCGCGCAGAAGGCCGCGTTCGGCGCGCGCATCCAGGCGACCGTGAACCAGTGGCTGCCGACGGTACGACGGATGCGGCCGGACCATACCTGGGACGACATTGCCCGGGTGCTGAAGCAGCGCGGCCTCGACTGGACGCCGGAACGCCTGCGCCGGGCCGTGAAATGGCTCGTCGCCGAACACCTCGCCGACCCCGCTTTGCTCAGAAAGTCCCCTCCCCGGCTGCCCGAAGACCGGCTGATGACGCTGGTGGCCGGACTGCACACGGCAAATCCCGAGCTCACGCTCCGCGAGATCGCCGGTCAGCTCGAGCGCCTCCACGAGCGGACGCCGCGCGGCGGCAGCAAATGGTCGCCGAGTTCGGTCAAGAACCTCATCGATCGGGCCCAGCGCACGGGCCTGATCGACGCCGAACCGGCTGCCGCGGCCGGATGACCGCCTCATCATCGGAACTTCGGGTCCTTCAGGGTTTTGAGCAGCGCTGGCGAAACCTGAAGATCTGAGCCGCCGTCGGCGTTACCGGACGGCCCGGAGCCGCGGCCATCCTTGGGCGGCTTGGTCGCTTCGAGCTTTGCCCGCACAAGGGCCATGATCATCGGCCAGGTCGAGAATTTCCCATCCCGCGCCCGGTCGGTTAGGCTCCGCAGGTAGCCGCCGGCATTGTTGATCTGGTCGGATCGCTGCAGGATCGCCGCAATGGTGATCGCGGCGTGCTGGTCGCCCATGGCCTCGCGGGCTTCACGCCAGGCGCTCGGGCTGATCCCCAGGAACGGTCGCGCCAATTCGGCCGCGTCCAGGAAATCCCGCCAGTGCCGAATAGCACCGCCTTGCGCCAGGTCCTGCAGCGCCGGGCAGGCGTCCAGCACAATCCCCAAGGGCAGCTCGCGCTTCGGCAGGCTCCGCAGGTTGTCGGGTTCCGCGGCGGTACCGCCCGCTTCCTCCTTATTTCCGAAGCCGCTTTCAGATTCACGAAGGGGCTCTGGATTTGAATTCTGTATGTGACGCTCATTGCGGGACTCATTGGCGCTCGGATTCTGGGAATCCGCGAATGATTCCAATACCTCACGGATTTCGGTGTAGAGCCCGTGGAGATCCGTGCACACGTCGTCGACGAGCTGCCGGGGCGCTGAGCGCGGGAGGCGGCCGACGATCGCCTGGTAGGTCCGTAGGACGCCGGCCCAGTTGCCCGGCACGTTCTCCTCGATGCCGGCGTCGATCAGCTTGACTACGTCGCGCCGCAGCAGCGTGAGGCGTTCCCTGGACACCTGGAAGGCCCTCTTCTCGGCTCTGATGGCTTCTGCCAGGTCCTGGAACTCCCCAGCACGA